>Ga0209985_10001469_pt1 | contig 23063 bp, 23 predicted proteins | sample NOAtaG_FD_187305 | JGI IMG/M metagenome (GOLD analysis project Ga0209985, IMG submission 187305) | Freshwater lake microbial communities from Lake Erie, under a cyanobacterial bloom - NOAA_Erie_Diel6S_1000h metaG (SPAdes) (version 2) | ecosystem: Environmental > Aquatic > Freshwater > Lake ...
ACAACAAACTTAAGAACATCATACAGTAGATATCTAAATCCAACCCAAATCTCAAAAATAAACAGCCTAATAAATGTCCATTAAAGACTATCGTCTAAAAACCAGCCTAATAAATGTCCATTACTCCAAAAACAGCATCTTCTTCTGCCAAAGACGAAGCTAGACGGTAGGGTTACATTAAGTAAAAACTTTTCTGATTGAAGGATGTTGTGATGAGAGATTCTTTGAGTGAATCTTAGACAGGGAAGAATTGGGATCGCATCTTTTAGTCATGAAGTTAGTCTAATTGATTTTTTTGAAATAACCAATATATAACGAGTCTTGGTATTTGAGATTTCTCATTGTAAATTTCCCGGGTCTAATTTTTATATATTTAATTGGTTATCTTAATGGCAATTAAGATTTTTTAGCTTATGAATCAGGAATTGATGGTAAGGTTGTTTAGGGCAATAGAGGGGGATGCTTCAGATGACATTGTAAAAATTGCTCATAAAATCATCGATGATGAGCAACAAAAAGGACATGCAAAACTAGCAGATAAACTCAAGTCGATCCTTAATGCAAATATTGCGGGCCATCTGAATTTCCGAAAGGAATTAAAAACAATTTTGCCGCAAGGGATTAATATCCCGACAGACAAACGTAATAACGTTCCTCTAGCTTCAACTGTGGAACGAGACCATTTACGGCACGAAATGGTACTTCCCAAAGAGGTTGAAACTAAGATTGCAAGAATTGAGAAAGAGTTTGTTGCCCGTGAGAGACTGTCTCACTTTGGACTTAAACCAAGACAGAAAGTATTGTTTTATGGCGCACCGGGCTGTGGTAAAAGTATGAGTGCGGAGCGTATTGCATGGAACATCGGTCTTCCCTTTTTGAAGGTTAGATTTGAGGCGATTATTTCGTCTTATCTGGGAGAGTCAGCTTCAAACCTCAAAAAACTATTTGAGTCGATTAAGAACTACCCCTGCGTTTTGTTACTTGATGAATTTGATTTCATTGCAAAATCAAGGTCTTCTGTTAACGAGGTAGGCGAAATGCATCGAATTGTTAATATCCTATTAAACCTGTTGGAGGACTATGAAGCACCTGGGATATTGGTTGCAACAACCAACCTTGAAGGCGCTATTGATCAGGCTTTGTTTAGAAGGTTTGATGACATTATTGAAATTCCTAAACCTGGAAGCGAAGAGATAAAACGCTTACTTAAAAAAACATTGTCAGCGGTCGAAGTGTCATCAGACGTAAATTGGGATGACGTATCCAATGAAATGATTGGACTTTCTGCCGCATTAGTTGTGAAAACGGGAAAGGATGCGGCCAAGACTGCGGTCATTAAGGGCGAGCGCGTTGTAGATCGGCACCACATTACGCAAGCTTTGAATGAGAACATACAGCATAAGTAAATTAAATGCCGGATTTTCCACACCTAACATTAAGAAGTGAAATAGCAGGGCTCTTTAAACCTCCAAAAAGAGGGCCAAGAGATGTAAACCCTACAACTGCATCAAACTTGGAAAATAGACAAGGCCATGGAGCTGCTCTTTTAACTAAGGTTGATCAGCTTGCCGTTACTTGGGAACAAGCAATTGAAACACGTAGTGATAGCGAACTTCCCGAACTTCCGTATCCAGATACCGTACCGCTTTTTCTTCAAATAGATCCAACAGCCTTTGATATCGAATCCCTTAAGGGTTTCGGAGTTGAAATTATTGCAGAAGAAGAGAACGGTTATATTATCGGAGCTGCAAGTAAAGACTTTACATCATTACGAAAGAAAATTGAAAACTTCCTAACAGCTTCAGGAAAGTCACCGAATAAAGCTGCACAGCTTTGGGAAATCAACAATGGCCTTCAATGGCGAGTAGATCAAATACTTTCAGATGAGTTGAAGAACAAATGGGACGAAATTTCAGACACTCAAGACTACATTGTAGACGTTGGTATTGCATGCTACATAAAGTTCCCGGATCCTCCCGTTCTGAAGGAATTTGAAACTGATGAGAAATTTAATCGCAGATTTGAACGATGGCAAGCGTCTACGTTAGAATACGAAATTGCCAGGGATGAAGTCTGTATGGACCGGCAAACTAAGTTTGAGAACCTGATAAGTGAATACGGTGGAGAACTCCTTAGTGGATACGAAGATTTTCAGGATAGTTTTGCATGCAGGGTCAAAGTATCGGGAAAGGCTTTAAAAGACATCGTACTCACATTCCCTTACTTGTTCGAAGTTGTAGAACATGACTCTCCGGTTCTACCGGGGTCAATTGAAACTGATACGATTGAGGTAACAACAGAACTTATTCCACCTCCTGCGTCTGCTCCGCGAGTTTGCATTATTGATAGCGGTATACAAGAAGGTCACCGCCTATTGGCACAGGCAATTGATCCTGTGTCCTATTCATTCGTACCTGGTGATGCAAGCACTGCAGACTCAGTAGTCAATGGAGGTCACGGAACCAGAGTTGCTGGCTCAGCCTTGTATCCAACGACTATTCCGACCAATGGGCAGCACCAACTCACTTTTTTTATTCAAAATGCTCGGGTGCTTTCTGGAACAAATGGCGTACTCTCGGACCAACTCTATCCGCCAATTTTAATGAGCGAAATTGCTGCTCGATACCACGAAACGAAGATATTTAATCTTTCAATCACTTCATTTAGATGCTGCCGCGCAGTGCATATGTCCCAATGGGCTTCAGCTATTGACAAATTGATGTACGAGAAGGGAGTGATCTTTGTCATATCGTCCGGAAACCTATTCACTGTTTCTGGTAATCCAACTAATCCTGGTATTAAAGAACATATCACTGGCGGAGCTTCTTATCCTGGGTACCTGTATGAAGACAGTAGTAGACTTGCCAACCCAGCACAGAGTTCTTTTGCAATCACTGTTGGTTCGATTTGCCATGATGGGTACGAGGATATGGACAAAAAATCTTTTGGTGAACGGGATCAGCCGTCCTCATTTTCAAGAGCCGGCTTAGGATTATGGGGAATGATTAAGCCGGATGTGGTGGAGTATGGTGGTGACTGGGTTAGGGAGAAAAATAATGATCCTAATCTTTCTCTTGAGGCAGCGACAACAATTCAAACAGTACGTTCAACTCTGAATGGAGGACATGCAATCGGAAAAGATGTGGTTGGTACATCCTTCTCTGCACCCAAGGTTGCACATATACTGGCTCAGTTGCAAAATGCCTTTCCGAGTGAACCAGTGAACCTCTATCGTGCACTGCTAGTGCAATCGGCAAGATTGCCAGAAGCGGCATTCTTGAACCCTACACTCGATGCGATTAAGAGTTTTGGTTATGGTGTCCCAAATCTCCACCGGGCACTAGAAAACTCAGAGAGACGAGTTACGTTGGTAAATTCAGGTTCTGTCGCACCAAAAAAGGCTAATGTATACTTGGTGAAAATTCCTGAACAAATGCGTGGTCCTGCCGAAGACTATGATGTACTTATGGAGGTGACGTTGGCATTTATGGCGGAGCCTAGAAGAACGAGGCGAAGAACCAACTCGTACTTGTCAACTTGGCTAGATTGGCATTCTTCAAAACATAATGAAACACATGATCAATTCTGCGCGCGCATTCTTAAAAATATAAATGAAGACTCTGATGAAGTAGATGATCAGTCATCTATCAAATGGGTTATTCGTGAGAATAGAGAGTGGAGTCAGATTAAAGGATTAAGAAGGCAAGACAGCACTCTTCAGAAATCTTGGTGTACCGTACCTGCATATGCATTGCCGCAGGAATTGAGTATCGCTGTTGTTGGCCACAGTGGCTGGAATAAAGACTTTGCCGAGGCGGTGCAGTATTCGGTCGCTGTAAGTTTCGAAGTCCTGAATGCAAATGTTAACATATATGAAATGATTCAAATCGAAAATGAGGTGCCTTTGCAAATCATGGTTTAACAAACAAATGGTACGCATTCTAAAACAGTCGAGATGGACCTTGCTTTCATTATGAGAAACTACTAGAAGAATTTACTAGTCGTCTGAGACAGAGGCATATTGCTTTATAAATAACCGAAGTGAAAGTGGTGCTGGCAAGGGAATGAATTTTCTTGTTTGTCCATAACAAAAGCAAAATGGTTTTGCTTAAATTGAATCTATGCAAGCCATTTGTCAAGTGATCCAACGAATGATTTCCATTTCAGAAAATGAAATGAAAGAGCTGTTGAACGGGTGTTTCGAAAAAACCTTTGCGCGTCAGGCCATTGTCAGCAACCCGGGCGTAGCGCAAAACGAAATCTTTTTTATCAACAAAGGAATCATTCGCGTGATCGTTTCCGACAATGATGGAGTGGAGCACTCCATTCATTTTGCGTTAGAGAATCAATTCATTGCTGATTATTCGAGCTTTATTCAACAACAACCTTCGCTTTACACACTGCAAGCATTGGAAGAGACGGAAGTAATTGTGATGCCCCGCTCGGCTGTAGACTGGGGTTACAAAAACTTGAAGGAAGGCGATAAGCTGGGTCGGCTTATTGCCGAGTTTTATTTTATCTACCAAGATAACCGAATCAAAAACCTGTATGCGCGCAGCGCTAAAGAGCGTTACGATACCATCACCGAAGTTTTTCCCAACATCCATCACCGCGTGCCACAGCGTATGATTGCCTCCTATCTGGGCATTACACCTGTCCATTTAAGTCGCTTAAAAAAGGCCGACTACCTAAAAGTATAAACATTTGTTATCGTTTCGGGTGCCGTCACTGCGCCAGCTTTGCATTGTCAAAACGAAACAAATGAAAAGATTTATTCTATTGCTCGCTCGGCTTTGGATGGGCTTAGCGGGGTACGGTCAAACCGGTACAGTTGTAATCAATGTCCAACAAATACAATCTGACAAAGGTGGAGAAATCTCTGCCGGTATTTTTAAAAAGGAAAATTTTCCGAAAGTAGGTAAACAAATGATCGGCACGGAAAGGCCAGTGACCGGAAGCTCGATGCAAATTGTTTTTGAAAAAGTCCTTGCTGGAGAATATGGGCTGGTGGCATTTCAAGACATCGACAAAAACAAAGACCTGAAGACAAATTTTGTGGGCTTCCCAAAGGAGCCAATTGGCTTTTCCAACGATGCAAAAATCAAACTTGGCCCGCCTGATTTTGATGATGCGAAGGTAAAAGTCGAAGCTGGAAAAACACTTACGTTAACTATTACGCTAAAATAATTTGATAATGGCTGGAATTCATTTCAATAAAACAAATACGTGCGCACTTGTTTTTTTATTTTTACTGACAACCTCAATTGTCTCGCAGGCGCAATTTGCTAAAAAAGGACTTCGTTTGGGTGCAATAGTAGGCACCAGTATAAACAACTTTAGTTCAACATTTGGCTCAACCACTGTTCAACCCAACTTTAATGCATTTGCTCTTGGGGCAGGCGCCAATTACCTTTCTAATCGTTTGATACTCGGTGGAGAATTTTATCAACTGAATGGCAACCAATCAAGCGCTACCGAGTCGATACAGTTTATTGGCGCAGTTACCACAGTTTCTTTTGGTTATTGTTTATTGGAGAGAAAAAACACGCGTTTGGAAACTTCTTTAGGGTTCGGATTCTCCAATAATCAAATTATCAGTCAAGACAAGCAAAACACGCGCTTTCAAAATGTGATCAATAATCAACTGGTGTTAAATCCCAGCCTTTCCATATATCAGAAAGGCGCCAATAACTTATGCTTTGGATTGAGGCTTATTTACTCAGTCGGTACTGGCGGAGAATCGGCTTGGAAGTATCAGTCAAGCGAGCTTGAATCAGGCTTTAAAAGTAATGTAAATGCTTTCTCAATTCAGCTTTCTATCGGAGGAATTGTTGAATTTGCAAAGAAATGAAAAAGCAATTAGTATGAAGCAATTTATTGAAACGCTTTATCACAGGAATGAAATCCTATTTTATTTTGGACTTATCAATCTAGTGGTTGCGGTCTGTTTCTTCGTGTTGACGCAAACAACCAGCACTCAAGTAATGGGTATTAGCGCGTGGTACAAACCCACAAAGTTCGCGCTTTCCACCGTTCTATATTCCTGGGCAATGGCTTGGTTTATTTCTTATCTGCCTTCCTTTAACACAACCATCTTTAGTTGGTCAGTGGTAGTTCTCTTAGGATTTGAAGTTGCCTACATCGCATTTCAAGCCGGGCGGGGCCAGCTTTCTCATTACAATGTAAGCACCCCAATGTATTCAGCACTTTTTTCTATGATGGCATTGGCTGCTACGTTAGTTACTCTTTACACAGCTTATGTCGCAGTCTTGTTCTTTGCAAATAAATTCACCTCACTTCCAAATTACTACTTGTGGTCAATCCGATTAGGTCTCATCATCTTCGTACTATTTTCATTTGAAGGTTTTGTGATGGGTTCGCGCCTATCGCATACCGTTGGCATCGAAGATGGAAGCAAAGGAATTCCATTCCTAAATTGGAGTCTTAGCCATGGTGACTTACGCATCGCACATTTCATTGGTATGCATGCCTTACAAGTGCTGCCATTGCTTTCGTTTTATATATTAAGAAATACAAAGGCTACCATTTTTGTAAGCATCCTTTACGGGTTGCTTGCCTTATCCGTGCTGATACAGGCATTAAACGGTACATCCATCTCTAAAACATTCAACCATCCATAGCATGCAACTTTCTGCTAGCGAAAGAACTCGATTAAAATATAATTACGGCCCTTGCGCAATCGTGAGCGGAGCTTCCTCCGGCATCGGTCTCGAAATCGTTGAACGATTGGCCGAATCGGGGCTTAACCTCATAATCCATGCTCGTAGTGAGAACATACTTCAGGTAATCTCCAAACGATTAACGTCTACTCACGACATTGAGGTAAAAGTGGTGGCGTCTGATATTTCAGAACCAGCAGGTATCCAGAAATTGATTGAGGCCACACAAGCATTGCCTATCGGTTTGTTGGTAGCTTCGGCAGGCTATGGCACATCGGGTGAATTTATTCACACTTCCGTGCATGCAGAGATCAATATGCTGCGACTGAATTGCGAAGCATTACTAACACTCACCCATCACTTCGCACAGAGATTTGTTGCGCAAAAAAGAGGTGGTATCATTCTGATGAGTTCCATGGTCGCTTTTCAAGGAGTTCCGTACTCCGCAAACTATGCCGCTACCAAAGCGTATGTACAATCGCTGGCCGAAGCACTCGCTGAAGAATTGAAGCCATACGGAGTAGATGTGTTGGCAGCAGCACCTGGGCCGGTGGCTAGTGGTTTTGGTCAACGCGCGAACATTAAAATGAATATGTCACTCACACCACAACAAGTGGGCATACCTATTCTCAAAGCCTTGGGTCGAAAGACAACGGTATTGCTGGGCTTCCTTACTAAATTTTTAGTGTACTCGCTGCGCACCGTGCCGCGTTGGGGTAAAGTGAAAATTATGAAGTTGGTAATGGGTGGGATGACGGAGCATCAGCGGGCGTAGACCAACTAGGTTGTGAGGAGAACTCTTTTCGCCCGTTCTGGCCTTCTCGTTCGTCTGAATGAGAAACAAACCAAAACAATATGAAAAAACTATTTCTTTCTCTCAGGCCGGTGGTAGCCATCACCCTGATGTTCAGCTTCACCACAACCAGCGACAATGAAGCCAAAGTAAATCTGAGCATTTCACCCCAAAAGCAGTCTCCTCACCCCTCAGTTGGCTAATTTTTTGCAACCCAAACACTAGTTTTTAAGTTTGTGGTCTATGGTGCAAAGTCAGGTAGTTAAATCTTCAGAAATCAATTCGCAGCAAGTTTCTTGGACCCAGCGATTTGGGGATTGGCTCAACGCTCCCTTCCCTTTCTATTTGAATGACGACCGCAAGAATTTTTTGTTGGTTACGGTTCTCAGCGCTTTTGTTACTCTGTTTCTGTACCTATTCAAAACAGAATCTGAGTTTTCTTTTGCCGATGGGCTAGAGTGGCTTCATGGGCTAATCACCTTTGGAGCACTGCTTTTTAATCTTTTGGTGCTTCCGCGAATTTTTCCTGCGTTGTTGGATCCCACCGCATGGACCATTAAAAAATACATTGTTTTCAACGCTTGGCATTTAGTTTTGATCTGGGCGATTGCTACCGTTCTCGAAAAAATGTTTTTCTGCCCTTTCGACATGGGGTGGCTAACGGTTATGAGACATACGATCGTGCAGGTAGCGATCAAAGGAATCATACCGATTGCACTTTGCACGTTGTTTTTGAAAGCACAGCTTTTGCAACAGAGCTTACGCGAGGCAATCAAGACGAATCAAGAGCTTCAAAAAATTCAAGTGCTAAAGAGAGAGGCTAAAGAATCAATAAAAACGGCTAGTCAAATTACCCTCTATTCGGATACAAGCGAGAGCCTTTCATTTAATCTCCCGGATTTACTATTTATTGAAGCGGATGATAATTATTCTACGGTGATGTGGAAGCAAGCGGGAGCTATTCAAAAAAAATTGCTGCGCGTAAATCTTAAAAACCTCGAATCGCAACTGGATAACTCGTTTACCCTTCGCTGTCACCGATCGTATATTGTAAACGTTAATGCCATCAGCGCCATCAGTGGCAACACCAACGGATACAAACTAAAAATCAATGGTTCGGATTTTTCCATTCCCGTTTCTCGCCCAAAGGGAAAGGAGATTATGGAGAAAATTAGTCAGTTACGGAACATGATGGAGTTGAGTTAACTCAGTTAGCAGTATTAACTGACAACTATTTCTTCTTGGTTAGTCAGTATTTTTTAGCGCTGCTCGAATAAATTCAGATCAGCTCAACAACCTTTTTTAATCCCTTTCCGTATATTAACTGCAATTACGAATAATATATGTTCATATAGTTCTCCCTCGCGGTGCATCAGATTTACTGAAAATATCCATTCATGACTAACAAGATGTTTTTTAGGTACCGATTGTTTTTAACGGCATTAATTACGGTTGCGATCTGGTCACTATTAACTTGGGATTATTATCATGGGGGAGTGCCCAGCCACCACCTACTTGCGCGAAATGATTTGCCTGCATTTTCGAATTGGTGGGGAGGGCTTTTGCTACCACTTTTGACATGGTTTCTTCTTTATCGAATTCAAAAGAGAATGGGTAGCGACAACGAAAAAAAGCCATCGCCATCAAGTATCCCTAACACTATTCTATACGGATTTATAAGTGCGTTGCTTTTTGGAATAGTCCTTTCAACCTTTTTCACCCTTGGAAATAAAGACATACCATTCTATATGATGATGTCTCTTTTCGCAGCCGCACTCTTCTTTCCTATTTATAGGGCAGACTGTTTTCTTGGCTTTGTTATTGGCATGACCTTTACATTTGGCGGAGTGCTTCCGATTGGAATAGGCACCATTTTAGCCTTAATATGGGCAGTACTATTTCTGCTTATTCGACCTGCGATACTATGGGTTTTGACAAAACTCATAAATCTTATTACCACTAAGAAGTAAAGTATAATATGAAGAAGACTAAACTTGGTGAATTTGAAGAACTCGTGCTTCTTACTGTGGCGGCCCTTCAGCAAGATGCCTATGGAGTGGAAATCAAACGGGAATTGGAGGAACGTTTGAAAGAAACATTGAGTGTTGGCTCTATCCAATCGGCACTCAAGCGCATGGAGGAAAAAGGATTTCTTACGTCTGCATTTGGTGAAGCTACGTTGAAGCGAGGTGGAAAACGCAAGCGCATTTATTACACCACTTCGTTGGCGCATAAAGTGCTTCGCGAGATGAAAGACATACGCGCAGGATTGTGGAGTGCCATGCCCAAACTTTCGCATCAACTAAAAGTAACTTTCAATTAGATGTAAACTCCAATGAACGCCAGCCTAGAAGATCATCCCATCAATATCAAAATTAAATTGTCTGCTCTATGGGCAGGGGTAACACTTTGCTATCTGTACTGTGATTACTTTGAGTTGTATGTTCCCGAGAAAGTGCAGGGAATGATCAGTGGTGAGAATTTACTGCACAGTCCCACAAAATTGTTTATCGCGGCTGTGGTTTTGGCTGTACCCGCGGTGATGGTTTTCCTGTCCATCCTATTAAAACCTATTGTGAGCAAATGGTTGAATATTGTTGTTGGAATTGTTTTCACTTGTATGATGGTACTGATTGCTTTTACCTATAGCGAAGTGTGGTATACGTTCTATCTATTCTATGCCATTCTGGAAAGTTTGATTACGGCCACGATTGTTTGGTATGCCTGGAAATGGCCCGAGTCGATTTGAAACGAAGAGGAATACAAAATCCAGACAATCAAACGAGACAAAATGGAATCCAATAAAAGAACGGCAAGAATTGCAGGAGCGTTTTACTTAACAGTAGTTATTACAGGCATCTTCAATTTACTCTATGTTCCTTCGAAACTCATCGTTTGGAATGATGCCGCTACAACATTTAACAATATAGTTGCCAATGAAACTGTTTTTCGTTTGAGTATCGTGGCGGGTATAGTATGCTACATCGTTTTTTTGTTTCTCCCTCTGGTTTTATACAAGTTGTTGAATGCTGTGAATAGAAATGCGGCAATTGCTATGGTCTCTTTGGCGGTGGTAAGCGTTCCTATTTCCTTACTAAACTTAAACAACAAAATGGAGGTGCTTACCTTAATTAGTGAAGGTAATTACATGCGGATCTTTCAAATCAATGAGCGACACGCACAAGTTATGCTTTCACTTGCGAATTATGAAAACGGAATCGAAATCCTTACCATATTTTGGGGATTGTGGCTATTTCCATTTGGGTATTTGGTATTCAAGTCTGGCATACTGCCCAAAATATTGGGTGTATTGTTAATGTTGGGATGCGCAGGCTACGTTATCAATTTTACGGGCGGATTCCTTTTTAAAGGATATAGTGAGATTGGAATTGCCCGATTTATCTCGCTGCCAGCTAGTCTTGGTGAAATTGGAATTTGTTTGTGGTTGTTGATTATGGGGGCAAAAGAAAATACAGATCAAAAATGAATCAGCCCAACCAGCCATCACCTCCCACCTGGCCGCTGAAGCTCTTGCGCTTCTTTGTAAAAAAAGAGTATGCCGAAGAGATAGAAGGCGATATGGAAGAGATTTTCTATGACAACCTAGAGAAGTACACCGTTCGCAAAGTAAGGCGTATTTATGCCTGGGAAACAGTGAAGTTGTTGAGACCTGTATTGATCAAAAAACTAATGGTATTTCAATACTTCAATCAATTCAATTTGGTTGGCAATTATTTCAAAACTTCGTCCCGCAGTTTGATGAAGAACCCCATGAGTTCGTTCATTAATGTTTTTGGTTTATCAATGGCGGTTGGCATTTGCGTGCTGTGGTATGGGTTTGCTACATGGGTAAACGACACGGATCAATTTCACGAAAATAAAAACGAAGTCTATCTCGTTACCTTTTTCATCAACCGCGAAGGGAAAGAGCAGCAATTCGGCACCGCCCCTGCCCCGCTAGGCGAAATGCTGCAACAAGATTATCCACAGATCAAGAAAATCTGCCGCATCAACGATAGCCCCGTGGTCATCAAGTATAACGAAAATGTTTTTCACGAACGCCTTCGCTTTGTAGAACCGGAGTTTCTTCAACTTTTTACGTTCCCCCTCAAATGGGGTTCGCCCAGTTCGCTGAATGATCTGAATAGCATTGTGCTAAGTGAAGAAATGTCCATCAAGTATTTTGGTGAAGACAATCCGCTTGGCAAAACCATAAAAGTAATTTTTAGCGAAAGCAACAGCAAAGAGTTTGCTGTATCAGGTGTAGCCAAAAAATTTCCTGAGTCGCGTTCGGTCGATTTTGATTTTCTCATTCACTTTGACAATCAGAAAATTGCGACCCCGATCTACGATGGTACAGACTGGAGGTCATATGTTAACGCAACACTTATTCAGGTTGAGAATCCAAATGATATATCGCTCATCCAACAAGGAATGAGTAAATACAAGAACCTGCAAAACGAAAAGCACAGCGAGCAAGCCATCTCCAATTTTGGTTTTGTCTCGCTCAAGGAGTTGTATAGAAAATCAATGGATATTCGCGATGGTATTTGCCCCCCGAATTACGAAGGAAATACCAAGGCAGTTATCATTCTTGGTGTTCTCACTTTGTTTTTAATGGCGTTAGCATGTTTCAACTACATCAACATCGCCATTGTTACCGCTGCCAAGCGATTGAAAGAAATTGGCGTGCGCAAAGTGATTGGTGCTACACGCAGCAAAGTAATTACTCAATTTCTATCTGAAAATATTTTTGTTACCTTTTTCGCTTTGCTATTCGGCCTGGCCATTGGTATGTTCATTTTCATACCAGGCTTCGAGCAAATCAATGGCTTTAGCATGGAATTCACCCTTGCTCACCAGAATCTTTGGCTGTTTTTGGTTGCCGTTCTATTCATCACAGGCATGATATCAGGTCTCTACCCCGCCTTGTACATTTCAAGGTTTGAAGTTGTTAATATTCTGAAAGGTTCTTCCAAGTTTGGAACACAAAACCCAATGAACAAAATTCTTCTAGGATTTCAATTGATACTGGCTTGCATACTTGTCACCTGCGCAGTCATGTTTACCCAAAATACCGATTACGTTGCAAAGCGCAACTGGGGCTATAATCAAAACGATGCACTGTATGCAGAGGTACACAGCCGACAGGCTTATGAACAGCTTTACGCGGCTATGGCACAAAATCCAAATGTTACTGCTATTGCTGGATCTGCGAACCACATTGGAAAAAATTATGGCACTACCGTGGTCAAACTGCCACCCAACAAAGAATACGAAGTGGAACGATTGGGGGTCGATGCTAATTATTTTGCTACGATGGGAATAACGCTCGTCAAAGGACGTTCGTTCAATCTTCACCCAGAGGCGGACAAACATTCTGTAATTGTCAATGAAGAGTTCTTAAAAAACCTGCGTTCTCACGCAATTGCGCAAGGACAGATTGAATGGGAAGAACCGATTGGGCAACAAATAAAGATAGATAGTATGCGGTACGAAGTAATTGGAGTCGTGAAGAATTTCCATAGCTATAGCTTCGATAGCAAAATACTTCCCCTCATCTTCACCGTAGCCAATAAAGCAGACTATCATTTTCTCACGCTGCGCGTTCGTAGTGGTTCAGAGCCAGAAGCATATGCAGCCCTTCAAACACACTGGAATAAACTCTTCCCCGAGATTCCTTTTCAAGGGAGCTACCAAGAAGACATATGGGGCAATTTTTTTGTGAGAATACAAAATCACGGGCGGTTTTGGCAAGCGATTGCTTTCATCACCATCCTCATCGCAGGCTTGGGTCTCTACGGTTTGGTGACATTAAACATCACGGGTAGGACCAAAGAGTTTAGCATCCGCAAAGTACTTGGGGCACAAACTAGCCACATCGCCACAGGCATCCTGCGGCAGTATTTTATTTTATTTGCAGGATCATTCCTCATCGGTGTGCCAGTCAGTTATTCACTCGTCAAGTTCCTGTTTGATATCGCGTACGACTATCACGTGCCCATGAATTACCTCAGCATCACATTGGCTGTGAGCATGCTCATTTTCGTTTTGCTCTTCGTAGTCTTAACACAAGTAAACAAAGTAGCCAAAGCAAGTCCTGTGAATGGATTGAAGGTAGAGTAAAACGACTGATAAAAACGAATTGAGCCTCTTCGAACATCTATCCATCCACCACAACACTACTCTATTCGCCCCTCCATTCGTTCATTTGCTTCAAACTCTTTCCTGTTTGCCCCAAATGGCAATAATGAGTGGCTGAAGCAAAGCCAATCTGCGTCTTTTATAAAAAAAACTAAACAACAATTTTATGAAAACAGCATTAACGATCGCCCTCCTTTTTGTTTTCGCGCTAGTTTCGGCTCAAACCAAACCCGAATTACCTCGTACAGATTTTACCATTGATCTTTCTGAGTCAAGTCTGATGATTAAGCCAGGCGAATCCAAACAAGTAACGGTTTCCATTGCACGGTCAAAATATTATTCCAAAGAAAAGGCAATACTTGGCTTACAGAGTTCTCTGCCCCAAGGCGTAACGGTTTCGTATGAGCCAAAAGAAGGAAATTTTGAATCGAGCATTGCTACGGTAACAGTTGCCCAAGATGCTGCTAATGGTGTACATCAATTGGTCTTGAGCGCTATGCTCAGCACAAAGAAGAAAGGAACCATTTTAAAGGTTACAATAGGTACCGACCAGATAGCTGCTAAATAGAAAAACTAATTATTAACAGGCCTTCCCGTCAAAACGGGGAGGCTTTTATTTTTATAATTGTTTTCATCCGCTGTAATATTGTGGCCATTGGACCTACTTATGGTTAAATTAAACATTTGGTTACGGGAAGATGTTAGCTAAGGCGCGAAAAAGAAAGTATGGCATCTGAACGCGAGTTTACCAACCTCATAGAAGAAAACCGGGGCATCATCTTTAAGGTGATACGCCTTTACGTGAACCATGAGGAAGATGAGCGGGACTTATTTCAGGAAATACTTTTTCAAGCCTGGCGATCGTATCCCAATTTCAAAGGGCAATCAAAGTTTTCTACGTGGCTCTATCGGGTTGGGCTGAACACTGTGTTAACATTTAAGCGAAGGCCACAGTTGGTGGTGCCACACGAAGATTTGTCGTTGTTGAAAGTGAGTTCAGGAGACAAGATTCCAAGCGAAGAAACCGAGGCATTGTACATCGCCATCAGAGAACTAAATGAAATTGACCGGATGATTGTCACGTTGCATTTGGATGGGTACGAGAATGAGGAGATTGCCGAGATATCAGGGCTCACGAAAAATAATACAGCCGTGAAGCTGCATCGCATTAAAGAAACCTTAACCAAAAAATTGAAAGCCTTATAGTATGGAATTAGGGGAGCTTTGGAAAAAATTAGATTCAGACAAACTCAGCAAACCTGTGTTGGGAGCCGTGCATATTCAAAAGAAATCTAAGCACCCGGTACAAAAGTTGAAAAACGCCTATTTATGGACAACAGGTTTTTCGCTCGCATTCTTGATAGGATTTGTGGTTCTTTTCTTTTTGTTTGATGAGACAATCGTCAAGGCCGGATTGGTATTCATGATCGTGAGTTACATTTTCTTTTTCGCAGCAAATTTTTCGATGTATCGAAAAGTCAACGTGGTATTGCCGATCGATCAAAGTTTAAAGCAGGCACTAGAACACACCTATCGATTTATTACAGATAACATTCGTTTTCAAGAAAGGGTGGCTCTCTTCATATATCCATTGGCTGCAGCTTCTGGTTTTTTAATGGGCGGATCGGCCGGCAGCGGAAATGTTGAGAAAATGTTGGAGGTCAAGGAGGTGATCCTAATAATGATCATAACCAGCATCGTTCTTACCCCAATCGGTTTTTATCTAACCAGATGGATGTATAAAGTATCCTACGGGAAGTGCCTTATTGAATTGAAAGCGCTAATTGATGAGATGGAGAGACCTGAATAAACTATTTCTCGACCGTCCAAAACGAATATAGAATATCTCAAAGCCAGACCATTGTTTTCGAGCAGAAATTGAAACAACTTTAGCGCAAACCTCATCACTATGCGCTACTTATTCGTTGTGCTTTTACTGATTTCTTTTTCGGCCTATGCCCAGAAAAAAAATACATCCGTGCCAGTTGTTAAAAAGCCACTTAGCCACTCGGTATATGACAACTGGAAAGAAATACCATTTAAATCACTAACACCAGATGGTACAGTGGCCGTTATGGCTATCAACCCACAAGATGGAGATGGCAAAGCGATATTCTATCATCTCAAAACAAATGTACAAGATTCGGTGAAGCGAGCAGCCGAAATCGGGCTGACGTTTGATAGCAAGCAAGTCGTTTTCAAAATCAAGCCGCAGCAGAAAGTAGTGAGAGAATTGCGCAGGCAGAAAAAGAAAAAAGAAGATTTACCAAAAGATTCATTAGGCATTTATTCAATAACCACAAGAAAAACTGAAAGAGTAGCCGAGGTGAAATCATTTAAAATACCGGAAAAAGCAGGAGGATGGGTGGCCTATCAGTTAGAAGCCAAAAAAGAAGTGAAGCCTAAGGCGGATGATAAATCCAAGACCGAGGTAAAGCCTGAAGAAAAGAAAGAAGAGAAAAAGTCTACTAAAAAGAAAAAAGGCAACTCCGATGACAACGGCTATACCCTCGTATTGCGCTCATTGGCAGATGGCAAAGAGAAAACTTTCGGTTATGTGAAAGACTATTCTTTTGCAAAACTTGGTCAAGGCTTGTTGTTTTCCTCCACGGGAAACGATTCGACCATGAAAGCGGGTGTGTATTGGTATGACTTGACCAATGGCAATCTTGCCGCATTGCATCTAGGCAAATCTAAATTCAAATACAAAGGTCTTTCGATCAGCGAAGACGGAAAACAAGCGGCCTTCTTAGTGGACACCGATACAACAAAAGCACTGGTGCGTCACTTTCAATTGCATGCGTGGAAGCAAGGCGAGTCTTCTGCCAAGCTGATCGATGCTGAAAATTCGTTGGCATTACCGACCAATTGGTTGGTGAGTGAAAACTATACACCACTGTTCAGCAAAGACGGGGGCAAGTTGTTTTTTGGTTCAGCACCAACTCCGGCCGTTTCCGATACCACACTGCTCCCAGAAGAAATGGCCGTGGTAGAAGTGTGGCGAGGCAATGACGATTATATTTATCCACAACAGAACAAAAATGTAGATACGGAAAGGAAACGCAGCTATTTGGTAGCCTATGATTTGGCAACAAACACCATTAGGCAGATAGGCAACAAAGATGTTCCCACGATTACAATCGGCAACGAAGGCAATTCAAAAATTCTGCTGGGGGAAAGTGACGTAAAGCACCGAAAGATGATTACCTGGGACACTCAGAATTTTTCAGACGTATATGTGTTTGACCTAGCCACCAACACCCGAAAATTGGTGCAAGAAAAAGTAAAAGGAAACGCCAATCTCTCTCCATTGGCAGAGTACGTGTATTGGTATAGTCTGCCTGATACAACTTGGTTTGCCTATCACATCGCGACAGAAAAAACCAACCGGGTTTCAAAAGGCATTCGCGCAGGCGATGAAGAAGATGATCACCCGGACTTTCCAAACTCATATGGTTTGGCTGGTTGGACAAAAGACGATGCACGCCTATTGATTTACGACCGCTACGATATTTGGTCGCTCAATCCAAAAGGAAACGAAGCGCCTGTCAATATTACAAAGATTGGTCGCACTGAAAAGATTCGATTCCGTTATGTTCGTCTTGATAATGAAGAACGATTTATCGACCCCGACAAGGAGCTTCTGTTGAGTGCATTTAATGAAACGACCAAGGCTGCGGGCTACTACAAATTCAATTTAAAAACCAATCAACTGACCAAGTTGATGACGAGCGACCATCGCTATTCATTTACTTCAAAAGCAAAAAATGCTAATCAGCTTTTGTTCACTCGGGAAAGCTTCCGCGAATATCCCGATGTGTGGACCACCGATTTCTCATTCGCAACGCCAAAGAAAATTAGTGATGCCAATCCACAAATGAGAAATTATTTCTGGGGCTCTGTAGAAAGAGTTTCCTGGACATCGCTCGATAACATACCGCTGGAAGGTCTGCTCTACAAACCGGAAGGCTTTGATCCAAAAAAGAAGTACCCGATGATGGTTTATTTCTACGAGAAGTATGCAGACGATATTCATCAGCACTATGCACCAGCGCCTATTCGGTCGTTTATTAACTTCTCTTTATATGCCAGCAATGGCTATTTGGTTTTCGTACCAGACATCGTTTACAAAATCGGCTATCCGGGAGAGAGTGCGCACAACTGCGTGTTGCCGGGTGTTACATCTTTGATTAGCAAAGGATTTGTTGATGAAAAACATATTGGTGTGCAAGGACACAGTTGGGGTGGTTATCAGGCTGCTTATCTAATCACGCGCACTAATTTATTTGCCGCTGCCGAAGCGGGTGCGCCCGTAGTGAACATGATTAGCGCATATGGTGGTGTGCGTTGGGAGAGCGGTTTGAGTCGGATGTTTCAATACGAAAAATCACAAACGCGTTTGGGAGCTTCGCTTTGGGAGAAACCTCTACTGTATTTAGAGAACTCGCCCATTTTATTTGCCGATAAAATTCAAACTCCATTGATGATGATGCATAACGATGCGGATGGTGCTGTGCCATGGTATCAAGGGATCGAATACTATATGGCCATGCGCAGGCTGAACAAACCTGTGTGGATGCTAAACTACAATGGTCAGGGCCATGGCCTTACACAACGGCAAGACCGCACCGACTTCGCCATTCGCATGATGCAGTTTTTTGACTATTACCTAAAGAATGCACCTATGCCAGTTTGGATGAAGGAAGGGATTCCCGCAGTTAATAAAGGTGCGATAAAGGGGTATTAGTAGTATCTTTAAAAATATGAAAAGACTCAAGCTCGAAGAGCTAGGCCGCATTTCTGTAGATCAATTTAAAGAAACCAACAAAATTCCAGTTTGCATTCTCTTGGACAACGTTCGAAGCCTACACAACGTTGGCTCGGCTTTTCGCACAGCAGATGCCTTTCGAATTGAAAGGATAGTGTTGACAGGAATTACAGGCACTCCACCTCACCGTGAAATTCATAAAACGGCTTTGGGCGCCACCGAGTCTGTCTCTTGGGAGTATTCAGAGAGCACCCATGCTGCAATCCAACAGTTAAAGGCATCAGGCCATCTCATCGTGTTGATTGAACAAACCACCGAAAGCTCGCCTCTTCAATCTTTTGCAATTGAACAAGGAAAAAAGTATTGCTTAGTGTTCGGAAACGAAGTCAATGGGGTAAGCGATGAAGCCATCGAACTGGGCGATGTAGCATTAGAGATTCCCCAAAGTGGGACAAAACACTCGCTGAATATATCTGTTTGTGTTGGGATAGTGGCGTGGGAGTTCTCTAAAAGACTTGATTCGTTAATTCGTTGATTCGATAAATCTAGTTTCATAGAGCTGACATTGACAAATGACCGAATGATCCAATTAAAAAATCAAATCGAATTATGATCTTCGCCACCCTTGCTGAAATCAAGAAAGAACTGCAACAAGCAGATGCAGATTGGCTACAAGCGCTCTGCCTGCGGCTAGCTAAATATAAAAAGGAAAATAAAGAGTTGTTGGGCTACTTGCTCTTTGAATCGCAAAATGAGCCCAGCTACATTCGGCAAATCAAAGAAGATATCGACCTCCAATTTGAAGAACTGAAGGATCGCAATTTGTACATCGTAAAAAAGATGTTGCGGAAGATACTTCGGTGTACGAATCGGCACATCAAGTATTCTACCCATGACGAAACAGATGTAGAATTGCGAATCTATTTTTGCGAGAAAGTAAAAGCTGCCAAAATCCCATTGGCTACCAGCGCCACACTTTTTAATCTTTATCAGGGGCAATTAAATAAGATTAATGCGATCGTATCCAAATTGCCGGAAGATTTGCAAAGTGACTATGCCAGAGCCATTGCGGCCATTTCTTGAATCAATTCGGTGATTCGTTAATTTGCAAATTTGAGGCGACATGTTGACCTTACAGCGTCAATCAACGAATTGCCGAATCAACAAATCAGTTTATGACCTACGACTATATTATCATTGGTGCCGGCTCTGCCGGATGTGTGTTGGCCAATCGCCTCTCAGAAGATCCTTCCAAAACGGTGCTACTTATCGAAGCCGGAGGCAAAGACACCAAACCTGAAATCCACATCCCACAGGCCTATCTAAAACTTCATCACAGCAACGTGGATTGGAATTGCTACTGGACGGAGCCGCAGAAGCATTTAGATAACCGTAAAATCTATCACCCAAGAGGTAAAGTACTCGGGGGTTCCAGCTCCACCAATGCCATGGCCTACATTCGTGGGCAGCGAGAAGATTATGATCACTGGAAAAGCTTAGGCAATGAAGGGTGGGGATACGAAGACGTGTTGCCATACTTTAGAAAATCAGAACACAATGAGCAGTTCGAAAATGAGTTTCACGCCAAGCACGGTTTGCTTAACGTAACTCAGGCGTATTGGTATCACACTCAAATGGGTGAGGCCTTTATCAACGCATGCAATGAAAAAGGAATACGCCTGAACAACGATGTGAATGGTGAACTTCAGGAAGGAGCCGGATGGTTTCAATACACGATGAAGGACAGCAAACGGTTTAGCGCAGCAAAAGCGTTTCTGGTGCCTGCATTGAAACGTAAAAACCTTACGGTGATGACAGGTGCGCTTTGCAAAAGGATTGTAGTGGAGGGCGATCGAGCAACGGGCATTGAATTTATGACAAGCAGAAGCAATACGTTGATCGCACGGGCGCGCAAAGAAGTGATTGTAAGTGCGGGTGCTTTTGAGTCTCCCAAGTTGCTGATGCTTTCGGGCATTGGTGAAAAGAGCGAATTAAAAAGACATGGGATAGAGTTAAAAAAGGAGTTGCCGGGTGTAGGGAAAAATCTTCACGATCACATTTTTTATCCTGTTAGCAGTTTAACCACTATCAAGTCGAATAATTATTATTTGCCTTGGTATCGTCAGGCAGTAGCCTTGGTAGAGTTTCTTTTTACAAAGAGTGGCCCGATGTCAATTGGTCCATTAGAAGCAGTTGCGTTTGTCAAGTCCTCATCTGAAAAAATCCGCCCAGACATACAATTTCAATTTACTCCTACCAATGCTGGTACAGATAAAATTGCCAATATGTACGACATGAGTTCATTTCCTTCTGCTGATGGTTATTCCATTTTTCCGGCACAAGTTAGACCGGAAAGTCGCGGGTATGTGGGCTTGCAATCTTCCGATTTTTCGGCTGCACCAATCATAGATCCCAATTATCTAGGCGAAGAAGAAGATAAGAAGATACAAGTGGCCGGAGGCAGAAAGGCATTGGAGGTTTTAGAAGCAGATGCATTTGCCTCTATCCGCATCAAAACCCATTTACCCAGACAACGTGATTCGGACGAGGCATGGTTGGCGCACATTCGCGAATCGGCTGAGTGCATCTATCATCCGGTGGGTACGTGCAAAATGGGTGTTGATGAAATGGCAGTAGTTGATCCTCAACTTAGAGTAAAAGGAGTTTACAATCTCAGAGTTATTGATGCCTCGATCATGCCGACAATTAGCAGTGGGAATACCAATGCACCGACAATTATGATTGCAGAGAAGGGGGCGGATATGATAAAGATAAGCTAATCAACAATATTCGCCTATGCTCCTTGCAATAGATATTGGAAATAGCGACATCACATTAGGTTTGTGGGTGAATGAAAATTGGCTTCATCACTGGCGCATTCCCTCAAAACCCGACCAGCCCGAAATTTATTATGGTGTAAAAATCAGGGAGTTTTTTCTAGAGAGCACCGTTTCCCTCAATACAGTTCAAACGGTGGTGATCAGCAGCGTAGTACCGTCACTGAATGAAAAAATAAAAGGAGTCATTCGTACACTTTTTCAACAAGAGCCAATTGTAGTTGGACCTAAAATTTATGACGATCTACCCATCACCGTATTGAATCCGTATGAAATCGGCTCAGACCTGGTAGCTAACGCCATGGGGGCTTTCGTTAAATATAAGCAAACTTGTATTGTGGTTGATTTTGGTACTGCGCTCACATTTACTACCATTTCTGGCGAGGGAAAAATCCTGGGTGTATCGATTGTACCTGGTCTGCGAACGGCTCTCAAAGCACTTACTCAAAATGCCGCCAAGCTTTTTGATGTGCCACTGGAAATACCCAAATCGGCTTTAGGGACTAACACAGTGACCGCCATCCAATCGGGTATTGTAATCGGATATGAAGGGTTGGTGAGAAAAATGGTAGAGGCTATCAGAACGGAACTAGGAATCGAATGTCCGGCTATTGCTACGGGTGGGCTGTCATTTGTCATCACACCCTTAAGCTCTTTTTTCTATGCTATCGACCCGTCCTTGACGTTGGATGGGCTGCGCTACATTGCCAAAGCTGTTAAACCTGATTCCTAACATACTGAAACATACACGATGAATATTTTTTTTCTTTTAGCGATTGCTTTGGCGCCCGGTGCAGCAATAGGCCTATACATTTACTGGAAGGATAAACATGAACGCGAGCCACTTGGCCTATTAGTAAAGAGTTTCTTCTTTGGAGTAATCAGCACCCTTATCACATTGCTGATTAGTTGGCCAATTAGCAGACTTGTACCACTAGATCCTACCAGCTTAACTCAACAGGCCGTCCACGCATTTCTACTAGTTGCACTGATCGAGGAGTTCAGCAAATTTATTTTTGTGCGCTGGGTTCTCTATCCCAATAAAAATTTCAACGAACCTTTTGACGGTATTGTCTATTCGGTAACTGTGAGCCTGGGCTTTGCCGGCCTTGAAAATATTTTGTATGTGATGGATGGTGGAGTGGAGACAGCCGTACTTCGGATGTTCACGGCTGTACCTGCTCATGCTTCTTTTGGTGTGTTGATGGGATATTTTTTAGGCAAGGCAAAATTTGAGCATAGAAAAGCTCATTATGCCATTTATGCGCTAGGGGTTGCCACACTTTTTCATGGTGCCTATGACTATTTTTGGTTCATTTCCTATGTGCCAGGCATTTGGATCGGAGCCGTGATATCCTTGATCATTGGTATCGTTTTGTCTCGAAGGGCGATACACATTCACCAACAAGCTTCTCCCTTTATGAGGAAGACATCTGACGAGGATATTGGCTGACGATGGTTTATTGTGTAAATTCGATCCATGTATCACTTGGTTTATACTAGTGTAGCGGTGGCTCCGTTTTCGGAAGTGGACCTGATTCAGCTTTTGGAGCAAAGTCGCAACTCGAACAAAACGACAGACATCACCGGTATCCTTCTCTATATCCAGGGTAAATTCATTCAGGTGTTGGAAGGTGAAAAAACAGTTGTCAATAAACTCTATACTAAAATTGTCGGAGACGTTCGACATAAAAAAGTTACGATAGTGATTGAAGGTGATTCGAAGGAACGAATGTTCATGGGTTGGTCAATGGGATTCAAGAAATTGGGGAGTCAGCAATTTGAGGCACTCTCGGGCTTTTCGGATATTGGTGAGTTCTTCAGCAGCAAAAGTGACAACG
>Ga0209985_10001475_pt1 | contig 23012 bp, 23 predicted proteins | sample NOAtaG_FD_187305 | JGI IMG/M metagenome (GOLD analysis project Ga0209985, IMG submission 187305) | Freshwater lake microbial communities from Lake Erie, under a cyanobacterial bloom - NOAA_Erie_Diel6S_1000h metaG (SPAdes) (version 2) | ecosystem: Environmental > Aquatic > Freshwater > Lake ...
TCACGGTTGACCACGCTCAGGCCGATCAGGTCGACCCAGTAGTACTCGCCCTCGGTGGCCGTGGGAAAGCTGGCCCGCGACACGAACACACGCCCGCCGCGCAAAGCCTCCGCCGCATCGCGGTCTTCCAGCCCCTGGATCGAGGCGATCACCATGTCGCCATGCTCCTTGGCATGGACGACCTTGAGCACCGATCCGTCCGTAACGGCCCCACCCCATGCGGGCGAGGCGAGTTCCGGAGACCGCACAAACCACCGCTTGGTGGAGAACAAGGCCTGGGGATCCAAAGAAAAAGGCTGGACCTTGATCCAGCCTTTGACACCCCAGGAGCCCATCACGCGGCCGATTTCAACCGCATCGTCGGGAAATTGGGGATCCACTTGTTTGAGACTCCCGGTGGGCGGTTCATGGCTTGACCGGTGTACCGGACAAGCCCACCCCGCTTCAGGCCGCCTTGCGCGCCTGGTCGACCAGACGCTCGACGGTGGGCGACAGCTTGGCGCCCACGCCCGCCCAGTAGGTCACGCGGTCCAGAGCCACGCGCAGGGGCTGCTCGGCACCTGCGGCCATGGGGTTGTAAAAACCCACGCGCTCGATGAAACGCCCGTCGCGACGCTCACGCGAGTCTGCGACCACGATGTTGTAGAAGGGACGGCCCTTGGCGCCGCCGCGAGCAAGCCGGATCACGACCATGTTGAACTGCCTTTTTTCAATTCGTCAGTGACCGCCGCACCAGGAGACACGCAGGAGCAGGCAATCGATAAGGCGTGAGGCTTCCATCCAGAAGGCCCCACACCGAGGCCGGCGCCGTAGATACGCCCCCACGGGAGCCGTCGCCGAAACCGCGCATTATAGTCAGCCGCCGTTTCCTGCGGACCGCTCTCCTTGCACAGCCGCGCTGCACTTGCTCCCGCCCTCGCCCATGCCGACCACCGACACCCGTTACCGCTCGAAGACCGTGGCCACTTGGCTGGCCGTGGTGGGCGGTACCCTGGGCCTGCACCGCCTTTACTTGAAGGGCGTCAAGGACCCGCTGGCCTGGCTGCACGTGCCACCCACGCTCTTGGGGCTGGCGGGCGTGATCCGCATGCGGCAACTGGGACAGGACGACCATGTGGCTTGGATCCTGATTCCTGTGCTGGGCTTGATGATCACGCTCAGCATGCTGAGCGCCATCCTTTACGGCCTCACGCCCGATGAAAAGTGGGACGCCACACGCAACCCCGGGCATGCGCCGAAGCGCACCGCCTGGGCCCCCGTGCTGGGCGTGATCACCGCCTTGCTGCTGGGCGCTGCCATCATGATGGGCACGATCGCCTTCAGCATCCAGAAGCTGTTCGAGTGGAACCTGGCCGTTTCGTCCAGCCTGAGCACGAACACACCGGTCATCCTGGCGCCCTCTGGCGCAGACGCCAGAAACAGCTGAAGTCAGGCGTTCTTGAGCACCACACCTTCGATCAGGTTGGCGACGTCTTCGCAGCGGTCTGAGATGGTCTCTAGCAACTCGTAGACGGCCTTGAGCTTGATGAGTTCGCGCACGTCGGGCTCATCGCGAAAGAGCTTGCTCATGGCGCTGCGCATCACCCGGTCGGCGTCGGACTCCAGGCGATCGATCTCCTCGCAGGTCTTGAGGGCGGCGTCGGCCACTGCGGCGTCACTCAAACTGGGCAGCAAGGTCAGCGCGTACTGAACGCGCTCGCAGCACCGGACGTTGATGTCGCCCAGGCGACGGATCTCATCGGTCATGTGGCGCACGTCGTACAGCGACATGGTCTCGGTGGCGTCCTGCAACAGGTCCAGCACGTCATCCATGGCGTTGATCAAGCCCAGGATCTGCTCGCGGCTGATGGGGGTGAAGAAGGACTTGTGCAGTCGCCGGACCACGTCGGCCGTGACGTGATCGGCCGAGCGCTCGGCGGCGTCCACTTCAGCGGCGTGCTTCTCGCGCAGCGCAGGGTCATCGTAGTGCGTGACCATCGCCATGAAGGCGCGCGCACCTTCGACGATGCGGTTGCCGTGCTCGTTGAACAGCACATAGAAGTTGCCATCTGAGGGCATCAGCTTGCGCAGGATCATCGGTCAGGCCCTCCAGCGGCACCCATGATCAGGCGCACTGCGCCCACTCGAGCTGGCAGGAAGGGTGTCCGCCCCACCGCTCGTCTCTTCAGCTTTCGCTCGCGGGGCCGGAGGCCTCGCCAGACCCCGGCCCTCGGCCGCCCCGGCGACGGCGACGACGGCGCTTGCGCTCCGGTGAGTCGCCTACCTCGCCGTCCGCCTCCTCTTGCGAGCCTGGAGTATCAAGCGAGGCGGCCTGCGGGCTGCCACCGCCAGTGCCTGCGCGGGCAGCACCCGACTCGCCAGACGATCCTGCGTGAGATGCCGCGTCCCGAGCGCCGCCGCCGGATTTGCGAGCACCCGGCACACGCCGGGTCTGAGAAGCCTTCAACGCGTCCAGCAGCGCCTCGCGCTCCTCGGGCGTGCCAAGCGAAAAGTCTTCCCACCACTCGGCCAACTCTTGCGGCACCTCGCCCACGTCGGCCCGAAGGCGCAAGAAGTCGAACCCGGCGCGGAACCGGGGTTGCTCCACCATGCCAGGTGCCGAGGAGACCGTGCGGCGTTCGAGCCGAGGCTGCATTTGCCAGATCTCTCGCATGTCAGCAGCCAACTTGCCGCGCCCGGAGATGTCGCCGATGCGTGCCTCAAAGACCGCATCGATGGCCTGCTGCAGGGCTGGGAAGGGCGACTCGCCCGCCTCCTTCAGCGCCGTCCAACGGCCCAGCACCTCATGCCACAGCAGGCAGGCGAGCATGAAGCTCGGCGCCACTGGCTTGCCTTCACCCACTCGGCGGTCGGTGTCCTGCAGGGCCAAGTCGATGAAGGACTTGCGCCGCGCATCCTGCGCACCACCGTCCAGCGCCGCCTCCAGCACCGGGAAGATGCCCTGCACCAGGCCCAAGCGTTGCAGCACTTCCAGGCTCGAGATGGCGTGGCCCGTCTGCAGGAGCTTGATCATCTCGTCGAACAGGCGCGAGCCGGGCACCTGTGTCAGGCTGGCCGCCATGGACTGCACGGGCTGGAGCGTCTTGGGCTCGATGGTGAAGCCCAGCTTCGCCACGAAGCGCGCCACGCGGAGCAGGCGCACCGGGTCCTCGCGGTAGCGCGTGGCCGGGTCGCCGATCATGCGCAGCACGCGGGCGCGCACATCGGCAAAGCCGCCGTGGTAGTCCACCACCGTGCGCGTGACCGGGTCGTAGTACATGGCGTTGACGGTGAAGTCACGCCGGGCCGCGTCCTCGATCTGCGGGCCCCACACGTTGTCGCGCAGCACCCGCCCACTGGCGTCCACCACATGGGTCTTGCCGGCCAGTTCGGCCCGGGAGGTCTTCTCGTTGCCTTCAACCTGCTCGGCGGACTCTGCACCCAGCAAGGCTCGGAAGGTGGAGACCTCGATGACCTCGTGCTCGCGCCCGCGGCCGAACACCACGTGCACGATGCGAAAGCGCCGCCCGATGATGAAAGCGCGGCGGAACAGCGCCTTGACCTGCTCGGGCGTGGCATCGGTGGCGACGTCGAAGTCCTTGGGGCGGCGGCCCACCAGCAGGTCGCGCACGGCACCACCCACGACGTAAGCCTCGAAGCCCGCGTCCTTGAGCGTGCGCACCACGCGCACGGCATGGTCGTCCAGGAGATCGGGGTCGATGCCATGCTGCTCGGCGGAGAGTTCCACGCGCTGGCCCAGCGGCGTGGCCTTCAGCGCCGGCTCGGCGGGCTCTGGCGGTGCCGCGGTCTTGCCCAGCAGACGGCTGATGAGTTTCTTGATCATTCGAAGAGGTTCAGGACGGTCCAGCCGCGTTCGGCAGCGATCTTCGCGAGGGCCGGCGCCGGGTTGGTGGCGACCGGGTGGGTGACGCGTTCGAGCAGCGGGAGGTCGTTGGTGGAGTCGCTGTAGAACACCACCTCGTCATAGGCCTCCAGGTGGGTGCCCTCCTGCGCAAGCCATTGGCTCACGCGCACGATTTTGCCTTCTCGCAGACAAGGTGTGCCGCGGATGCGGCCGGTGACACGCCCTTGGTCGTCGCGCTCCAGTTCGGTGGCGATCAGGGTCTCGATCCCGAAAGCACGGGCGATGGGGCCGGTGATGAAGTCGTTGGTAGCCGTCACGATGGCCAGCCGATCGCCCCGCTGACGGTGCTGACGCACCAGCGCATGGGCGGATTCGCGCAGGTGCTCAGCGATCACCTCCCGCATGAAACGCTCGGACATCGCCTGGATCTCCGGGTCTGGGCGGTCGCGCCAGGACGAGGTGGCGAAGTCGATGTACGCGTGCATGTCCAGGCAACCCGCCTGGTAGTCGCGGAAAAACTTGTCGTTCAGCACCGCATGCTGCTGCGGATCAGCCCAGCCGATGCGGACCATGAACTCGCCGAAAGCGTGGTCGGAATCGGTGGGCAGCAAGGTGCCGTCCAGATCAAACAGTGCGAGTCTCATGCATCCAACTCCAAACCCCGTTGAACCTCCAGGTCGGACTGCACGGGGGTCTCGGCCAACATCTGCCGCAGCAGCGGCACCGTCAAGGCCCGGGCGTGCGACATCGCGTACTCATCCAGGCGGTCCAGCAGGCTCATCAGGTGCCCCAGATCGCGTGCAAATCGGCTCAGCAGGTAGTCCATCACCTCATCGCCCAAATGGACGCCCCGCCGGTCGGCCTCGCGGCGCAGCACGGCGCGGGTCTCGGCCTCGGACAAAGGCAGCACCGCATGCACGTGGCCCCAGGCCAGGCGGCTGCGCAGGTCGTCACGCAAGGGCAGGTCCACAGGGGGTGTCGGGCCTGCAGCGGCCCACGCCACCCCGTGCGACTGCGCCTCCACCAGCAAGGCGAAGGCCTGCTGCTGGGCCTGTGCGCCCCAATGCTGCACATCGTCCAGGATCACCAGGCCGACGGCGCCATCCAGATCTTGGTCACTCGCGGACGCGGGATCGAATCGAACGACCCGCCGGCCCGCATGCAGGCACGCATGCCCCAAGGCGGTGAGGAGATGGGACTTGCCGCAGCCCGAAGGACCCCAGAGGTACACCGGCGACACCGGTGGCACCTGGGCGTGCAACTGAGCCACCGCCAGCGCGTTGGAGCCGGTCACGAAGGAATCAAAACTGGCCAGCGGCTGCGGAACCAGCGGTAGCGGCACCTGCCTCATCCGGAGAACAACCGGCTGTTCAGATAGGCCGAGCGCAAACGATTCAGCGCCACCAGGGCCACGGCGCTCAGCGGCAGCGCCACCAGCACCCCCACAAAGCCAAACAGGTGCCCAAACGCCAAGAGGGCAAAGATCACCGCCAGAGGGCTCAGGCCAATACGCTCACCCACGAGGCGTGGCGTCAGCACGAAGCTCTCCAAAAGTTGGCCAATGCCGAAGACGACAGCCACGGCCACCAGGCCGTGCAAACTGGCGAACTGCAGCATCCCAGCCAGCAAGGTCAGCACCAAGCCCAACCCGAAGCCGATGTAGGGGATGAAAACCGCCAGTCCCGTGAACACCCCCAGCGGCAACGCCAGGTCAAAACCGAACAGGGCCAGCCCCACCGAGTAGTACACCGCCAGCACCAGCATCACCAGCAACTGGCCGTGCAGGTACTGACCCAACAGGCTGTCACACTCGTCCAGAAAGGTGTTGACCGAATGGAGCTGCTGCCGCGGAATCAGAGCCTGGACCCGTGCCACCCACTGGGGCCAATCCATGAGCAGGTAGAACAACACCACGGGCACCAGCACCGCGTTGCCTGCGATCGCCAGCGCCACGCTGCCGCCGATGCGGGCTGAGCTGAGCAGCGCCCCGAGCCATTCCTCGGCGTTGGCATTGAGGTACTTCAGCACAAAGGCCTTGATGCTGGGGACGTCCAAAGACACGTGAATGCCCTGTTGCGCCAACCATGGCGAGAGGGTCTGGTTCAGCCGCTCGGCCAGCACAGGAATCTGTGCCTGCAACAGCGGGATTTCCTTGGACAAGATCGGCACGATGAGCAGCACCGTGGCCAGGAGCGCCAGCACCATGGCCACCTCGATGATCAGCACGGCCAGCACGCGAGGCACCCGCCGCAGCGCGAGCTTCTCCACCGCCGGGTGCAGCGCATAAGCCAGGATCGCGCCAATGAGAAAGGGTGTCAGTACCGGGGCGAGCAGCCACAGCAGGGCGAAGCCGGTCAACCCAATGGCCAGCCACCCGAGCAAACGGCGTTGGGCAGGTTGCAGGGTCATGAGGCCCAGCGCCCACCCGGTGGCTGGCCGATGCGGCCCATGCGCTCGCGCAGCGCCGGTGCATCCTCCGCATCGGCGCAGTGCTGGAGGTAGGTCTGCAGATCGGCCAGCGCCTGGTCATCCAGCCCCAGCTCCGCACAGGCCAGGCCGCGGTCGCGGTGCTCCGACCACGCGTCAGGCAGCAGGCGTACCAGGCGCTCCTGCACCTGCTTCAGGGAGGTCCAGTCTTCAGCCGCCAGATGGATCTCCTTGAGATTGCGCAGCAGCCGCGCCAGAAACTCCCGCGGACTGGCCTCCTGCAGGAACAGGCCCAGCGGCACCTCGAAGTCGCCGACCAGCCCCCGCTGCCGGCGGTACGGGCCCAGACGCTCTTCGAGGTCATCACGTGAGAGCGACTGCCCGGTGAAGGGGTCGATCACCACCTCACCCCGTGGCAGCCGCAATTTCACGAGGAAATGCCCCGGAAAACTGATGCCGCGCGCCTTCAACCCCGCATGACCGGCCATCTCGATGTACAGCAGGGCCAGGGTGATGGGGATGCCGCGCCGAGAGTCCAGCACACAGTGCAGGTAGCTGTTGTCGGCGGCGTAGTAGTCGTTGACGTTGCCGCCAAAGGCCAGCTCGTCAAAGAAATAGCGATTGAGCCAGCGCAGGCGTTGCAAAGGCACAGCGTCGGCCGGGATGCGCCGCGCCAGGCGCGCGCCCAGGCGGTCCAGCGCCACCATTACCGCCTGCGGGTCCAAGGATGCGTCTCGGTCTTGCCCCACGGCGATGGCGGCCTCGAGCAGAGGAAAGCCCTCGTCCTCCGCCACCAGGCTGGCAAAGTAGTCCAGCCGGGAAGGCACCTCCAGTCGCACCCCGCCGCTCACTTGGTCAACCCGCCTGTCGTGTTCATCCAGTCAAGTCTAGTGCAGGGTCTGTCAAACCGCGGGCCGCCCTCGGACAACCATCCCGCAGCGGGTGTTCGCGGTCTCTGCCGCAGAAGCCCGGCGAGCGGACTCAAGGCGTGCGCCGCATGAAGGCCCACCAGCGCAAGCCCAGAATTCGCAACAAGGCCAGGTAGGCGGTGGCCGACAGGGCAATGATCACGCCAAGCCACGCCACACGGACCCAGGGCGTGGCCTGCAGCGCGAGCCAGTCGGTGCGGGTGTTGCACCACCACAAGAAGGCGGCCAGCGCGCCGCAAGCCAGCACCACTCGCAGCACAAAGCTGGCCCAGCCGGCGCCAGGCTGATAGGCGCCAACCTTCAGAAGCCCGCCCAGCAGCCAGACCGCATTGAGCAGCGCAGCCATGCCAATGGACAAGGCCAGCCCGGCATGGCCCAGCCAGGGCACCAAGGCCGCATTCAAGCCTTGCGTGACGATCAGCACCACGACGGCGATCTTCACAGGCGTGCGCACATCCTGTCGCGCATAGAAGCCCGGCGCCAGCACCTTGATCGCGATCAGCCCCAGCAGCCCGACGCCATACCCCTGCAAGGCCAACACCGTCTGGCTCGCGTCCACCGCGCTGAAGCGCCCGTAGTGGTACAGCACGGCCACCAGCGGGTCTGCAAACACCAGCAGGGCCACCCCGCAAGGCAGGGCCAGCAAGACCACCATGCGCAGCCCCCAGTCCAGCATGGCCGAGTAGCCCGCAGCATCGCCACTGGCCTGGGCGGCCGACAAGCGGGGCAGCAGCACCACCCCAAGGGCCACGCCCAGCAGTGCCGTCGGGAACTCCATCAACCGGTCGGCGTAGGTCAGCCAGGACACCGACCCCACCGTCAGATGTGACGCGATCTGGGTATTGATCAGTAACGACACCTGCGCCACCGACACACCCAGCAGCGCGGGGCCCATCTGCCGCAGGATGCGCCCGACGCCCGGGTGCGACCAGGCGTCAGCCACCTGCCGCGGCGTCCAGCCCAGCCGCGGCGCCATCCCCACCTTGCGCAGTGCGGGCCACTGCACCGCCAACTGCAGCAGCCCTCCCACCATGACACCGCCGGCCACCGCGTAGATGGGCTCCAGCCCCAGGCGGCCAAACCAGGGGGCGCCCCACCAGGCGGCGGCTATCCAGGAAAGATTCAAGAGCACGGGCGTGGCCGCAGGCACAGCAAAGCGGCGCCAGGTGTTGAGCACACCCGCGGCCAAGGCCACCAGCGACATGCAGGCGATGTAGGGAAACATCAGCCGTGTCATGAACACCGCGTGATCAAAAGCGGCCAGGCCGGAGGCCATCAACCAGACGATCACGGGCGCAGCCACCACACCAGCAGCCACAGTGGCCATCAGCACCCAGCACAGCACCGTGGCCACGGCATCCACCAAGCGGTGGGTGGCCTCGTCCCCGTCCTTTTCCCGCGAGGCGGCAAGCAGTGGCACAAAAGCCTGGGAGAACGCGCCTTCCGCGAACAAGCGCCTGAGCAGATTGGGAATGCGAAACGCGACGTTGAAAGCGTCCGTGACGGCACTGGCGCCGAAGGTGGCGGCCATGAGCTGCTCGCGCACCAGACCCGTCACCCGGGAGGCCAGCGTCAGCAGCGATACGGTCGAGGCCGCTTTGAGGAGGTTCACATCAGGGGGGCGGGGTGGCTGAACGCCAGAGCGGGCAGTTTACGAGAGGGCCTGAGCCCCTCCGCCCAGCTTGCTGGCCGCGCGAACGCTTCAACCCGGCTGGCTGAATGCCGAAAGTTGCTATACTCGACGGTCTTTGGGCCAGCAAGCCCTCCCCTACACGTTCAACCCTCACCGCGTTCGCGCCACCGACATCCATGGCCACTTCGTCCAAAGCCAAGAAGAAAACCGTTCGTATCGCCTCGGGCCGCAAGCGCGCACGTCAGGACGTCAAGCTGAACGCGCACAACTCGGCGCTGCGGTCGCAATTCCGCACGGTGGTCAAGAACATCCAGAAGGCCGTGACGGCCGGTGACAAGACCAAGGCTGCTGACCTGTTCAAGAACGGGCAGAGCGTCATCGATTCCATCGCTGACAAGGGTCTGTTCCACAAGAACAAGGCTGCTCGCCACAAGAGCCGCCTGTCGGCCAAGATCAAGGCCCTGGCTGCCTGATTCGCCTCTGACGTCCTGTACGTCAAAAACTGAGAAGGGCCCGCAGTCGCGGGCCTTTTTTATGGCTGCGGGACTTGGCGCGGACTGCGGCGGGTCAGCGTGAAGACGTCTGCGCTTCCGGCAGCAGGCAGGCCTCAAACACCTGCAGGTCGTTGTCACGCGCAAAGTTCATCACGAAGTCCCAGGCCATAGGTTCGATGCCGCGCAGCTCCTCGCTGACGATCACGCACTTCACGCCGTCGATCACGCGGGGAAAGCAGTACGGCGAGTAGCCAATGAACGCTCCGATGCCGCCTGCACCGCCCCCAGGACGGAAGGACGACATCGCACCCGCCAAGCGCTCGGCCCAGTCACTGGGACGAAAGGTCCGACCCTCGCGGGTGACGCCTTGTATGAAGACTTGACGCTGGGAACTCATGCCGTGTCGCGGGTGGGGCTACGCCCTGGGAGCCGCCAACCCACAGGCGCGGCCCCTTTGAAAGTCGAGGTGGTGTTCTTCAACAGAACGCCCGAGCATTGTGCCTTCAGCTTGTTGCATTGCAGCATCAAGCGAGCTTCTCAGCCTGCGCTGGCAAGGCGCTGACACCGTGCCACGAACCTAGAATCCATGCAGGCCGGATGAGCGCCGCAAGGCGCATACGGCCCTTTTTCTTTTCCTGTCCAGACGAGGACCCGAGACCATGAACGCTCCCGCCGACCTCCCTCTCACCCGGCCCATGCCGCACGTGATGAACACCTATGGCCGCCTGCCGATCGCGCTGTCGCACGGCAAGGGCTGCTGGGTTTGGGACACGCAGGGACGACGCTACCTGGATGCGCTGGGCGGCATTGCCGTCAACACGCTGGGCCACGGCCACCCCAAGCTGGTACCGGCGCTGCAGGACCAGGTGGCCAAGCTGATCCACAGCAGCAACTATTACGAAGTGCCGCTGCAAGAGCAGCTGGCCGCCACGCTGTGCGAGCTCTCGGGCCTGGACAGCGTGTTCTTCTGCTCCACGGGGCTGGAAGCGAACGAAGGCGCGCTCAAGATCGCGCGCAAGTACGGTCATGACCGCGGCATCACGCGGCCCGAGATCATCGTCTACGAGAAGGCCTTCCACGGGCGCTCCATCGCCACGCTGTCGGCCACCGGCAACCCCAAGGTGCAGAAGGGCTTCGAGCCGCTGGTCGAGGGTTTTGTGCGCGTGCCTTTGAACGACCTGGAAGCGATCGAGCAGGTGGCCAAGTCCAACCCCAACGTGGTGGCTGTGTTCCTGGAGACCATCCAGGGCGAAGGTGGCATCAACCCCTCGCGCTGGGAGTACCTCCAAGGCCTGCGAAAGATCTGCGACGAGCGCGGCTGGCTGCTGATGCTGGACGAAGTGCAGTGTGGCATCGGACGCACGGGCAAGTGGTTTGCCCACCAGTGGGCCGGCATCGTGCCCGACGTGATGCCGTTGGCCAAAGGCCTGGGCTCGGGCGTGCCCATTGGCGCTGTGGTCACCGGCCCCAAGGCCTCGGGCGTGCTGGGTCCGGGCAACCACGGCACCACCTTTGGCGGCAATCCGCTGTCCATGCGCGCGGGCGTTGAGACGCTGCGCATCATGCGCGAGGACGGCATCATGGAGAACGCCGCGGCCGTGGGTGCCCGCCTGAAGGCCGGCTTGGACCGGGAACTGGGCGCCCTGCCTGGCGTGAAGGAGATCCGAGGCGCCGGGCTGATGCTGGGCATCGAGCTGGACCGCCCCTGCGGCGTGCTGCTCGGCCGCGCGGCCGAGGCCGGGCTCATGATCAGCGTCACGGCCGACAGCGTCATCCGCCTGGTGCCGCCGCTGATCCTCTCGGCCGACGAGGCCGACCAAATCGTGGCCATCCTGAGCCCCCTCGTCAAGGCCTTCCTGGCCGAAACCGCGGCATGAGACCGGGGCACGCGCTCATGAAGCACTACCTGCAGTTCAAGGACCTGCGCGGCGAGGAGTACGCCTACCTCTTCGAGCGCGCCAAGATCATCAAGACCCGCTTCAAGAACTACGAGCGCTACCAGCCGCTGACCGACCGCACGCTGGCCATGATCTTCGAGAAGGCCAGCACGCGCACGCGCGTGAGCTTCGAAGCAGGCATGTACCAGATGGGCGGCTCGGTGGTGCACCTGACTACTGGCGACAGCCAGCTGGGGCGCGCCGAGCCCATCGAGGACAGCGCGCGCGTCATCAGCCGCATGGTGGATCTGGTGATGATCCGCACCTACGAGCAGAGCAAGATCGAACGCTTTGCGGCGCACTCGCGCGTGCCGGTGATCAACGGCCTGACCAACGAGTACCACCCCTGCCAGATCCTGGCCGACATCTTCACCTTCATCGAGCACCGCGGCTCCATCCAAGGCAAGACCGTGGCCTGGGTGGGTGATGGCAACAACATGGCCAACACCTGGCTGCAGGCAGCTGACATCCTGGGCTTCACGCTGCATGTGAGTACACCCAGCGGCTACGAGATCGACCCCGCGTTGGCGGGTGTTGCCAACCCGGGTTGCCTGAAAGTCTTCAAGAGCCCGGCCGCGGCCTGCGAAGGCGCCCATTTGGTCACCACCGACGTGTGGACCAGCATGGGCTTCGAAGCCGAGAACGCACAGCGCCGCGCCGCCTTCGCCGACTGGTGCGTGGACACGCAGATGATGCAACTGGCTCAAAGCGACGCGCTGTTCATGCACTGCCTGCCCGCCCACCGCGGCGAAGAAGTCGCCGCCGACGTCATTGACGGCCCGCAATCCGTCGTGTGGGACGAAGCTGAGAACAGACTGCACGTGCAAAAGGTACTCATGGAGTACCTTTTGCTCGGCCGAGTGGGCTGAGTCAGTCGCTTATCGAAGGCAGGGTCAAGCTGCCAACGGTTTGCACCCGCGCCCAGTGCACCGCCGCCTGCGGCACCACCCACTGCAGGCCGTAGCGCATCCGCTCAGTCTTGCCCTGAGCCCAGGCGGCGTCAGGCTCGTCGAGCGCGGCACGGGCACTGGCGGCGAAGGCCCAGGCCAGGAGAGTGTGGGAGAGGCCCATGAGGAAGTCGTCGGCCACGCGCAGGGGCAGCTCGCGGTCGGCGGGTGAGGCAGCTATAGCTGCCTGCACGGATGTCAAAGCGGCATCAGCAGCATTGCACTCGCTCCACAGCGTAGTGGCGACGTCTGGCAGACCAGCAGCCTCGCAAGCCTGGGCTTCGGCACGGGCCTCGGCCAGCCAGGCTTGCAAGGCCTTGCCTCCATCGGCCAGCACCTTGCGCTGCAACAGGTCGATGGCCTGGATCTCGTTGGTGCCCTCGTAGACCATGGCGATGCGGGCGTCGCGCACCGTTTGCTCGATGCCGTACTCGCGCACGTAACCATAGCCCCCGAAGACCTGCAGCGCCGCGCTGGCGCCGTGGAAGCCCTGATGAGTGCAGAAGGCCTTGATGACAGGCGTCATCAGCGCGGCCAGGGCCGACGCGGTCTGCCGGCGCTCGGCATCAGGGTGGTGCGCGGCCTCGTCCAGCGCCAGCGCCGCGCGGTAGGCGATCACGCGCTGCCCTTCAGTCAGCGCCTGCAAGCGCAGCAGGGTGTGGCGCATGGCCGGGTGCAAGGCGATGGGGTCCGCTGCCGAGGGCTTGACACCACCACCCGAAGGCTCGCCGACCGAGGTACCGGTCGGGGCTGAGGCGCCCGCAACCGCCCTGCCCTGCACCCGATCCAGGGTGTAGCGCAGCGCGTTCTGTGTGGCCATCTCCTGGTGGCCCAGGCCCTGAAGCCCCACGTGCAGCCGGGCCGAATTCATCATCAGGAACATGGCAGCGAGCCCCTTGTTCGGCTCACCCACCAGCCAGCCGGTGGCGCCCTCGTAGCGCATGGCGCAGGTGGCGCTGCCGTGGATGCCCATCTTGTGTTCGATGCCGTCGCAATGCATGGCGTTGCGCGTGCCGTCAGGTAGCAGCTTGGGCACCAACACCAGCGAGATGCCCTTGGTGCCCGGCGGTGCGTCGGGCAGGCGGCACAGCACCAGGTGCACGATGTTCTCGGTGAGGTCGTGCTCGCCGCCAGAAATGAAGATCTTCTGGCCGGTGACTTGGAAGCTCCCGTCGGCCTGCGGCTCGGCGCGCGTGCGCAGCAGACCCAGGTCGCTGCCGGCCTGCGGCTCGGTGAGAGCCATGGCGGCCAGCGTGCGCCCCGTGGCCACCTCTTCCAGGTAGCGGGCCTTCAACTCGTTGCCGGCATGGGCCTTGATGGTTTCATACGCGCCGTGCAGCAGGTCGGGGTACATCACCCAGCCGTGGTTGCAGGCCACCAGCATCTCGCGCGCGGCGGCGTCGACCAGCATGGGCAGGCCCTGCCCGCCCCAGGCGGGGTCGCAAGGCAGTGCCGGCCAGCCGCCGTCCACATAAGCCTGGTAGGCCTCGCGGTAACCGGGCGGCGTGCGGACCTGGCCCGCCTCATCGCGCACGCAGCCCGCGGCGTCTCCCGTGGCATTGATCGGCAGCAGCACGCCCGCCGCAAAGCGCGCGGCCTCTTGCAGCACGGCGTCCACCGTGTCCAGTTCGAGCTCGGCAAAGGTCGCACACTGCGCCCAGGACGCGGGTGCGACCAGCACGCGCTCCATGACGAAACGCATGTCCTGCAGCGGCGCTCGGTATTCCCAAGCCATGTCAGTTCTCCCGTCGAATCAGGCGTCCCGTCCACTCCCGGCCGCAGCCAGCGCGGGCATCTGCGGTACCTCAGGTCGCTCAGCGCGGCGCCATGCGCAAGGCGCCGTCCAGTCGGATGCACTCACCGTTGAGGTGCACGTTGGTGACGATGTGGGCCGCCAGCGCCGCAAACTCATCAGGCCGGCCCAGGCGGGGCGGAAAGGGGATGGACGCGGCCAGCGACTGCTGCACGGGCTCGGGCAACTGCTTCATCAGCGGTGTCTCGAAGAGGCCCGGCGCCACCGTGCACACGCGGATGCCGTGCTGCGCCAGGTCGCGCGCCAGTGGCAGCGTCATGGACACGATGCCGCCCTTGCTGGCCGAATAAGCCTCCTGCCCCACCTGGCCGTCGTAAGCAGCCACCGAGGCGGTCATGAGCATCACGCCACGCTCGCCGTCGGCCAAGGGCTCGAGCCTGGCCATGCGTGCCGCGGTGAGCCGGATGACGTTGTACGTGCCGATCAGGTTGACGCGGATCACGCGTTCGAAGTCTTCCAGCGGCGCGGGCGTGCCATCCTTGCCCACCACCCGCTTGGCCGTGCCGATGCCGGCGATGTTCATCACGATGCGCGCCGTGCCCAGCGCGGTCTCGGCGGCGTCCAGCGCGGCGCTGAGGCTCGCGGTGTCGGTGATGTCGGCCGCCAGGCCCATGCCACCGATCTCACCGGCCACGCGCTGGGCGTTGGCCGCGTTCACGTCCAGCACGGCCACCTTGGCACCCTGGCGCGCCAACTCCCGCGCCACCGCCTCACCCAGGCCCGAGCCGCCGCCGGTGACGACAGCCACCTGTCCTTCGATCTTCATGTCTTGTTCTCCTTGATCACAGAGTGCGCCTGCCAGGTTCAACCATGAGCGCCATCGGGCGCTAGAGACACGCAGCAAGCCGCCTTGATGTCCTCGGGGACAGGTATGGCCTTGATGCGGTCGGGGTTCTGCGCGTCGCGGATGCAGAAAGCGCGCACCTCCGTGCCCTCGCACAGCACGGTGTCACCCCGCTTCACCACGTGCCGGTGCCGAAAGGTCTTGGCCGCCCAATGCTCCACCGTGGTGTGAATCTCGATGGTTTCACCGTAGGTGGCCGGGCGCAGGAACTTGGTGTGGATCTCCAGCAGCGGCGTGCCGATGATCCCGCGCGTCTTCATCAGCTCGCGCCAGGGTGGGATGCCGCAGGCCATGAAGAAGGCCAGCGAAGACTCGTCCATCCACCGGTTGAAGTTGGGAAAGAAGACGATGCCGGCAGGGTCGCAGTCGCCAAACTGCACGTTCACGCGGTAGACGTGCTCGCGCGACGCGGGTTGTGGGGCCTCGGCCGTGCCCTCACCGGCCAGGCTCATGACTTCGCCACCTTGGCAGCCCGCTTTTCCAGGAAGGCGCGCACGCGCTCCTTGGCCGCCTCGTCACCCTGGGCGATGGAGGCCATCAAGGTCTCCATGAACAGCCCGTCGCTGGCCGAGAGGTCTGCAATGCGCGGCAAGGCCTGCGTGATGGCGTAGTTGGACAGCGGCGCGTTGGTGGCGATCTTCTGCGCGAGCTGCAGCGCCTTGGCCAGCCCTTGACCGTCGGCCACGCGGTAGTTGGAGATGGCAAACGCCTGCCCCTCGTCGGCGTCAAAGACGCGGCCGGTCAACATCATGTCGGTCATGCGCGACACACCCATCAGGCGCGAGATGCGCACCGAGCCACCGCCCCCCACAAAGATGCCCCGCGTGCCCTCGGGCAAGCCGTAGAAAGTGCTGTCTTCCGCCACGCGAAGGTGTGCCGACGATGCCAACTCCAACCCGCCGCCCACCACCGCACCGTGGAGCACGGCGATCACGGGTACCGGCCCGAACTGGATGGCGTCGAAGCAGGCATGCCAGGAGCGCGAGTGCAGCATGCCCTCGGCCACGGAGCGCTCAGACACCTCGGACAAATCCAGACCAGCGCAGAAATGCTCACCCTCGCCACTCAACACCACCGCCTTGATAGCTGAGGGCATGTTGACGAAGACGGTATGGATCTGCGCGAGCAACTCGTCGCTGATGGAGTTGCGCTTGGCGGGCCGGTTCAGGCGCAGGTGCAGCACGGGGCCAGCCTGCTCCAGGCGTAGCAGGCCCAGGCTGGATAGCGGACCAGAGCTGGCTTCTAGGGGTTGGAAAGACATGGGTGGATGTTTAAAAGAAGAGAGGGTTGCAGGTGTCAGACCTTGATCACGCGCGGGTCGGCGGGTGCGGCGTACAGCGCCTCCACATCGGAGGACCGCCGCTGCAGCGTGAGGCGCTGGTTGAGATAGGCCTTGTCGGTGATCTCGCCGGCGGCCATGTTCGGCGCGTCGGGCAGCAGCAGAGCGAACGAAGGCACCTGGGAGGAGCCACCGCCCTCGGCCTTGAGGGCGCGTAGGCCAGATTGCACATGCTCGCGCAGCGTGTCCTGAGGCAGTTGGCGGGCCGCCTCCGTGAGAAACACCAGCACGCCAATCGCGTGACGGTCGTGCCCGGTGATCACCACGTCTTGCACCAGGGGGGCCAAAGCGGCCACCACCTTCAGCCTGAGGGTGCCTACCGAGACCCAAGTACCGGTGGTGAGCTTGAAGTCCTCGGCGACCCGGCCGTTGAACACGATGCCCGATGAGGGGTCGGCCTCGTCCTGCAGATACCCCGCATCGCCAATGCAATAAAAGCCTTCCTCGTCAAAGGCGGCAGCGGTGGCCGCGGCGTTGCCGCGGTAGCCCGGGAAGACATGCGGACCGCGGATGCGCATCTCCAGCTTGCCGCCATTCGGCACAAACTTCACCTCGGCGCCTGGCATGGGGTTGCCGATCACGCCAGGCCGGTCCAGCCGCCAGTTGGCAAAGGTGATGGCAGGCGACGTCTCGGTGGAGCCCCAGGAGGTGGTGAACCACACCGGCTCCTCGCGCACCGACGAAGCCACCGCCTCCAGGCGGCGCCAGGTCGGCTCGGGCATGCCGGAGCCTGCGTAAAAGACCATCCGCAGCCGGCTGAAGAAGCTGCGCGCCAGGTCGGCATCTCGCTCCAGCGCCGGCAGCATCATGTCGTAGCCCTTGGGCACGTTGAAGTACACGGTGGGCTGCACCTGCCGCAGGTGCGCCAGCGTCTTGTCCACCAGGCCCGGCATCGGCCGACCGTCGTCGATGTACAGGGTGCCGCCATGCTTGAGCACCATGTTCGTGTTGTGATTGCCGCCAAAGGTGTGGCTCCAGGGCAGCCAGTCCAGCAGCACCGGCTTCTCGGTGGACAGGAAGCGCAGCGTCTGCGCCAGCATCTGCTGGTTGGCGCACAACATGCGGTGCGTGTTGATTACCACCTTGGGGTGCCCGGTGGAGCCCGAGGTCAGCAGGTACTTGGCGTGGGTATCGGGCGTGATGGCGGCAAAGGCACGCGCCACCGCAGGCGTCTCCACGCAGGCGAGCAAGTCCTCGAAGGCCACCGCCGTGGCATGGGAGCTTGCGCCTTGACTGAACACCAGGCGCGCCCTTACCGGAGCTTCTACCAACGCAGGCCCGTAGGTGGCGGCGTCTGCGGCGTAGATCAGCGCCGGCTGCAGGCTTTGCAGAATGCCGTGGATGCGGCTGAAGTCGCCTGCGGCCAACCGGCAGTAGCCGCTGCTGACCGTGCACACCGCACGGCCGATGTGCATGCCCGCCAGCAGGAGCACCAGGTGGTCCAAGGAGTTGTCGGACAAGACCACGACGGGCCCGTCGGGCGCCAAGTCCAGGTCGAGCAGGGCCTGGGCGACAGCACCCACCCGTTGGCGCAGCTCAGCCCAGCTGAGCGCGCGCCATCCCTCGGGCAGGCTGGCGTCAGGCTCGGCAACCGCGCGCGCATCGGGCGTCTCCCGCGCCCAGCGCTCGAGCCACTCACCCACACAGCGCTCGAAGGGCTGCAACGGTTCGGGCGAACGCAGGACGAAGACACCCCCGTCACGCTCCTGCCGCTCACATCGCCGCGGCGCAAGCAACCCCTCATTGCCGAAGAAACCGCCAGCGGTACCAGAACGGGCTGTCGAGGGCGCAGGCATCCAGGTCTCCTGAGTGAACTTCGAAATCAGTTCCATACACATGTGTATGTGTTTGGAGCCGATGCTAAGCGGCAGCGTCCAGGCGCCGCATCAGGGAAAACACTGTGTTCCATGCAGTGCTGTATGGAAGGCATCATCGGCAGCCCATGCGCCGCCCGTCCATGCCGTCCAAAACCCGTCCTACCGCTCCTGCCAGCTCTGCCGATAACGACGCCGCACCCGTGGCTGCCCACCAGGCGCCAGCCGAAGCCGGCACAGGAGCTTTAGCCCCCACGCGCCCCTCACGCGCTGGCGCGCGCGGCCGAGGTGATGACCCCTCCAGCCGCTCACGCCTGACGCCAGACACTTGGATCGACGCAGCCACTCAAGTGCTGGTCGACCAAGGCATCGACCACGTGCGGGTGGACGTGTTGGCTACTGAACTGGGGGTCACCCGAGGCAGCTTCTACTGGCACTTTCGTGATCGGGAAGACCTGTTGCGTCGGGTGCTGCTGGCGTGGCGCACGCGCTCTACCGACGCCTTGACCCGCCGGCTGGAAGGCGCGCAACAAGGTGAGCCACGGGCGCAGCTGCGAGACGTGATTTCTTTGCCCCACCGGGGCCGTGCGGCCGTGAGGGCGGCGCGCATCGAGTTGGCCATCCGCGCGTGGGCACGTCGGGATGCGATGGCCAGGGAGGCCGTGGACGAAGCCGATGCCAGCCGCATCGACTACCACCGTCAGATCTTTGAAGCGCTGGGTTTCGCGCCAGAGGAGGCGAAGCAGCGGGCCTTTGTGCTCTACAGCTGCGAGGTGGCCGAGTCCTTGCTGCACGGCCAGGGCCAACGCGCCGAACACCGGGCCCGCCAAGATTTTCTGGAGGCCCTGATGCAGACGCCGCTGAAACCCGGTCAGCCGCCGTGACCTTTGATGTAGGTTTCCAGAAAGCCGATCTGCTCACCCATGCGACGGATGCTGTCCTTGACGACGTCGCCCACCGATATCACGCCCACCACGCGGCCCGCGTCGAGCACAGGCAGGTGACGGAATCCGCGGTTGGCCATGAGGCCCATGCAGGCCTCCAGTGGGTCAGACGGCTTGACCGTCATCGGGTTGCTCGTCATTACATCGCGCACCAGCGTCTTCTTGGCGTCATCGCCTGGGAGCAACACCTTGATGGCGCAGTCACCCTGGGTGATGATGCCCACCAGCTTGTCACCCTCCATCACCAGGACCGCGCGCACACGGTGGTCGCGCATGGACTGCAGGGCCAAGACCACGGGATCTCTAGGCCGCACCGCCACGAGGACAGAAGGCTTGGTCTGAAGGCATTGAGCTACGGAGGCCATGATCGTGTGCGGGCCCGTCAGGGCAGTCAGGTGAAGTTGCCGAATGTTAGCCCGAAGCCCAGGACGCCGATGGGGGCTTGGTCCACCGAACGCGCATCAGCAGCACGACGCGAGCCACAAATCAAAACGGGCTAGCTCCTTGTGAGAGCTAACCCGTTGATCTTTATGGCGCGGCTGGCAGGATTCGAACCCACGACCCCTTGGTTCGTAGCCAAGTACTCTATCCAACTGAGCTACAGCCGCGAAGCCTCGCAGTATAGCAGAGCTTCCCGCGCGCAAATGCCCTCGCCAGGCTCACTCGATGGCGGCGGCTTGTTGGTCGCAGAACAACGCACGCGCTTCGTCATCCGCGCCGCGGGCGGCCTGGGCCAGCAGGCGCCATGCGCGGCGGCGCACGTCACCCGGTAACTCAGTGGCTCGAGCGGCACGCTCCAGGGGCGCCGCCGCAATGCCCCACAGCGATCTCTCGGCAAAGGTCATCCCGGCTGCCGCAGCCAGCGCCGCGTCACGTGGGACAGTGGACAGCGCCTGTTCCATGGGCGCCAACCAGTCCTGGCCCACCCCTTGCACGCAATCGCAATACGCCAACGCCAACGCGCTGCGCTCTTCCGTGGAGAGTTCAGCCAGGCGGTCCCATACAGGCCGAGTCCACGCACGGCCATCGGCCGGTGCACCCAGACGTGCCGCACGACGCACCGCGTGCGCCACGACCAGGGGGTCGCGTCGGTCCGCGGGCTCCAGCGTGCCCCAGGCCTGACGCAGCTCGTCTGCGTCATGGGCGGCATCCACCACCTGCGTGCACAAGGTGCGCAAGAGGCCTTGGGTGGCCGCCACGGGAAACGCCTGATGCTTGGCCAGCAGGCGCGCAATCTTGAGGGCCTCGGCCGGCTGGGCCGCCAGACGGGCGGCTTGAAGCCTCAGCCGCAGCGCATGCGTGCGGCGTGATACCCCTGGGGGCAGCGATTCGAGCAGACGCTGCGCGGCGGCGGCGTCGCGGTCCTCCAGGGACCACTCCGCGGCCCGGAGCAAGGCGGCCTCGGCGCCGGGCCGGCCGCTGGCACGCCCGGCCAAGGCCAGGGCTTGCTCCAGCGCGCGCTGCCGACCTTCACGGTCCTGCAGACGGTGCAGACTGGCAGCCAACACCAGCAAGGCGAGCAAGCTGAGCTCGTCGGCCTCGGGGATGGGGGGTGTTCCCCGCGTGAAGCCCAACACACGCTCGGCAGCGCGTTGGGCGCGCAGGTAACGCGCCGAGTCAAACTCGAGATGAGCCTCGCGCAGGGCGCGCTGTGCCGCACGCTCACGCTGCAGTGCGCGCCACTCCGCCGCCCGGGTGGGCAGCGTCAGCAGGCTGTCCACGGCCCTGACCGCCCCCATGACCAGGAAACAGGCGCCCAGGATGATGAGCACAAAGAGGTTCAGCGACAGGTCGGCACGCCACCCTCCCCAAGCGACCGACACCAAGCCGTCGTTGGTGCCCAAGGTGGTGGCGGCCACCACCGCCACGACGAAGAGCAGGACAGCCCAGACGACGACACGCACCGCAAAGCGCTCCGGTCAGCGGCCGGCAACCGCCGTGGCCAGCGCAGCCAAGGTGGCGTCTGGCCGAGGCACGGTGACCTGGCGGGCTTGCTGCGCCACCTGTCGCAACTGCTCACGGGCCAGCTCCACGCGCCGGGAGCCCTTGTCGAAGTAGCGGTCCAGCGAAGCCTGCGCATCGCGCAGGTCGGCCTGGACGGTATCGAACTGCCGGCTGAGCAGCGCCAGCCGGGCGTTGAGCAGCCGCAGCTTGAGGTTCTCGCGCAGGAAGAAGGCCTGTTCAGGGGCCAGCAACGCGGCCTCAGGCTCATCCACACGCGTCACGCGCACGAGATCGCGCACTTCGCTCCACACCTGGTGAAGCATGGAGCGCAACCGCGCATCCAGCCACTGCGGTCCCGGGCCGCCCGCAGCCGATGCGCTCGCCGCAGGCCGCGCGGCCGCCGCGGGCGAGGTGCTGGACGCCGTGTCTGATGCACGTTCACCAGCCGCCCTGGAAGGGGCATCTCGCTGTGCGCCGCGGCGGTCAATGGCGGCCAGCAAGGGCAGATCGTCTATCGACCGCACGGTCTCGTCGATGCGGATGGCCAGGCTCTGCACATCCACCGTCCCCGCCGCCTTCACGCGGTCCAGGTCTTGGAGCACGGCACGGCGCACACGGTCCATGCGAGGCTGCTGGTAGCGGGCCAGCCGCTCATCGGCCTGGCGCAGGGCCGACAGCAGCGGCTCGGCGCTGCCCGTGATGGCCGACTGCTGCAGGGCCAGGCGCAACGCAGCATCCACATCGGACAGCACGTTCTCGTCTCGCGAGCGCGACAGCGACTGGATCAATTCCTCGAGTTGGCTGCGCTGGAGGGAGGTCTCGGCCACCCGGGCCTCCAACAAGGCCACCTTGGCGGCGGTCTCGCGCGTGGCGGCCTCGGCCTGACGGGCCATGAGCCGCGCCTCGGCCGACTGCGTGCCGGCATCCTGCTGGCGCTTGACGATCTCTTGCTCAGCGGCCTTCAGCCGCTGCTGCGTGTTCCAGGCCAGACCCAACGCCCCCAGGGACACCAGCGCCAGCACTGCCAAGACCCAGCGGGGCGCACCTGCAGCGCCGGGGGCTGCCGCCGCAACTGTTGTAGCCGTTGCAGGCGACGCCTCATACCCCTGAGACGATGGCTCAGAGGGCGGAGCGGGTGGGACGGAAGGGGCCGCGGAGGGCGCAGTGGGATCGGTCACGGAGCCCCAGATTCTAGGGGGCCGCCCCCTGCGCGCCTTGTGCTACCCAGGCTGCCACGGCCTGCACGCTCGGTTCAACGACCGTCACTTGCGTAAACCCCAAGGCGCGGGCCGCCTGCGCGATGCGGGTATGCGTGGCCATCGCCTGGCTGTGGGCCCAATCGGCGTTCGGCGCCAGCGCCCCCAGGTGGCCCACAGCCTCGGAACTGCTGAACAGCCAGACATGCCCACGCGGGGCGGCGAGCGCCTGCGCCAGCAGGGCTTCACTGGCGGCATCCAGGTGCGGGGGGTGGCGCTGGTAGGCCACCAGGAACACCACCGCCGCGCCGGCTGCCTGGAACTTCTGCGCCAGCCAGTGGCGCCCCTCCTCGCCGCGCACCACCAGCACGCGCTGGCCTTGCCAGGGCTCATGGCTGATCTGCGCCCACAGCGATTCCGACTCGCTGGTCTGGCCTGGCGCCGGGCGGACGATGGCGTGGTCAGGCACGCCGCAAACCCGCAAAGCAGCCGTGGTGCCCTGCCCCGTGCTGCCCGCCCGCAGGCCAGCGGGCCAGGAAGCTCCTGCCGGGCGCAGCGCGAAGAAGTGCTCCACGGCGTTGGCGCTGACGAACATCACGAAGGCCAGACCAGGTAACTCGCTCCAGGCCTGCTGCACGGGCAGCGGGTCTGGCGCCGGGGTGATGTCAATCAGCGGCAGCGCTTGCGCGTCCACGCCGCTGTCCAGCAGGGCCTGCACCCAGGCCTGGGCCTGGGCCCGCGGCCGGGTGACGATCACACGCGGCCGGCTCACGAGCGATCAGGCGCTGGCCAGATATCCCGATGCACCCGCCATGCGAAGGCCATCTGCCGCCTCCTCGCCCAGCCGGCGGGCCGCCGCTTCATCCGCAGGCGCGCCTTCGGTGGTGAAGCGCAACAGCGGCGCGGT
>Ga0209985_10001476_pt1 | contig 23004 bp, 22 predicted proteins | sample NOAtaG_FD_187305 | JGI IMG/M metagenome (GOLD analysis project Ga0209985, IMG submission 187305) | Freshwater lake microbial communities from Lake Erie, under a cyanobacterial bloom - NOAA_Erie_Diel6S_1000h metaG (SPAdes) (version 2) | ecosystem: Environmental > Aquatic > Freshwater > Lake ...
CGTCGATAAGATAAGGTTGCTAGCTCCTGAATTGTATGATCCCAACTTTCAAAAAAGATCATCAACAGGGCGTCAGGCAATCGATTTATCCAAGGCACAAACTTGAAAAAAATACCGATCACCTATGGACTTCATTTATGGTTGTTTTTCAAGGTACGGGAGGAACGTGATTGATCATTTTTGGGTGACCATGGGCACCTTTTTTTACTTCCTACATTGCCAAGCAACACCGAGAGCATTGCAGCCTCCTTGGTTTCCCCACCAAACACCAGCAATGATCCCACCTGTAGCCGGATCATATGAGCATGTGAAGCCACGTAGTTCACCGTATGAGCTCCCCGAACCATCACCACGGCCTCTACCTAAGTTTTTTCGCCCAACCTGTCCCCCACAAGTACCTGCCTCAAAATAGGATAGACTGCAAATGCAGTTCACCCATCCTTTTCCTGGCAGGGATTCGTTGGAACTTAGTGGTCGGTCCTCACTGTTTATAGCGGTAAGGTTCTTACTTGCAAGAAATTGAACCCACCCGCTTTTTGTAGGGTGTGGAATGGCAATTCTTTCTCCATCGGCTTCGTTGCTGTTGTATATTGTAATTTGCCCAAGTCCAGTTGCTTCCTTTAGTTTTTGGAGTTCAGCTTGTTGTATGGCGTAGAGTCTTTTGATTGCTTCGATGTCTTGCCCCATGGCTGACTTGGAACTGATGGTAGATGATGCCAAAAGACAAACAAAGATGATACGTTGCATAGTAAGATCCTTTTTGGGGATAAGGGTTCAGCAGCATTCCTTGTTATCCAACAAGGGTTGGCGTTCAATCGGTAGTAAGTAGGCGTGGACCATCCTTATCAGTTGATTTTGACAAATGTGTTCACCGTGAGGTTGATCAGCCGAGTTTCCCTGTCACCAGACATTCCCTGACCGTGGTTTATGTCTCCGGAAACCGCGACATTCCACCTCGTTCCCGGATAGGGAACTCCACGGTCGATGACTCCTGGTTGGTCTAGTTTAGTGCCATCCCAGGCTAATATCCGGATATTCTCTGTGGTACCGGTAAACTGTTTGTTCCCAACATAATCATTTACTTTGGGTCCTTTCACAGCAGTGCTGTCCTCTTGACCCTCTCGTAAACGAGCGGAGTTATTGCCAGCGGTTCGTAAAAAGCGTCCAGAGGCATTTGGTAGAGTACAAATTTCTGCTTCCTTACATAACATTGAGCCGAAGGATAGACGTTATCGCTGTGTGTCAGAAGTAGAAAACTATTCGAACTGCGTTATTCCAGCAAAATACACTCAGGCAGTTCTGGCATCGGTTTACTGGTGGTCTATCTAGGATCGGGTAAGACTCTTGCAGCACCCTAGCCCCCCTCCGTGCCTGTTCATTACCCCCGCTTACTCTCCCTCGGCTCAGCTTCTGGTCGACTTCTAGCGCTTCCTGCACGGTGAATTCCGAGCGGAGTGTAAAGAGGAAGTCCTGCTCGATAAGTAGAGATTAGTTCACTTGCATGATCGAAGCTTTATAGTGGCCCCATACTGGTTGAGACCACCTTTAAGCTGCTGTCGACCCCCCACGCTTATCCTGATTTTGCATCTTCAGAATGAAATCTTGCACCGTAGCATCAAGCTTCTTGAAGAGTGGAGAGGCCGGATCAATCGCTCGCCAGAATGGAAAATCTTTGACAAGTGATTCGGTAGGGACCGAATGGAAAGCCTCTTCGACGGCGATCCTGAGATACATGGAGGTCGTGACTGGGCAAGCAACTTCAGCGCCGAGATCCTTGGCAAGCTGCTGCCTTAAATCCTTGAGGGTGGATACTTGACCTTTTGGAATCTTAGCCACAAGTTTCCGGATGAGCTCAGGCGTTCCGATTGCCATCCGTTGACCGGCTTTCATATCAGCAAATGGGGTTGCTAAGATCTTAACTTTTGCTTCATAGGTTTTGCTCTTTTTCTCTTTGGCCTTAGCCATGACGGATCTCCTTGGCGCGGGTCAGTTCGGTCTTTAGGTCTTCGACATACTGGTCAACAGATGCCTGTACATCGAAAAATAGGTAGGACAATGCTTTAGCCAGCCAAGATTTGAGGTGGACCCGTTCCACAAAGTGAATCTCTGTAGTGGTTGGAGAGGTTGCCTTAAAGGTGCCGACCCAATGGGCTTCAAGTCCTGGATTGTCGATCAGTGCGATCTCGAAGCGCTCGGGTTTGACCTTTACAACTGTTTTAAACTTCATCTCAGGACCTTTTTTCGGGATTTCCATCCAAACTTCAGCCCCATCTTTGGCATCCAATATCTTAAGCTCTTTCACTGTTGATCGCCAGGATTGTGATCGTAAGTCAGTCACTAGACGGTAGACGTCCTCCTGGGGTACAGGCAAGTTCGCACGTACTTCGCCCGTTCTCTCTGAGGGTAACAAGAAAACCATGACACCTGTGATTAGGATCATGCTTAAGGCAATGAGGAAAGCTAACTTCATACCTGTGACCTTTCTTGAATAGGTATATAAATCTCTGTGAGCAGTTCTGCTTCTTTTTTGACTTGCCTTGGATCGACAAGATAGACTTCGAAAGGTGGAGCATCTCTTAAGTCGTATCGTGAAAGAGGCAACCAGTTGCGGTAGGCTTGATTCCACGTTTGCCAAAGCGTCTTGTAACTCCCCCGGTGGGTGAACACGGCAGTCGGGCCTGGAGGTAGGCTCCTGACTTCCAAGGGTGCCTGTACGGACGGAATGCTGTCTTGCTTCAAGATAAACCCACCAAAGTATCGAACGACACGTCCGTCTTCCAAATCAGGGTCTTGATCCATGATGGCAACGGCATGACCAGTTGGCAGTCGCTGCCGATCCACCTCAGCAATAGCTTTGGTATAAGCCCTTTGCGCAGCTTTGGCAAAGCTTCGCCCTTCATAACCATATTCCATGACGCCGACGATGACGAAGCCGAGGTGGGATTCAATTCGCTCAGCCGGCCATTGCTGCTTTTCAGAGTCACTTTTTTGGGCTTGCCACTGGGAGAGGGAGTTCTGCCTATGTTGGATGCTATCCTTGGGCGAAAAGCCGAATCGGGTTCGAAAGGCGCGGCTGAAGGCAGACAGGGATTCATAACCGTACCTGAGAGCCACATCCATTATCTGGTGCTGCTTACGATCACGCAGGTCTCTAAAAGCCTGGGATAAGCGTCGACGTCGAATGTAGCTAGCAGGAGCTTCGCCTGTATAAAGTAGGAATAGCCGATGAAAGTGAAAGGGTGAGATGCCAGCAGCTTGTGCTAGCTCCGATAAACAAAGCTTTTGTTGGGGATGCTGCTCAATATAATCGACCGCCTTGTTTATCCTATGTCGGTATTCCTCTTCGAATGACATCTTGCGAAGCTCCATTGACTCAGTTAGACCCGAAGCCCCATCCATTCTACACTTCCTCAACGGCAGGACGTTATGCAGCTCTTGCTATATCTTAATAATAATAATCATATTAGTTAGTTAAAGTCGAAGACTCAATTCCTTTTTTCCTGGAGTCTGAGCGGTCTGAGGTTGCCAGCACAGCACGCGATTTTCCAAAGACGGTGGTTTCACAGCCACCGCGCAGGTCACCGTAGCCTGGGCCACGAGATTGCGCAGGCTAGGAGTATGCCCCGCAGCACGCAGTACCTGCCAGCCCGCGGGTGCTGGAGGACTTTTCACTTCCGCACCTAAACAGCTCCCCTGGCCTTTTTTATTCAAAACGCAGGAGTACCCCTCACCCAGGGCCAGTGGAGTGATCCTTTCAAGAGACAGGGCCGGAGCCTGTATACCGAGTGACGGATTCGGTTTTACGGTTGAACGACAGCCGATCACGAGCCAAAGCAGAGCCAGTGTGGAAGAGAGACAACGCACGGAAGACCTCCTCGTTGTCTTTATTCTGACTGATCCTGGCAGGGAGAGTGAGGGTCTTTTTTGTGGTGTTTTGACAAATAAAGCGAGTTTTTGCTGTTGGTGACTTTGCTAAAGAAAAATTTAATCACGAATCCTACATGCCAGCCTTCGATTTCCGATAGCAGCGATAAGACGAATCATCGAGGTTTAAAATCGTGGCTATATGGTTAAGAACATGTATATTTTTAATTTCTTTGCTGTTAGCCAACGGCTGTTCCTGGGTGATTCAGAAAAGTGAGAAACAGCCCCGGGCTGTTCAAGGAGAGTTGGATCTTCGGAATTGGGATTTTGAGAAGGACGGTCCGGTTTGGTTGGAAGGGGAGTTTTTTTATCTGGATGGGTGGGTTGATCCGGATACTTTTGATCCTGCGGATTTAACGAAGACTCCAATCATGAATATACCCACGAATCTCAGTAGCAAAAAGGCAGTTGATCCGGCTTTTATGCTAACTTTGATCATAAAACTTAAGCTCCCATCACGAGAGTTGATCCTCTCCCTTGATAGCCTCCGAAATTTTTATCCAGAGCGCATAAACATCTACCAGGATAAGGCAGAATTTCTTCTTGCAACTGGACATTTTGGCGAAGATTTCCAACGAACTGACTTCAATGTCCAAAGAAGAATTGCTCAACTTCCCAAATCTTTCCCGGATCGGGAAACTTACCTCATCATTCATGCGAAGCCTGCATGGTTTCACACCCTGGCTATGCCTGCCAAAATTGGGTTGTCTACAACCCTCATGAGAGATCTTGTGCTAGAAACCAGCGAAACTTTTGTTCTGGTTGGTTGTTATTTTACAATAGTAATTTATTGCTTTTTTCTTTACTTACAGCAACGCACAAATCTCACGCAATTTTTTGCTGGCATTCTAACTCTCGGCTTCCTTTTGCGATATCTTGCAACGGAAACGGCATTTAGTTTGATTTTTGGACTCACATTTAAAGCCGATTGGAATGCATTAGGATTTCTGGGAACTGCTTTGTCCAATCTTGGGGCTTTGGGACTTCTCTCGTATGTTTTTCATCCTAGATTTCACAAGAAAATTGTTACTCCATTACTTTGGTTGTCATGCCCACTTTCTATTCTATTATTGGCAGTGCCTTTTCATCCATCCATTCACCGTTCAATGTTTGAGCAAGGCACAGTCCCATTTTTTCTGATATTTGGAATTCTGGGAATCTTCAATAATTTCTATGCAATCATCATGTCTCTAAAGCAAAGAGGTTCTTTTCTCTATTTAGGCATCGGCAGCGCACTTGTGTCAACGTCAACTATTTTGGATACACTGGTCGCTTCGAATGTTGTTTCTATCACCTATACAGCACACTACAGCAACCTCATCTTCTGTCTCGCCATCACATTAACCATCAGCCAACGCTTCGCCGAAACCTATCGCCAAAATGAAAAGCTCCTGACTGAAGTCCAGGAAAAAGAAAAGGCCCGCACTCTCTTCTTTCACAACACCTCCCACGAATTACGCACGCCACTCAATGGCATCGTGGGCTTCATGCAGCTTATTCTTCAAGGCCGATATGGAAAATTGGACAAGGCCGTCGAGGAACAAGTAGGGAAAAGCTTGCGCCTCGCTCTGTCTCTTAAAAATCAAGTGAACACAATTCTGGATCTAGCCAAGTCCAGAAAAGGGCAGATGACCCTCACCAATAGCATCGTTTCCCTGGACGAGTTGGCTGCGGAAATGGAGGACTTGGCTTCAGGGCTTCAGCTGCGCAAGGAAAGCAGCAAGTTCCAGTTTGCAAGGCTTTGGAATGAACAGAACCGTTCGTTTGTTACCGACAAGGAAAAGCTGAGCATGGTCCTTCGCAACCTGATCGGCAATGCTTTTAAATTTGCTGATCCGGAGCGCCCCAATCACGTGAGTCTGAAGCTCGAAAGGCTTCCCCATTCCATCCGTATCGAAGTCAAGGATACCGGCATAGGCATTCCAGATGATCAAAAAGATCGCGTCTTCGAGGAATTCCAGCAGGTCGCAGGCGATGCAAGACGGGCTTACGAAGGAACTGGCCTTGGCCTAGCTATGGTGCGCGACATCGTTAAACTTATGGGCGGCCGCTTGGAGCTTTCGACTCAGTTAGGCGTCGGCAGCAGCTTTATCGTGGAACTTCCCGAGCAAAGTGAGATCCACCTTCGCCAGATATCTGAAACAATGGCATTAGCAAGCATCAAAGCCGATGAGCAAAAGCTTACAACGATCCGTCCAGAAGCAGCCAAGGGTCAAGGGCCACACATTCTGGTCGTTGATGACCATGAACTCAACTGCGAGTTACTTCGCGACATCCTGCAGGAGGAAGGTTATACCATCAGCGTCGCGTTCGGTGGTCAGGAGGCGCTGCAGTTCTTGCGCCAGAAGCACCCGGATCTGGTCCTGCTCGATATGATGATGCCATATGTGTCCGGCGAGGATGTGATCAAAGCCATGCAGGCCGACACTTTGATGCAAGACATTCCTGTCATTCTCATCACTGCGCGAGCCAGTGAAGATGATCGACTCTTCGGACTCAGTCTTGGGGCGGATGACTATTTGGCCAAACCCATTCATCATGAAGAACTGCTATTCCGTGTCCGCAATATCCTACATCGAGCCGAAACAATTCATCGTATGGCTGTCGTCGAGGAACGCGAGCGTCTGGCTCAACTCGGCCAGTTGATGCGGGATCTCAGTCACGAACTTAAAAACGTTTTTCAGTTGGATCAGCAAGATCCAGCTGAAACGCAACGCACTTCAGAACTTATTCTTCAGCGTTTGCCACTTCAGGCTCCCGCATGGTTACAGGCCATACCTCTTATTGCTGCTGATGACAAAATCAATGCCACTGATGTTCGTCTTGAACCTTATGGCTTTCTCAACAAAGCGGCGCAAACCGATAGGAGCTTGCGCTACCTCCGCTCTATCGTGGCTCAATTGCCCTTGAACGAAGAGAGAAGGCAGGAACTTTGGCAACACCTGCAGTCACAGACCCCTGAGACCTGGCAGGAATGTGAAAGTTCAATTCATTATATTCGTAATCACAGTGCCCTGATGGATCAAACCAAGTATGCCAGTGAACTGATTGTCAGCATCCTCGACTACAGCCGAACACGTGAAGATCAGGCATATTCTGATTTATCTATAGTGATACCTAAAGTGGTCAAACTCATCCAGCCGAAACTTCACAAGTATCGGATCAATGTAGACCTGACACTAAAGCCCTATGTAGCACGCATCAATCCTGCCCAGTTGATGCAAATTGTCTTGAATCTCTTTATCAACGCTGCAGATGCCATCAGTGACCTGAAGTCTGAGGAAAAATGGATCCAGTTGAGCGTCCTTGAAGCAAGCGATGCGATTACAATCCTGGTGAAAAACGGGGGACCGCCTCTTCCTCCTGATGTCATCGTGCGCCTTTTCCACGAAGGTGAAAGCACCAAAGGAAGCAAAGGTAATGGGCTGGGCCTAGTCATAAGCCAAAGAATACTGATGCGTATTTCGGGGGAACTAACATATGACAGTGGATCGCTTCATCCCTGCTTTGTCATACGACTCCCATGGCTTCAGGAGGACTCACATGCTGTTCAAACTGCTTGAGTTCATTACAGCACTTTTGGTCGTTAGTAGCGCAGACCTCCTTATCGCTAAGGACTTTCAAGCCAGGGATGGAGTTATCGATTTACAGGGCTGGGACTCCGTTTCGAATGAAGCATTAAGCCTTCGCGGAGATTGGTGGATATTCCCTGAACGAATCCTTTCAGAAGAAGATTTGCGAACAGGGGCTTACTTACAATACCCTCATCTTATCTATCGTGTCCCTGGTGGAGATCTTCGGGCTATTCTCCACAACCACGCACTTTACAAACCACTAAGCATAGTACTCCACATTAAGAATTCTCCATTTGAAAACAATGCACTAGAGTTTAATCAATTCATTTATACACACCAAGCTTCAATCTGGATACCGCATTCTAATCGCCTTATTAAGGAAAATCCTGTAGGCAGACTGCCTTTCAATGGACAAAAATTTGAACTATGGAGTAATAGATACGTCAGTATTTTACCAAGCTATACCATTGATTTCACAATAGTACTTTATTCGACCCTTTCAGAGTTCCCTAGTGGGATGGGCGCCCCTCCCAAGATTGGATCAGCTGAAAAATTAAAGCGAAAACTTAGAAATCAGGACATTGAGTCGGCATTCATACTCGGAATATTTACACTTCTGTTTTTGAATAACCTTATCATCTTCTCTGTTCGGCGCAAGGATTGGCCTTCACTCTGTCTAGCCATATATAGCTTTCTTCTAGCTCTAAGATTTGCCGCCACAGAAGTCTATCTGGGCAAGTTAGTGGAAATACCCTCAACCGAACTAGCACTTTCCCAACTATACTTGGTATATATAACTTCATATACCAGTGCTCCACTCTATAGTTATTTCTTGGCAATCACGTTTCAAGTCCCTCGTATTCGCAACTGGAGCATTACGGTTGGTTCACTATCAATAATCCCAATTCTTATCTACTTAATCGCCCCCGACCTTGGCACGAGAATGGCTTATTTCTTTACGGGCTTTGCCTACTTTATGCTAATTATTAGCATCTTTTACTGCGCGCGATACAAGACGGATCACATTAATAATTTCAAGTTCGTAGTTGTCGGACTAATTTGTATCACTGCCTGCCTAAGCAATGACATGTTATCGTTCCAAGGCGTTATTAACACACCCTTCCTCGGCCACTACGGAATGCTAGTCTTCACCATATTCCAAACCATCATCGTCGCCCGCAACTTCGCCAAGGCCCACAATACAGCAGAGCGCCTAAGCCGCGACCTGCAGGTCGAAGTCGACCGCCAAACTGAAAAACTCCGTCTCCAAAAAGAAAAACTGGAAGAGCAACAAAAAGCCCTCAGCAAAATCCACGACGACCTCAAAGAAAACGACGAACAAAAAACCCGTTTCTTCCGCAGTATCTCCCACGAACTGCGAACACCACTGACGATGATTCTAGGCAGCCTTCACGAAACCGAAGACGTGTCCAAACTCAAAAATTCCGTAAACATCGCCACCAGGCATGCCAAGCGACTCTATCGCCTCGTCAACCAGCTTCTCGATTTCCAGAAAGTCGCCCTTTCAAAAATCCATCTCCGCCTGGAACGCGTCGACCTCGAAACTTTCCTGCCTAGCCTCGCCGAATATGTGGAAAGCAGTTGCCAGAGTCAGGGCATCAGCTTCAAATACGAAATCAATAGCAAGGTCCAAGGCGGCTGGATCATCCAGGCTCAGGTCGATGCCTTGGAAAAAATTCTCTTCAACTACATCGGCAACGCCTTGAAGTTCACACCCAGGGGCGGCCGCATCACCCTGCGCCTGGACCTCTCAGGCCACTTTGTTCGCATCTCCGTCATCGATAGCGGCTGCGGCATACCCAAGGATCAACAGAATAAGCTCTTCAAACTCTTCTCGCAGATCGAAGGTCCCCAGCAGCAATCCAAACAGGGCACAGGCCTCGGCCTCGCCCTCGTCAAGGAATTGGTGCAGCAAATGGAAGGCCGTGCGGGTGTGGAAAGCGAAGCCGGTCAGGGTTCGCAGTTCTGGGTCGAATTCCCAAGACGCGTGGCCGAAGCCGATCGCTATGCCATCCTCCTGGTCGATCCCATTTATGAACATCATCAAAGCCTAAAGAACGAGCTGGTTCCGATTCATTTGGATTCCAATCTCTGTGCCGTCGCTTCCATTAAGGAAGCCCAGCAGATCCTGGAAAACTGGCCCGTCCAGGTCGTCCTGGTCAGCACGGCTCTCGGTGCCGAGGGGGCCACTCTTCTTGAGTTTGCCGCCCAAACCCATCCCCAAAGCTGGCGGGTCATGATCACCGACAATCAGCGCCGCGCGGAACTCAAAACCATTTCAGCCCACGCCGTCCAGGCCTTATACTCCTGGCCCCTGGAGGCCGAATTCTTCATGCAACTCCAAGCGCGAACCCGCATGGAAGGCAATCGACAGGAAGCCCCCATTCTGGATCTTGTCTATGTCGATGATGAAGAATCCATGCGCAGCTCTTTCCTGCATGCCATGCAACGCTATTCCCTCATCGAGCGATTCCGCATCGTCGAGAGTGCCAAGAGCTACCGCGAACTGCTCCCCCACTATCGCATCAAAGCCGTGATCATCGACGCCAACCTTGAAGAACCTGGTGCCGGTCTACAGCTCCTGGCGCAAACCGCTCGCCTGTCACCCGACACCTACCGTGTGCTCTTTACCGGTGATAACACCAGTGAAGTCCTGACCACCGCTCTTCAGGAAGGACATGCACAGTATATCATCTACAAACCAGCTGATTTCCAAAAGGAGTTCAAAGCCCTGGAAGAAGTCATTGAACAAAGTAAATTGGAAACCCGAGAGCTCACCCACTCACAGGACGATATCGTCAACCGCGATTGGCAGCTGGCAGGATCCCTGGCACCATCCAGCGACTCCAGCATGGAAATCGCTGATGATCCCCAATCGGAACAGGTCACGGCCACTATTCTCATCGTTGATGACCTGATTGATATGCGTAACATACTGCATGATATCCTTCATCCACAAGGCTATCGGGTGCTGCATGCGGAATCAGGGACGCAGGCCTTGGAACGCATTCAGTCCAAACGCGAGCCCATCGATTTGATCATCACCGACTGGATGCTGCCCGGTATGTCAGGACCCGAGCTGATTAAAACATTACACAGCCACGAGGAATTTGCGACCATCCCTACGATTCTTTTGACCGCAAAATCCGACGAAAGCAGCCGCAGCGAAGGCATGCGTGTAGGTGCCAGCGCCTACCTCAGCAAACCCTTTGACTATCTGGAACTTCTTTCCATTACCGAAAACCTTTTGGATTTGAAAAAGCGCGAGCGCAAAATTGCGGAACTCAACCGCTTTATCAACGAGAATGTCCTGCAGCGCTTTTTGCCTCCGGCCTTGGTCAAGGATCTGGTCAGCGGCAAGGCTGTTTTTGATGACGCCGCCCGCATGCATTCCATTACCGTCCTCTTCGCCGATCTCGTCGATTTCACCCGCAGCACCGAGCGTCTCGGTCCAAGCCGGATTGCAAGAATTCTGAATGCCTTTCTCGTAAGCATGACTGATGTCATTTTCAGTGAAGGTGGAACGATCGATAAGTTTATCGGTGATGCCATCCTGGTATTCTTTGGAGCACCCACCCATGCGTCGCCAGCCGAGCAGATCGAGCAGGCCACCCGTTGCGCGTTGCGCATGCAGGAAGCTTTGACTGCTCTCAATAGAGAGTGGCAAGTCAGCGAGAATCACGTGTTCCAAATGCGGATCGGCATTCATCACGGACCCGCTATTGTAGGCAGTTTCGGCGGACAAAAACGTTCTGACTACACAGCCATTGGCCACACTGTAAATCTTGCCTCGCGAATCGAAGGACAAGCCAAGCCAGGAGAAATCCTTATGACAGCTTCTGTCCGTGACTTCCTAAGCGATGAATGCTGGGAATACGCGGGCAATTTCAAGATGAAAGGCGTGGAAGGTGAGACAGCACTGTATCGTCTGAAGCCAGTGGCCATTAAATCCGCTGCCTAACAAAAGGGACTGCTATTGTATTCCTGGTAAAGCCAACCAGTCGTCTCGATCTGCAAAGAATTACCCCGCCGGTCTTTGCGGGCTCGGCTTAACAATTCAACCCATTGAATTATTCCATGAAAAGTGTTCCAACATATTAAGTGATTTTTAATCAAAGTCATGTGATAATGCTCCGCTTTCGTTTCTTAATACGCCAAGGAAATGCCTGGAACTCATGTGATAGATCAGCACGACACAATACTGGCCCAAATGTTTGACAGCTCCCCAGCCGGCATGTCATTGACCATCGGGCCTGAGCATACCTATGCCCGAGTCAACAAAAAATTTTACGAGATCACGGGCGCTCAAGCATCGGTGATTGGAAAAACAGCACGCGAAGTCCTGCCGGAAATCGAGGAGCAGGGTTACCTCGGGATAATCGACCTTGTGTATCAAACCGGCAAAGCCCATACCGGCGTGGAAGCCGCCTTCAGCTTCAGGAAAAGCACTGGGGAGTACTGCGACGTCTATTTTGATTTCTGCTTCCAGCCTCTTTTCAATGCTGATGGCGAAGTCTATGGCATCCTCACCCAGGTCTGCGACGTTACGGAAAAAGTGCAGGCTCGGATGGCCATCGAAGAATCGAAGAAGTTCATCGATCACACCAGTGGAAAATTTCCCGACATTGACCTGCGGCAGCTGCTGCATAAACTACAGACGGCCAAAGAAGAGGCTGAACGCGCCAGCAATTTAAAGTCGGCTTTTCTTGCTTACATGTCTCATGAAATTCGCACGCCTCTTGGAGCCATGCTGGGTTTTGCGGATCTACTGCTGGACCCCCATATTACCCGCGAGGAACATTCCAATTATCTTGAGATCCTCATTCGGAATGGCGAGCAGCTCTCTATCATCGTCAATGACATCCTCGATCTGTCCAAAGTGGAAGCGGGACATCTGACGCTTGAATTTATGGCTGTGGATCCCAGATCCATTGTCATGGATGTTCTGTCTTTACTCGAAATCAAGGCCCGCGAGAAAAATCTGCCGCTGAGCTTTGATGCGGATTCCAACACGCCGGAGTATGTGTGCACGGATCCGCATCGCGTGCGACAGGTCCTTTTGAATCTCATGAGCAACGCGATCAAATTCACGCATCACGGTTCCATTCAAGTCCGCAGCTACAGGCTGCAGACGGAAGGGGCCCACATTCAAATGGCTTTCGAAATCACCGACACGGGAATTGGAATTGATCCGACTCAGGTGGAGCAAATTTTTGAAATGTTCGTTCAGGCCGAAGAATCCACAACCCGAAAATTCGGTGGAACGGGATTAGGTTTGGCCTTATCACGAAAACTGGCTCATGCGCTGGGAGGCGATGTCAGAGTTCTGCGCAGCAAGCCTGGGGAAGGCAGCACCTTTCTCTTTACACTCACCGATCGCCCGGACCTGCGGGAAAAAAATGAGCCGCTCAGTTATGAGCCGCCGATGATGGCGCCGGCATTGGCCGACGGGGAATCCCTCTATGGGCTGAAGATTTTGGTGGTCGACGATGCGCCGGACATTCGCTCCTTCAAGGCCGTCAACAAAAGGCAAACTGGGTTTTGTGTTCTATCAGCGAGTCACCTAAGGCTGGCTGCACAAATCCTATCGCGAAAAACTATGATCCTTTAGCTTTTCAGGATAACGGATCTTGTGTCGTGGTTGGCTGCACTGATCCAAAAGCTGCAAACTTTCAAGCCACGGCCAACCAGGACAATGGCACCTGCTCCTATCTTGCCGTCACCTTGCGCCATGCGAGTCACGCGTGCCCCGACAGTTACGGGATTTCCGCATGGATCGGCGGCATACACGCTGGCGCAGATGGTTATGATTTTACGAATGGACCGCAGAACTGGGCGCTTTGTTCCAAATCATATCAAGGACAATCGCTGGCGCTGCTGAGACATTCTACGCATGATTGTCCCGCCGGTTTTGGGCGCGTTGCCTGGCTCGGTGGACTGCATGCAGGGGCGGATGGCTATGATTTTACCAACGGTCCGCAGAACTGGGCTCTGTGTGCTCATGAGTACGATGGCGGGCCAGTTGTGCAACTCAAGCATGCATCTCATAGCTGTGATCCCGGCTTTAGCAGGATCGCGTTCCTTGGTGGAATTCATGCCAGCGCCGACGGCTATGATTTCAGTAATGGCCCACAGAACTGGGCACTCTGCGCCCGCTGAATTTTGTTTTTTCTGACGAGCTGCTAAAAAATATCTCCTGGATAGATAGCTTGCAAAGCTGTCAGATTCCCAAGAGTTTGACTATGAGTTATTCAATTTTACGAGTTAAGCAAATGGCATATGATCCGTGACTGACATGCTTATTTCTCTCACTTGTCATATGCCAGCCATTCGCTTCAGCAAGAGCTCTAAAATACCTCTTATCGAATCCCAGTTCCAACCAGCCATGTTTTTTTGCCATCCAAAGCGACTCGCCATCAGTTCTTAGCCCCCACGGATATGGAAATTGTGTGATGGGTTCGCCGAACAGATAGACCTTTCCACCCGGTTTAATGATCGAAGAGAGCATTCTCAAAGTTCCGACATGGTCTGCACTGTGATGAAACGCCTCACAGAAAAAAGCCATATCAAACTTTTCGTTCGTCGAAAATTTATCCATGGCGGCAACTTGTGTTCTGAGAGGAAGGTTTTGAATTGCTGCTTTCTGCTTGATGAGATTGATATAGGTCAGGCTTATATCTGTTGCCAGCACGTCGTGGCCTAAAGCTGATAGATACAAAGCCATATCTCCACATCCTGAGCCAAACTCTATAATCTTGGAATTCTTCTGTATGTCCACACATTTTAACCAAAATCCGTTCGTCATAAGCTGTTGACCAGAAATTGCAGCGCTTCTTGTGGAAAACGGGTAAAGCTGCCGCCAGGACTCAATCTGTCCTCCAGAATCCTGAGCGACCTCTTCAAAAGCACCCCAAGACCGTTCGGAAATAAATTCATAAAGTCGTTTCTGCTCATCCAAGTACTTATCAGACTGGGGATCTACTGGATTGAGTTTGGATGGTTGATAGTAAACGTTGCATTGAGAAAGGAAATCGAAGTCAGGATTTTCTGCAAGTTTTTCTTCCACCCGAGAAAAATAGTCTCGCAACTGTCGCTCTGAATTCAAGACTCGAACGCCTCTTACCAAATGCTTAAGTCGATATGCGTTTCTTATTGCTGTATAGTACAATATAAACTCGCTGTGATTTGGATTTAGCTATGACTAAGGATTCAGCAAACGATTTCGTTTTAATCGTTGCGATTATCCGCCCCCATTCGAAACTCGAGAAGCATTTGTATAATAAAATCCATGCCAGCTCTCCATTTCCATTTTACTGCTAACTCTATCGGCATCCAAGGAATCAAACAACCATTTAGACCCAGTCTGGCGATTGCACGAGAGGGAAGCACTGCCGCAACATCGCGTGAGCTGCAAGGTCGTGCTAGTCGGTCTGCCGCAGGGTGGGGTTCCATTCATTACGAAATTAGGCATATAACGCCATTGAACCGTTATGTAGGACCTGGAACAGGCCATTACGATGATCTTTCCGCTGACCACCAATTTTCCAATTCATCGAAAGAACGATTTCAACAGGCACAAACTGACCGATAATCAGATCATACCGACGTATCGCTTCGTTTCCTTGCTGGTTCAACGCAAGGTATCATGATGATGATATTTCAAGCAATAATGAGACACGACCTGGTTTTAATGAGCAGGGTCGATATGAACAATTGGGCGCATGCTCGCTGTCGGCCTGGTTTTTGATAGTGACACGTCAATGCATCCATGGATGCTTTGGTTTAGATTTCTTTTGCCGTATAGCAGAGGCGACAGCCGTGTTCGGCGCGAAACCCTAAGCTTCGAACATCTCGAAACGCTGACAGACCAAATTCCAAATTCGGCGGAAAATGGCCCATAAAAAGATGCCATATAAACATATCTGCACCTGATCGAAAAACAGAAGTTTATTGGAAATCATTTCGAAACTATTGGACAATCATCCCATCCAACCACAAGATTTTATTATGAAAGAGATCCAGCGCCTGCTCTATGCTCTGGTCAAAAAAGCTTTCGATATCTTAGAGCTGACTCAAACGGACGATCAGGACGAGGGAGCTGCTCGCATGCAGGCTATCCTCGAGGAAGCCACGGGGCTCGAAATGAACTTACTGGAAAAGATGCCGACAGATTCTTTGACTTTTCTGTTAAGACTGCGAGCCCAAGGCGAATCGCGAACCCAACTGAAGCAAATATTTTCCATTCAAGCGGAACTGGCCAAAACTTACCCGGCCTTTGGCAATAGCATCCGGTGGCAGCAAATAAGGATAGTATTAGACGCCTTGACATAGGCCTGCTGGGTCCAGGTGCTGCCAGTGCGCGTCAAGACATAGACCGCGCCGCTGTAGTCGGCGCTGTTGTTGGTCTCAACGCCATTGACACCCGTGGCGTTGCTGTCTTCACCATAAGCCCCGACCGCCAGGGTGTTGCCGTCGGCCGATAGCGCAACACTGTAGCCGAACTCCCATATTTATTCCTTAAGGCCTGAAGTCACCTCGGATGGATTCAGTCTTGTTATCTGCCACGAGCTTGGACATCAGCTTGGTGGCTATCCCTTTCTTTCGGCTTGGGCAGCCAATGAAGGGCAATCAGATTATTTTGCTACTTACGCCTGTGGTCGTGTGCTCTGGGAGTCGCAAGAAGAGAAAAACGCAGGTTTTCGGCAGGCAGTCGATCCAGAGCCGAAAGCACTGTGTGATCAGGCTTGGGATGCAGAACCCGATCAAAACCTTTGCTATCGCATCATGATGGGTGGCAAGTCGCTTGCCAATCTCCTGGGTGCATTGGGTGGAACCAAAGCGAATTGGAATACTCCGGACACCAGCGTTGTAGCCAAAACCAAGGACACTCATCCTGTTGCACAGTGCCGCCTTGATACCTATATTGCGGGGGCACTGTGTACGAAAGCCTGGGATCCGTCTTTGATTCCGGGAAAGAATCTGGGCTCGCAGCGAAACAGTCGTGACGCGGAAGCGATTTCTGCTGCTTACACTTGCACCCGCGCGGATGGATATGCGGTGGGTTATCGTCCATCGTGTTGGTTCAAGCCGTTAATTGCGGATGAATGATTCTGAAAGCGGGAGCCTCTGCGTCATCCCTTGGCATCGATCCTTCCTTAATGAAAAAAATTGCATTAACATGGAGTATGCGATGACTCAAGGAGGAGCGACCGATGCCACAGTTTGACAATCTAGTTATTCGCAAGCCCATTCCTTTGCATATGCTCACAGGGTATCCGACTGAGGATAGGCTTTTGTTTCTGGCCGCTCTTTTGAATGCAGCTCCTGAAAAAGAATGCGTGGGCATTATCCAGAGCCTCAGCCCCCTGGAGAATGGTCAGCTCCTGCCATCGGGCCATCATCCCATTGAAAGCATGGAAACAGCGTCCTGTATATGCTGCGATGTTTACGTGCTCTTCTACGGACGTTTGTCGCGAATGCTGACTCATCCTGATTTGACAAGGGTTGTGGTGGATCTTGAACCCAGAGCTGAGCCGCGAGCCATGCTCAAGATGTTGATGGCGAGTCCTTTGGGTCTTCAGATTATCCCGCAACCCACTATGCTTGCGTGGAATGAAACTGAAGGACCGATGCCCGAGTGGGTTGGGAAACATGAGCAGAGGCTCTGGATGGATGCCGGAGTTATCCTGACCCGAACGTCACGTTCCATTTTTCCCAGCGTCGAAAGAATGCAAAAATTGGACAAAAAATTTCACCTCATTGAAGGCTCCCATCGGGAGCAGGCAGAAGGGTTCTGGCTTCATTGCATCGGTACAAATGATCATTCCCAGCCAACTCATCTTTCCCCAATGTCGCTCGTCCTTCCGAAAGGCAAGATGTCCCGCTAATGGTAGGAATTGTCATGCTGTAACGCGAGAACCAAGGTCAAGGCTTGAATACAGCAATAATCGCTGCAAGCGACTTTTGCGCGGGGAGAAGATACTCCTTGTGTCCTCGATGTTTCGCTGTTCGGAAGCCGGTAGGGTGATTCTTGATATACTCCGCTCGCTGGTCACGACGGTAAAGGCAGAGGAAGTAAGTTACCCCCCCTTCCTGGACTTGCCTTTATTCCCCTCCCATCCAATGCTACTTTTCGTACGATGTTAAGTTGCTTTAATTATTGGATATAATAACAGCACCTAATTTCATGGTAGAATTGTACCGATACCTTGTATATAAGAAAGCCGGACAGGTACCAAGGAAGGAAGTCAAAATGAACCCAATACCAGCCAATGACATAGAAGCCGTTAAAGCCTTCACCATGGACGATCATTCCATGGCAGTCCTCGGCGAGGCTTTCTGGAATCTGGTCAAACACTATAATTTGAACCGCTCAGAAACGGCCATCATGCTGGGAATCAAAGATAATCGAAACCGGGTCAAAGACCTGGAAAAAAAGAAAGCGATCCCAGACGACCCAGATAAGGTCCAACGGGTCGGCAACCTGGTCGCCATTCACAAAAGCCTTCGTATTATATTTCCTCACAACAGGGATATTGTTTACGCTTGGATGAAAACCCCTTCACCGCTTTTTGGTGATATTTCCCCGATTGAGTATATCAAGCAGGACCCGGTCAACTCCCTTCCCAGAATTTTCAAAATTAGAAGGACTCTAGACCAAATTCGATGCGGGGCTTAACTTGAACAACCCCAACCAAGTCTTCAAGTTTGGACCGATTTCCCCCATGTCCCTAGAAGCCATTTGGCGAAATATCTACACCATAGAATTTTCCCAGAATCTTTACGATGACCTGGTTTCCCCAGGAAACGAGGTCATCCTTCAAGCTCTGGATAATGCAACTTCCGCCATCGACCACAGCCAGCCAGGCAAAAATAGAATTTTCCAATACGGCCAATCACAGGACACCATTGCCTGTTTCGACCCCAAATACTATGCCGAGAGTCGCTTCTCAAAAGGCGATTTTGGAGTGTTTTATGGTGCCCTGGACGAGGCCACTTCTATCGCAGAAATAATGGACATGCACTATCGGCGATTTCGCACCAATATGGCAAATGCCAAGGAGGAAACAGTGATTGTCGATAGAAAAATGTTTGTTTGCCACCTCTCTGGACAAAATTGCACAGATATTCGTCCTTTAATTAAAACCTTCCCGGATTTAATCGCCGATAGTCACGACTTCTGTCATTCGGTCGGTGATATAGCTAAATCAACCAGGCTTGATTTCCTGGTTACAAAGTCCGTCAGACGACCCGAAGGTGAATGCGTTGCCGCCTTCAATGCAGACTGCATCCTTGGTGAAAAATATCAGTATTACTTTCGATTGGTGTACAAGAAAAATAGCAACCCAGAAGCCTTCAAAGTCTCAAAAATTGACTTGTTGTAACATATAACCGCGCCTTGTGAACGCTCCTGGGAATAAATTCCCAGGCATCTCAGATTTTAAAAGAAATCACTCAGTTCGAAGCCGAGAAGCCGGGTTCTGGGCGCACTCAGCCTGAGACCCGATCCAGGGCCTCGGGATTCTGCCGATCTAGGATCTCTCGAATGAGCCCTCGCCCCACCTCGCCAATCGTTATTAAGCTTAGGCTTTCTTCACCCAAGCCGTGCACCAGCCTTTGCTGGCCACACATCCAGACGCAAGCATCGTACACTTGCCAAGCCCTTGATCGCCTTGTTTGGTGAAGAGCTGACAATTTCCGCAAGTCTGATTCTTGCCTTCCACGCCCATTTTTGCCGGACGATCGGCGACCTTGTTGCCATCAGTCACATATTTGATGGCCTTGGCAACGGGATCACTTTCAGGAACAGGATTGCATGCTGGTGCTGCTGGCTTGGCATCAGTAGGTGGAGTCTTGGCTGCGGGCGCTTGAGCCATGGCAGCACCTGTTATGGCAAGCAAAGGCAAACCAGGGATCACAAAGGCCGAAAGGCGTAACAGTTCTCGACGGGACATGCTCTCTTTGTTTTGCGCTGCAGTCATAAGTCTTTTCTCCAGTATTCTGTTGCGTCGACAATTCTCGAACGATCGAGAAATCGATTTCGTTTTCAGGATTGGAATAGCGAGCAGCCACGTGTGCAGAGGCCTTAACAAGCCTCAGTCGCTGGTCATCCGTAAATTTGAAAATCGATGATTGTATCGTGCGTGAGCACCTAGACAAATGTCTTCGGATAGGGTGGTTCAATAGCAGGAAGAAAATCCGACCAAACCGATAGCAGTTCAAAATTGAACTCGTACAAAAACTGTGGCCGGTAAACAATATGCTCTTGATAATTCAAAGATTGGACAGGGAAACTCAAAAACCGCAGGAGCAAGCATCGGCATGGACTGTTATCGGACACGCGAACCCCAGTCTCGGCGTTCGACGATGGCTGCCCATGACAGCTCATAGGCTCGTCCCGAAGAGCTGTCCGTTCGCCCGCGACCGAATTCAGCATGGAAAACAGCAGATCACAGCGAGGAATGGAAGCTATGAGCACGTTGGCGGCAAGAATCAAAAGGCCGACTCTGCCGAGCAAGATTTCCAAGCTATGTCGAAGATTTCCGATCAAGAATTAGTCTCCATCCCAAGCAGGACGGAGAAAGTCTAGCAGATGAGATCACCTGAAACAACTCAGCAGTTGATCATTCCGAGGCGTCATCCAAAGCCTTCAAAAAAGCCTCAAGATCCTCCAAATCCTGTGCATCCAAGCCTAAGCTCTGCACCTGATTATAGAGAGTCAGAAGGGTCATAAGATCGGCAACGCGGCCATCGTGCAGATAGGGTGCACTTTTGCTGATGTTCCGCAATGTTGGGACACGGAACCTGTTCCAGTCGGCTTCGTCGCCTGTAAACTCACTCAGTCCAGGGGGATGCAGCAGCGGCTTGACATCACCACTGATGCCGTTCTTTTCAAATAGGTTGTCGCTCCAAAGACTATCCTTTTGCTCCTGGCCATTGAGCAAAGGTCCTGAATGACAGCGAACGCAGCCGGCTTTGCCCGAGAAATGGGCCAGGCCTCTTTCAGCGGATTCACCCAGAGCCTCGCTGTCACCCGCCAGATATCGATCGTAAGCACTGCTGAATGACGCCAGACCGCGGATGAACTGGCTGAGGGCGCTGGTGATCTCTATCAGAGCAATAGGGGCCGTAGCATCCCGGTCGGGAAACGCTTGTTTCCACAGATCCCGCAGCTCGGGATCCTGGCTGAGAGTGACTTGCACCTCGGGCCAGCGTGGACCCAGGTGCATTTCCGGAGGACTCTCGCCAAATAAGGGAACGACTATCTGTTGTTCCAATCGAGTCAACACCGGATTGCTCCAGGTGAGCTGACGGAAAAAGCCGACGTATAGCAAACTCTGGCTGTTGCGAGGCAATATTTCACCCGTAACTCCAGTCGATAGGGCCAGACCATCGCTGAAAGCCTTGTCTGGTTCGTGGCAACTCTGGCAGCTCATAGTCCCGTCCAAAGACAAGCGCTTGTCTTCGAAGAGTCTCGCGCCGAGCTCGCGACCCGCACTCCCAGCGTTGCTACCATCGGCGGCGGAATCCGCATGGCATGCGCTCAAGACCAGGCTAACTGCGATGATGAAGACCCATGAGCTCATGGCTTCACGATCACACTGGAAAGACCCGTATGACAAACATTGCAGGCAAATGAGATCTTTGGGGAACCCATGTCTTTGATTTTGACCCCGGCGGCATTGAAGACTGATACGTAAAGTCCTTGCTCCGGTACATCAAGTTTGTCTGTGCTGTAAAAATTTCCCAGCTTGTCGATGGGAAATTGATAGACTTCAACCGTACGCGGCCGGTCGGTAAAAAGTCGGATGGTTCCGCCGCCGTTGAAAGTACTGAGTTCTGGGCCAAAAATGGTACCGGCAATCGTGAACAATCCCTTTCCGGGGCCATTTTCTTGATGGCAACCCATACAGTTTTGTCCAAAGTTGTGGCTGACCTGGCTATCGACGCGACTGTTATTCGTCACGTTAAGCGCTTCATTTCGAACAAAGCAGTCCTCACCAGCGTCGCAGCTGACGGCAGGAGCAGCATCTTTGTCGGACGATTCCAGACAAGCGAATAGGAGTAAGCAAGAGGACAAAGCGAGTATGCGTAGGATTAAATATCTCATGATGCGATCCTTTTGAAATGGCTTAAGATTGGCTCGTCATTTACGGGCGTTGAATCAGCGTAAATGCTGTTTGAGCCGGCGCTTCTGCATTCAGTTCGAAGCGGAGTCCAAGCTTTTGAAAGATGGGATCGCACTCCGGGTCTTTGCTAAAAGCCATGCAGCCCTTGATCACATCGCCGGATGCAAAATTAACGGGCGCATCAAGATCAACATCCGCAAACAGAGTTTTGACATCGAACACAACCGCTTGCTGGCCAAGGTCAAAACCGTCGATATTGATGATGGCGGAATTGTTGGATGCGCATGAGAAACCAGCTTCGATCGATCCCGAACAGTTCGTGGCTCCGAAGTGGAAAAAGAATGTTGGCTGACCGCTCGATTTGAAGTCAAAACGTGCGAATTTGTAGCCACCTTTCCAGCTCCACCACATGCCAGGATAGTTGAAAGGAGCCGGTTCGGTGGCGGCATCGAGGTGATTCAGGCTTGGCGGCAGCCCCAGTTGAAACTTAAAGCCCTTGTAGTCACCGGGAGCAACTTTGCCTCGCAAAACAGTATTGGTTTCCGGGCTCGCGGGGTCACAGAGGCCTTGGCCATCAGCAAAATCCAAAAGAGCCACAGCATCACGCTGCCAGGTCTTGTCCTGATCCAATGTGATGGCCACTTCCTCGCCTGATTCTGTCACAAGAGTGGGTTGATGGATGTAAAAACGCATATCGCGGGCTTCGATAGTCGATTGCGTCAGGCCGATGCTTGACGCGGACGTACTGCAGTTCAGCTCGGCATCCCCGGCTCGAACCACAAAGGGAATTTCAACGCTGAGGTCCTGGCTGGTCGAACTCGAATCCTTATCCTTGCAGCCAAGCAGCGGAAAAAGCACCAAAGCACACAAGAACGGCCGATAGTTTTTAGAGAACGACATCATATTCACCTCCAAGGGGCCAATATTGAAAATAGTCACGAGAACCTTGCGAGCGCACGAATGTTCTTAGTGGATAATAGTGTTGACTGGATTTAAGAATCTGAAGGGATCAAACTCGCGGACGAGGGGGATCTGTATCCAGGATAGGAGATGGAAGCGGAAAATGCTGCGGAAACTCGATGTCAAAGGGCTGACCCATGACAAATCGGAGGCTAAAACTTTTGGCTCTTCAAAAGAATTTGTGGGCGAGGTCCGGCATCGGCAGTTCGCCAACTGTATGAAAAAGCATGACTCTCTGAGCTTGATACGTGTTGAATCCGTATGATTTTCTGATAGTCACTTTGCTTTTGTTGTTCAGACCCTCCACTACAGCCGCTGATATGGTTCCTTTGGCTTCGAACCAGTTCAATATTAGCTCTTGATGTGTCCTTATCATTCGGGCTACATCCTTCATC
>Ga0209985_10001477_pt1 | contig 22995 bp, 28 predicted proteins | sample NOAtaG_FD_187305 | JGI IMG/M metagenome (GOLD analysis project Ga0209985, IMG submission 187305) | Freshwater lake microbial communities from Lake Erie, under a cyanobacterial bloom - NOAA_Erie_Diel6S_1000h metaG (SPAdes) (version 2) | ecosystem: Environmental > Aquatic > Freshwater > Lake ...
GGCTTTGGACTGGTCCTTGTCGAGGCCATGCAGTTCGCCAAGCCGGTGGTCGCCACGCAATGGCGGGGCATTCCGTCCGTGGTGTCCGACGGCCACAATGGGTACCTGGTCCCCATCCAGGATCCCGAGGCCGTGGCCGATCGGTTGGTCCGGTTGGCGGCCGACCCTGAATTGCGGAGGACCATGGGCAATGCCGGCCGACGCATCTTTCAGGAGCGATTTACGTTGAACGCCTTTCACCGTGCCATGGAGCAAGAGCTGATGGCCCTATTCGAGCAGTGACCAGTACCATGCGCATTCTCGTTACCGGCGGGTCCGGCTTCATCGGTACCAATCTCGTGACGTTCTATCGGGAGCGTGGCGTTGCGTTGGTCAACATCGATTGGAATCCACCGTTGGATCCGGAGCAGCGTCCTTTTTGGCGCGAGGTGGACATCATGGACCGCACTGCTGTGGAGCAGGCCTTCAAGGAGTTCGAGCCCACGCATGTGATCCACCTGGCTGCCCGCACCGATACGGATGAGCTGGTGGATGTGGATGCCTACCGCCAGAACCACGAGGGTACCCGTATACTTCTCGAGGTCGTGAAGCAGCATGCCGTTATCGAACGGATCATCGTGACCAGCACCCAATTCGTTTGTGAGGCCGGCTACCAACCCGCGCACGACCTCGATTTCAAGCCGTTCACCGTCTACGGCGAATCGAAGCGCAGGACCGAACTGGTGACACGCGAGGCCGGGTTGAACTGTGCGTGGACCATCATCAGGCCTACCACCATTTGGGGGCCTTGGTCACTGCGTTACCGTGATGTCATGTTCAAAGTGATGCGCAAGGGGCTCTACTTCCATCCCGGAAAGGGCCGCGTGGTCCGTAGTTATGGTTATGTAGGAAACGTGGTCTGGCAGATCGATCGCATGCTGAGCGTCCCACGTGCCTTGGTTGACCGACAGGTGCTGTACGTGGGCGATCGCCCCTTCGACCTGAAGGAATGGGTGGAGGTGGTCTCACGCGAGCTCACTGGCAAGCCCGTGCGGTACATCCCAACGGCCCTGATCCGGTTGATGGCCTGGGGGGGCGATGTCCTCAAGGCCGTACACATCCCGTTCCCCATTACCAGTGGCCGCTTCCGGAGCATGACCAGCGATTATGTCACCCCCATGGACAAGACCATCCAAGTGGTGGGCGAGGCACCATGGAGCATTCAGGACGGTGTGAAGGCGATGGTGCGTTGGTACGACAATGGCAGTGAGCGCATTGTCGCTCCAGTATTGAAGGACGTTCGGCAAAAGAAGGCGGCACACTGATGGATATCCCTGTACATCTGCCCAAACGCAGGGTGTTGACGTCGGACATCACGATCGGGTCGTTCGAGGAACAGGTCAATGCGATCGCCGACCTGGGTGCCGCGCACAGGTCATCCTATGTGTGCTGTGTGAACGCCCACATGACGGTGGAAGCGCGCGACCCCGCCTTTGCCAGGGTGGTCAACGAGGCCGATCTGGCCACGGCGGACGGAATGCCCGTTGTCAAAGCGTTGCAGTCGTTCCACCGCATGGATCAGGAACGGGTGGCCGGGAACGACCTTCTACCGGCGCTGTTGGAGAAGGCCGCACGCGAAGGACTTCTGGTCTACTTGTATGGCGCTTCAGCACAAGTTCAACAGCGCATGGTCGATCGTGCGGTCAGGGAGATACCAGGCATTCGATTCGCAGGGACCTACGCGCCGCCTTACGGTCCGTTGGAAGCCTTGGACCTGGAGGTGGAGGCGGCGCGCATCAATGAGACCGGGGCTCACGTTGTCATGGTCTCCTTGGGCTGCCCCAAACAGGAACGCTGGATGGCGGCCATGAAGGGCAGGGTGAACGCGGTGATGCTGGGTCTCGGCGGGGCGTTCCTGCTCTATGCGGGTATGGATACCCGAGCCCCCAAGTGGATGCGCGACCTGTCGTTGGAGTGGCTCTACAGGCTTTGGCTCGAGCCCCGGCGGCTTTGGAAGCGCTACCTGGTCACCAACACGGTCTTCATTTACCTCTTTGTGCAAGCGAAGCTTCGACGAACACCTTAAGTTGATCTAGTTGGATCACCAGCGGTCCGCTGCGCGCCGAGTTCGTGTAATGCTCTGAATTCCAGTAGCTCAGAGGTTTTTTTGATCCGCTGGTCGAAGTGTTGGAGAGACGGGATAGCCGACCCTCTAAATCGACGAATGCTCATTTAATTTCGACGAACTTGACTTTTCTTCGACGACCACGGTACATTTGGGCTCCCCGGTCGGAAACGAGGGGGTCAACGCACGAGAACATGGAGAAGACCATTACCGCGAAGGATGGAGTGATCTTGGGAGGAGAGGGGTCTGCCGAGCTTGGTGCGGAACTCAGTACATTGCTGCGCTCGGGCCGCTTATCCATACAGAACGTGCAGACAGGGATCAACAGGGTGCTCACCTTGGAACCGTTGACCACGGTAAAGGACCTCATCATTGTTGGTGATGGCCCTGCTGCCGAGGAGATCTTCCAATACTGTGAGGACCAGACCGTGCGTGGATACCGGTTCTGCGGGCTCTTCAACGATACGCCCGTGAATGGTGCGTTGGGCACTCGTCTCGCGGGTGATGTGGAGGCCGCCAAGGCCTATGCCATACAGAACAGGATCGATATCGTGTACTGCGCCCTGCCCGGCACGCGTCGTCAGGAGATCACCGAGCTGATGGAGTTCTGTGAGCGCAATACCATCCGCTTCCGCGTCATACCCAGCGCCGAGAGCTTCATCCCCGTGGTGAAGACGACGGACCTCGAGTTCCATGGTGCCGTGCCCGTGAGCAAGCTGCGTCGCGAGCCACTGGACCGGACCATGAACCGCCGATTGAAGCGCGCGTTCGACATCGTGTTCTCGCTCGGTGTCATCGTGTTCATCTTCAGTTGGTTGTTCCCCATGCTGGCCATCCTGGTGAAGCTCTCCAGCAGAGGCCCGGTGTTCTTCAAGCAGATGCGCTTGGGCAAGGACAACAAGGAATTCGTTTGCTGGAAGTTCCGCAGCATGCGCATGAACAAGGAGTCCGATGTGAAGCAGGCCACCAAGAACGACCCACGCGTGACCGCGGTGGGGCGCTTCCTTCGCAAGAGCAACCTGGACGAGATGCCCCAGTTCCTCAATGTGCTCTTCGGGCACATGAGCGTTGTGGGGCCTCGGCCCCATCCCTTGCGCCTCAATGATCAGTACCGTGACATCATTGACAAGTACATGGTGCGTCACTTCGTCCGTCCGGGCATCACCGGTTGGGCGCAGGTGAACGGGTTCCGCGGCGAAACGCAGACCCCCGAACTGATGGAGCGCCGTGTGGAACTGGACGTATGGTACCTGGAGAACTGGTCGTTCTGGCTCGATCTGCGCATTGTGGTGAAGACCGTGACCAACATGTTCGGCAAGGACCCGAACGCCTATTGAGCAAAGACGTCAGCGTGAAAAGGCCGGGACCGTCCCGGTCTTTTCTTTTCACGATTGCTTGTTGATGTGGAAAGAACCCTATATTTGCCGTCCCTTTCGGGAAAAGGAATACGAACGACATGGCCAATCATAAGTCCGCCCTGAAGCGCGTCCGCCAGACCGAGACCCGCAACGAGCGCAACCGTTACCAGCACAAGACCACCCGTAATGCGGTGCGCAAGCTGCGAACGACCAGCGATAAGAAGGAGGCCGAGAAGCTGCTTCCTGAGGTGACCTCCATGCTGGACAAGCTGGCGAAGACCAACGTCATCCACAAGAACAAGGCCTCCAACTTGAAGAGCTCCATCAAGAAGCATGTGAACGGCCTGAAGTAAGCCGCTCCGAACGCTATCTTGGACAGGTCCTCCGAACGGGGACCTGTTCTTTTTCCAACACATGGAGACAGCCGGCAACGCAGCGCGCAAACCAAGTATCGCCCAATGGGCCGAGGACGACCGTCCGCGGGAAAAGCTCTTGAGCAAAGGGGCGGCCGCGCTGAGCGACGCAGAGCTCATTGCCATCCTGATCCGCAGTGGCAGCATCACCAACAATGCCATTGATGTGGCACGTGCGGTACTGAAGCACACGGAGAACGACCTGTACAAGCTGGGTCGTCTGGGTGTTTCGGACCTGCGCCGCATGAAAGTGAGCGGACTTGGGGAGACCAAGGCCATCACCATCGTGGCAGCGCTTGAACTGGGCAGGCGTCGGCGTGATATGGAGCCGCGCGAGCGGAGCACCGTTGCAACGAGCGCCTCGGCCCACGAGCTGGTGCGCGATGTGCTGGAGGACCTCCCCTACGAGGAGTTCTGGTTGATCCTGCTCGATCGGGGCAACCGCCTTCTGCGCCGATGCAAGGTGAGCCAGGGCGGCATGCATGGGACCGTGGCGGATCCGAAGCTCATCTTCCGTGAGGCCCTGGATCATAGGGCCAGCAGCATCATCCTGTGCCACAATCATCCCAGCGGGCAGTTGCGCCCCAGCGAGGAGGATATCCGCCTGACGCGAAAATTGGTGGATGGCGGGCGACTGCTGGATATCGCCGTGCATGATCACCTGATCGTTGCAGGCACGGGTTATTTCAGCTTTGCGGACAACGGGATGCTTTGATCGAAGGCCGAATGCACCTGCTCACCATCATTGGGGCTCGTCCCCAGATCATCAAGGCAGCGGCCATGAGCCGGGCCATTGCATCCTTACCCGGCTCACCCATACGCGAGACCATCCTGCACACCGGGCAGCACTACGATGCCAACATGTCGCAGGTGTTCTTTGATGAGCTGGGGATCCCGCGTCCGGACATTGCCTTGGGCGTCGGCTCTGGAAGTCATGGTGTGCAGACCGCCCGCATGATCGAAGGGGTGGAGGCGGCACTGCTGGAGCATAGGCCCGATGCGGTCCTGCTCTATGGTGACACCAACAGCACCTTGGCCGGGGCCGTGGCTGCCGCCAAATTGCGCATCCCCGTTGCCCATGTGGAGGCGGGTCTGCGGTCCTTCAACAAGGCCATGCCTGAGGAGGTCAATCGCATTGTCTGCGATCACTGCAGCACCTGGCTGTTCTGTCCTACGCAGACCGCGATGGACAACCTCCGCAACGAAGGATTCGACCTTTCAACGGACCATGTGCCGACAGCGGACAGGCCGCATGTGATGCTGTCCGGTGATGTGATGTATGACAACAGCATGTACTTCGCCTCCATGGCGGAACAGCGGAGCACCCTGCTGGCCGATCTCGGCGTTCGCAAGGGAAGCTACATATTGGCCACGGTCCATCGGGACAATACAACGGACGATCCTGAACGGCTCAATGCAGTGATCGGTGCCTTGCTGAGCGCCTACGAAGAGCATGGGTTGGAGGTCATCCTTCCCCTGCATCCACGCACGCGGCAACGCATGAATGCGCTGCTGGCGTCCGATCTTTCGGGCCGTATCGAACGAGCGACCGGATTTCACGTGGTACCTCCGGCCGGTTTTCTGGACATGATCGCTTTGGAGCGCCATGCCCGGTTGGTGATGACCGATTCCGGGGGAGTGCAGAAAGAGGCCTACTTCTTCGGGGTGCCCTGTGTCATTCTTCGCCCGGAAACGGAATGGGTGGAACTGGTCGCACACGGTCAGGCCCTATTGGCGGATACGGATCCCGAGCGGATCGCTGAAGCCGTGCGTCATTTCCTTACGGAGGACCTGCCTGCCGTTCAGCCTCTCTTCGGTGATGGTCATGCTGCAGAGCGGATCTGTGCCGAGCTCTTGAACAGTTCCTCGCGCCGGTGATACGTTCATTGGCCCAATACACGCGGTTGTTCGCCACCGGACTGCTGGACCCGGATGTCCGGCAGCTGCTGCTGGCCCATGCCGGCAAGGTGCGTGCACATGAAGGTCCCTTGGACGAGGCGGTACCTCAGGCACTTGTCAAGGTGATGGACCATTTGGCCCGTGCGCAGGACAGTGGCAATGATCGGGGCATGGGCAGTTACCATCTTGTACATGGCTGGGGAGCTTCCTATCCGGAGACCACGGGATACATCATCCCGACCATGCTCGCGGCAGCCGAGCGCATGGGAAGAGAGGACCTGCGTTCGCGTGCGCTGGAAGCAGCCGATTGGCTGTTGGCCATACAGCGTTACGAAGGAGGCTGGCAGGGAGGGCGCGTGGGCGAGCAACGCCCTGCCGTGGTGTTCAATACCGCTCAGGTGGTGCGTGGGATGATGGCGGCCGAGGATGCCACGGGCGAACTGCGGTATCGCAACGCGGCAGTCAAGGCGTGTGATTGGATCGTGGAAGTGCAGGAACCCGATGGCTCGTGGGCCCGCCACAATTTCCTGGGCGAACGAAGGGTGTACGACACCTATGTGAGCGCACCATTGTTGCACATGGCCGACCGGACGGGCAAAGAGGCCTACCGGCTGGCGGCCTTGCGGAATCTGGAATGGGTGCTTTCCAGACAGTCCGCGAACGGTTGGTTCGCCGATGCGGACAACACGCTCAGACACAACGATCGTCCCATCACCCACACCATGGCCTACACGGTCGATGGCTTGATCGAGTGCCATGCCCGCACAGGTGACGAGAACTACTTGAAGGCTGCTGAGCGACCGGCGCGTGTGCTGTTGGACCTGTTCGCGCGCCATGGATCATTGAATGGTCGTTATGATGCGCAGTGGCGGGGCAGCGAAGCGGCCATCACCACGGGCTGTGCGCAGTGGGCGATCGTATGGGCACGAATGCACGCCCTTTCAGGCGATGTGTCCTGGCAGGAAGGGTGTTTGCGGATGGTCCGTTGGCTGCTGGCCGTACAGGGGCTTTCCTCCAAGGGTCCGGTGGACATGCACGGCGCGGTCACGGGTTCGTTCCCGTTATGGGGGCGCTACGAGAAGTTCGCCTGTCCGAACTGGGCGCAGAAGTACCTGGCTGATGCCCTACTTTGCACCGAGGGCCGATCGCCCCGTTATTGAACTGAATGGTGGTGGACCGCACGTTCGATCTGGTAGCTGGATTCCTCCGTTCTGTGCACGCGGTGCCCGAGCGACCGGCCCTTTCCATCGGGCCCAAGGAATGGTCCTATGCGGAGCTTGACCGTCTTTCCGCTCAAGTGGCCGCGTGGTGCCATGTGCATTGTTCCGATCAGTCGCGCGTTGCCGTGCATGGTGCCAGAACGGTTTGGGCCTATGCCGCCATCCTCGGTATCCTGCGGTCGGGTCGGTCCTATGTGCCGCTGCATCCAGAGCATCCCGTGCAGCGCTGGAGGACCATGTTGGATATGGCCGGTGTGCGTACAGTATTGTGCACATCCGAACATGCCGCGGCGTTGGCTCCGCTTGCTCCGCTCAGCGTGGTCGATGAGCGTGCTTTCCTGGCTTATGCACCCAGCGCAGAGGTGCTCGGGAATGTCGAGGCCTACCTCATGTTCACGTCGGGAAGCACGGGTGTTCCCAAAGGTGTTCCGGTAGGGCGGTCTCAACTTGCCGCATACCTCGGGTACATGGGCCGCACGTTTCCGTTCACGATCACCGATCGGTTCTCGCAGTTCTTCGCCTTGTCCTTCGACCTCAGTGTACACGACCTGTTCGTTTGTTGGGGTGCGGGGGCCTGCCTGTGTGTGCCACCGGCCGACGCTGCGCTGCGCGCGGTGTCCTATGTGCGGGAACAACGGATCACGGTCTGGTTCTCCGTTCCCTCGCAGGTCGCATTGATGCGACGCATGCGAAGTCTGACCTTGGGATGCATGCCGTCACTGCGGCTGGCCTTTTTCTGCGGTGAAGCCCTCCCGACGGAGGTGGCACGCGCCTGGTGCCAGGTAGTGCCTTCGGCAGCCTCCTACAACTTGTATGGCCCCACCGAGACCACCATTGCCATCGCGGTCCAACCGCTGACACACGAAGTGCTGCACGGGCAGGATGAAGTGGTCCCATTGGGTCGGGTGTTCCCTGGGCATGATGCGCAAGTCCTTGACGGGGCGGCCCAACGCTCACAAGGTGCTGGGGAGCTGATGCTGGCCGGTCCCCAGGTGAACAATGGTTACTTGAACGACGAGGAGGCCACGAGGCGGAGCTTTCGCGTATCCCCTGCCGATGCGCTCCGATGGTACCTTACCGGCGACAGCGTTCACATCGATATGGAAGGGGTCCTGCATTTCAAGGGCAGAATGGATGATCAGGTGAAGCTGAACGGGCACCGGGTGGAACCCGGTGAGGTGGATGGGGTGCTGGAGCCGTTACTGAACGGAGGGAATGCCGCCACAGTGGCCGTGGAGCAGGATGGCGCGTGGCGACTGGTTACTTTTATCGACGTGCCTGCGGATACCGAGCCATTGTTCGCCGCGTTAAGGTCACGACTACCCGAGCACATGGTCCCAGCGCGCATCATACATGTCGAAGCGTTCCCCTATGGTCCGCATGGAAAGCTCGATCGAAAGGCCCTGATCACCTTAGCCAAGAATGGATAGGACGGAACTTCGTACGCTGTTGTGCGAACGGATCGCGCATCGTGCGAGCGCCCTCGGGCTCGCACCGGGCGATCTTGCCGATGACCTGGACCTGTTGCGTTCGGGTGTGCTCGACTCCTTGTCCTACGTAGACCTGATCGCCGGTCTGATGGATGCGACGGGCAGGGAGGTGGACCTGGAGCAAGCCTTGGAGCAACGCAGGGCGAGCACGATCGGTGGCCTGTTGGACCTGTTCGCCTGAGCCATGGAACGCATCTCCATTCGTAACATCCGGTCGGTCGAGGATGCCGCGTTGTTGCAAGTGCCCGCTCTTTTCGAAGCCATGCATCGCGCCATGGAAGCGCAGGGTATGCAATTGGGATTGGTGCCCGGTGGTGCGGCGAAGTGGGTGGAGCTGGCGGCCATGAACGCCGAGCGATTTGGTCGATTGGTGGTCGCTGAGCTCGAAGGCAAGGTGGTCGGCTTCGCTCACGGTGCTGTGAAGCTCGCACCCGAGCACCTTGGGGGCGCACGTCTGGGACATATCACGCATGTCTTCGTGGAGCCTGGTTCACGCGGACAGGGTGTTGGCCAGGAGATGGTGGCAGAGCTTCGATCGTGGTTCACGGCCAGGGAGGTCGCATCCATCGAACTGCAGGTGGTCGTTGGCAATGAGGAAGGCCTGCGGTTCTGGCGTTCCATGGGTTTTGCAGTGGAACTCCTTCAATTGCGAAAGGGGTGACCATGGACCTGAACGAGCTGCCCCATAAGTGCGGCGTAAGGCCAGGCATGGTCCTGCTGCTGATGGCCGACCTCACCCGCATGGCATGGCACGCTCGTCGGGCAGGCCATGTGTTCAGTGCGGACCGGTTGCTCGATGCGTTCCGCAATGCTGTGGGGCCTCAGGGTACGGTGCTGGTGCCCACGTACAATTTCGATCTCCGCTCGGGTGAAGCATATGATGCGCTACGGACACCACCGATCACTGGCGCGCTCGGTATTGCCGCACTGGCCCATCCGGCGTTCCGCCGCACCGCGCATCCGCTTCATTCCTTCGCTGTCGCTGGCGCCTTGGGGCAGGAATTCGTGCATGCCGATGATGTGAGCAGCTTTGGTCCACGATCCGTGTTCGCCATGCTCCATGAGCACCGTGCCGTGCAGGTCGCCCTCGACCTTTCGCTGAACGACTCCTTCACCTACGTGCACCACGTGGAGGAATTGGAGCGTGTACGCTATCGTCGATGGGAACGGGTGGTGTTGCGTGTGAGCGATGGAGCGGGCCGATCGGTGGACAAGGAGTATCGGCGCTTTGCCAAGCGCGCCGGGCACAGCAACGTTTTACACGCACTGGAGCCCTTGATGCTCAAGGCCGGCGCGATGCAGCAGGTGGACGCTGACGGCACATCCGCGCTGATCATCGACCTGGCCCGGGCACATGCAGTGGTCGCCGAGAACATCCGGCACGACCATGCCCGCAGTATCCATCACTTCAGCATGGAGCGATGGCTGCGGGACACGCTGAGGTCATTCATTCGTTCACACGAGCCCTCGCGCTCGGCCAAGCCCCTGTTGCTTCATGCTGCTCATCAGGGTCGATGACCCCTCGCCGCGTGCGCGATACGCGCTCAAGCACCTGTTGGGGCGCATGACGGGATGGTCCGTGGCGTTCGCAGCTTCCGAGGAGGAGTTCAGGAGCAGTGCCCTTCCCCGGTTGCGCTACGGTGCACGCGCCGATGCGTCCGACCCATCGCTGGTGCTGCATGCCTCGGGGGCATTGGCTCGCACAGGCCGGTCGGTTGATCAACCTTCGGTGGGCATGGAGGCCGGCATGCCCGTCCTTTATCCTTCATCGGCCGGTGATGACCCCGTGGCCGGCACGTTCTACCTGCTGTCACGTTGTGAAGAGGTTGGCGCTGCGCAGCACGATGCCCACGGTCGGTTTCCCTCGGAGGCTCATTTCGCGGTGCGTCATGGGTTCGAGCAATCGCCCGTGGTCGATCATTGGATGTGGCGACTGGTCGGGGCATTACGAACGCGCTTTCCTGAACTGCCGGAGCCGACAAGGACCTACCGCCATGTCATGACGGTTGATGTGGACAATGGGTCCATGGTGCTCGGAAGGCCGCGTTGGAAGCAGGCGGGAGCCATTGTCCGCGGTCTTTTCAAAGGCGATATCCGTGAGGTCCGAATGCGCATGCAAGTGCTTTCGGGCGCACTGGCCGATCCGTTCGATCGGTACCAGGACCTGGTGCAACTGGCGAGGGCCGGTCAGGTTGACCGGTTGATCGCCTTTCTGTTGATGCGCGGTGAAGGTGCCTACGACCATGCCTCCGATCATCGGCATCCACTGATGCGAGAACGCATCGTGGAGATGGACAAGGCGTTCACTATCGGGCTTCATCCGTCGTACGCGAGCAGTATGGACCTTGCTGTGGCCAGGGAGGACCGCGCTTTTCTGGAGGCCATTGTGCAGCATCCCGTCCGCATCAGCCGTCAGCATTTCCTGCGCTGGCGGTTCCCCGAAACGCCTGCCTACCTGGAGGCCCACGGCTTCAAAGAGGACCATACGCTCGGGTTCAGTGATCGCCCTGGTTTTCGTGCGGGAACCTGTACGCCATTCCCCTGGTACGATCTGGAGCATGAGCGAGAGACCGGGCTCATGCTATGGCCTTTTGCCGCCATGGACAGTGCCCTGCACGGTCGCATGGGCATGGGACCCGGTGATGCGGCCCGTACCATGTGCGCCGTGAGCGATGCCGTGCGTGCGGTGAAAGGGACCTTTGTGAGCGTATGGCACGACCGGTTCCTGAGCGGTCATGGTGCATGGCATGGTTGGCCCGGTGCTCTTCAAAAGGTGGTGGATCACGCACGGTCATGATCGAGCATCTGGTCCATAGCGGGGTCGAAAAGAGCTGGTGGGACGCTCAGCTCTCGCGTTGCAGCGACCGCACGTGGTACGCCCAGAGCTGGGTGCTGGACATCGCATCGCCTGGATGGAATGCCTTGGTGGACCGGGAACGCGGCGCGTTGATGCCGCTCACCTGGCGCTCGCGCATGGGCATCCACTATCTGCACCAACCCTTCGGACTGCAGCAGCTCGGCGTTTTCGCGCCCATGCGTGACCGGTCATTGGACAATGCGATGCTCGCTGCGGTACCTCAGCACTACCGTTACTGGGACATCTACCTCCATGAAGGCATGTCCAGTGTTGCCGTAGGCTGCACGCAATCCTGTACACAACAAGTGTTGGATGTGTTGCATGATAGGGATGCCCAGCGTTCCGGCTTTTCTCAAGGCCATCGACGCAATCTGCGCAAGGCAGTGGGGGCAAGGGAACTGCTTACCTGGGACGTGGACGCCACGATGTTCACCGCTCTTTTCCGGAGCACCACGGCCGCGCGTTACGGTGTACCCGAGCGTAGCCTGGGCATGATGCATGACCTGCTCACCACCGGCGTTGCACGTGGCGAGGTGCGCATGCTCGGCATCGTGGAGGATGGAATGCTGCACGCCGCGGCCTGTTTCGTGGAATGGGAAGGACGGGCCATCCTGCTGAAATCGGCCAGCAACGCGAGGGGGCAGGAGCTGCACGCCATGTTCCTGCTCATCGACGAGTACCTGGCCACGGCCAGGGCCGATATCCACCTCCTGGACTTTGCTGGCTCCAACACGCCATCGGTGGCCCGCTTCAATGCGGGTTTCGGTGCGCGGTCAACGGTATATTTACACCTGCTGCGCAACGCCCTTCCCGTGCCCTTGCGTTGGCTTAAACGATAATGGTCCCATGGTGTTGGAACTCGTGAAACAGCGGAGCGTGATCGGGCATTTCCTGGCGGAGATGCGTGATGTGAACGTGCAGAAGGACCCCATGCGGTTCCGTCGCAACCTGGAGCGGGTGGGTGAAGTGATCGCGCTGGAACTGAGCCGCACCTTGGAGTACGAGCAACGCGAAGTGACCACCCCATTGGGCGTGGCACACGTGGAACTGCTGAAAGAGCAACCGGTGCTGGCCACCATCCTGCGGGCAGGCCTGCCGCTTCACCAGGGCATGCTCAACTATTTCGACCGGGCCGATAGTGCCTTCGTCAGCGCTTATCGCAAGCACCGAAAGGGTGAGGATTCCTTCGAGATCCAAGTGGAGTACCTCTCCAGTCCATCCTTGGAGGGCCGTGTGGTGATCCTCTGCGATCCCATGCTGGCCACTGGCCAGAGCATGGTGCTGGTGTACAAGGCACTTCTCCGCCTCGGGCGGCCCAAGGCGTTGCATGTCGCCTCGGCCATTGCCAGCGCCGAGGGGTTGGAATACGCCAAGTTGCATCTTCCACCTGGCACCCGCTTCTGGATCGGTGCCATTGATGAGGAGATGACCGCCCAAGCGTACATCGTGCCCGGGCTGGGCGATGCCGGTGATCTCGCCTACGGCAACAAGCTCTAAGCATCGTGCATCCGCTGGCCGAGATATTGTCAGTGGTGGCGTGGGGCATGTTGAAGATGCTGGTGGCCGCCGGCCTGGGGGCCGGGTTCGGGTTCAGCTTCCTTCAGAACTTCATGTGCACTGCGGTCGGTGGTTGTCTTGGTGTGCTTCTCTTTTACGGATTCAGTGCTCGGCTCACGGAACGGGCACGGGTGCGCTGGCTGCGGAAGCGTAACGTGGCGATCGCGAAGGGTGACGCCAAGGTGGCCCCCATCTTCACCAAGTTGAACCGCCGGATCATCCGGGTCAAGCACACGAGCGGATATCTGGGTGTCGCGGCCCTTACACCGCTGGTGCTCACCATTCCGCTGGGCGGTATCCTGGCCGCGCGGTTCTTCCATCATGATCGTCGCACCCTGCCGGCCATGCTGCTGTCCGTGGTGGTGCAGGCGCTTTGTGTCACCGCCGTGCTCACGGGCTTTGTGGGTCAGCTCACCGGGTAGTGGCCATGGGGAAGTACGCCCACGTTTTCTTCGATCTGGACCACACGCTGTGGGACTTCCGCACCAACTCGCGCGCCACGCTGGCCGAGCTGCATGCCGAAGAGCGACTTGCCGATCAGGGTGTACCCGATGCGGGTTCGTTCATCGAGGTCTACGAGGAGGTGAACCAGGTACTTTGGGCACGCTATGAGGCGGGTCGCCTGCACAAGGATGTGCTGCGTGTACTTCGGTTCCGCAATACGCTGCTGCACTTCGGTGTGCGCACCAACGGCCTTGCCGAACGGATCGGGGACGCCTACCTGGAGCGCTGTCCCACGAAACCGCAACTGATGCCCGGTGCGCGTGAGCTGTTGGATGCCCTGCACGGGCGCTACCGACTGCACATCATCACGAACGGGTTCGATTCGGTGCAGCGGGTGAAACTGGCCAGCAGCGATCTGGGCCGGTATTTTGATGTGGTGCTGAGCAGTGAACGGGCCGGTGCGCGAAAACCCGATCCGCGCATCTTCGGCAAGGCGCTGAAGCTGGCCGGTGCGGAGGCCGCATCAAGCCTGATGGTGGGCGATAATCACGAGGCCGATATGCTCGGTGCGCGCCAGGCGGGTTGGGACCATGTGCACTATGCCGCCGAAACAACGCCCGATGCGGAGTCCACCTACCGGATCACGCACTTCGATGAGCTCGGTGCCATCCTCCTAGGAGGGCAGTGAGTCCGGCTGGAAGAAATACTCCATCTGCTCACGGTGGCCGTTGATGTGGCTGTACCGCTCGAACCGCAGGGACGAACCGCTCGAGGGCTTTCCCCGGAAATCGATATCGCCTTTCTCGGGGTGCACCGTGAACAGGAGGCTGTCGCCTTTCACGATCACCGGCACATTGTGCAGCCCCATGGCCGGGTCGCCTTTGGTCTCCCGGATCAGGAACTTGGGCAGGTCGGCCTCCATTTCCCGCGTGCCGTTGATCACGACCACACGCCCTTCGGGGAAGTAGCGCATCAGGCGGATCACATCGCCGCTCTCGGTGCGGTAGTGCCCATCGAAACGCAATGGCAGGCCTGTGAAGGGGCCGGCCGGTGCTTCATCCGGAGTTGGCGTCGTGGGGGGCTGGGTCGAAGGCAGCAGGTGCAGTTCGCGCAACAGGAGCAACACCGCGAGCAGGGCGATCACAGCGAGGAGCACGGTCTTGATGGAGCGCGACATGGGATCAGTGTTCGAATCGGGCAATGATGGTGTTGCACCCTGTCACCTTTTGGCCAATGCTCACATCCACCTTGGCGGATAAGGGCAGGAAAACGTCGACGCGTGAACCGAACTTGATGAAGCCGAACTCGGTGCCTTGTTGGGCGGGGCTTCCTTCCCGGCTGTAGGTGCAGATGCGGCGGGCCAGGGCACCCGCGATCTGGCGGAACAGCACTTCACCATGTACCGGATGTTTCACCACCACCGTGCTGCGCTCGTTCTCGGTGCTGCTCTTGGGATGCCAGGCCACCAGGTATTTACCGGGATGGTACTTGTAGTAGCTGGTGGTGCCGCCAATGGGGTACCAGTTCACATGCACGTTGAGCGGGCTCATGAAGATGCTGACCTGGATCCGACGGTCCTTGAAATACTCGGGCTCGTGCACTTCCTCAATGGCCACCACCTTGCCGTCGGCGGGAGCCACGACCTGGTCACCTGTGGCCTTGGCCTTGCGCGATGGTACCCGGAAGAACCAGATAATGATGCCAAAGACCACCAGAAGCGCAGCGGAGAGCAGAATGATCAAGGCCTGTGGCAGCAACGGCCAGTTCCATAGGCAGAACAGGAGGCCAAAGACCACGGCCATGCTGAGGAGTAGGGTGGGAGTGCCTTCGCGGTGCAGTTGCATGTCCGGTGGTGAACAGGCCAAATATAGCCGGAGGTCCTCAGCCTTTGCCGATCAGGTGCAGGTAAAGCACCATGGCCGGTGCCGCGATCAGCAGGCCATCGAAACGGTCCAGCAGGCCTCCGTGACCGGGCAGCAGGTCGCCCGAGTCCTTCACGCCGCGTGCGCGTTTGAAGGAGGATTCGAGCAGGTCGCCAAGCGTTCCTGTGACCGCCACCAGTGCACCGGCCCCCATCCATTCCATGGGGGATAGATAGGGCAGCCAGCGTGCCACCAGCCAACCGATGCCCACTGCAAAGAGCACACCGCCCAGGAATCCTTCAACCGTCTTTTTGGGGCTCACCGCCGGCAGCAATTTGTTGCGCCCAATGGCCCGGCCCACCAGGTAGGCGCCGGTGTCGTTCGTCCACAGCATCACCATGAAGGCCACGAACTGGCTGCTGCCGTTGGAGAACAAATGGGTCAGGGTGCCGAACGGGACGCCCACCAGGAGCAATTGTGTGAAATAGGTGCCCACCACCTGTTCGGGCCTTGTGGTGCCACGGAACAACAGCCAGATGCTGGAGACCAGCAACAGCAGGAACACCAGGCCCATCACCTCCAACCATCCCCATTGGTCGGCGAAGGCGATCATGGAAATGCCGACGTACACGGTGGCGGCGAGCAGCATGCCCCAGATGTCCACTGTGTCATCCTCGGTCACCAGCACCAGGCGGCGCATTTCCCGGGCGGCCAGCACGCATACCGGCAGAAAGAGCAGCATGGTCGTGAACGGCCCGGCCCACGCGGCAAGCAGCGTCACAGCGACATACACGGCACCGGTGATGGAGCGTAGGGCGAGTTCGTTCAATGGTGCGGTCGTGTGGGTGGTGCCGCAAGGTAAAGGCCCGGTGGCTTACGCGCACCGGGCCTTTCAATTGTCCAAAGGATAAGGACCCCTAGGCTCCGGCTGCTGCTTCGGTGGTGCTGGTGTGCGCCGTTCCCTTTTCCGCGCCCTTGTCGTGGCCGTTCGGTGCGGGTGCTTCCACGCGTTTCTGGAAGGGGCGGTCGCCGAAGATCTTCTCCAGGTCCTCCTTGAAGATCACTTCCTTCTCCAGCAACTGGGTGGCCAGTGCGGTCAGCTTGTCCTTGTTCTCGCCCAGGATGCGCTTGGCCCGCTGGTACTGGCCTTCCACGAGCTTGCTCACCTCCTCGTCGATGGTCTGGGCGGTGTGCTCGCTGTAGGGCTTGCCGAAGGTGTACTCGCTCTGTCCCGAGCTGTCGTAGAAGCTGATGTTGCCCACGCGCTCGTTCAGGCCGTACATGGTCACCATCGCATAGGCCTGCTTGGTCACTTTCTCCAGATCGCTCAGCGCACCGGTGCTCACCTTGCCGTAGATCACGTCCTCCGCCGCGCGGCCGCCCAAGGCGGCGCACATCTCGTCCATCATCTGTTCCGCTGTGGTGAGGTGGCGCTCGTCGGGCAGGTACCAGGCCGCGCCCAGCGAACGTCCGCGGGGAACGATGGTCACTTTCACCAGCGGGGATGCGTGTTCCACCAGCCAGCTCACAGTTGCATGGCCCGCCTCGTGGAAGGCGATGGCGCGCTTCTCATCGGTGGTGATGATCTTGTTCTTCTTCTCCAGTCCACCGATCACGCGGTCCACGGCATCCAGGAAATCCTGCTTGTCCACCGAGGTCTTCCTCTTGCGCGCGGCGATCAATGCGGCCTCGTTGCAGATGTTGGCCAGGTCGGCACCGCTGAACCCCGGGGTCTGGCGGGCCAGGAATTCCACGTCCACGGTCACGTCGAGCTTCAAGGGCTTCAGGTGCACCTTCAGGATCTCCTCCCGCTCGTTCAGGTCGGGCATGTCCACGAAGATCTGGCGGTCGAAACGGCCCGGGCGCAGCAGGGCGCGGTCCAGCACATCGGCGCGGTTGGTGGCCCCGATCAGGATCACCCCGCTGTTGGTCCCGAAGCCGTCCATCTCGGTGAGCAGTTGGTTCAGCGTGTTCTCGCGCTCATCGTTGGCGCCCATGCTCACGCTGCGTCCACGCGCCCGTCCAATGGCATCGATCTCGTCGATGAAGATGATGCTGGGGGCCTTTTCCTTGGCCTGTTTGAAGAGGTCGCGCACGCGGCTGGCGCCTACGCCCACGAACATCTCCACGAAGTCCGAGCCGCTGAGGCTGAAGAAGGGCACATTGGCCTCGCCCGCGATGGCCTTGGCCAACAAGGTCTTGCCGGTGCCCGGAGGGCCCACCAGCAGGGCACCCTTGGGGATCTTGGCGCCGAGGTCTGTGTATTTTTTCGGGGTCTTCAGGAAATCCACGATCTCCTGAAGTTCCTCCTTGGCCTCGGCCAGGCCGGCCACATCGTTGAAGGTGACGTTGGTGCTCTTGCCGCCCTCGAACACCTGTGCGCGGCTCTTGCCGATGTTGAAGATCTGCCCGCCGGGCCCGCCACCGCCACCAATGCGGCGCATGACGAACATCCAGATGGCGATCATGATGCCGAAAAAGAGCACCCAGTTGAGGATCTCGCGGCCCCAGTTATCCTGGGTCTCGTAGCGGTAGCCCACGCCGTGCGATTCAGCGCCCTCCACCAGGCGGTCCTTCAACAGGTCGGCGGTGCCGATATTGAAGACGTAGTGCGGACCCACCGTGTTCGGCCCGGAGAAGGAGTCCTTGATCTTGTCCTTGTGGGGTGGCTGTGCGAGGCGGTCCTTCTTGATGTAGACCCGCACTTGCTGCTCGTTCACCACCACGATGCGGTCCACGTCACCGGCATCGAGCATTTTCTGGTACTCGGTGGGGTCGATGGGCACCACACCGCCGGTATAGTTGAACAGGTTGATGGACAGGATCACCAGGATGATGATGCCGTAGATCCAATAGAAATTGAAGGAACGTTTGGGGCGTTCCTTGCCGTTGTTCTCGTTGCGTTCGGTGTTCTCCACGTTGCTGTTCCTCAGGTCGTCGTTCACGCCACGTTCTCATACGTCCTGCGGGCGGCGTCGCCCCACAGGTCCTCCAGGGCATAATGCCCTCTTTTGTCACGGTGGAAAATGTGCACCACCACGTCAACGTAGTCCATCAGTATCCACTCCGCATTGCGCTGCCCCTCGGTGTGCCAGGGTGTTTCGCCGACCAGTTCCTTGGTGATACGTTCCACCGAATCGTGGATGGCGCCCACCTGGGTGACCGAGTCGCCGTGGCAGATAACGAAGTGGTCGCACACGGTGTTCGGTACGCCCCGCAGGTCTAGGTGGACGATCTCTTTCCCCTTGACCTCCTGGATGCCTTTCACAATGGCATCCACTAAGCGGGCGGCGTTCGCGCCCTGTGCGTTCTTCATCCGGTCTATCTTGGTCCGTTCAAAGGTACAAAGTTACCATCGCCGCTACCGGCAGACGTTCCATGCATCACGAAGGGCGCATATCGGTCCTGGGCGGTCCGTTCATCGAACTGGCAACGGTGGCCAGTACCAACAAAACAGCGGCCGAACTGCTGGGCCTGTCGAAGTTGCGCCATGGGTCTGTCATTCTGGCCCATGAGCAGACGGAAGGGCGTGGACAGCGGGGGCGCACCTGGACGTCGGTGGCGGGCCTGGACCTTACCCTGAGCATTGTGGTGGCCCCGCCCGATCTCCGCGCCGACGGGCAGTTCGTGCTCTCCAAGCTCACCGCACTGGCCGTGCATGACACGGTGCGGGACCACATTCCCGGTGATGTGCGCATCAAGTGGCCCAACGATGTCCTGGTGGAACGACGCAAGGTGGCCGGCATCCTGATCCAGAACGATCTGGCGGGCGACCGGGTGGCCTGGTCCATCATCGGCATCGGCATCAACGTGAACAGCAGCCTGTTCGACGAGTCGCTGGCGGCCACCAGCCTTTCCCTGGAGGCGGGTGGCCATGTGGACCTCCACGTGGTGCTACAGGACCTGCTGACCCGGTTCAAGGACTATTGGGACGAATGGTGTGGCGGTGGCCGGGCGTGGGAATCGGCCTATTCCGAGCGGTTGTGGTCGCGCGGGCGCTGGTCTGACATGCTCCTGGACGGAGAGCCTGTGCTGGCGCGGCCCATGGACGTGGACCCCCTGGGCCGGCTGGTGGTGGAACTGGAGGACGGCCGGGTGGGCGCCTATGGCCTGGACCGCCTCCGATTTGCGGCCCGGTGAACAAGGTGTTGTTCATTTCGGGAAAAGGTCTACTTTTGCCGTCCCTTACGAAAGACACGAGGCGATGAAACGTACGTACCAGCCCAGCAAGCGCAAGCGCACCAACAAGCATGGTTTCCGCAAGCGGATGAGTTCCGTAGCAGGCCGTGCCGTGCTGGCCAGCCGCCGTCGCCAAGGCCGTCATAAGCTCACCACGAGCGACGAGCCGACGCACAAGTAAGCGCTCTGTTCCAGTGAACTCCCGGAAGGGCTGCCCCTGTGGCGGCCCTTTCTTGTTCCGGTAGGCCGGTCTATCGGCGGGCTGCGCCCTGGTCCAGTAGGGGGTACATGGCCTCCCCCAGTTCCCGGGTCAGCAGCACATGCCCGAAAGGCAGTTCATGGTGGCTGATGGTCTCCGGGGCGTGCTGTTGCAGCGCTGCGCCATAGGAAGGCTTGATCACCCGGTCGTGGGTGCCGAAAAAGAGATGAACGGGAATGCCGTGCTCACGGGCATTGGCCGCCACACGGGCCAGGTCCGGCTCAATGAGGCGGTAGCTCAACCACACATCATGCACCAGTTGGCGTTTGGCCCGGCTGTCGGTCTGGCCTTTGAGGAAACGGTGCATGCGTTCGTTCATGAGCCGTGTGGCTCGCAGCGCATCGATCACGAAATGGATGCGGGCCGGGTGCTCCACGAAACGTTTGTAGGCCCACCGCCCGAACCGCGATGCCGCCAGGCCCCGGTACCACGGCCGTGTCCTAAGTCCGTCCGGTGCGACCAGGAAGGCCCGCTCGATGCGCTCCGGCATTTGCTCCAACAGGTTCATCGCGAAACGACCGCCCAGGCTGTAGCCCAGCAGGGTCACCTTGGCGCAACCCAGTTCATGGGCAAAGGCGCCGAAAAAGCCGGCCAGTTCCCGTGGCGTGAACGGTTCGTCGGCCCGGTGCGGATAGGCCGGACTTTGCCCGTGGAAGTGCAGGTCGAAGGCGTACACCGTGCAGCGCTCCCCCAAGGGTCCTTCCAGGATGTGGAAGTCGGCCCCTGTGCGGCCAAAACCGTGGAACGCCAGCACCGGCACAGGCCCATGGCCGTAAGTGCGGTAGGCGAGGGTGGGGCCGTGGGTGAAATACGAAACCAAGGATCAGAAGATCAGACGATCAGATGATCGAATGCGCCGCAAAGGTGCGAAGTACTCCCACTCATGTTGGGTAGCGTATCCGCGACATTTCCAAGCGCTGCCATCACTGGCTTTTCGCCGATCGGTTGTCATACACGGTCACCACCTCGATCTGGCTGCCGGTCACGCGATACACCACCGAAACGTTGGCGTGGATCACGGCCCTTCGGCAACCGGTGTAATTCCGGGAACGCTCATATCCATTCGGAAAGCGCTTCACCAGTTCTTCGAAACCATACAGCAGGTCCAGGAAAGCGCTTACCTCTCTTTCGGTCCATCGCTGCAGGATGAACGCCTTGATCATGTCCACGTTTTCCATGGCCTCGTCGGACCAGAGAACCGTGCGTTCAACGCCCATGGCGCGCCCAGAAATCCTTGCTAGGGGTCACGCGGCCATGCTTCAGGTCGTCAAGGCCACGCTCGATGGACCTGCGTTCTTCGGGTGAAATGTCATCGGCCCAGTCGCTATGCTGCGTGGCTTTCTTGATGCCGAGCAAAGAACCCAGCAGGCTTTGGTCCTCCAGTTTGCTGATCCAGTCGATCAGTTCGTTGCGGATGGCTTCTGTGCTCATGGTGAACCAAAGGTAGGATGACCAGTGCCCCCAATGATAGAACGGCATTTCGTTGGGCTCTAAGTGGCGGGGGGCGATTTTTGCCAGCGCAGGGCCATTTTCTGACCACCTGATCGGGTCTTTCTCCACGATCACCTCTCCGCGCTCGCCAGTTGTAGTACCAGGCCGAGCGAGAAACCCAGGTATGGAGCGTTCTCTATCGGGCGGCTTCCGTTCGCCGTGGAAGGATGGAATTCCTGTTGGAACACGAAAGAATGGCCTGGATACAACCCCAGACTTATCGCTGTGAGTTCCCCCATGCGGCGGATCAGACGGCCCGAAAGCCCGCACCCCAAGCCATGTGCGTTATAGGTCGCGGCCCAACTTGATGGGTTCCCGATCATGCTCCGGCGCATGATGAGAAGGTCGGCATGGACGCCTGTTTGTACGATCCATGCATTGCCCAGCAACCATTCCCGACCCCCGGAAAGCCCTATCCGTTCGTTGGTGTCGTGGATGTTGAACCCCTTGTCGAGGTATTCCGCCTTGCCGTTCGTGAGGGAATAGTGGAGGCCAGCCCATGCCCCTGAGTGGTCGAACGTGTACGTGAGTTCAACTCCCCAGCCCAGTTCAATTGGGTTCCCTATGGAATGCCGCGACCCGACCGTCGGGATGAACCTCAGCGTTAGTCCATGACAGGGGGATCCGCAGAGGAGAAGGGCGATGAGACCTGTGAGGGCAGCAGGACCGAACGGGTTCACGGGTGCCCAACGGTGCCGATCGTTTCCTATTATTCTCTTAGGTAGGTTATCAGACAATATTCACGATCTCGCCCTTCTCTCCTCCACCTCGGTACCTTCGCGACCCGGATACCCTCCGGACATGCCAAAAGATACCTCGATCAAGTCGGTCCTGCTCATCGGCAGCGGACCCATCCCGGATACCACTCCGTGGTTCCGGGACCATCGGTCAGTCTTCGCCTTCGCAAAGCCTTCGGCGAAGCCCGCCAATTCCGTCGGCCCAATTTCTTTCATGCCAGCGACTCATGCCTAAGGACAAGAGCATCAAGTCAGTGCTGTTGATCGGTAGTGGTCCGATCGTAATTGGACAAGCTTGCGAGTTCGACTACTCCGGCTCCCAGGCTTCCCGCTCCCTCCGCAACGAAGGCATCGAGGTCACGCTGATCAACAGCAACCCGGCCACCATCATGACCGACCCGGTCACGGCGGACAACGTGTACCTGATGCCGCTCACCACCGAGAGCATCGAGAAGATCCTCACCAAGCACAAGATCGACGCCGTGCTGCCCACCATGGGCGGACAGACCGCGCTGAACCTCGCCATCGAGTGCGAGAAGCTCGGCATCTGGGAACAGTACGGTGTGCGCATGATCGGCGTGGACACCAAGGCCATCGACATCACCGAGAACCGCGAGCAGTTCCGCCTGCTGATGGAGCGCATCGGCGTGCCCATGGCGCCCAGCAAGACCGTCACCAGCTTCCTCGAGGGCAAGAAGGTGGCGCAGGAGTTCGGCTTCCCGCTGGTGATCCGCGCGAGCTACACGCTCGGTGGCGCCGGCGCCAGCTTCGTGAAGGACCCCGCCGAGTTCGACAAGCTGCTCAAGCACGGCCTGCAGATCAGCCCCATCCACGAGGTGATGATCGACAAGGCGCTGCTCGGCTGGAAGGAGTACGAGCTGGAGCTGCTGCGCGACAAGGACGACAACGTCACCATCATCTGCTCCATCGAGAACTTCGATCCGATGGGCATCCACACCGGCGACAGCATCACCGTGGCGCCGGCCATGACCCTCAGCGACCGCACCTACCAGCGCATGCGCACCGAGGCCATCAAGATGATGCGCGCCATCGGCGACTTCGCGGGCGGTTGCAACGTGCAGTTCGCAGTGAGTCCCGATGAGCACGAGCACATCTACGCCATCG
>Ga0209985_10001479_pt1 | contig 22991 bp, 15 predicted proteins | sample NOAtaG_FD_187305 | JGI IMG/M metagenome (GOLD analysis project Ga0209985, IMG submission 187305) | Freshwater lake microbial communities from Lake Erie, under a cyanobacterial bloom - NOAA_Erie_Diel6S_1000h metaG (SPAdes) (version 2) | ecosystem: Environmental > Aquatic > Freshwater > Lake ...
CATCGAGCAGGATCTGCGCGGCTTCACCGCGCGGCTCGAGATCCACGACGTCACCTTCATCCCGATGTCGGCGCTGCACGGCGACAACGTCGTCGAGCGCAGCGAGAAGTGCCCCTGGTACAAGGGACCGCCGCTCCTGCACCACCTCGAGTCGGTCCACATCGCCTCGGACCGCAACATGATCGACGTGCGCTTCCCGGTGCAGTGGGTCATCCGGCCGCAGAGCGCCGAGCACCCCGACTACCGCGGCTACGCCGGGATGGTCGCCGGCGGCGTGCTGAAGACCGGCGACGAGGTCGTGGTGCTGCCGAGCGGCATGACCTCGCGGATCACGAAGATCGAGACCTTCGACGGGCCGGTCGAGGAGGCCTTCCCGCCGATGTCGGTGACGGTGCACCTCGAGCACGACGTGGACTGCTCGCGGGGCGACATGATCTGCCGGCCCGCGAACCGCCCGACGTCCGGACAGGACCTCGACGCGATGGTCTGCTGGATGACCGACGCGAAGCTGAGCCCGAAGAACCGCTACGCGCTGAAGCACACCACGCGGAACGTCCGCGCGGTGGTGACCGGCATCCAGTACCGGCTCGACGTGAACACCGGGCACCGCGAGCAAGGCGCCGCGAGCCTCGGGCTCAACGACATCGGCCGCATCTCGCTCCGCACCACCGCGCCGATCTTCTACGACGAGTACCGGCGCAACCGCGCCACCGGCTCGTTCCTCCTCGTCGACGAGTCCACGAACGCGACCGTCGGCGCGGGCATGCTGCTGAGCGAGCCGCGAAGCTGATCGGCGGGCCCGCGGGCCCCGTGGTACGTCCCCGCTCGTGCGTGCACCGCCCGTCCGCCGCGTCCTCGGCATCGACCCGGGAAGCCGCCGTCTCGGCTGGGGCGTCGTGGAGCGGCGCGGCCCGCAGCTGAGCGCCGTCGCCGCCGGGGTGCTGCAGCTCGATCCGCAGGAGCCGCTCGAGGCGCGGCTCGTCGAGGTGCACGAGACGATCTCCGCCCTCCTCGACACCCACCAGCCGGCCACCGTCGCGATCGAGGACGTCTTCTATGCCCGCTTTCCCCGGGCCGCGATCCAGCTCGCGCACGTGCGCGGAGTCATCCTGCTCGCGGCGGCGCAGAACGAGCGCGAGGTCGTGAGCCACCCGCCGGCGCTGGTGAAGCGCACGATCGCGGGGCGGGGCGCGGCGGACAAGGCTCAGATTGCGCGGATGGTCGCGGCGACGCTCCGCCTCCGGCAGGCGCCGCCGTCCGACGCGGCGGACGCGCTCGCCGTCGCGCTCACCGAGCTGGCGCGTGTCGCGAGCGCAGTCGCCGGTCGCGGCCCGAGGTGAACGGAGCGCGAAGGGGCGCGGCCCTCAAGTGCTCGGCAGCGCCCGGCGGACCTGCGCCACGAAGGCGAGCGTATCGACGGGCTTGACGACGAAGCCATCGGCGCCGAGCGACGAGAGCAGCCGCCAGTCCGGCGCGCCGCCGGTCGCGGTGGCGACGAGGATGGGCATGCGCCGGGTCTTGGCCTCGCCGCGCAGCGCGGCCGTGAGCTCGATGCCGTTCATCCCGGGCATGTCGAGATCGATGATCGCGAGCGCGAACGAACGCTCGTCGCAGGCCGCGAGCGCGGCGCTTCCGTCGGCCACGACCTCGACCTCGGCGCTCGGCAGCGCGTGCCGCACCAGATCCGCCGCGAGCTTCGCGAAGTCGGCATCGTCATCGGCGATGAGCACCCTCGCCTGCCGGCGCGCCCGCTGGCTCTCCTCGCGGGCGGCGAGCAAGGCCTCGCGGAGCGCCGCGACGCTCGGGTAGCGGTCCGCCGGATCCTTGCTCAGGGCCTTGAGAATGACCGCGTCGAACGCAGCCGGGAGCTCCGGCCGCAGCTCGCTCGGGATGGGCGGCGGCTCGTTCACGTGGAGCTTCATCATCTCGTCGCTGTCGTCGCTGATGAAGGGCAGTCGCAACGTGAAGAGCTCGAAGGTCATCACCCCGAGGGAGTAGACGTCGGCGCGGGCGTGCATCGAGACCGGGAGCGGACGCCCCGTCACGACCTCGGGGGCCATGTACGCAGGGGTGCCGGAGAAGGACTCGAGCAGCTCGTGCGCAGGCCGATCGAGAACGCGCGCGAGACCGAGGTCGGTCACCGCGACGCGGAAGCCCGGCCCGACGATGACGTTCGTCCACTTGAGGTCGCGGTGCACGGTGCCCGCGGCGTGGATGGCGCTCACCCCACGGCAGACCTGCTCGAGCAGCCCGAGCCCCTCATCGATCGACATGGGATCGCGGCGCGTACGGAGGATCTTCTCCACGTGCGGCCCGGGCACGTACTCCATGACGAAGTAGGGCGAGCCCGCGTGGTTGCCGAACGCGTAGATCTCGACGACGTTCTCGTGGCGCACGCGCGCCATCGTCCGCGCCTCGTACAGAAACCGCGACGCGGCGTCGGGCGTCTGCACGTAGCTCGGGTGGATGACCTTCAAGGCGACGTCACGCTCGAGCCGGAGATCGTGCGCGAGATAGACGATCCCCATCGCGCCTTCGCCGATCACGCGATCGAGCCGGTACACCCCTTCGATGATCGCGCCCAGCGCGGGCATTCCATCTCGGGTGACCACGGCGGCGACCGCGGTGGGAGCGGTCTCCTGCTGGTGATCCTTCGCCATGCGGGAAGAACATGGTGCCTGCCTCGCTCACGCCGTGCAAGACTTCCCTGCGATGGGATCTGTGCTCGAAGAGAAGTTGCGCGCACTGCGTCATGAGTTCCTCGATGGACTGCCGGCGCGGGCGGACGAGCTCGAGCGGTGGCAGCGCGACGCGTCGCTCGGTCCCGAGGTGCTCGGACGCCTCTGTCACCGCCTGCGCGGCCTCGCCCCCACGCACGGCCTCGTGGAGGTCGGACGCTTGGCGGCGACGATCGAGGACAAGGTGCGAGGAGGTGCGAGCCGCGCAGCTCTCGCGGACGACGCAGCGACGCTCGTGCAGGGGCTGCGCGCCCCGACCGAGCGCGTCCACGATCCGCTCGATGCGCCCTTGCAGCCGCTGCGCGGATACCGGGTCGTGGCGATCGACGACGACGCGTCGATGCGCCGGCTCCTACTGCTCACGCTGCGCGACCTCGGCGGAGCGGACGCGACGGTCGTGGAACACGAGGCCGAGTTCGTCGCCGCCCTCGAGCTCGGCCCCGCCGACCTCGTCATCGCCGATGTCATGATGCCGAGCACCACGGGCCCCGCGCTGCTCGCCCGCGCGGAGGCGGCCGCCCTCCTCGGCCCGGCCCGGGTGGTCGTGCTCTCGGGATCGGGCGAGGCCCCCGAAGCATCGCGCTGGACGCGGCTCTCGAAGCCGTTCCGACCCGACGAGCTCGTCGGCGCGCTCACCGCACTGCTGCGCGGCGCGCGCTGAGCTGCGAGGGCTGCGAGGACTGCGAGGGCTGCGAGGGCGTCGCACGCAGCGCGTCATGCGCGGGTGTAGCAAACGCGGCACATCGCGATCGTTTTGGCGCGACTCGACGGAGCGGGTGATAGAGTCCGCCCCGTCGATGGTCGACGGTCGCCGCATTCCCGTTCTGATCGGCGCGATCGCCCTCCTCTCCGGATGTGGTTCGTCGCGGCGGGTCGAAGTGAGCGGCGTCGTGCGCGACCGCGACACCGGCCGCGCGATCGCCGGCGCGCTGGTCATCGCCGCGGACGGCAGCGCGACCCGCACCGACGCCGAGGGCCGCTTCGTGCTCACGGTGCCGCGAAGCGAGCGCCGCATGCTCCGCGCGAGCGCAGCGGCGCACGACGACGCCGAGGGCGCCTTCGACCCGCTCGCCGTCGACGAGATCGTGTTCGAGCTCGTGCCGAACGAGGACGCGAGCGCCGCCGACGCCGACGCGGTGCTGAGGTGGTTGCGCGAGAGCTGGCTCGACGGCAGCGACGGCGCGGAGTGGGAGCGCGATGCGTGGCGCTCCCAGGAGGACGACGCGTTCCGCGCTGCCATCGAGGTCGCGCACGGCGCCGGCGAGCCGTGCGCGAGCTGCCACACCGCCGAGGCCGTGCTGGTGGCGCACCCGGTGCATGGCGACACGACGCCGCATGGCGCGCTCGCCGGCGGTTGTCTCGCGTGCCACGGCGCGCGCTCGGAGGAGGGGGTGCGCATGCGCAGCGTCGAGGGCGACCTCGAAGCACCGCGCTGCGCGCCCTGCCACGGGGACCTCGCCCCCGATCGGATCGCGGCGACCCTCGAGCCACCCCCTGCGGCCGGCGTGACGGCCGGCGGAGCAAGCAGTTCGCGGCGCCCCCCCGGGGCCGCGCGGGCTCGGGCCGAAGCGGCGTTCGCGCGTCGCGTCGGTCACCTCGTGCGGTGCGGGCAGGCTGCGCAGGCCGCCGATCGCATCGGTGGGGTCGTGCTCCTCGTCGACGGACGCGGCTTCCCGCTGGGGGACTGCGATGCGAGTGGCGCCATCGACGGCAGCGAGATCGCGGTGGGCCTCGAGGTCCTCGCGCCACGCGTCGCCGAGGCGGCGGTCGATCTCGCGCTGCTTCGCGCCGATCGATCCGGCGGCGTGCACCAGCCTCGGCTCACGCTCCTCGTGGCCGATCGGATCGAGCGGACGCTCGCGACGCACTGACGGCGCGGGGAGGACTCGGGCGCGATACCTCGTCGATCGTGCGCGTCATATCGAGGCGCGGTGGCGCAGGTCGAGCGCCGTCATCTCGGCGAGCATGCGCGCCCCCGCGGCGGTCGGACGCCCGTGGGCGAGGAGCGTGGCGAGGCCCTCGTGGTTGCGCTGCACGATCTCGGAGAGGCGCACGGAGAAGCGGTGCGAGGAGGCGATCGGATCGCCTGCGTCGCGCAGTCGGAGGAGCAGCTCGGCGATCGGAACAAACGCGTGCACCGCAAGCAGCACACCGTGGAGCGGCCGCGGGTCGGGGCGCACCGGCGAGGCCACGAGCTCGTCGAACGCGTTGTGCAAGAAGGGGTCGAGATCGAGCGCCGCGTTCAGCTTGTTGTGCTGGAACTCGTGGATGAGCGCCTCGGTCATCGTCAGCGGATCGGGGTGCAGCGTCATGTAGATGGTCCCGACCGACTCGCGGTACGAGGCGCTGAGGTGCTGCTGTTCGTGATGGCCAACGGGCACGACCTGCGAGAGGCCGAGCGCGAACTCTCCGGCGAAGGCGGGCAGGTACCGCACCGTGCGCTGGACCGCGTCCGCGAGCGCCGCGCCCCACTCCGATTCGTCGCGGCCGCCGAGCGAGAGCGCGTTGCCTTCCTTGGCGGGATGCGCCTCGTCCATCGCGAGAGGGTTCTCGTCGACGCGTGCGAGAACGAGCCCGGGCGCGGCGGGCGCGTCGATCGGGACGTGCGAGACGTCGGCCTCGGCGAGCCGATCGCGGCCGTTCGAGCGCAGCACGCCGCGCGCGAGCTCGAGCGGCCCCGGCACCTCGATCGCGGCGCGGAGGCCGAGCAGCACGACGCGGCGGGGCGGCCGGGGCAACGTGATCGGCGCGGCAAGCGCGCCGATGGCCGCGAGCTCGCCGAGCAGCGTGGCCGCCCCTGCACGGAGCGAGGACGCGGGATCGGCAGCGAAGCGCGCCGCCTCGAAGTGCACGTGCACGGTGGGACGCCGGAGCGCGGCGAAGAACGAACCGCTGTCGGCCCGGAGCGCGGCGTGCAGCGCCGCCCGGAGCGCGCGACCTTCCGGCAGTGTCGACCACGGCAGCGCGAAGAGGCGCTCGGCCCGCACCCGCAGCATCCCCGAGAGCGCCGCACGGGCAGCGTGCTGCCCGGCCTCCGGAACGAGGAGCTCGGAGCCGAGCTCGACGGCGCTCACCCCGCGCTCTCCTCGTCGTCGGAGGGCGCGCTGAGGATGGCGCTGAGCACGTGCGGCCGCGCGAGCGCGAAGGCATCGACGCTCGGATCGATCTGCTTGGTGAGGCCGTGCAAGAGGCCGAGCGTGCGGCCGTAGAGGACGAGCTCCTGCGGCACCACGATCCCGCGGAAGTGCGCGAGCTCGCCGAGCATCTCGTCGCGTACCCACTCGAAGCTGAGCCCCTGCACCTGCTCGGGGGTCATGCTGCCGTAGCGTTCGATCGCCTTCGTGGAGATGGCCCGCGCGTCTTCCTCGCGGCCCTTCGGGACGAGGCCGATCTCGACGAGCGCCTCGATGAAGCCCTCGGTGTTGCGGGTGACGAAGTGCATCACCGACTTCGTGAGGGCCTTGTGAAACTTGCGCGGCAGGATCTTCACCTGCCCGAAGTCGACGATGCAGAGCTCGGGCTGGGTGCCCGCGAGGCGGGCGAGGAGGTTGCCGGGATGGGGATCGCTCTGAAAGACGCCATCCACGTAGACCATGCGGATCCAAGCCTCGAGCACCAGCTCGAGGAGCACGCGCCGGTCCATGCGCGGGTCGTTCAACAGGATCGGATCGGTGATCTTCTTGCCCTCGAACCAGGTGGTGCAGATGACGTCGCGCCGTGTGTACTCGCGCAGCACCTCGGGGATCGTGAGGTGCTCGATGCTCGCGAGGTTCCGGTGCACGAGTTCGGTGAAGCTCGCCTCCTGCTCGTAGTCGAGCTCGGTCGTGAGCGCGCGGCGGACCTCCTCGTAGATGGGCCGCAAGTTCAGCTGAGGGAGGAACACCGAGAAGAGCGGCAGGAAGAAGCCGAGCACGCCGAAGTCGATGGCGAGCTTCCGCTCGACGTCGGGGTACTTGACCTTGAGTGCCACGCGCCGGCCGTCGGCGGTGGTGGCGCGGTGCACCTGCCCGAAGCTCGCGGCGTTCGTCGCGTGCTCGTCGATCTCGGCGAAGAGCGACTTCGGATCGCAGCCGTAGGCGGCCTCGAGGATGGGACGCACCGCGGGCCAAGGCAGCGGATCGACGCGGTCCTGCAGGCCGCTCAGCGTCGAGACCCACTCCTTGGGCAGGATGTCGGCGCGGGTCGAGAGGATCTGCCCGACCTTGATGAGCCCGCCGCGCATCCGCACCGCGAGGCGGTAGAAGCGGACGCTGTGCTTCTCGTGCAGGCGCACCCAGTGCGCCGCGGGAATGGTCGCGCCGAAGCGGCGCTGCCGGACGAAGGGCACGACGTAGGCGAGCCAGGTCGGAAGCAGCGTGAAGGCGACGATCAGCGAGCGGGAGATCGTGAGCCAGAGGCGCGACACGGACGGCAGCTTGGCCTCCTTCGCATCCCGCGCCAAGCGCGGGGCCTGTCGATTCCTTGACCCCGGAGATCATGCCGGATAGGCGCAAGCACCATCCGGACGCTCGTGCGTCCACCCCGAGGGAATGCCGGATGGCCCACGCGCACGTTCTTCTGCCCATGTCCTCCGAGACCGAGACCCCCGCGCACGCCGCGACCACCGAGGCCACTCCGAAGGCAGGCCCGCCGTCCGGCCGTGCCCGCGTGCTCTTCGTCGTGAAGCTCGTCGTCACCGCGCTGCTCGTCTACGGCATCGCCGGCCGGATCCTCTCGCAGCCCGAGGCCGATGGGCTCGGCGAGACCTTGGCGCAGCTGCGCTGGGAGTGGATCGCCCTCGGGCTCGGCGTGCACCTCGTCGGCGTCGCGGCGAACGTGACCCGCTGGCGCACGCTGCTCGCCGGACAGGGCCTGCACGCGCCGGTCCGCTTTGCGGTGGGCTCGTTGCTCATCGCGCGCTTCGTCGGGGCGCTCTCGCCCGGCGGCTTCACCGGCTTCGGCGGCTGGCGCATCTACGACGTGGGCACGCACACCGGCAAGTGGGCGCGGGCGACCGCGACGATCGCCGTGGAGACGCTGGTCGGCTGGCTCGGCTTCGGCAGCATGGTGATGCTCGGCTCGGTCTTCGGGGCGGGAATCATCGGCACGAGCGGCGTTCTCCTCGTCAACGCGGCGTTCGGCTCGCTCATGCTCGCGGGCATCGCGCTGATCGTGCGGCCGGCGATCTTCGGGGCCGTCGCGCGATTTCTGCCGGAGCGGATCCGGCTCCGCGTGCAGACCCTCATCGACGCGCTCTCGGGCTACCGGGGCAACGCGAAGGCGCTGGTGATCGCGACGCTCTGCGCGGTGACGGTGCACGCCACGCATTTCCTCATCTACGTCTGCACCGCGCGGGCGCTCGGCGTGACCGAGATCGGCGTCGGCACCGTCTTCTTCGGCAGCGCGCTGCAGATCCTCGCGACGATGGTGCCCGCGTCGATCAACGGGATCGGCCTCCGCGAGATGACCGCGGTCGCGCTCTACACCTCGCTCGGCGTGCCGCTCACCTCGGCGGTGCTCATCGCGACGCTCGGCTTCGCGCTCGAGATGAGCGTGTCACTCACCGGTGCGCCCTTCTTCCTCGCGCGGCGCTCCGGCTACCAGGCGAACATCCGGGTCGACGACGCGGACCGCGAGAAGGCGGCCCTCGCCGCGATCCCCGAGGTGGCCGAGGCGGAGTGGCCGCGGGTGCCCCGCGGCGCGCTCGTCGGCCTGAGCGCCGGCATGGTCGCGGGGCTGCTCGTCGGCGTGATCGAGGGCCTCGTCGTGGTCTACCAGGGCCACGGGCGCACCGGCCCTTGGGTCGTGGCCTATGGCGCGATCGCCTACGGCATCTTCTTCGGCCTCGGCGGCACGGCCATGCTCGCGGCCTCGGCGCAGCTGGGCCGCTGGATGAAGCGCGAGGCCGCCGCGGAGGCGACCGCGTACGGGCACACCATCGCGTTCTTCGCGTCCGCCGCGGCGTTCGGCCTCGGGGTGTTTCGCGTTCGCCGCGACGTCTTCGAGGAGCAGCTCCGCTGGGCGAGCCTGAACGGCGTCGGCGTCTTGCTCGGAGGCGCGGTGCTCGCGGGCCTCTTGTATCTGCTGCTCTCGCTGGGCTTCGCGGCGATTGCGCGCCGGCTGCCCCGGGCGGCCGCCGGCTCCTCGCTCGTGGCGCTGGTGATCTGTGGCCTCCTCGTACTGGTCGCGATCGGCATCGGCGAGCCCGAGCGGGCCGCGGCGAGCGGCGCGGCAGGTACGGCGCCGAGCGGCGCTTCGCCGGTGCTGGTGATCGTCGTCGACACGCTCCGCGCCGATCACCTGCCGGCCTACGGCTACGAGGGCGGTGCGACGCCGCACCTCGATGCGTTTGCCGCCGACGCGATCCGCTTCGATCAGGCCTTCGCCAATGCGAGCTGGACCCGGCCCTCCTTCGCCTCGATCCTCACCGGCCGCTATCCGTCGAGCCACAGCGTCATGGCGAAGTCGGACGCGCTGCCGGCCGACGTGACCACGATGGCCGAGGCATTTCGGGCGGGCGGCTATCACACCGCGGGCGTGGTCACGAACTACAACGTCGCGCCCTATTTCGCCTTCGATCAGGGCTTCGACGCGTACGACTACCTCGAGCCCGACTTCATCCTCGGCGCCGACGACTCGGCGGCGAAGCTGCTCCTCGTGCAGTTCCTCCGCCAGCGCCTCTTCGAGCCAGCGCGTGATCGGCTCTTCGGCGTGCAGCCCGGCGTGGCCTACCAGGACGCCGAGACGGTGAACCGCACCGTGCTCGCGCTCCTCGACGAAGCGCCCGCGGGACGGCCCTTCTTCCTCTTCGCGGGCTACATGGACCCGCACGACCCGTACTACGCCCACCCCTACGACGGCACGGCGTACTCGCGCGCGGCGCACCCGAGCCCCGACCTCGACGAGGCGGCGCACCTCGAGGCGCTCTACGACGGCGAGATCACCTACTGGGACGAGCACTTCGGCGCGCTCCTCGACGAGCTGCAGCGGCGCGGGCTCTACGACCAGATGACCATCGTGGTGACCTCGGATCACGGCGAGGAGTTCGGCGAGCACGGCGGCTTCTTCCACGGCACGACGCTCTACGACGAGCAGGTGCACGTGCCGCTCCTCGTGCGCCTGCCCGGCGGGCGCCGCTCGGGGACGCACGTCAGCCACTGGGTGCAGTCGATCGATCTCATGCCGACGCTGCTCCGCGGCGCGGGGCTGCCGGTGCCGGAGGGCGTGCAAGGCGGCGACCTCTTCGAGGGCACCGATCGCCTCTTCGCCGAGGAGAGCCACGAGGGCAACGTGCTCGAGGCGGTGCGCGCGCGGCACGAGGGCGGCGAGCTCAAGCTCATCACCGCGAACGCGGGCAACCCGCGCGGCCTGCCCGAGCGCGAGCTCTTCCTCGTCGACCGCGATCCGGGCGAGTCGAACGACGTGAGCGACGAGGAGCCTGCGCTCCTCGAGCATGCGGGCCGCGCCCTCGAGGCGGCGCACGTGCTCGCCGCCGAAGGGGCGGTCGAAGGCGCCGAGGTGGAGCTCGATGCGGCCTCGCGACGGCAGCTCTGCGAGCTCGGCTACCTGACCGGCCCCGAGTGCGAGGAGTGAACCGCGTCAGGGTGCGCCGCGCACCAGGCGCTCGGGCAGCTCGCCCGCGCTCGGGCGAATGACGCCGCGCTCCGAGTAGATCGCCTTCACGAAGCGCGCGGGCGTGACGTCGAAGGCCGGGTGACGGCAGGGGATCCCCTCGGCCACCAGCACCTTGTCCCCGACCTTCGCGACCTCCTCCCGCGAGCGCTCCTCGATGGGGATCTGCGCGCCGGTCTCGGTGTGGAGATCGAAGGTGCTGATCGGGGCCGCGACCGTGAACGGCACGCCGTGCGCGTCCGCGAGGACCGCATGGCCGTAGGTGCCGATCTTGTTCGCGACGTCGCCGTTCTTCGCGATGCGATCGGCGCCCACGACGACGAAGTCGATCTCGCCGCGCGCCAGGAAGTGCCCGCTCATCGAGTCGGTGATGACCTCCACCGGGATCCCGTCGCGATGCAGCTCCCACGCGGTGAGCCGCGCGCCCTGCAGGTAGGGCCGGGTCTCGCACGCGAGCACCTTCTTCAGCTTGCCCAGGGCCCACGCGCTGCGGATCACGCCGAGCGCGGTGCCCCAGCCGCCGGTCGCGAGCGCACCGGCGTTGCAGTGGGTCATCACCGTCGCGCCCGCGGGCACGTCGAGCGCGCCGAGCTCGCCCATGCGCCGGCACGCCGCGACGTCCTGATGGTGGATGGCCTCGGCCTCGGCGAGGATCGCGCGGTAGCGGGCCTCGCCGTCGAGCTTCGCGACGTCGGCGGCCTTCCGCGCCATGCGGGCGATGGCCCAGCCGAGGTTCACCGCGGTCGGCCGGGTCGCGTCGAGGAACCGCCCCGCGATGCCCATCGCCATGAGGAAGGCGGCCGGCTCGCCACGCTCGCGGTGCGCGATCAGCGCGAGCGCGTAGGCCGCGGCGATGCCGATGGCCGGGGCGCCCCGAACGCTCATGTCCTTGATCGCCCTCGCGACCTCGTCGGCGGAGGTGAGGCGCAGGTAGCGCTCGCGCTCGGGCAGCTCGCGCTGCTCGAGGAGATGGACGCACGGCCCCTCGGGCTCGTACTCGAGCGCGAAGTACGGGGCCTCTCCGGACAGCGGCGGGCGAGAGAGCGCGGGCCTCGACATGGCCGGCTCTTACCACGGCGCGCCCGGGCTCAGAGCGCCTGGATGAGGACCTCGCGGCGGCCTCCGGCCTTGCCGTTGGAGGGGCCGACGACGCCCTCCTTCTCCATCTGCTCGACGAGCTTGGCCGCGCGGTTGTAGCCGAGGTTGAGCTGGCGCTGCAGGTGGCTGATCGAGCAGTAGCCGGCGGCGGCGACGATCGCGACTGCGCGGTCGTAGAGGTCGCCCGAGCCGCCCGAGGCCGGCGCGCTCTCGGCCGGCGCGCCCTCGCCGTCCTCGTCGTCGCGCGGCTTGACGATGTTCTCGTCGTAGACCGGCGCGCCCTGGGCACGGAGGTGATCGCAGAGCGCCTGCACCTCGTCCTCGGAGATGTAGGCCGAGTGCACGCGCTTGAGGTCGCTCGAGCCGGGCGGGATCATCAGCATGTCGCCGTGGCCGAGCAGGTGCTCGGCGCCGTTGCGGCCGAGGATCGTCTTGCTGTCCTCGCGCTGGCTCACCTTGAAGGCGATGCGGGCGGGGAAGTTCGCCTTGATCATGCCGGTGATCACGTCGACCGAGGGCCGCTGCGTCGCGAGGATCACGTGGATGCCGGCGGCGCGGGCCTTCTGCGCGAGGCGTGCGATCGCCGCCTCGATGTCCTTGGCCGCGACCATCATCAGGTCGGCGAACTCGTCGACGACCACGACGACGTACGGCAGCTTCGTCGGCATCGGGAGCTCGTCGGCCTTCTCCCCATCGATCGGGTCGACGTAGACATCCTCGCCGTTCAGCCCCTGCGCGAGCTGCTTGCCGGCCTTCTTCGGGCAGAGCTTCTCGGGCGCCATCTCGCCCGCGAGCACCTTCGCGACGCGTTCGTTGTAGGTGACGATGTTCCGCGCGCCGGCATCCGCGAAGAGCTGGTAGCGCCGCTCCATCTCGTCGACCGCCCAGCGCAGCGCGAGCGCGGCCTTCTTCATGTCGGTGACGACGGGCAGGAGCATGTGCGGGATGCCGTCGAAGACCGCGAGCTCGACGACCTTCGGGTCGATCATGAGCAGCCGGACCTCCTCCGGCGTCCGCTTCATGAGCAGCGAGGCGAGCATCACGTTGAGGCCCACGCTCTTGCCCGAGCCGGTCGCACCGGCGACGAGCAGGTGCGGCATCTTCGCGAGGTCGCCGTACACGGGCTGGCCGGCGATGTCCTTGCCGAAGGCGACGGGGAGCGCGTTCGGCGACTCGGTCCAGCGGGCGTCCTCGAGGATCTCGCGCAGCGCCACCATCTGCCGGTGCTTGTTCGGCAGCTCGAAGCCGACCCGCGCCTTGCCCGGGATCGGCGCGACGATGCGGACCTTCTGCGCCGCGAGCGCCATCGCGAGATCGTCGGCGAGCGCGGCGATCTTGCTGACCTTCGTGCCGGCCTGCGGCTCGAGCTCGTACATCGTCACGACGGGCCCCGGGTGGATCTCGTCGACCCGGCCGCTCACGCCGTAGGCAGCGAGCTTCTCGACGAGCCGCGTGGCGTTGTCGCGCAGGCCCTTCTCGTCGATGTCCATGACCCGCGGAGGCGGCGCGTGGAGCAGCGCCGGGGGCGGAAGCACGAAGGCGCGGTCGGCGACCGATGTGCCCTTCGAAGCGGCCGGGCGGGCCGGCGGGGTCTCGGGCTCGCGGGGCGGCTGGACCTGAGGCGGCACGATCGTCGGCGCCTTCGCAGTCTCCTTGCGCTTGGGAGCCTCGATGGGCTCCGCGAGTTTCACGACCGGTGGCGGGGTCGGCGCGGGCGAAGGCGCAGGGGCTGGAGCGGGTGAAGGCGCGACGATCTCGTCGGTGTCGGGCGCGCCCGCCGCCGCGACCGCGTCGCCCTCGGCGCTCGCCTCGGCGTCTTCCTCGGATGCGCCGTCGGAGCCGTCGGGTTCCGAGGTCTCGTCCTCGGACGACTCGGAAACGGTGCGCGGCGCGGACTCGGGCCGCGGCGCGGACTCCGTGCCTGCGCTGGTCACGATGCGCGGCTGCGCCCGGCGCTCGGCCTCTTCGCGCTCGATGCGCTCGAGCTCGCGGGCCTTCTGGAATGCCTCGACGACCGAGCGGGCCGAGTCGCCGGCCTGCGTGGCTGCGCGGACCGCGCCGCCCTTCGCGCGCCCCGCGAGCTCGACGAGCGAGAGCGAAGTGCGGAGGACGAGGACGACGAGCAGGAGCGTGAAGCCGAGCACGAAGGCGCCGACGAGCCCGAACGAGGCTCGCAGGATCTCGCCGAGCACCTCGCCCACCATCCCGCCCGCGAGGTGCCCGCCGAAGAAGGTCTGCTCCGGCAGCGCGAGGTGGATCATCGAGCAGCCGACGAGGCAGAGCACCAGCGACGAGGCGATGCGACCAGCGGAGAACGGGTCGACGTTCGTGCCGAAGAGCCGCGCCGAGAGGAGCCCGAGCTCGAGGGGCACGATCCATGCGCCGAGGCCGAGCGCCCCCGCGAGCAGCCCGGCGACCACGGTGCCGCTGTGGCCGATCCAGTTCGTATCGCTGCGCGCGTCGTAGGAGGCGAGCGCGAGCGTGACGAGCGTGGTCGTCGCGAGGGCGATCACCCCGAGCACCTCGTGGCGCTGGCCCCTCCGGGTGATCCGCGTGACCTCGGCGCCAGGCGTGAAGTCCTGGCTCTCGGTGTCGGCATCGGGATCGAGCGGACGCGGCTCCGGAGGCGGGGCGTCGGTCTTGTCCTTGCGGGAGCGTTTCGAGGTCGAGCGTGCCACCTACGTTTTCCTACAACTCTCACGGTCGCCGCGTCGCCGCCGCCGGTCAACTTTCCCGCGAGCCGGTGGTCCGCAGCGTTCTGCGCCGCCTCCGCACCCGTCTGGTAGGCTGGCCGCCTGATGAGCGAGACCCGCTTCTGCAGCGCGTGTGGCCATCCCAACGGCCCCGAGGCCCGCTTCTGCGGCAAGTGCGGCACCCCGCAGCGCGCGGCGCCGGCCCCTGCCCCTGGGAGCGCTGCGAACAAGACGATGGCTGCAGCCTCGATCGACCCGGCCGAGCTGATGGCCTACGTGGCCCAGATCCAGGAGCAGCAGCGCGGGGGCGCGGCGCCCGTGGCCCCGCCGCCCAGCCCGCCCTCCGCGCCGGTCGCGGCGCCGCCGGCCGTGGCTCCGGCCGCGGACCCCTACGCCACCGAGACGCAGCTCGACGTGGCGATTCCGGCGGATCTCCGGCCCCACGCCGCACCGATGAAGACCATGCTGGGGGTATCGCTCCCCGAGCTGGCAGGCGGCCACGCACCGGCCTCGACGGCCGGCGCGGCGCCAGCGTCGCGGGTCCCCGTGATGCCTGCCGCGGAGCCGCCACGTGGCGGAGTGCCGCAGGCCCTGCCAGCGAGCGAAGCGGTCGCGCCGAAGCCTTCCGCGGCCGCGGCACACCCCGCTCCCGCGAGCGCGCCGCAGGCGCCGGCCGTCGCCGCCCGCGCGCCCGCGCGGACGATGCTCGGGATGTTCGCGCCGCCGGCCGCGGGAGCGGGCGCCGCGCCCGTGGCACCGAGCGCAGCGGGCCCGGCCGCCCCTACGGTGGCCCCGATGCCCACGGCCGCAGCGCCGAGCGTGACCGCCGCGCCGGTCGCCGGGACGCCGCCCGCTTCGGTGAACCCGCCCATCGACACGACCGGCCCCACGGTCGCAGCGGCCGCTGGTCCGACCCCGACGAGCCCCCCGCGGCGGCAGCTCGGGCCGAGCCACCGCACGATGCTCGGAGTCTCGGCGCCGGCCGAGGCGCTCGCGAGCGCGCAGGCTGCGCTCGATGCGCGGACCCAGCCGCCGCCTGCGATCACCGCGCCGCCCCTTGCGCCGATGCCGACGGGCGACGTGTCGATCGCGGGGCTTCCCTCCCCGCGCCGGCGCATGAACGCGCTGCTCGTCGCGGTGCTCCTGCTCGGCGCGCTGCTCGTCGCGTCAGCGGTCGGCGCGTACGTGTTCTTCGGGCGAGGCAGCGGGCGCACCATCACCGTGGCGGCCTTCCGCGGCGAAGGGGGCGAGCGCTTGCATGTCGAGGTACCCGGGCTGCCCGAGGGCACGCTCGCGCGCTTCGGGGGCGCGAGCACGCCGTTCGCCGCGGGCGCCGCCGATCTCCCGCTCGCAGCCGGGGCGCTGCACGTCGGCGACAACCCGCTCTCGATCGAGCTGGTCCTGCCCGACGGGAGCACCGAGACGCACACGGTGACCCTCACGCTCAGCTACCGCGTACGCGCCGACCTCGCGGCGCTGCGTGAGACCCCAGCCGCGATCGCCGTCGTCGTCGAGGCGATCCCTGGCTCGACGGTGGTGCTCGACGGAGAGTCGCTCGCGCTCGACGCCGAGGGGCGCGGGATGCGCAGCTATCCGATCGAGGGGCTGACGGCGAGCGCCGAGGGCGTGATCGAACACGCAGCGAGCTACACGATCACCCCGCCGGGCACCCCTGCTGCGACGGGGACGCTGGCGACGCGGGTGCCGACGACGACGCTGCACGTCGATCGGCCGGCGGACGAGGCGATCACCGACCGGGCCGAGCTCGAGCTCGCAGGCACGGTGCTCGCGGGCGCCACGCTCACGATCGAGGGCGCGCCGGTGACGGTGCTGCCCGAGGGCCGCTTCCTGCATCGCCACCCGCTGCCGGCGCCGGGCGACTTCTCGCTGCGCATCGTCGCGTCGGCACCCGAGCACGCGCCCGCGATCCGCACGCTGCGGGTGCGCCGCGTCGCCGATCTCGCCCGCGAGGCCGCCGGCTTCTCCTTCGACCGCTCCCTCACCTACGCCCGCCTCGCCGCCGCACCGACCACCCTCGTCGGGCAGCGGGTGATGTACGAGGGCCGCGTCTACAACGTCGATCTCCACGACGGACGCGGGGTGTTGCAGATGCTCGTGCGCGACTGTCCGAGCGGCGCGCGGTGCCCGCTCTGGGTGTCCTACGCGGCCGCCACCGAGGTCGCCGTGGACGCATGGGTCCGGATCTACGGGACGATCGAGGGTGAGCAGCAATTCCGATCGACCTCGGGAGAGGTGCGTACCGTCCCGAGCGTCGCGGCAGCCTACGTGCTGCCGAGCCGACCATGAGCGCGGGGGCGGAGGAGCGGGTCAGCGCGTCCGCAGGCGCGCTCGATCCCTTCACCTGCCCGTCCTGCGAGCATCCGAATCCTCCCGGCGCCCGCTTCTGCAACGGCTGCGGGCGAGGCCTCTTCGGCCAGGATCCGCGCGCCGATCGACCCGGCGCCGACCCGCTCGTCGGCCAGGTGATCGGCGGCCGCTACCGGCTCGAGGGCGTGCTCGGTCGAGGCGGCATGGGGGTGGTGTACCGGGTCGAGCACGTCCGCATGGGCAAGCTCATGGCGATGAAGCTCCTGCATGGCGACCTCGCCCGGGACAGGGAGGTGATCCGGCGCTTTCGCCGCGAGGCCGAGGCGGTGAGCAAGCTCGACCACCCGAACACCGTGCAGGTCTTCGACTTCGGCGAGTCCGACGGACTCACCTGGCTCGTCATGGAATTGCTCAGCGGACGCGACCTCGGGGAGGTGCTCGCCGCCGAGACGACGATGGACTTCCGCCGCGCAGCGCAGATCGCCTGGCAGATCGCGGGCTCGGTCCACCAGGCGCACGAGCGGGGCATCGTGCACCGGGATCTGAAGCCGGAGAACGTGCGGCTCCTGTCGGACCGTGCGGAGCCAGACTTCGTGAAGGTGATGGACTTCGGCCTCGCGAAGCTGCGCGAGACCGAGGAGATGAAGAACGCCTCGATCACCCGTGAGGGCTTCCTCGTCGGCACGCCGTACTACATGGCGCCCGAGCACATCCGCGGCGAGACGGTCGATCCGCGCACCGACGTCTACGCGCTCGGGGCCGTGCTCTACAAGATGCTGACCGGGATGCCCCCCTTCTGGGCCCCGACACCGGTCGCGGTGCTCACCAAGCACCTGGCCGACGACGTCGTCGCGCCGAGCCGCCGGCCCGGCCGACACCCCATCCCCGCAGAGGCCGACGCAATCGTGCTCAAGTGCATGGAGAAGGACCCGGCGGCCCGGTACCAGTCGATGACCGAGCTGCGCGCGGCGCTCTCGTCGTACCTCGAAGGCGTCGGGGAAGGACCGAGTACCGCGCGCCTCGCCGCGCCGGCGCGGACCCCTCCGAGCGAGGGCGCTCGAAGCAGCCAGGTCGCGACCCGCGACGACGTCGATCGCTACGAGAGGGGCCTGCGCACGAGCGACTTCGTCGGGCGCACGTTCCTCGTCTTGCTCGCCGCCATCACGGCAGGCGTGGCGTGGTGGGCCTGGGGCCAGCGCCCGGAAGAGGCCCCGACGACGGAGAGCGAACCCAACGACGGCACCGCGAACGCGGACACCATCTGGGTCGGGACCCCCATCGAGGGCCACCTCGGCGCGCGCATGGACACCCACCTCGGCGACTCCGACGTCTACGAGGTCGTTGGGCTGCGACCGACCGACCGCTTCCTGCGCATCGACGGAAGCGGCCTGCCGAACCTCGACTTCGTGGTCGAGCTCTTCTCGCACGGACGCACCGATCCGCTGATCGTCATCGACGGGGCGCACGTCGGCGGGCCCGAGCGCGTGCCCGCGTACCCGATCGATCCGGCGCTGCGCTACCTGGTGCGGGTGCGGGAGGCGGTGCCCTTCGGACACCTGCCGACCGAGAACGTCTCGGATGCGTACGTCCTCGCGGTGAGCGCCGTGGAGCGGAACGAGGGCGAAGAGACGGAGCCGAACGACGTCCTGGCCCGCGGGGAGCCGATCGCCGTGGGCGAAGAGCGCGCGGCCTACCTCGGCTGGCCGGGCGACCTCGACGTGTTCTGCGCGGAGGCGGGACCCGCGCGCGTAGCGGTCAGCGCGGTGCCGAGCCTCGACTTCGTACTCACGATCACCGATCGCAACTCGGGGAGCGAGGTGCTCGTCGATGCGCACGGAGGCGGCGAATCGGAGGAGACCACGTTCCTCGTCGATCATCCGTTCTGCGTCAGCGTCGGTACCCGCCCCGAAGCCATCACCCGCACCGACCCGCTCCGGCCCTACACGCTCTCCGTCGGCGCGGCGCACTGAACCATGGTGTTCCGCCGCGCGCAGTCCCTCGCCGCCTCCTCCGTGGACCTCCTGGTGCACCGCCTCGCGCTGTCGCGGGGCGCGCGGTCGCGGGCCCGCTCGACGACCGAGTCGCTCGGTCCCGAGGCGCGACGGCGCGGGCTCGAGGAGGTGGCAGCCTTCTACGAGCGCCACGAACCAGAGCTCTTTCCCGCGCCGCCTCCGAGTCCGATCGAGGCTTCGGAGACGCAGCTGCCGGAGGGTGGAGTGCGGGTGGAGCTCTCCTGGACGAGCGCGCACCGCTCGCTCGATCCGGCACAGCGGCCGCGCCTCGACGACGACGAGCGCAACCGGCGGGCGGTGGCGCGCCTCTACCTCGGCGGCGGCAGGCCGCGGCCGGCGGTGATCCTCGTCCACGGCTATCTCGGGGGCCAGCCCGCCTTCGAGGAGCGGGCCTTCTCGGTGCCCTTCCTCCGCGCGCGCGGCCTCGACGTCGCCCTCGCGGTGCTCCCGATGCACGCAGCGCGCGGGACGGTCTCGCGCTTCGGCCTCACGCGGCCGCGCTTTCCGTCGAGCGATCCCCGGCTCACGATCGAAGGCTTCCGGCAGGCGATGACCGACCTCCGCACCGTCGTGGCGCACCTGCACGAGCGCGGCGCGACCGCGGTCGGCGCGATGGGCATGAGCCTCGGCGGCTACTCCGCGGCGCTGCTCGGCGCCGTCGAGCCCCGCCTCGCGTTCGTCGTGCCGATGATCCCGCTCGCCTCGATCGCGGACTTCGCCCGTGCAGACGGACGCTACGTCGGTACGGCGACGCAGCAGCACGAACAGCACGAGGCCCTCGAGGCCGCCTACCGGGTGGTCTCTCCCCTCGCGCGCCCCTCGCTCGTCCCGTCCGCAGGCCGGCTGGTCATCGGTGCGCGTGCCGATCGGATCACGCCGCCCGAGCACGCGGAGAAACTCGCGGCGCACCTCGGATGCGAGATCGAGTGGCTGCATGGGAGCCACCTGGTCCAGCTCGGACGACGCCGCGCGTTCGCGAAGGTGATGCGGATGCTGGAGGGCCTCGACCTCGTCCCGCGAGCTTGATGGCCTCTCAGCGCGGCTCGAGGAAGAGCTGGGCGAGGGCGTCGAGCTCCGCCGGCTGCCTGTCCGCTTCCCCGCGCGGCTCCTCGATCGGCGTCCCGAGCAGACCCTCCTCGACCTCGTAGGCGAGGTCCCCGACGATCACCGAGCCCGCGGAGTAATCGCCGCCAAGCGCCGCGAGCTGCTCGAGGTCCTTCACCCGACCGACGAGCCCGAGCGCGTCGCCCGCGCCCGTCACCTCGCCGCGGACGTGGACGCCGGTCGCGAGGCGGAAGCGGCGGCCCTCGGGCAAGAGCGTGAGCTCCTCGCCCGCGACCTCCGCGCGGCCGGCCTCGAGCCATCGATCGAGCGCGACCTGAGAGAGAAAGAACCGGTTCGGCGCGACCATGCGGAGACGCTACCACGAACCCACTCCGGTCCCGAGCGCGTCCACGAAGGCCGCGGAGCGCAGCGCGGTGCTACGCTGCGCGCCCGTGATCGTCCCGATCCTGTTCGGCGTCACCGCCCTCGCCTACCTCGTGGCGAGCGGGCTCTTCCTCGCGTTCTTGCTGCGGGGAGGAGAGGCCCTCGGCCGGGCAGCGCTCGGGGCCCTCGGCGCCGGGACGATCAGCCACCTCGTCTTTCTCGTCGCTCCGGCCCTCAGCGCCGCGCCGGTCCTCGCGCTCGACATCCGCGAGAGCCTAGCGGTCGGCTCGCTCCTCGTGAGCCTCGCGTTCCTCGTCACCACCCTGACGCCGCGCGCGCCGAGCACGCGGCTCTCGGTGCTCGGCGCGTTCATCACCCCGGTGACGCTGGTCTTCTTCCTCGGGGCCGGGCTGCACCGCAACGTCACGAGCGTGCCCGAGGGCGTGCGCTCCGCGCTCCTGCCGGTGCACGTGGGCGTGAACGTGCTCGGGGTCGTCGCCTTCGCGCTCGCCTTCGGTGTGGCCGTCGCCTACGTGGTGCAGGAGCGTCAGCTCCGGCAGAAGCGGATCGGCGGCATGCTCTCGCGGCTGCCGCCGCTCGACGTCCTCGATGCGCTCGGCTTCCGCTTCATCGCCATCGGCTTTCCCCTCTTCACGCTCGGAGTCGTGAGCGGCGCTCTGTGGGCGGTGCGCCTCGATCCCGACGCGCCCGCGCTCTCGACCTCGCAGCTCGTCGGGCTGCTCGCGTGGCTCACGTTCGCTGCGGTGCTCGGGCTGCGGGTCGGAGCAGGTTGGCGGGGCAGGCGCGCGGCCTACGGCACGATGGCCGGCTTCCTCTGCACCTGCCTCTTGCTCCTCGGCTACGTGTTCCGGGACGGTTCGGGGGTGGGCTCGTGAGCCGGCTCTTCGTCCTCGGCGTCTCGCACAAGACCTCACCGGTCGCGCTGCGCGAGCGGCTCGCCGTCAAGCCGGAGGCCCTGCCCGAGACGGTGAAGTCGCTCGCGGAGGCCGCCGGTCTCGACGAGGCGCTGCTCGTCTCGACCTGCAACCGCGTCGAGGTCTACGGGCTGGCCGCCCACGACGACGCACCCGAGCGGGTCCGCGCCTTCCTCGAGCGCACGACTGGGCCGGGATCACTCGCGGCGCACACCTACGAACGCCAGGACGCCGACGCCGTGCGGCACGCCTTCCGCGTGGCATCGAGTCTCGACTCGATGGTCGTGGGCGAACCGCAGATCCTCGGCCAGGTGAAGGACGCCTACGAGGCCGCGAGCGCCGCCGGCGTGCTCGGCAGTTTGCTCGACCGTGCCTTCACCAAGGCCTTCGCGGTCGCCAAGCGGGTCCGCAGCGAGACCGGCGTCGCCGCCGGCACGGTGTCGATCAGCTCGATCGCGTGCGATCTGGCGGAGCAGATCTTCGGCGACCTCCGGGGCCGCAGGGTGCTCCTCGTCGGCGCAGGGAAGATGGGCGAGAGCGCGGCCAAGCACCTCGCCAAGGAGGGGGCCCGGCTCTTCGTGCTGAACCGCTCCCGGGAGCGCGCGCTGGAGCTCGCCGCAGCGTGCGGCGGCGAGCCCCGCAGCCTGAGCGAACTGGCCTCCGAGCTCGCGCTCTGCGACGTGGCCATCTGCTCGACCTCGAGCGAGCGCTTCGTGGTGACGATGGAGCTCATGAAGGAGGTCGTTCGGGCCAGGAAGTACCGCCCGATCTTCCTCGTCGACATCGCCGTTCCGCGGGACGTCGATCCGCGGATCGGCGAGATGGAGGGCTGCTTCGTCTACGACGTCGATGACCTGCAGAAGGTCGCGAACGAGAACCTCGCGGGCCGGCGCCGCGAGGCCGAGGCCGCCGAGCAGATCGTCGAGACCGAGACCCGCGCCTTCGAAGAGTGGCGGCGGCAGCAGGATCTGAAGCCGCTGATCGTCGGACTCCGCGAGCACGTCCGCGGCGTGCTCGCAGCCGAGCTCGAGCGGACGTTGCCGCGCCTGAAAGGCGATCCGACGCAAGACCGGGCAGCGCTCGAGCGGATGATCGACGCTGCGACGAACAAGCTCCTGCACGGGCCGCTCACCGCGCTGAAGGCGGCCGGCGAGCGGGGCGATGCCGCGGCGATCGACGCCGTGCGAGCGCTCTTTCCCCTCGGCGCAGAGACTTCCTCGTCGCGGCGGGATCCGGAGGCGCAGCGACCGGAGCTGACGCCGGCGCGAGGAAAGGTCGGGGCATGAGCCAGCTCGTTCGCATCGCCACCCGCAAGAGCCCGCTCGCGCTCGCGCAGACCCGCTGGGTCGCCGCGCAGCTGCGGATCCACGATCCGTCGATCGTCGTCGAGGAGGTGCAACTCGTCACCGAGGGCGACCGCGTCCTCGACGTCCCGCTCGCGAAGGTTGGCGGCAAGGGCCTCTTCGTCACCGAGGTCGAGCGCGCTCTCGTCGAGGGACGGGCCGACCTCGCGGTGCACTCGATGAAGGATGTCCCCGAGGCGCTCGAGCCGGGGATGATCCTCGCGTGCATCCCCGAGCGCGAGGATCCGCGTGACGTGCTCGTGAGCGCGGACGGCGCCGGTCTGATGGATCTTCGAGCGGGCGTACGGCTCGGCACGAGCTCGCTCCGCCGCGCGGTGCAGCTGCACCAGGAGCGCCCGGATCTCGCGCTGAAGGTGCTGCGGGGCAACGTCGGAACGCGCCTTCGCAAGATCGACGAGGGCGAGGTCGACGCGGCGGTGCTCGCGCTGGCCGGCCTGCGGCGCCTCGGCCTCGATCGCGAGCTCGGCGCCCGCCTCTCGGTCCTCTCGGTCGAGCAGTCGATCCCCGCGGTCGGACAGGGCGCACTCGCGCTCGAGACCCGGGCGGACGACGCGGCGCTTCGGGCGCGCCTACAGCCCCTCGATCACCGTCCGAGCCGTGTGGCCGTCGCGGCGGAGCGCGCCTTCCTCGGAACGCTGCATGGCGGCTGTACGACGCCCCTCGCCGCGCACGCGCGGTTCGTCGACGGACGGCTGCGGGTCGAGGCGATGGTGGGTGAACTCGACGGGCAGTCGATCGTGCGGGGCTCGGTCGATCTCGCGCTCGACGCCGCCCACCGCGACGC
>Ga0209985_10001480_pt1 | contig 22990 bp, 18 predicted proteins | sample NOAtaG_FD_187305 | JGI IMG/M metagenome (GOLD analysis project Ga0209985, IMG submission 187305) | Freshwater lake microbial communities from Lake Erie, under a cyanobacterial bloom - NOAA_Erie_Diel6S_1000h metaG (SPAdes) (version 2) | ecosystem: Environmental > Aquatic > Freshwater > Lake ...
ACGCCTCGAGCCGGTTGAGGACCACATTCCCGCCGCACGCAAGCGCGAGATGCCGCGCGATCGCCTCGACGACCGCATCGGTCAGGTCGAGCGTGCTTTCGGGATCTCGCAAGGGTCGGATGAGAAATCGCATGTGTCCTGCTCCTCGGCTTCCGATCGACATCGCATCGATCGCATTCGGCGCGAGGGTGATTGTGGCGGACCCCGCCGCGCGCACCACGGGGAACGGTGCGGGATCAAGCGGCGAAAAGTCACGAGGGCGAAGGGCCATTCAGCCGATCGCGGAGAATTCCCAAAGCGGGGAAATCTCCCCGTGCCGCATCGCTTGGCAGGAGCAATCCGAGCGATACCGTGCGGTCATGTCGCTTGGACACCTCAAGCCGAACGCCCCGTCAGCCGAGCGCATGCCGCTCGCGCTTGTGCGCGATCCTGCATCGGCGCCGCGGGATTCCGCGGATCTTCCGCAGGCGAGCGGCCCCGTCGGCGGGTGCACGGACGGCTCGGCCGGCGACTTGCTCGCGCGTTGGAAGCGCCTGTGCGACCGTCTCGAGAGCGTGCCGTCCGAGGGCGAGTTCGCCGAGCAGCTCGCGTGCTGGCTGCGGATCGGCGCCGAGCCGTTCGGCGCGAGCGGCGGGATGATCGAGGCGGGTCTCGGCGCCGGTGCGGGCGACATGCTGCGGGTTTCCTTCGGCCTCGACGAGCGGACGGCCCGTGCGCTCGCGAGCATCGCCGTCGGCGGGGGAGTCCTGCCGATTCCGGAGAAGACGGAGCTGGTCGTCGATCTCGCGCAGAGCGATACCTATGGCGGACTGCTCGTGCGACCGTTCCTCGAGACGGACGGCATCCTCGCGGTGCTTTCGGCGCCGCTTCGCGCGCGCAACGGGATCGTCGGCGTGCTGCGGTACTTCTTCGCGCAGCAGCCGATGCCCGCACCGCCTCTCCACATGCTCGCAGAGATGTTCGCGCAGCGGCTCGTCGGATTGATCGAGTTCCGCCTCGCCGTCCGCCGCGCGCAGACCGCGGAGGCGCGGCTGCACGCCGTGCTCGACGGCGCGGGCGCTGCGATCGTGACCGTATCGGCGGATGGTCGCGTCCTCGAGACCAACGACGCGACCGCCGTGATCTTCGGCTATCCGTGCGGCGAGCTGCGCGGCATGCCGCTCTCGAGCCTCTTCCCGTCCGAAGCCGAGCGGCTGCTCGCGGCGCAGCGCACCGGCGTCCGCGAGGAGCCGAGGGCGCTCGAGTTCGAGGCGCAACGGCGCGACGGATCGGCCTTCGCCGCGGAGGTCGTCGTCGGCTCCGGGGCGCTTCAGGCAGGTCGCACGCTCGTGATCCGCGACGCGACCGCGCGGCGCAGCGCCGACGCGCAGATGCGCCAGTGCGAGCGCCTCGCTGCGATCGGCACGCTGGCCGCGGGTCTAGGCCATGACCTCAACAACACGCTCCTTCCGATGCGCGCGCATCTTTCGGCCATCCTGCCGCCGCCATCGCGCCGCAGCGGTTCGAGGCGCGACCTCCATGCGCGCGAGATCCGGGCCGGACTTGCGCATCTTCAGGAACTCGCCGACGCGGTGCACTTCCTCGCGACCGATACCGACACCTGCACGATCGCGACGACGGATCTCGCGACCTGGTGGAGGCACGCGGGTCCGCTCCTCGAGAAGGCGCTTCACGAGGTCGCGGTGCTCGAGGTCCGCATCGACGCCGATCTGCCGCCGGTGCGCATCGACGAGCGCTCGCTCTCGCGCGCGGTGCTGAGCCTGCTGGTGAACGCCGGCGAGGCGATGCCGCGCGAGCGTCCGCGGGAACTCGCGCGGGTGCTGCTGCGGGCCGGAGCGACGGACGGCGGTGCGGGTGCGTTCATCGAGGTCTCCGACAACGGCATCGGGATGACCGACGAGGTGCGGCGCCGCGCGTTCGATCCGTACTTCACGACCAAGATCCGCGCAATCGGCTCGGGGCTCGGGCTCCCGATCGCGCGCGGCATCGTCGAGCGCGCGGCCGGACGCATCGAGGTGGAGACACTCCCCGGCATCGGAACGACGATGCGCATCCGGCTTCGCACCGACGACTCCCGCTCGGGACATTCGTCGAGCCCGAGGGTGGCATGCACGGTCGCGGACGGACGCATCGCGTCCATGCTGAGTTCGGTGCTCGCCTCGCACGGCGTGACCGAACTCACGCAAGACCCGCAGCAAGCGGACATCTGGATCGTCTCGGGCGATGAACTCGTCGACGGAGTCGCGCAGCGCTGGCATGCGTCGCGGCCCGGCGGGAGGCTCATCGTCCTCGATTCCCCGGGAGCGGGACGCAGCGTCGCATCATGGGGCTGCGACGCCTTGGTCGTCTCCGACCCTCGGGACTTTCTTTCCATATCGGCGGCGGTCAGGCAGGCGCTTGTCAACGCCGGAAACTTCGACCATCAGAGAGGAGCACATCATGGGTGAGAGCATCGGCACGATCGGCACCATCGAGAGTCAGCTGGGCGAGGGCGAGATTCCCCGCGTCCTGGCGCGCAAGCGGGCGGCGGACGCACCCGCGACGACGCCGGCGAACCGCGACCAGCAGCGGGCGCCCGTGCGCGTCGTGTGCGTGGACGACCATGTCGTCCTCATCGAGGGCCTGAAGGCCCAGTTCATGGCGGACGGACAGGTGCGCTGCGTCGCGTCGCTCACAAGCGCCGAGGGCGTCATCGACGCCGTGGCCGAGCACCGGCCCGATGTGGTGCTTCTCGACATCGAGATGCCGGGGCCGGATGTCTTCGAGGTCGCGGACCGCCTGCACCACCTGCATCCCGAGACTCGGTTCGTGTTCCTGAGCGCGCACATCCGCGACGGCTTCCTCGCATCCGCGTACCGCTGCGGCGCATCGGGCTACTTCGCGAAGGGCGACGACCTCGAGGAGATCGTCGACGGACTCAAGAAGATCGCCCGCTGCGCGGAGGGGACCTTCATCCTCGGCTCGAAGGTTCGCGCCCGCTGCCAGCCGCCCAAGATGCGCAACGGTCGCGTGGTGGGGAAGCTCCCCGGCCGCGGCGACGCGCCCGCGGCTCCACCGGCGACGCTGCTCGACTCGCTCACGCAGCGCGAGCTCGAGGTGCTGCGGCTGATCGGCAAGGGAATGTCGCGCGGCGAGATCGGCAACGAACTCGCGCGCAGTCCGAAGACGGTCGACGGTCATCAGGAGCGCATCATGAAGAAGCTGCGCGTGTTCACCCGCGCCGAACTGATGCGCTTCGCGATCCGCGAGGGGCTCGCACAGGCCTGACGCGGCGGAGCGATGGAGCAGGATGGATGCACCGCGCGGAGAGTCGCTCTCCGCGCGGTGTCTTTCTTGGGGATGCGTGCCTGAAGCGCACGAACCGGCGCGATGCGGCGCGGTCCCGCTCGACGCGGGGGCGCAGCGGGGGAATCATCGGGCCGGGCGACCAACCGCCGAGGTTCGGTCGATCGACCCGCCTTGCCAACACCACCGATCGAATTGCAGGAGCTCATCATGCGAAATGCCATCCACCGTGCAGCAGCGACCGCAACACTCACCATCCTCGTGGCCGGCGGTCTTTCGGCCGCGACGCGCGCCTGGGGCGTGCAGGACGCGCAGCCTTCGGCGAAGCAGACGAAGGAAACCCGTAAGGAGACGCAGGCCAAGGGCAACGCCGCCGATGTGGATCTGGCCGCGCTGGACAAGATCGGTGAGACCTGCTGGGCCGATCTCCGCGGCAAGCGCGTCTACTTCGCGCACGGCGACCTCGGCGGCGAAATCGTGAAGGGCGTGGAGACGGTCCTCCAGCGCAAGTCCGAGATCGGCCTGCAGGTCTTCTCGTACCGAGGACAGGAGCGCGAGGCCCATCGGCGCGAGCGCCAGGGCGCGCGCGACGCCGAGGCGTTCGACCGCCCGGGCGTGTTCCACGAGACCGTCGGCCACGACGGCGAGCCGGAGGACAAGATCGACGCGTTCGAGGAATTCCTGCTCTCGTCGCACGCGGCGAAGGTCGATGTCGCCATCCTCAAGCTCTCCTGCAGCGACATCGGCCGCTCGACCGATGTGAACCGCGTGCTCGACCGCTACGCGCAGGCCGTGGAGTCGATCCGCAAGGCGCACCCGAAGATCGAGATCGTCCACTGCACCGCGCCGCTGCGCGAGCCCGACCATGGCGCGAAGGCGGCCGTCAAGAAGATGGTCGGCGTCGGCCCGGACGCCGCCAATGCGAACCGCGGACGCTACAACGACCTGCTGCGCAAGCGCTTCGACGGCGACACCGTCCTCGATATCGCGCGCGCCGAGTCGCGCCGCCTCGATGGAACCGAAGAGACCGTCGCGGTGAAGGGCGAGCGCTGGCCCGCGCTCGCGCCCGAGTACGGCATGGGCTCCCATGAACTCACCGAGGCAGGCCGCGTGACGCTTGGCCGCGAACTCCTGCTCTCGCTTGCCAAGTGCTGCGCCGAGGCGAAGGACAAGAAGCCCACGGTGACCGCCGCGCCGACCGAGGGGGCGCAGGGCACCGATTGACCGACCGAACCGAATCGGGGGAGTGCGCGCGGCAGATCGGATGCCGCCGCAGATCACGGCGCCGCGGGAACTCCCGCGGCGCCGTGCGTTCGGGCAGGTCCGATTCGATTCGGTCCGGTTCTCGGCCATCGCGGTTGAACCGCGCGCATCCGAGGCTACCTTTGGGTGGTGCCGCCGCGAGGGCAAGTTCATTCCCGTGCTTCGTCCGTCGTGCGCCGCCGCTTCGTGTCGGTCCTGTTCGCGATGTCCGCGCTCGTTCCGACCGCCGTCGCAACCGCAGGCGACGACACGCGGACCTTCCTCGATGTGCCGCGCGTGACGGCAACCGACGCGCCGTTCTTCCGGGGGCTGCTGCAGTCGTCGTCGAAGGGCGTCGTGCGCATCGCGCTGTTCGGCGACTCGCAGGAGACGGCTCCCGCAGGCTTTGGCCGGCAGTATGTCGCCCATCTCAACGCCCGGTTCTCGAAGGTGTTCGGCCCCGCGACCGAGTCGGTCGTCTATTCGAACATCGATCAGGTCGATCCGCCGCAGTGGCTCGCCGCGACGCAGGCGAGCCGTGCGGTGCTTCCGCCCGCGCTCCGGCCTCCGCAGACGCTTCCGAACTTCACGGTGCAGGCGCTTCTCGCCGGCAACGGCGGGCCGCTCGACTGGCAGCGGACGCTGTTCCTGCACGACGCGTCGCGCACGACCGACCCGCTGCTCGACGACGGCCCGTGGTTCGAGCAGTCGGGGCCCTTCATCGCGGAGGTGCTTGCGATCCGCCGCAAGGGGTCGCCCGGAATCGCGTGGCGGAACAGGCCCACCGATCTCGACTTTCCCGATTCTTCGGCACCCGCGGTCCAAGCGGGCGCTCTCGACTTCGGAAAGGGCGTGGCCATCGGGTCGTTCGCGTGGCTTCCGACTCCGCCGCTCGCCTTCGCGGATCGCCGCCACCTGCAGCTCGAGCTTCGCGGCGCGTCGGCCACCGTCGGTCAGGAGGTCGCAGGGGTTCGCTTCCGAAGCCTGGCGGCGGACCGCGGGATCGTGGTGCAATCGGTGGCGCGGGGCGGCATGCGCCTCGGCGACATCCTCGCGCAGCATGCGGAGTCGGGTGCCATGCTGCGCGCGCTCGCGCCGAGCGTCGCGGTGCTGCATCTCGGCGCGAACGACGCCGGCAACGCGCCGACGCGTGAGGAATGGCGCGCCCAGCTTGCGGCGACGATCGCCTGGCTCCGCGCACAGATGGGGGATCCGCACTTTCCGATCATTCTCGCGGCCGAACTCCGCGTCGGTGCCTCGGCCGTCGCGGCGACGGTGATCGACTGGATGCCTGTCGTCGCGCACGACCTCGCCGCCGCCGATCCGCGCATCCTTGCCCTCAACCTGCGCCGCATCACCGAGGAGGAGTACGGCTGGGGCCGCTGGTCGACGCGATACCTGTTCGATACAGCGCACTTCCAGCCGTACGCGCAGCGACTCGAGGCCGAAGCGTTCGTCGGCGAACTGACGCGCGCGCTCGCGATCGCCGATCCGGGATGCGCGTCGGCGGCCTGGGCCGACTGCGTGCGCGCGTGGGGAAGCGCATGCCTGCAGGGCGGCTGCGCGCCCATCATCGATGTCGAGGCCGAACTGTTCGGCATCGCATGGAACGGCGTCGGATCGAACTGCGACGATGCGGACGGCGACGGGTTGCCCGACGCGTGCCCTGCGGCGGGCCTTGGCGACATCAACCGCGATGGGTTCATCGACGGCGCGGACCTCGCGTTCGTGCTTGCAGACTGGGGCCTTGCAAAAAGCCCCGCGGATCTCGACGGCGACGGCACCGTCGGGGCATCGGATCTCGCGATCGTGCTCGGCGCGTGGACCCCGTAGGACGCCCGTCCGCGCTCAGCCTGCCGCTGGGGCCATGGCCGGATAGTCGGTGTAGCCCTTCGCGCCGCCCATGTAGAAGGTCGACTGGTCGGGCGCGTTGAGCGGCGCCTTCGCCTTGATGCGCGCGGGGAGATCCGGATTCGCGAGAAACGCCGTCCCGAACGCGATCGCATCGACCGCGCCCGTCTCGACGGCCCGCTCGGCCTCGTCGGGGGTGAAGCCCATGTTGGCGACGAGCGGCCCCTTGAACGCGCGGCGCGCGACCGAGAGCACATCGCCGTGCTGCTTGCCGAGGAAGTCGGCGCGCATCACATGGAGGTACGAAAGTCCGCGCGGCGAGAGCGCGTCGCACAGCGCGGCCGTCAGCGCGGCCGGATCGCTGTCCTGCATCGCGTTGTAGCTGTTGAGCGGCGAGATGCGCAGGCCGACGCGGCCATGCGTGAAGACGCCCGCGACCGCGTCGACGACCTCGAGCATGAGCCGCATGCGGTTCTCGACGGGACCGCCGTAGGGGCCGCTGCGCTTGTTGCTGCCGTCGCGCAGGAACTGGTCGAGCAGGTATCCGTTCGCGCCGTGCACCTCGACGCCGTCGAATCCCGCGCGCTTCGCGTTCTCGGCGGCGCGGCGGAATCCATCGACGATGCCCGGGAGCTCGTCGTCGCGGAGCGCGCGCGGCGTCTCGCAGGGCTTCGGTCCGTCGGGCGTGTAGATCTCGCCGCCCTCGATCGCGATCGCGCTCGGCGCAACCGGCTGCACTCCGCCGTTCAGGCGCGAGTGACACGCGCGGCCGCCGTGCCAGAGCTGGAGGTAGATGCGGCCGCCTTTCGCGTGGACGGCGTCGGTCGTCTTGCGCCAGCCCGCGACCTGCGCGTCTGAGTGGACGCCCGGCGCCCCCATGAACGCGCAGTTGTTGGCGATCGCCATCGTGGCTTCCGCGATGAGTAGGCCCGCGCTCGCGCGCTGCGCGTAGTGCGTCGCGATGAGGTCGCCGGGCACATCGCCCGCCTCGGAGCGGCAGCGGGTGAGCGGCGCCATGAAGATGCGGTTCGGAACCTCGAGCGACCCGAGCCTGAGCGGAGAGAAGAGCGTTGGCATTGGATGGTGGCGGGGAAGGGGATTCAGGCCTTCAGGGCCGCGCGCTTGCCGTGCACGAACTTGAGGTGATGGTCGACATGCGATGCGTAGAGATCGACGATCTGCCCGAGCGTGATCTTGCCACGCTGGGTGTGGATCCCCTCGCGCGCGAACGCCTCGGCCGGCAGCGTGCGAAGCCACTGCGCGGTGTAGCGGCGATGCACCTCGAACAGCTCGATCGCCGTCGCGAAGTCGATGCGCTCGGCGGGCAGGTTCGCGATGAAGGCGTTCTCGTCGTAGCTCACGAGAAGCGGGAGATGCTCCGCCGCGATCCGCCGCATGCGATGCGTCGCGATCAGGTCGCTGTCGAGGAGATGGACGGCCACCTCCTGGATGCTCCAGGCGCCGGGGGCGATGCGGGTGTTGAGCTGGGCGTCGGAGAGTCCGCCGCAGGCCTCGCGGAGTCGTGCCACGCCGGACTCGTAGGCGGCGATCGATGCTTCAAGCGGGTGCATCGCGACACTGTAGCTCTCCTCACGGCCGGTTGCCGCGCCGCGCCTCGACATCCGCGCTCGCCATCGCTTCGTTGTCGCCCACCGTCGCCAGCCACGCGGGCGCACCGAAGATGGCGATCGCCGCGAGGGCGAACGCCGAGCCCGCCACCAGCATCGTGCGGTCGAGCGCCATCGCGACGACCGCGAAGGTCGCGAGCCCGATCGCGAGTGCAAGACGGACCGCGGTGCGAACTCCGGCCTTGCGCGCGGCTTCGGAGGAGGCAAGTCCCGACCGCACCGCGTCGGCCGCGACCCGAGTGCGCGTCTGGCCGATGTCGATCACGACGAGGAGAAGGCACGAGCCCGCGAGCACCAGCGCCGCGGTCGTGACGAGCTGCGGCGCGAAGGCGAGCGCGAGGAGCAGCGACACCAGCGACGCCGCAGCCATGACCCGGAGGACGCGGCGCATCCACCGCAGGCGCACGGCATCGCCAACCCCCTCGGCAGGCGCCTCCGGCGGCGCGGCGGGTGCCGAGGTCGCTTTGTGGGCCGCGCCGCTCGGGTACATCGAATCCTGTTGCATCGTGCCTTCCTCCCGCAGGATGCTTGCACCTTCGGCAAGCGGCGGTGGAGGGAATTCGACCCGCTTCGAGCGGTGGGGGAAACCTTCCCGTCCGAGCGGTCGCGCCGTACACTGAACCCCCCGCAAAGGCGGGAACGCGCCCTTGGCGCGCGAGAGCAAGACAGGCCTGCACCGAGAGGATCGAACGATGTCCGCGAAGCCCACGATCATCTACACGCACACCGACGAGGCGCCCATGCTGGCGACCTACTCGCTCCTCCCGCTGATCCGCATGTTCGCGGCGCCCGCGGGCATCGAGGTGGAGACGCGCGACATCTCGCTCTCGGGCCGAATCATCGCGGCGTTCCCCGAGCGGCTCAAGCCCGAGCAGCGGATCGGCGACCACCTCGCCGAGCTCGGCGCGCTCTGCCTCAAGCCCGAGGCGAACATCATCAAGCTCCCCAACATCTCGGCGTCGGTGCCGCAGATGAAGGCCGCGATCAAGGAACTCCAGTCGCAGGGCTACGACCTCCCCGACTTCGTCGACGAGCCGAAGTCCGACGCCGAGAAGGATGCACGCGCCCGCTACGCGAAGGTCATGGGCAGCGCCGTCAACCCCGTCATCCGCGAGGGCAACTCCGACCGCCGGTCGACCAAGAGCGTGAAGGACTACGCGCGCGCCAACCCGCACAAGATGGGCGCGTGGGCGGCGGACTCGAAGGCGGAGGTCGCGTCGATGTCGGGCGGCGACTTCTTCGCGAACGAGCAGAGCGTCACGATTCCGGCCGCGACCACCGCGAAGATCGAGTTCGTCGGCGCCGACGGCGCGACGACCGTGCTGAAGGACGGCCTCAAGCTCTCGGCCGGCGAGATCCTCGACGGCACCTTCCTCTCGCGCAAGGCGCTCGTCTCGTTCCTCGAGTCGACCGTCGCCGACGCGAAGGCGAAGGGCGTCCTCTGGTCGATTCACCTCAAGGCCACGATGATGAAGGTCTCCGACCCGATCATCTTCGGCCACGCCGTGAAGGCGTTCTTCAAGCCTGTGTTCGAGAAGCACGCCGCCGCGCTCGCGAAGGCGGGCGTCGATGTCAACAACGGTTTCGGCGACCTCGTCGCGAAGATCGCCTCGCTGCCCGAGGCCGAGCGCGCCGCGATCGAAGCCGACATCAAGGCCGTCTACGCGAGCGGCCCCGCGATCGCCATGGTCGACTCGGACAAGGGCATCACGAACCTCCATGTCCCGAGCGATGTGATCGTCGACGCCTCGATGCCGGCGATGATCCGCGAGGGCGGCAAGATGTGGAACGCTGCGGGCAAGACGCAGGACGCGCTCGCCGTGATTCCCGACCGCTCGTACGCGGGCATCTACCAGAGCGTGGTCGACTTCTGCCGGAAGAACGGCGCGTTCGACCCGAAGACGATGGGTAGCGTGCCGAATGTCGGCCTCATGGCGCAGAAGGCCGAGGAGTACGGCTCGCACGACAAGACCTTCGAGGCGAAGGCCTCGGGCACCATGCGCGTCGTCGACGCGTCGGGCACCGTGCTCCTCGAGCACAAGGTCGAGGCGGGGGACATCTGGCGCGCGTGCCAGACGAAGGACCCCGCGATCAAGGACTGGGTGAAGCTCGCCGTCACGCGCGCTCGGCTCTCGAAGACGCCCGCGTGCTTCTGGCTCGACGAGAAGCGCCCGCACGACCGCGAGCTCCTCAAGAAGGTGCATGCGTACCTGAAGGACCACGATACGAAGGGCCTCGAGATCACGGTCAAGGCACCTGCGGAAGCCTGCACCTATTCGTGCGAGCGAATGAAGCAGGGGCTCGACACGATCTCGGTGACCGGCAATGTGCTGCGCGACTACCTGACCGATCTCTTCCCGATCCTCGAGCTCGGAACGAGCGCGAAGATGCTCTCGATCGTGCCGCTGATGAACGGCGGCGGACTGTTCGAGACGGGCGCGGGCGGATCGGCCCCCAAGCATGTGCAGCAGTTCGTCGCGGAGAACTCGTTGCGCTGGGACTCGCTCGGCGAGTTCCAGGCGCTCGGCGCGAGCTTCGAGCATCTTGCCTCGACCGCGGGTCACGCGAAGGCCCAGGTCCTCGCCGACACGATCGACGAGGCGATCGGCCGCTACCTCGTGAACAACAAGGGCCCCGCGCGCAAGGTCGGCGACCTCGACAACCGCGGCAGCCACTTCTACCTCGCGATGTACTGGGCCGAGGCGCTGGCGGCGCAGGCGAAGGATGCGGCGCTCGCCGCGCACTTCGCGCCGATCGCGGCGGAGATGACCTCGAGCGAGGGCAAGATCGTCGGCGAGCTGAACGGCGCGCAGGGCAAGCCCGTCGACATCGGCGGCTACTACCACCCGTGCGAGAAGAAGACCTCGACGGCCATGCGCCCGAGCGCGACGCTCAACGCGATCGTCGCGAATGCTGGCCGCGCGGCGGTAATGGCCTGAGTCGCCGCCCGGTTCTGCGAGATTCTGAGACCCTCGCCCGCCTCGGCTGGCCCACGCGGGGCCTCGTCCGCGCGGCTCCCGGCGAGATGGCTTGATTCTGGTCGGATTGTTGAGACATTGATCGTCGAAGTGCCCGTTCAAGGTTCTCGCATCCCCATGCCGATCGCACTGGGTGCGCCGCTCGTCTTTTCGGGCTCGGTGCTCGCCCAGTCCGTCGCGCCGTTCACGAGCGAGCACTCCGCGCGCGGCGTGGTCTACAACATGACCTTCGGGCCGCCCATCACGGCGCCGCAGGATGGCTACGGCATGGCGGTCGCCGACCTCGACGGCGACGACGATCTCGACCTCGTGCTGCTTGGCCGCCCCGATGGTCTCGTCGGCCTGTACGCGAACAACGGCGGCGGTACCTTCGTGAACCGCAGCGCGACGAGCGGCATCGCGGCCTCGCCCTCGGGCGCGGGCATCGCGGCGTTCGACTACGACCGCGACGGCGATCTTGACCTCTTCATCGCGCAGAAGTACCACCCGTCGAGGCTCTACCGGAACGAGGGAGGCCTCGTGTTCGCCGATGTCTCAACGGCGGCGGGCTTCGGCTTCACGGTTCCGGCGACGGGCGCGAGCGTCGCGGACTTCGACGGCGACGGCCTCCTCGACCTCTACATCTGCATCTACTCCGCCACCGAGCCGAATCGGCTGCTGCGCAACAAGGGCGATGGAACCTTCGAGGATGTCGCAGCCGCGCTCGGCGTGGCGTCCACGGGGCTGAGCTACCAGTCGGTCTGGGCCGACTACGACCGCGACTCGTGGCCGGACCTCTGCGTGAGCAACGACCGCGGCTTTGGCGGCGTCCCGAACCGGTTGTGGCGCAACTCGCTGGGCACCTTCGTCGATGTCTCGGCGGAGACGGGCATGGATGTGTCGCTCTGCTCGATGGGCGTCGCCTGCGGCGACCTCACGGGCGACGCACGCCCCGACTACTACTTCACGAACCTTCCCGATCCGCAGCCGCCGCTCTTCGGGGTGAACCCGCTGCTCCTGAGCGCGCCGAACGGCCCGTTCGCGCGCGGCGAGGCCGAGTGGGGCGTCGCGAACCTGAAGATGAGCTGGGGGACGATCTTCTGGGATTTCGACAACGACCGCGACCTCGACCTCTATGTGAACAACGAGTTCCAGCCGAACGCGCTCTATCGCAACGCCGGTGCGCCGCCGATGACGGACATCGCCGCGGCCGCCGCCGTCACGGGCACCGCGAACCTCTCGTTCGCGTCGGCGGTCGGCGATCTCGACCGCGACGGCGACCTCGATCTCCTGCTCAACAACTACGGCGGACCCGTGCGCCTGCACATGAATCAGGAAGGCTCGCAGCGCAGTTGGCTTCGCCTGCGTGTCGCGGGCGCTGGCCGCGTGCGCGACGCGATCGGCGCCTCTGCGACGCTGGTCGCGCGCGGCGCGAAGGGACAGTCGCTTCCGCCCCAGTGGCGCGAGGTGCTGTGCGGCGGCAACTCGTTCCTCGCCCAGCACGAGACGACGCTGCACTTCGGGCTCGGAAACGCCGCGGGCGTCGACTCGATCGAGGTGCGCTGGCCGGCCGGCGGGCCGACGCGCACGCTGACGAATCTTCCGATGAACGCCCGTTGGACGGCCTATCCGCCGTCGCGGCTCGGCGATGTCGACGGCGATGCGCTCGTCGGCGCACTCGACTGGGCGCAGTTCGCGCAGTGGGGGCTCGGGCCGCTCGCGCCCGGCCGCGAGATGCTCGACTTCGACGGCGACAGCGACCTCGATGCCGCGGATGTCGCGCTGTTCTGGGCGAGGGCGTCGTTCACCCGCGGCGACATCGACGCGAGCGGCGCGGTCGACGCGAGCGATCTCGCGACGATGCTCGGAGCGTGGGGTTCGGCCGGTTCGCCCGCCGATCTCGATCTCGACGGCACGGTCGGCGCGGGAGATCTTTCCGTCCTGCTCGGTGCGTGGAACGGCGGGTGACGCAGCGTCACGGGGCGGGCGGCTGCCGCACGAGATCGAGCACGCGGTCCACGCCATCGACTTCGGCGGTCGTCTTCTCGCCGTCCGGCCAGCGGACCTCGATCTTGAGCGGACCCAGAGAGGCGCCGAGGCCGAAGTGCAGGATCGGGCTGTTTGCGTTGCCCTCTCCGGTGCCCGCCTCGACCTGACGCGCGAGCGTCCGCCCATCGGAGAGCGACACGCGCACCTGCGCGCCGACCGCATCGCGGTTCACTCGGAATCCGTCGCCGCGCAGGCGCAGGCCGAGCCAGTGGCCGCCGCCCGAGCCCTCGTTCATGAACAGCTTTCCCGCGGTCACGAGGTCGAGCCGGCCGTCGCGGTTCACATCGGCCCATGCGGCCTGGTAGGTCGCGGGCAGCGACTCGAGGCCGGACCCGGCGGTGGCGTCGGCGAAGGTCCACGCCGCGTCGCCCTTCGCCGTGTCGTTGCGGAAGAGCACCGGGAAGTTCGGCTTCTTGAAGCTCGCCGTCGCGTAGACGGTCGTGAAGAAGAGGTCGAGGTCGCCGTCGTTGTCGAAGTCGCCCGCGGCGGGCGACGCGTACGACTCCTGGTACCACACGCCGGACTCGCCGAGATCCTCGAAGGACCAGCCTTTCGCGGCGCCGCCGTTCTTCAGGAAGCGGCTCTTGGGCTGGTCGCCGCGCGAGTCGACATGCGCGAAGTTGCCCGCGAAGAGGTCGAACCGGCCGTCGTTGTCGAAGTCGCCGAAGCACGCGCCGATCGAGTGGCCGCCGTCGAAGCCCGGGCTCGTCGCCAGCGCGCCGCGCTTCGCGGCCTCGTTCGCGAACCCGGCCTTGCCGTCGTTCACGAGCAGCGCGTTCGGCTGCAGGCGGTAGTTCGAGCGGTACACATCGAGGTCGCCGTCCTCGTCGAAGTCGCATGCCGTCACGCCGCGCGTCCGGCCATCGGCGGCGGTCGAGGCCACGCGGAAGCCCTTGCCGCCGTCGTTGAGAAGCAGGATCGACGGATAGGTCGTCTGCGTCGGCCAGTTCTCGTAGCCGCCGAAGTACGCGTCGACGAATCCGTTGCAGTCGAAGTCGCCCACCGCGACGCCGCGCGAGATGGTCGTCGGCAGTTCGGGCAGCGTCACCGGCTCGAAGCGGATCGAATCGCCCTCGCGCACGCCGCGCGCCACCGCGACCGGCGCGAACGACACGAGGTCGCCCGTGCCGTCGTTGTCGATGTCGGCGATCACGCCTTCGCCCGGCGCCTCGACGCGCGTGAACGACTTGCCCTCGCGGTTGAGCCACAGCGCGCCGCCCGCCCAAAGATCGGGCCAGCCGTCCGCGTTCACATCGCCCCACGCGGCGTGTCCGCCCGCGGGCGAGATGCCGAGTTCCAGCGATCGCTCGACGAAGACGGGCTTCGCGGGTGCTTCAGACGCGACGGCCGCAGCAAGGGTCCATGCCAGCATGCTCATGTGCGCTCCGGGTTCATGCTCCAGATCCGACGGACCGCGCTGAGCAGCTTCTCGATCTGCGCCGCTTCGAGCCCGCGCCGCTCGAGCACGCGGCGGGCGAGCGCGATGCCCGCCTCGCCCTCCTCGCTGATGACGGTGTTCGCGCCGGCGCGCATCAGCACCTCGCGCTCGGCGAGGTAGCGCGCGCGCGCCGTGATCTCGATCGTCGGGTTCAGCTCGCGCGCGAGCATCACGAGCGATCCGCGCTCCTCGCTGTGCGGAAGGCTCAGCACCAGGTGCACGGCGTCGCGGATTCCGGCCTGCTCGAGCACCTCGCGCCGCGACGCGTCGCCGTAGACCGCGATGCGGCCCTTCGCCTGCAGCTGGCGGACCGTGTCGATGTTCATGTCGACGATCACGGTCTCGAGGCCCGCGTCGCGCAGGAGCGCGTCGACGAGCCGTCCGACCGGCCCGTAGCCCACCACGACCGCAAGCGGCTTCGTGCGCGTCGAGAGGCGCGTCGCGGCATCGGCGTCGAGCCCCTTGGTGCGGCGGGAGTGGCGCGCATCGAGCAGCCGCCAGAGCCAAGGCACCCGCCGGATCGCGCGCTCGAAGCGGTCGAGCGATCGGAAGAGCAGCGGGTTCACCGTGATCGAGATCATCGCCGTGGCGACGAGCATGTTCATCCCGTCGTCGGGCATCAGGCCATGCTGCTTGGCGACCGACGCGAGGATGAACGAGAACTCGCCGATCTGCGCGAGGCCGATGGCGACGGTCAGCGCGGTGCGCACCGAGTAGCCGCAGATCGCCACGATGACGAGCGCCGCGAGCGGCTTCGCGACCAGCACCACGGCGACGCCGATCAGGACGAGCATCGGCTGGTCGACCACGAACGCCGGGTTGAAGAGCATGCCCACCGAGACGAAGAAGAGCACGGCGAACGCGTCGCGCATCGGCAGCGCGTCGGCCGCCGCGTGGTGGCTGACGGGCGACTGCGCGACCACGATTCCGGCGAGGAACGCGCCGAGCGCGACGGACGCTCCGAAGATCGTGGCGCTACCGACTGCGATCGTGATCGAGAGGACGAGCACCGTGAGCGTGAAGAGCTCGGGCGAACGGAGTTTCGCAACCTGCGCGAGGATCCACGGCACGATGCGCGAGCCCGCGAGGAGCACGATCGCGACCAGCGCGACGAGCTTCAGCACGGCCCAGCCTGCGGTCGCGAGCGCGGAGTCTGCGGCCGCGGCGGTGGGGCTTCCGGATTCGTCCATCGCGAAGAGCGGCACCATCACGAGGAGGAGCACCGTCATGATGTCCTCGACGATCAGCCATCCGACCGCGACATGCCCGTGCACCGTGCCGAGCATGTTGCGGTCGAGGAGGACGCGCAGCAGCACCACCGTGCTCGCGACCGCCATCGCCATGCCCAGGATCAGGCCGGAGCGCAGGGGCCAGCCCATCAGATGAAGGATCCCGATCGTCACGATCGTGGCGACGAGGCTCTGGCCGATCGCGCCCGGGATCGCGACGCCGCGCACGGCCCACAGGTCCTTCAGCTGGAAGTGCAGCCCGACGCCGAACATCAGCAGGATCACGCCGATCTCGGCGAGCTGCTGCGCGATGCCGATGTCGCCCATGAAACCGGGCGTGTGCGGGCCGATCGCGACGCCTGCGAGGAGGTATCCGACGATCGGCGAGAGGCCGAGTCGGTGCGTGATCAGGCCGAGGACCCACGCTGCTGCGAAGCCGAATGCCAGCGTGGTGAGGAGCGGAAGGTTCTCGACGCCCGCGGCAAGGGTCAGGATGGGCACGGCGTCGGCCATGCCTGAGTCTACCGATCCCGCGCGCGCCGGGGTGAGAAGACGACGCCGCCCCCGCAAGTTGCGGAGGCGTGCGTCGTGTTCCTGGGAGAGAGAGGGAGAGAGAGGGAGAGAGGGAGAGAGAGGGAGAGAGAGGGAGAAAGGGAGGCAGAGTCGCGGAAAGGGAGCGTCGTCCGGATCAGCGGCGACGGCGGGAGACGCCGAGACCGGCGAGTCCAAGCAGTGCGAGCGCACCCGGGGTCGGGACCTGCACGATGTCGAGGCCGGCGAGATCGACGAATCCGGTGTTCGTACCGATCGAGGCGTTCTGGAAGGCGACCTGGTAGACGAGCCACTGGGTTCCGACCGGAATCATGGAGGTCACGGAGACGGCTTCCCAGGTCTGGGGATTTGCGTCGAGCGTGAGCGTGCCGTTGCCCGAGTTGCCGATCATGGATCCCCAGGTCGGGCCGGAGAAGTACATCACATTCACGAGGCCGAACGCACCGGTGTAGCCGCCGTTGGTGTTGAGCCAAGCGCTTGCGGTCATCTGCGCCTGGCCGGCGTTGATCAAGCCGCCGAAACTGGTGACATCGATCGCCTGGAAGGTCTGCGTGTAGGTCAGGCCGTCGTCGGTCATCTGCAGCATGCGCGAACCCTGGAACGGCGTCACGCCCATCGTAGCGGTCGTGATCGAGCCCATTTCAGGGCCCCAGATGCCGGCGAACCCCGGGAAGTTGTTGAGCACGTTGCTGGCCGAAGTCGTGGTGGGCGTCTCGAAGCCGGGGTTCGTCAGGACGGCTTGGGCGGAGCCGACGACCGACAGAGAGAGGGCGGCGGCGCCGATGGCCGCGAGGCTCAGGAGGTTGCGGCAGGAGCGGGGGGATTCGATGCGGGACATGGCGTTTCTCCGGGGTGCGGGGTCTTCTGGTGTCGGGCCACTGGCAACATCTGCCAGTGCGCTTCCACAAGGCTTCCGCGCCCACCGCGCCTGTCTCTCAGCATGATGGAGAAATCGCGATCTCCGCTCAGGGCGCCGGACGCCGCAGAAGGGCGTACATGTTGTCCGAGGTGGGCAGGCGCATCGAGAGCGGCTGCTCGCAGGCGAGGCCCGCGCGCTCGGCGAGCAGGCGCAGCGTGCGCGGCGTGAAGTAGTTCACATGGTCCGGGTAGCGGAACCCGCACCAGCGGGCGCCGCGCAGGGCCTTGTTCCAACACGCGAAGTTCGGGACCTTCACGATGGCCGCACCGCCCACCTCAAGGGCGCGCCGCACCTCGCTCAGGAGGTCGAGCGGGCGCGCCTCGTGCTCGAGGAACGAGGACATCAGGACAGCCGCCACCGACCCATCGGCCATGGTCCGCATGCCGTCGATTGCGCTTGCCCGTACCGCGGAGCCCCCGAGCGGCGCGAGGTTGGCTCCGGCGGCGCTGGCAAGCGCATTCGACACCTCGATGCCGACGAACCGCGCGGTGAGCCCCTTGCGCGCGACCGCCTCGGCGACGCGGCAGGTGAACCGCGCATCGGCGCATCCGACATCGACGACCGTCGCAGCCGTGCGCCCCGCGCGCGCCCGCAGGCAACGCGCGAGAAGCGTCGCGAACGGATTTCGCCTCGGGACGAGCGCGCCGCGCAGGGTGGTGCCGACCCGCCCGAGGGCGAAGAACAGCGGATCCTCCTTGGCGCGCCGCTCACGCTCCTGCAGGTAGGTCGACTCCCACGCGTGGTCGACGGCCAACGCGTCGTAGGCGGGGGGATTCGGAAGGAAGACGAAGTCCGTTTCGCGGCAGCGCACCAGCCGCCATCCGTCGCGCCCGAACGGGGTCAGGGCGACGGGCGACTCGCGACCGAGGATTGGGTTGAACGCACGCTCCATGGGGCGCAGTTTATGCGGCCTGATCGCGGAGGATTCCCGGCATCGGCGCGGCGAAAGTCCGCCACACTGCGCACGGGAGGAAGACCAATGACCGAGACGCGAACGGCGTGCGCGGAGCGACTGATCGGCGGCTATCTGACGCGGACCGGAGCGGCGGAGGATGGCCGGGGCGATGTGCAGCGGCGCTACCTGTGGACCGACGCCTACGCCGTGACCACGCTCATCGCGCTGCACCGGCGCACGGGCAAGCCCGCGCATCTCGCCGACGCCGAGCGGCTGGCGGAGCTGGTGCACGCGGTGCTTGGCCGCCATCGCCTCGACGACGCCCGCCGCGGCTGGATCAGCGGGCTCGGCGAGACCGATGGCGCGCTGCACCCGACGGCCGGCGGGCTCCGCATCGGGAAGCCGCTCCCCGAGCGCATCGAGGGCGAGCGGCTGCAGGAGCGGCTCGAGTGGGAGCGCGACGGACAGTACTTCCACTACCTCGCGAAGTGGATGCTTGCGCTCGACCTGCTCTCGCGCGCTGCGTTCGAGCCTCGGTGGAACGCGCTTGCGCTCGAACTTGCGCAGCGGGCGCATCGCGCCTTCCTCTCGCCACCTGTTCCCGGCCGGCCGCGCCGCATGTACTGGAAGATGAGCATCGACCTCTCGCGGCCGCTCGTGACATCGATGGGGCACCACGACCCGCTGGACGGGCTCGCCGCCGCGTGGCGCGTGCAGGCGACGCGGCACGACTTCGGGGCCGAGGGCGGGGAACTCGCCGAACTCGTCGGCGACTACCGGCTGCTCTGCGAGGAGGCCGGGGCATGGAGCACGCAGGACGCGCTCGGCATCGGCGGCCTCCTCTCGGCGCTGGCGGAGTTCACCGACCTGGTCGCCACCGGCCGCATGCCGTTCGACCCGCTGATCGTTCGGCTCGCCCGCGACGCGGACCGCAGCCTCGCCCACTGGTCCGATCCGCGCGAACTCGAGGCGCCGCGGGAATCGCGCCTTGCGTTTCGCGAGATCGGCCTCGCGATCGGGCTTCGCGCCGTCCCTGCGATGTGCGAGGCGGTCGAGTCGCACCCCGCACGCTTCGGAGGCTCTGCCGATCGGGCGATCCTCCGCGCGCATCTCGAGGACATCGTGCAGCACCTCGACCTTGCCGGCCGCATCGAGGCCGCGTGGCTTGCGCCGTCGGCCGAGGCTGCGCCGTCGTGGCTCATGCACGAGGACATCAACTCGGTCATGCTCGCGGCGAGCCTGCTCGGAGGCTCCGACGCGCCGCACGCGCGGCGCCTGCTCAGACGCCTCTCAGCCGGGCTGTGAGTTCCGCCCGCGTGTGGACGCCGAGCTTCTTGTGGATCCGCTTGCAGACCGTGGCGACGGTGTTGGCGGTCAGCTTGAGCGCCTTCGCGATGTCCGGACGCGACTTGCCTGCGGCAAGCAGCCTGCCGATCTCGAGTTCGCGCGAGGTGAGCACATGGCTTGCGGCGCGGCTGGCGCGGTCGACCTCGCGCGGGACCGAGCGCTCGTCCCACAGTTCGAAGTGGGGGATCGGCGGTTCCGGGTGCACGAGCGGCCGGCACTCGACCGCGAGGTGGTACGGAAGCTCGCTTTCCGCGCCGATCTCGCCATCGTAGTCTCCGCGCGCGCGCGCTTCCGCGCGCATGTCGGCCTCGTCGAGGACCTCGCACGCCGCGCGCAGCAGACGGCTGACCGTATCGACTTCCTGCGGCGTGAGCATCACCGATGCGTAGCCGTAGAAGCAGGCGCGCGGCTTCGACGACGACTCCGACGCGAGGTGCCGGTCGAGGATCAGGCGGCTCGTGACGCGCATCGCGAGGTGGAAGTCCCGCACGGCCGCCCGTTGCTCGGGGAGCTCGGGATTCCACGCGAACAGGACCTCGGTCGCGACGGACCGGTACGCGATGTGCTTGCGGCTTCGCGAGGCACGCAGCCGCTCGACAAGCCCCGCCTCGAGAAGCCGGTCGAGGGACTCCTGCGCGACGGGAAGGGCGACCTTGCATACGGCCGCGAACTGCGCGACGCCCATCTCGGCTGCCGAGCGGCGCAGCGCCTCCCAACGCTGCATCAGCTCGAGATCCTTGAGGGCCGCGAGGGTCCCGGGTTCGGAAAGCCGGACGATGGTCTTGCTCGACATGATGGCTCCAAGCGTTCAGGAACGGAGCAGCCGACCGGCGCCCCGTCGGGTGTTCAGGATCCTCGCATGCGTGCGGTGAACATCGCACGGTTCCGCACGCCCAGCTTCCGGTAGATGCGCTTCGAGATGGTTCCCAGGGTGTTCACCGTCAGGCCGAGCGCCTTGGCCACGGAAGGACGCGATTCACCCTTGGCGAGCCGCTGCGCGATCTGAAGCTCCCGCGGCGAGAGCAGCGCGGAGGGCGACTTCTCGCGGTACTCGAGCTCGTGCGCGATGCCGCCGGCCTCCCAGATCCCGATCTCCGGAATGACCGGAGGCGGCTCGGCCAGCGGGCGCATGTCGATCGTGATCTGGTACGGAAGCTCTCCCTCGGCGTCGTCCACCGTCCGCGCATCCACCGACTGCGCATCCGCCGACGGCGGTCCGGCGCGTCGCGCCTTCGCCTGCGTGGCGATCTGCTCGAGCGCCGCTGCGGCGGCGCGCAGCGCGGCATGCGCGGCGCGCGCCTCTTCCCGAGTGATCGAGAGCTCGTGCAAATCTTCGAGCATCGGCCGCTTGAGGGTTCCCGTGAAGCCGACATCGCGGTTTCGTTCGAAGACATCGTTGGCGAGCTCGCGCAACCGGCGGCGCAAGGTCTGCACCGTCTCGAACTGCTCCGGGCGCGTCCTATCCCAGCGGACGACCACATTCGCCGAGATCGCGCGGTAGCTGATCTGCCGCCGCCCGGCGTGGGCCTTCACGCGCACCGCGAGCCCCGCCTCGACCAGGCGATCGAGTTCCCTTTGTGCGGCGGCCGGGGGGATCCCCGCGGCCTTGGCGAGTTCGTTGGCGGCGAGTGGCGAGGGGGAGCGACGCAGGTGTTCCCACAGCTGCATCAGGGGCAGATCGATGAACACCGCCGAAAGCACCGGACAATCGAGACTGAGGACGGTTGGCTTCATGCAGTTTCAGCCTCGGGCATGGGCACGCGGTGGCCTCCTCAGTCTAGCGGGAGGCATTCCGAGGAAGGCCGTCGCTTCGGCGGTCCGTCGCGCGGTCAGGCTTGTGCCATGCGCGACGCGATCGCCGCCCGGTTGTTCACCCCGAGCTTCGCGTAGATCCGTTTCGAGGTCGTCGCGACCGTATTCGTGCTGATCCCGAGCGACTTCGCGATGAAAGGGCGGGACTCGCCGGTCGCCGGCCGCCTGGCGACTTCAAGCTCTCTCGGCGAAAGGATGGACGCGGGATCTTTCTCACGGTGAAGGACGAGCTCAGGCACATAATCGGCATTCCAGAGCGAGAACTGAGGAATCGGCGCCACGGGATGGAGGAGCGGCCGGATTTCCATGGCCAGGTGGTCGTGCCACACGGACTTGGTCTCGGAATCGCCCGTGCCGCCGGCTCGGGGCGCGCGGGCGGGGGACGGAGCTTCGCCAGCCTCGCGACGGTGTAGGGTTCCTGCGCGCGTAGCAGGAGCTCCCAGCTCTGGAGCGTCACCAGGTCCAAGAGCGCTTCGGCGACCTTCGGCGGCCTTTGGGCGAGACGACGAGTTGACCCCTTATCGGGTCTTCTCCCGGGCCGACTGGGTTCACGCGCCTTTCATGCGCGATGTGAACTCCGCCCGGCTGCGGACGCCGAGCTTCGCGTAGATGCGCTTCGTCGCCGACGCGATCGTGTTCGGGCTCACTCCGAGCGCCTTCGCGACCTCCGGCCGCGATTCGCCCGAGGCGAGACGCTTCGCGATCTGCTGCTCGCGCTGGGTGAGCACCGTTCCCGGCGACCGCGAAAGGTACGCCAGCTCTTTCGCAAGCGCCTGCTTTTCCCAAGTTCCGATGTCGGAGATGGGGAGTTCGGGCGTCTTGAGCGGCCTGAACTCGAGCGCGACATGGTATCCGCGCTCGTCGGGTTGCTCCGTCGCTTCCGCCCCGTGCTTGCGCGGGCCGCGCGCATGCTTGGCGGCGGCCGCGCGCTCGCGGGCCTGCGCCTCGACCTGCGTGATGAGTTCCCACGCGTTGCGCAGCGCCTGCCAGATCGACTGCGCCTCATCGTGCGTGAGCGTGAACGACTGATGGCCGCGGAACTTCGGAAGCCCGGGCATGCCGCGCGTCTCCGCAGTGTCGTTTCGGTCGATGACGCTGCGGCTGTAGGCGCGCATGGCCTGGCGGTTCTGGAGCAGGAACCCGAGGTGTGCGTCCGACGATGCATCCCACTGCACGATCACGCGATCAGAGATGGCGCGGTAGGTGATCTCCCGGCGCTGCGCGGTCGCCCGCATCCGCGCCGCCAGCTTCGCCTCGACGAGGAGATCGAGCGACTGCTGCGCCACGCCGTCCGAGACTCCGCACGCCTCCGCGAGTTCATGCGTGGTCAACGGGTCGGCCGAGCGGCGGAGGACCTCCCATCGCTGGGTCAGCGTGATGTCGGCCATGGCGGCCCTGACCTTCGGGCAATCGAGACTGAGGACGACGGGTTCCATGGAAGGCGACTTGGAAGGGAGTGGGCGTTTCAGGCGGTTTGCGAGAGTCCCAGCGTCTCGGTTCTAGACGAGCGCCGACATGCGGGACACGAATTCCGCGCGGTTCTTGACCCCGAGCTTGGCGTAGATGCGCTTCGTGGTCGAGGCGATGGTATTTGTGCTGACGCCAAGCGACTTCGCCGCCTCGGGCCGCGATTCGCCCGACACGAGCCGCTCGGCGACCACCAGCTCTCGTTCCGTCAGCAGCATCTTCGGGCTCGCGCTCAGCGTGCTGAATCGAGGGGCCACGAGCGACTCCTCCATCAGCGTGATGTTGGGCAGGGGAAGGACGCCGATCCCCGCCGCGACCG
>Ga0209985_10001481_pt1 | contig 22988 bp, 18 predicted proteins | sample NOAtaG_FD_187305 | JGI IMG/M metagenome (GOLD analysis project Ga0209985, IMG submission 187305) | Freshwater lake microbial communities from Lake Erie, under a cyanobacterial bloom - NOAA_Erie_Diel6S_1000h metaG (SPAdes) (version 2) | ecosystem: Environmental > Aquatic > Freshwater > Lake ...
CGCGGCGGCAACTGCTGCACCGGGTGCTGGGACGGGACCGCGTGCCGGGGCGGCACGACGGGGACGGCTTGCGGCGTGGGCGGCGGCGCCTGCCGGTCCTGCGAGGACGGCGTGGAGTGCTCGAGCGACCTCTGCATCGCCGGCGCCTGCGCGAACCCCCCGGCTCCCGCTGCGACCCCCTGCGACGACGGCCTCTTCTGCACCGAGGTCGACCGGTGCACCGGCGGTACCGCGACCTGCCGCGGGAGCGGGAACACCTGCGACGACGGCGAGAGCTGCACCCTCGATTCGTGCGACGAAGCGAGCCGAGCCTGCTCCTACGAGATGACCAGCGGCTGCTTCATCGGCGGAGCCTGTGTCGGTGCGGGGGTCGGTCACGTCGCCTACCCATGCCTCGTCTGCGACCCGGCGCGCGACGCGACGGACTGGTCTCCGCGCGCCGTCGGCGAGACCTGCGGAGCGCCCCGTTGCGCGGCGGGGCGCGTCACCGGCGCGGGGTCCTGCGACGCCGCAGGCAGCTGCGTGACGCCGCCTGCGACCCGCTGCCCGACGGGCACCTGCGCGGACGCGATGATGTGCGCGGCGCCGTGCACGAGCGCCAGCTGCCCCGCCGGTCAGTTCTGCGCATCGAGCGGCCTCTGCATGGCGCTGCTCTCGGACGGCGCCGCGTGCTCGGAGGCGCTGCCCTGCGCGAGCGGCTTCTGCGTCGACGGAGTGTGCTGCGAAGCAGCCTGCGACGGCGCCTGCGAGGCGTGCGACGGCGCGGTCGATGGCACCTGCGCGCCCATCGCGAGCGGCGCCGATCCCGACAACGAGTGCGCCCTCGCCTGCGACGGGGACGGCGCCTGCCAAGACCCGCCCGACGTACCCCGCGACGCGGGCGGTGCGGCCGACGCGGGCCACGACGCGGGTGCGGCGCTCGATGCGGCGGTGGCCCGCGATGCAGGCAGCGCGGTCAGCCCCGGGAGCCGGAGCTGCGCCTGCCGCGCCGCCGCCGCTCGCAGTGAGGGAATGTTCCTGGCCCTCGTCAGCCTCGTCGGCCTCACGCTCGGTCTGCGCCGCCGCCGTTGAGGGCGCGTCACCGGTCGAATCGTTCTGCTGGGTGCGTGGCTCTGACGCCTCACGCAGCGTGGCCGTTCGACCGTGCGCAGACGGTCGAACGAACCAGGCGCGCGAGGAGCACGACATGGACCAACTGGGCATCGAGACGATCGTGAACGAACCCTTCGAGACCGTGCTGGAGCGCGTCCCCGACGCCCTGAAGGCGGAGGGCTTCGGCATCCTGACCCGCATCGACATGAAGGAGACGCTCAAGGCGAAGCTCGGCGTCGACTTTCGCCGCTACCAGATCCTCGGCGCATGCAACCCGCCCTTCGCGCACCGCGCGCTCGGCGCCGATCTCGCGGCGGGCCTCATGCTGCCGTGCAACGTGCTCGTCTACGAACTCGACCCCGAGACCACGAAGGTCGTGGCGGTCGATCCCGAGCGCGCGATGGCCGGCCACGATGCTCCGGAGTTGAAGATCCTCGCCTCCGAGGTGCGCGCGAAGCTCGCGCGGGTGATCGACGCGCTGTAGCCCGCCACGTCGATCCGCCCGAGCGCGCTTCGAGCACCCCGACGGGCGCAGCCTCACGCGTCGACCCCCTCGAATTCGTCCTCGCTGGGCTCGGCCGCTGCGCCGCGGCGCCGCAACAGGAGGCCCCGCGAGGTCGCCTTGAAGCCTCGACGGAGGAGGGCAGCGCCGAGCGGGCTACGCTCCGCGGCCTCGCCATCGATCTGCGCCACGAGCAGCGCGCGGCGCCGTCCCCCGAGCACGAGCTGGGCGAGCGCGAGCGCGACCGCCTCGAGGTCGGTGCCCTGCCCTGTCCCGAAGGTGAGCAGGCTGCGCTCGGTCCGGCCGAGCCAGGCGAGCGGCACGCCCGCCCGGACCACGATCTGCGCCCCGCGAGCGCGTTGGGGACGCGCAGGGGTTCGGGTCTCGGGCCACGGCAAGAGCGCCCCCCACGGCGAGGCGGGGTCGGTCGCCGCGAGGACGAGCGGCGCAGCATCGGGCGCAGGCTCGCGGAACGCGCGCAGACGCTCCTCCGAGCCGGGCAGCGCGAACTGCGTCGCGCCGAGGCCATGCACGAACCAGCCGCGGCGCGCGCGCCCTGCCTCCTCCATGGCCCGCAGCACCTCGTAGACCGCGCCGAAGCCCCCCGCGATGCCCTCGGCCTCGGGCGCCTCGCGGAGCAGCACGCCGTAGCGGTGGAGCAGCACCTGCGCGAGCGCCGCGCGGCGCTCGGTCTCGCTCGGGCGCGGCTCGCCCTGCGCGACCAGCGACCAGCGCCCCTCGCTGCCGGGCAGGACGAGCCGTCCGCGCGGCGCCGTCCGGCCCCGGGGCTCGGCCTGCCCCATGGCGAGCAGCGAGCGGAGCGGCGTGAGCGTGTCGCCCGCCACCTCGCCCGCGAAGAGCATGCGGTGCAGCGCCGCGAGCACGTCCGGGGGAAAGCCGCCGGTCTGCCTCACGAGCTCGGGAAAGAAGAGCGCCCCGCGGGCCGCGAGCACCGCGCGGATGCGATCCTCGTGCTCGCCCTCGGCCCGGCCAGGCAGTGGCGCGAGCAGCGGCTCGCGCTCGGTCGCGTAGAGCACGACCTTCTCCGCGCCGAGCGCGCGGTACTTGAGAAATCCGCTCGCGAGCAGCGCGTCGAGATCGCTCCTGACGAAGCGCGGCACGCGTGCGGGCAGCACGTCTCGCTCCAGCACGTCGAGCGCGATGGGGTAGCCCTCGAGCCGATCGATCGCGGCGAGCAGCGCGCCCTCGGTCGGCAAGAAGCGACCAGTCCGATCGAGCTCGTGCATGTCGACGAGGAAGCGTGCGTACGCCTCGCTCGACACCGGCTCGATCTCCTGCCGCAGCGCCGCCAGCGACCGCCGCTTCAGCTGGCGGAGGACCTCCACGTCGCAGGCCTCGTCAGCGTGTCCGCCACCGGCCGAGATGGGCCGCAGCGCACCGCGCACGACCCGGCCCCGCTGCTCGAGCGCGGCGAGGGCACGCTCGACCTCGGCCGCGCCCAGCCCCCAGCGCTGCGCCAGCGTGCCCGGACGAAACGGCGCATGCGTGCGCGCCCAGCGCCCGACGAGCGAGACGAGCGGCGCCTCGCTCGGCTCGAGGAACACGCTCGGCAGCCCGGGCGGCGGCGGCATGCCGAGGGCATCGCGGTAGCGGCCCGCGTCCTCGGCAGCGAAGAGCCGCTCCGCGCTCCCGATGCGGGCGCGCACCACGCGCCGCGACTGCACGAGTCCGGCGACGACGGCCTCGAGCGGCCCCGGCTGTACCCGCGCGGCAAGCTCGGCGTCGTCGAGGTCACCGAGGACGAGCAGCAGATCGTGCACCGCGTCAGGATCGCAGGGAGCCTTCCGCTCGGTCCGCTGCAGCCCCGCCTCGGTGCGCTCGACCGCGTCGACGTCGAGGAGCTCGCCGAGCTCGACCTGCCCGAGCAGCTCGGCGAGCAGACGCGTGTCGATGGCCAGCGCGGCGGCCCGCCGCTCGGCCAGCGGCGCGTCCTGGTCGTAGATGAACGTGCCGACGTACGAGAACAGCAGCGACGCGCTGAACGGAGAAGGGCGCTCGGCGTCGAGCTGCACCGTGCGCAGTCCTCCCGACTCGATCGCGGCCAGCGTTCGTACCAGCGCCGGCACGTCGAAGACGTCGTTGAGGCACTCGCGGTAGGTCTCGAGCAGGATGGGGAACTGCGGGTACCGCGCCGCGACCGCGAGGAGATCCGCCGCGCGCTTGCGTTGCACCCACAGCGGCGAGCGCTTGCCCGGCATCCGCCGCGGCAGAAGCAGGGCGCGGCCCGCGCACTCGCGAAAGCGGGACGCGAAGAGCGCGGTGTCGGCCACGGAGCGAACGAGGAGTTCCTCGACCTCGTCCGACTTCGGCAGCAGCGCGAGCACGTCGGGGGGACGATCGGTCTCGGGAAACCGCAGCACGATGCCGTCGTCGGACCACACGGCGTCCGGCTCGACGCCGAGCTCTTCCTTGATGCGAGACGAGAGCGCAGTCGCGAGCGGCGCGAGGATGCGCGAGCCGAGCGGAGAGAGGAGACACACCCGGTGATCGCCGACCTCGTCGCGGAAGCGCTCGACGACGAAGAGCCGATCGGTCGGCACCGCGCCCGCCTCGGCCTGATCGCGCACGAAGCGCACGAGGTTCTTGGCCGCGCGCTCGTCGAGATCGTGTCCCTCGCGAAGCAGCGCCTCGGCCTCCTCGTCCTGGCGCGTGCCGGCGATGCGACGGGCGAGCGCGCCGATCGCCTCGCCGAGCTCGGGGCTACGGCCGGCCCGATCGCCGTGCCAGAACGGCATCTTGCCCGGCTGCCCCGGGGCCGGCTGCACGAGCACGCGGTCGTGCGTGATGCTGGTGATGCGCCAGCTGCTCGCGCCGAGGAGGAACACGTCCCCTTCGCGTGCCTCGAACACCATCTCCTCGTCGAGTTCGCCGACCCGGCGGCTCGCCTTGCCCTCGCGCTCGCCGCCCGTGTCGAGGAACACGCCGTAGAGCCCACGGTCGGGGATCGTGCCGGCGTTCACCACCGCGAGGCGCTTGGCGCCGCGCCGGGCGAGCAGCCGGCCTCCGAGCCGGTCCCAGGTGATGCGCGGGCGCAGCTCGGCGAATTCCTCGGCGGGATAGCGCCCGGAGAGCATGTCGAGCACGGCCTCGAAGCTGGCGCGGCCGAGCTCGCTGAAGGGCGCCGCGCCGCGCAGCTCGTCGAAGAGCGCATCGACCCCCTTGTCGCCCTCCACCGAGACGATCGCGACGATCTGCTGCGCGAGCACGTCGAGCGGACAGCGCGGGTAGCGCTGGTGCTCGAGCTCGCCGTCCTTCATGCGGCGCGCGACCGCCGCGCTCGCGAGCAGGTCGGCGCGGTGCTTGGGAAAGAGCGTCCCCTTCGGGACGCCGCCGACGTGGTGGCTCGCGCGGCCGACCCGCTGCAGGCCCGAGGCCACGCTCGGCGGCGCCTCGACCTGGACCACGAGGTCGACCGCGCCGAGGTCGAGACCGAGCTCGAGCGAGCTCGTCGCGACGATGCAGGGGAGCGTGCCGGCCTTCAGCCGCTCCTCGATCACCTGGCGCTCTTCGCGGGCGACCGAGCCGTGGTGCGCGCGCGCGATCTCCTCGCCCGCGGTCTCGTTGAGGGCCGCCGCGAGGCGCTCGGCGAGACGCCGGCTGTTCACGAAGACCATCGTCGAGCGGTGCTGCCGGATCAGCTCGACGAGGCGCGGATGGATGCTCGGCCAGATCGAATTCGCCCCGCCGCGGTCCGTTCCGTCTGCAGCCCGCTCGGCGGCGAGCTGCGCCATGTCCTCGACCGGGACCTCGATGGAGAGCTCGACGTTCTTCTTCGCGCGCGCATCCGCCACCGCGACCGGTCGGGGCACGAAGCGCACCCGCTCGGCCTCGACCTGACGCGCCATTCCACCGAGGAGGCGCGAGACGTCGTCGAGGGTCTTCTGCGTGGCCGAGAGCCCGATGCGCTGCAGCGGCAGCTGCCCGGCCCGCATCCCCTCGAGCCGCTCGAGCGAGACGAAGAGGTGCGCCCCCCGCTTGCTGGGCAAGAGCGCGTGGATCTCGTCCACGATGACCGTCTCGACCGAGCGCAGGATCGAGCGCGCCTCGCTGGTGAGCAGCAGATACAGCGACTCCGGCGTGGTGATGAGGATGTCCGGTGGATGGCGCGACAGACGCGCCCGCTCGGCCGCCGGCGTGTCCCCGGTGCGAAGGCCGATGGTGACCGTTCGGGCCGGCGTGCCGAGCCGCTCGGCCTCGCGCGCGACCCCGACGAGCGGCGCGCGCAGGTTCCGCTCCACGTCCACCGCGAGCGCCTTCAGCGGCGAGACGTAGAGCACCCGGCAGCGCGCCCCCCGCTCCGGCTCGGGCGAGAAGGCGAGCCGGTCGATCGCGCTGAGGAAGGCCGCGAGCGTCTTGCCCGAACCGGTCGGCGCGAGGAGCAGCGTGGAGCGACCGCCCGCGATCAGCGGCCACGCCTTCTCCTGCGCGGGCGTCGGCGCCGCGAACGAGCGCGTCACCCATGCTTGGGTCGCCGGATGGAAGACGCCGAGCGCGCTCACCGGTCCGGCATAGGGCGCGCGCGCAGCGCGTCCAGCGAGTGGAGCGTGGCACCGGTGGAAATCGCTTGCCGAGACCGCAAACGCGGGTATGGTCCGGGCCTTCTTTCGACCGCCTGGGTCGACATCGGTACCGAGTTCCTCTCGGGGCGTAGCGCAGCCTGGTTAGCGCACCAGACTGGGGGTCTGGGGGTCGTGGGTTCGAATCCCGCCGCCCCGATGTTTTTTCTTCGCGGTCGCGTCCGCTGCGGGGCCCGCCTCCGAGGGAGCGTCGACCGCGGGGGGGATGCGGCCTCGGAGGCCCGTGGAGCGGCGCCCTCAGGTCTCGGGGTCTTCGAGTTCGGGCGCCAGCGCGTGCGGCCTGAGCTCCTTCAGCGGCCGCGGCGGCAAGAGTTCGGGCTCGCTCTCGACCCGCTTCGCCATGAACACCGCGGCGTCGAGGCGGTAGAACGAGCGCTTCTTGTAGAAGCCGAGCGCGCGTCGGTTGTTCTCTGCGACCTCGAGCACGAGGTGCGTGCAGCCGCGGACCCGCGCGAGGTGCTCGAGCTGCTCGAGCATGAACGAACCGACCCCGCGCCCCTGGTAGTCGGGGTGGCTCGCGAGCTCCTCGACGTAGAGCGGGCGGATGTCCCGGCTCTCGAAGTAGCGCGGGTTGATCCAGTTGTCCGAGCCAGTCGGCTCGAACGCGCACTCCGCATAGCCGACGATCTCCCCCTCGGTCTCGAAGATCAGCTGCTCGACCCCCTCGTCGTCGTAGCTCTCGAGAAAGCGCTGCTTGCTCTTGGGGCGCTGGTACTCGACCGTCTCGCGGTTCACGTCGCGAAAGACGAGCTTCAAGAAGTCCCATGCCTGGTTGAGGTCACGCCGGTGCATGCGCCGCACCCGGATCGCGCCGTGCGGCACCGGCTCGGCCGGCCCCTCGGCCTCTCGGCCGCTGGGCCGCACCGAACTGCGAGGCGCCGTCGCCTTCTTCGCTCGCGTTGCGCCCGCCGCCGCGCGCAGAGGACGCGCGGCAGGGCCCTTCGCTCCATCCTTCGCCGACCGATCCGACGTCGCCCCAGCGCCCTTTGGTTCGCTCTTCTTCCGCGTGCCCATGAGAACCTGCCGCGTCAGCGACGCCGGCCCGCGAGCAGGCCGAGCAGAGCGGAGAAGAGCAGCATCGCGCCCGCGCCGCCTCCGCCGCGACCCGCGCGGCAGGCGCAGCCCCGGTCGGTGGGCGGCGTGACGGTGCCCGCGTCGGGCAGCGAGACATCGGAGCCCGCATCTGCGGCCACCTCACCCATCTCGGCGAGCACGGTGAAGCTCGCCGTCTGCGGCTCGGTCTCGGCCTCACCGTCGGTCAGCCACGCGCGCCAGAAGTAGCGTCCGTCGTCGAGGGGCTCGGTGATCTGGAACGTCGTGAAACCCGGCTGTTCCTCGACCGGCCCCGAGCGCACCAGCGACGGGGAGTCGAACGTCTCCACCACATCGAGCTCGAAGAAGTACGTCAGGGCGTCGCCGTCGATGTCGCTTCCGTCGCGCACCGCGAGCCGGGGCGTCCGGTCGTAGAGACCCACGTCGCCGCGCGGGTACTCGATCACGAGGTCCTGCGGCGCGTAGTTGTTGCGGACCTCCATCGTCCAAACCTGTGTGGTCCGCCCCCCATCCTCGTCGCTCACCGCGACCTCACAGACCACGCCATCGCCCACCGGCGTGACGTCGCCCTCGGTCGGCACGAAGCGAAACACCGAGCCGACCATGCTCGCCGAGCTCGGACCGCGAACGAGCTCGTACGTCAGCGTGTCGGCCTCGCCGGCAGGGTCCTCCGCGACGATCCGGTACTGCACGTTCTCCGCGATGCTCGCGACGCTCGGCGGCTCGGAGACGATGTCGGGCGCCACGTTCTCGATCCGCAGGCGGCGGGTGCGCTCCGTGGTGTTGCCGAGCGCATCGACCGCCTGGCAGCCGATGGTCAGCGAGCCCTCGCCGTCGCCGAGCGCGACGGTCACCGTCGTCTCGCCGCTGGACTCTCCGTAGGTGCCGTCGCCGTCGAGGTCCCACGAGAACGTGAAGTCATCGCCCTCTTCGTCGACGATCTCGGCCTCGAGCTCGACGCTCGAACCCTCGGTCGCCGAGAAGCTCCCGACGAGACGCACGCGGGGCGCGCCGGGGTCGCCCGCCGACGCATCCGCCGCAGCGACGAAGTTGCGCAGCGCGCCGTTGTACGCGCCAGCGGAGCCGGTCCCGGACGCCGTCCACGAGACCGGCGAGGAAGCGCCGGAGCCGTTCGCGACGAACGCGATCTCGCCGGCCCCGATCGTGCGGAGGCTCCACTGCGCGGCCGGCCCACCGAAGCCAGGATCCCCCGACACGACCGCGACGGTGTCGCTGCGGAGGCCGAGCAGCCCTTCGTACTGGAACTCGTACGCGGTCGGCGTGACGCCGAGGAGGTCCACGACGCCGGCGGTCAGACTGTTGTCCTCCGCAAGGATCGCCCGCGGTGCCCCGGTGTAGCCCGAGCCCGACGTGCCCCCGAGGAACGTGACGAGCCCAGTGTCGGAGTAGCCGACGGAGCCGAACCCCGTGACGAAGACCCGCCCGCCCGCCTCCACGTAGTCCGTCAGGTTCGCGAAGACGGCAGGATCGTGGAAGGCGCCGAAGCCGTAGCCTGTCGCGGACCACACGACGCAGTCGTACGCGCTCAGGTCGTCGAGCAGCGCGCGGTTGCGCTCGGTGGCGAAATCGAAGTCGTTCGTCACGACCGTGACCGCGTGCCCGTCGGCGCGGAGTGCGTCGGGGATGTTGACGTCCGTCAACGCATCGGAGACGAACAACACGTCCGCGGCCTCGGCGGTCGAAGGGAAGGTCGCGAGGAGGCAGGCGAGCAAGAATCCCTGACGCATGGCGCACTATCGCGCACCGCGGCGGGCTCGGCCACCGGCACCGACGCGGGTGGGCGCACGCGGAACTGTGGCCGAGACCCCGATCCATCGGATAACCTCCGACTCCTCGACTCTATGACCCGACGCGCCGCTTTCTCCCTCGCCCTGCTCCTGCTCGCCACCACGAGCGCCTCCCTCGCACGGGCCCAGTCGGAGGCCGCCGCGACGGGCTCCGATGCCACGGAGTCCATGGCCGACGCGACCGCGAGCGAGGACGAGATGGCCGACGAGCGCGCCCGAAACCACTTCCGCGTCGGCCGCAGCCTGTACGATGCAGGCCGCTTCGCCGAGGCTGCGGTGGAGTTCCAGGCCGCCTACGATCTCTCGCAGCGCGCAGACCTGCTCTACAACGTCTACCTCGCGCATCGGGACGCGCAGAACGAGGCCGCCGCGCTCACCGCGCTGCGCGACTACCTCCGGCTCGTGCCCGACGCGCCCGAGCGGGCCCACCTCACGGCGCGGGCCGACGCCCTGGCCGCGACGGTCGCCGCCGCCGAGGCCGAAGCCGCCGAGCGCGAGCGCGAGCGCCTCGAGGCCGAGCGGCAGCGCATCGAGGCCGAGCGGACGATCGCCGAGGAGCGGGCCCGCGCCGACGCCAACGCCGCGCGCAGCCGGCCCCTCTGGCCGTGGGCGCTGGTCGGCGCGGGCGTGGCGTTCATCGGCGCCGGCGTGCCCCTCGGCGTGGTCGCCGCGAACGACGCCAACGCGGCGCGGCGCGCGTGCGACCAGCTCAACGGCACGACCGTCTGCGACCCGACCGTCGAGATCGCGGAACGACGTAGCAGCATCCTGCCGATGGCCGCCGCCGGCGACGCGCTCTGGGCGAGCGGCGCCGTCCTCGCCGCCGCCGGGCTCGTGCTCTTCTTCGTCCTGCCGGACGACACCGGGAGCCCGGCCAGCCCCGCCCCGACGGCGACGGCGTCGTGCGGACCCACCGGCTGCGTCGCCCAGATGGAGGTCTCGTTCTGATGCGCACCAAGCACTCCCTTCTGCTTCCCCTCGCGCTCGGCTCCGTCCAGCTCCTCACGGGCTGCAGCGCCGTGGTCGGAGACCTCGGCGGGTTCGGAGAGGACGAGGCCGCGTGCCGGCAGGACGCAGATCGCAACCAGCTGCGCGACCTCGACTTCCACCTCTCGGCGATGGCGCCCCACGTCACGCACTACTTCGAGTTCCTGGTGGTCGACGTGCGGACGGGCGGTCTGCGCTCGCGCTACTCGATGGAACGTCTCGGCGCCCCCGACCTCGACGTCTTCGTGGAGAACTTCATCCCGCCGGGCGACGCCCTCGAGATCCAGTTCTACGCCGACATCAGCGGAGACCGTGCGCCGAGCGAAGCGCCGATGGACCACACCTGGGCGCGCCCGGTGTGCTCGGACGGAGTGCAGTACTTCAGCCACATCTTCGAGTTCGAGCCGGTGGAGTTCACGCCCATCGGGACCGGCTCCTTCGTGGTCGAGCTGACGAACGTCCCGACCGAGCTTCGCGACCGGGTCGTGGAGTCGCGGCTCATCGAGCCGACCGACGGGCGTACGGTGGCCGGCTTCCGTCGGCCGATGGCCGGCGAGACCGGCGAACTTGCCGTGCCGGGCGTGATCGACGTCGGCACGGAATACATCGCGTTCGTCTCCTTCGACGCCGACGGAGACGGTGCTCCCTCCATCGACGACCGCTTCTGCGGCTTCCGCGCGACCGGACCCGACGACGGGACCGACCTTCGGATCGCCGTCGACGTCGACGCCGCGCTCGACACCCCCGCTTGCGACCTCAACGCGTTCGACCCCGACGCGGTCCCCTGAACGCCTCGCGATCCGCGCACGGTCCGCATCGCGGCGGAATGCCGTCCCACACGTGCGAGCGCGCTGCGCGCACCCCCGAGCTGACACATGACCACACCCCTGCTCTCGGTCGTCCTCGCCTACGCCACCATCTGGCTGCCCAAGCTCCTCTCGAGCTACGAGCAGACGAAACTCGAGGGCGGCTACGACAACGAGGACCCACGCATCCAGCGCAAGCAGCTGACCGGCCGCGGCGCCCGCGCGCAGGCCGCCCACGAGAACGGCTTCGAGGCGTTCGCCCCCTTCGCCGCCGCCGTGTTCGTGAGCCACCTCGGTGGCGGCAATCCGGACCACGCGAGCGCCCTCGCCCTCACCTTCGTGGCCGCGCGGGTGATCTACCCGTTCGTCTACGTCGCAGGCGGCGCGAAGGGCCTCGTCCGCAGCCTCGTCTGGACCGTCGGCGCCGGCGCGACGGTCGGTCTGTTCCTCCTGCCGTACCTCGGCTGACCGGTCCGTCCCCGCACGCATCGCTCGGGCCCTCGCTCGAAGGATCGACGACGGGTCGGTCGGTCGCTTCAGCGAGCGAGCTCGTCCCAGACGCGCGCGTGCCCCGCGGCGCGCTCCTCGGCCTGGATCACCGGGCCGAAGACGCGCTCGAAGCACTGCTCGTAGACCGACCATCGACGAGGCCGCTCCGCCGAGGAGAGTGCCGCCGCAGGACATCGAAGAAGCGGTGGCCGAGCCGCACGCCGACGCGGGTCCGCCCGGGCTCAGCGGGCGGCGTGCCGCAGCTTCTCCTCGCCGACCCGCCGATAGAATGCGCGCAGCTCGTCGAGGAGCGCTCCGAGATCGCCCCGCTGCACGTGGCCGCGCTCGAGCCCGTCGGTGTAGCGGTGGGCGAGCCGGAGCGCGCGGTCGTAGCGCTGCCCCTTCTCGCTGGCCGCATCGTCCCGCAGCTGCGCGCCGGCGAAGAGACAGCGTCGCATGAGCCGGCTGCGCTCGCGCACGAGGCCGACGCCGAAGCCCTCGAGCGGATGCATGGGCCGTCCCGCGAGCACGCCGAGCGCCCACTTGTCGACCTCGGCCTGCAGTTCGAGTTCGAGTTCGCTGACCGGGACCTCCTGCGCGCTCCGGTACTGCACCATCACGAAATGGCTCACGCCCTCGGCGACGAGGCAGCTCGGCTCGAACGCGCCCGCATCGCTCAGCCAGGCCGAAGGCTCACGCGCCCGCTCGAGCGCGTCCTCGTCGAGGTAGAGGCCGACGAAGCATCCCGCGCCGTCCTCGAGCACGAGCAGCGCTTCGCCGCGCGAGACGGTCTCGCTCCCGGCCAGCGCGGCCGTCGTCTCGGCGTCGCAGACGAAGCCGCGCACGTCCTCGCCGTGCGGCAGCCGGTAGAGCCGCTCGAGCGTCCGCTGCAGCTCGACGAGGCGCTCGCGCATCAGTGCAGCGTCTCGCCGTCGAGTGCGACCGGAAAGACGCCCTCCTCAGCCAGGCGCTCGGCCAGGCGGGCCGAGCGGGTCTGCTTCCACCGGTCGTACAGGCGTACGATGTCCTGCGGGGTGCGGAGCGCGGTCGACTCGCGCACCTCGTCGAGGACCTCAGCCATCGGGGCAAAACGATGGGCGAGTTCCTCGAGCACCTCGGCCGGTCCGCCCCAGCGGCGGCAGAGCCCGCTCGCGGTCCCGTAACCGCGCGCCCCCATCGCCTCCACGTAGTCGCGCCCGAGGCCCCGGCGCTCGAGGTGCTCGGAGAAGAACCCGGACAGGTAGAGGGCCCGGTCGCCGAGGTCGCGGTGACGGCGGTAGCGCTCGGCTGGCTCGGCCGGCTCGCAGGCCTCGACCAGGGCGAAGGCCAGGGGGCGGTCGAGATCGGGCGCGGTCCCCGCGTTGCGCACCAGAAGCGTGACCAGATAGCCCCGGGCCGGCTCCGTCACGGCCACCCCGCGACGGTCCAGCACCGCCTCGAGGCGCTCTCGAAACCACCCTTGCAGGTCCACGGACGTGAGGATCGACATCGTTTCCTCCTGCTCGCCGGCCACCGGCCGGCCTGATCACAGCTTCGACAAGGTAGCGCAAGAACTTGAATTCCCTCATTTTTCTTGGCCCGAAGGAGGGCGGTCGCTGGCAGCCGCGCCCCGCGACTGCCAACGGCGGTGAGGGCCCTCACGACCGCTTCGGCGATGCAGCGGTCGGCCCCTTGATCCCCCGGGACGCCGACCTAGAGTCCCGGCCCGCTAGCACTCACCCCTGGTGAGTGCCAACGAAACGCACCCGCGCTCCCGGTGGGGTGGGGCCCGGCGCCGACGTTCGGCACCGGCCTCGCTCTCCCTCGAGCGCGCCAACGGAGGAAAGAAGACATGTCGATTCGTCCGCTCCACGACCGGGTCCTGATTCAGCGCGTGAAGGAAGAGGAGAAGACCAAGGGCGGGATCATCATCCCCGACTCGGCCAAGGAGAAGCCGGTCGAGGGCAAGGTCACCGCGGTGGGCAACGGCCGCATCCTCGAGGACGGCTCGGTCCGCAAGCTCGAAGTGAAGAAGGGCGACCGCGTCCTCTTCGGCAAGTACTCGGGCACCGAGGTGAAGATCGACGGCCAGGAGTACGTGATGCTCCGCGAGGAAGAGATCCTCGGCGTCGTCGAATGAGCTGACCGGCTCGCGTCCCAGACCCCCCACACGATTCACTGACTGAGGAGACTAGAGAACATGGCAGCCAAGGAAATTCTGTACGATACGTCCGCGCGCGATCACATCCTCGCCGGCGTCAACACCCTCGCGAACGCCGTCAAGGTGACCCTCGGCCCGAAGGGCCGGAACGTCGTCATCGAGAAGAGCTTCGGCGCTCCGACCGTGACCAAGGACGGCGTGACCGTCGCCAAGGAGATCGAGCTCAGCGACAAGTTCGAGAACATGGGCGCGCAGATGGTCCGCGAGGTCGCCAGCAAGACCTCTGACGTCGCCGGCGACGGCACCACCACCGCCACCGTGCTCGCCCAGGCGATCTACCGCGAGGGCAGCAAGATGGTCGCCGCGGGCCACAACCCGATGGAGATCAAGCGCGGCATCGACGCGGCCGTGGCCGCCGTGATCGCCCGCCTCGAGAAGATCAGCAAGGCCACCAAGGATCCGAAGGAGATCGCGCAGGTCGGCACCATCTCGGCGAACGGCGACGCGACGATCGGCAAGATCCTCGCGGATGCGATGGAGAAGGTCGGCCGCGAGGGCGTCATCACCGTCGAGGAGGCCAAGGGCCTCGAGACGACGCTCGACATCGTCGAGGGCATGCAGTTCGACCGTGGCTACCTGTCGCCGTACTTCGTGACGGACCAGGAGCGCATGGAGGTCTCGCTCGAGGACCCCTACATCCTCATCAGCGAGAAGAAGGTCTCGAACATGAAGGACCTGCTCCCGGTCCTCGAGGCGATCGCCCGCCAGCAGAAGCCGCTCCTCATCATCGCCGAGGACATCGAGGGCGAGGCGCTCGCCACGCTCGTCGTGAACAAGCTCCGTGGCACGCTGAACGTCGCCGCCGTGAAGGCGCCCGGCTTCGGTGACCGCCGCAAGGAGATGCTCAAGGACATCTCGATCCTCACCGGCGGTCAGGTCATCGCCGAGGAGCTCGGCCTCAAGCTCGAGAACGTCACGATGAGTGACCTCGGCAAGGCCAAGCGCGTCCGCATCGACAAGGAGAACACCACCATCGTCGAGGGCGCGGGCAAGAAGGCGGACATCAAGGGCCGCTGCGACCAGATCCGCAAGCAGGTCGAGGAGACCACGAGCGACTACGATCGCGAGAAGCTCCAGGAGCGTCTCGCGAAGCTCGCCGGCGGCGTGGCCGTCGTGAAGGTCGGCGCGGCGACCGAGGTCGAGATGAAGGAGAAGAAGGCGCGCGTCGAGGACGCCCTGCACGCGACCCGTGCGGCGGTGGAAGAGGGCATCGTCCCCGGCGGCGGCGTCGCGCTGCTCCGCAGCCAGAACATCCTCGACAAGCTCGAGGTCGCGGACGAGCAGAAGGTGGGCGTGCAGATCGTCCGCCGCGCCATCGAGGAGCCCCTGCGCCAGATCGCGGCGAACGCGGGCGTCGAGGGCTCGATCGTCGTGCACAAGGTCCGCGAGGGCAAGGAAGGCTTCGGCTACAACGCCGCGACCGACTCCTACGAGGACCTGATCAAGGCCGGCGTCATCGACCCGACGAAGGTCGTCCGCACCGCGCTCCAGAACTCGGCGTCCGTGGCGGGCCTCATGCTCACCACCGAGGCCCTGATCGCGGAGAAGCCGAAGGAGGAGAAGGCGCCCGCGGGCGGCGGACACTCCCACGGCCCGGGCGGCATGGACTTCTGAGTCCCTGATCGGCTGAGCAAGCGGAGGCCGCGTCCCGAGAGGGGCGCGGCCTTCGTGTTTCTGCCCCTCGCCGAGAGGCCGTGTGGTACTCCGGGGCGATGCGGATGATCGAGAAGCCCGGCCTCTTGCCGATCAAGAAGCTGATGGAAGACCCGAGCGTCACCGAGATCATGATCAACGGGCACGATCAGGTCTTCGTCGAGCGGAGCGGGCGCATGGAGCTCGTGCCGCGGGTCTTCCTCCACCCGGCGCAGCTCGACCTCCTGATCGACAACCTCGTCGTCGCGGTCGGACGCGGCGTGACCGCGCGCTCACCGATGGTCGACCTCCGGATGGACGACGGCTCGCGGGTGAACATCTGCATTCCGCCGGTCTCGCTCCAGGGTGGCACCGTCACGATCCGCAAGTTCACCAAGTCGGTGAAGACGCTCTCCGACCTCGTCCTGCGCGGCACGCTGACCGAGCGGATGGCGGAGCTGCTCGTCCTCGCGGTGCGGGCGAAGCTGAACCTCGTCTTCTCGGGCGGCACCGGAAGCGGCAAGACGACGACGCTCGGCATCCTCGCGAACCACATCGGCGGCGGCGAGCGGGTGGTCGTGATCGAGGACACCGCCGAGCTCGACCTGCACCTGCCCCACTGCGTGCGCCTCGAGTGCAAGCCGCCGAACATCGAGGGCGCGGGCGCGATCCCGCTCTCGGATCTGCTCAAGAACAGCCTCCGCATGCGCCCGAACCGCATCCTCGTGGGCGAGATCCGCGGCGAGGAGGCCTTCGAGATGATCCACGCGATGACGAGCGGTCACGACGGGTCGATGGGCGTCCTGCACGCGAGCTCACCGACCCACGCGATGTCGCGCCTCGAGCTCATGCTGCTCTCGCGGGGTCTCGCCGTGCCGCTCTGGGCGATCCAGAAGCAGCTCGCTGCGAGCATCGACATCGTGCTCCAGCACGAAACGATGGCCGACGGGGTACGCCGGGTCACCCACATCACCGAGGTGAGCCGCGCGGAGAACGGGCAGGTGGTGCTCGAAGATCTCTTCGCGTTCGATCTCGCCGGCTACCGCGCCGACGGACAGGCGGTCGGCGGCTTCGTGTGCTCGGGCGCCAAGCCGAAGTTCCGCAAGAAGCTGGAGCTCGTGTCGAGCGCGGCGCGCGTCGAGACGCTGCTCGCGCGCGGGCCTGCCTGAGCCCGCGTGGGGCAGGGACTCCCGCGCCCCGTTCGCACGGAGCGAGGCGGGCGGTTGCGGCGTCTCGATGCGCTGCGCAGAGTCCCCCGCGATGTGGTTCGCGTCGAAAGAAGAACAGGTCAAGCGCCTGCATGCGGAGGGCTTCGCGCTGCTCGAGCGAGGGGATCATGCGGGCGCGGAGGGCAAGGCCCGCGCGCTCCTCGACCTCGGCTGGTCGGGGGGCTTCGAGCTCCTCGCCCTCGTGCAGCGGGAGCGCGGCGAGCCGGAAGCGGCGGTCGCGACCCTCGACGAAGCGGCGAAGGTCGCGCCGCAGTGGACGCTCGCGCAGCTGCGCGGGAACGTCCTCGACGAGCTCGGGCGGAAGGACGATGCGGTGACCGCCTACGACGAAGCGCTGGCGTTGCCGGGCGTGTGGACGGGCTCGGTCCGCTACAACCGCGCCGTCGCGCTCGCGGCGCTCGGTCGCTGGGGCGAAGCGCTCGCCGACGCCGAAGTCGCCCTCGAGGACGCGCGCGATGCGCCCTTCGTGCTGCCCGCGCTCCGCCTCGCGATCGATGCGCTCGCCGCGCTCGGGCGTCACGAAGACGCGATCGCCCTCGTGCACCACGTGGGCGGGATGGACGAGGTGGCGGCCGCGCTCACCGCCGATCTACGGGCCTGTGCGCTGGCGCGCGCAGGTCACCGAGAGGCCGCGCGCGAGGCCGCCGAGCTCGCGGTCGAGAGCGGCACGGCGGGGATCGAGTCGGCGCGGGTGCTCGCGCCCGAAGGGGCCTCGGGCCCGCGGCAACGCGTGCGGATCGTCGTGCGCGGCCCCGCGAGTGTGCCGGGGATCGGCGGATTCTTTCGTCTCGGGATCGTGCGCGCGGAAGACGAGCGGGAAGCACTCCTGCTCATGGCCCGCCTCGAGCCGGAGGCGGTGCGGGGCGCGATCCTCATCGAACGCTTCGACCCCGAAGGCCCCGAAGCCGGTCCCCCGGCGGTGCTGCACCTGGCGGGCCGCATCCACTTCGACGAATGAGGGCTGCCGGTGCGTCGCCGCGCGCGAAGCGTTCCGTGGCCCCTGCACGAGCCTGCTCGGATGCGGACACGCTGGCGAAGCGCCGGGCAGTTCGGTAGGCTCCGATCCGTGGGCCGGCAAGCGACACTCTTCTTCGATCACGCGGAGCGCATCGGCGGACTGCGCGCGAAGATCGCGCTCGCGGTCCACACGCGAACGACCTCCACCGAGGCGGCGAGCGCGCAGGACACCGCGGACTTGATCGAGCGCCTCGAGTCGGGTCTCGACGTCGTGCGGCGACAGTTCGAGCGAGCGGGCGCGGGCAGCGCGGCGGCCGGACGTACCGACGAGAGCGGACAGCACCTCGCGGTGCGCCCGAACTCGCCGGGCCAGCACGCGGAGGCGGCCCTGCGCCGGTATCAGCAGACCTACCTCGAGGTGATGAGCCAGCGAGAGCTGCTACTCGGTGACGAGCGTTCCACGTTCCGACGCGTGACCGAGGCTGCGAGCCAGGCCCTCGACGTCGAGCGGGTGAGCATCTGGAGGGTGGACGAAGAGGTCACGAAGATCCGCTGCGTCGACCTCTACCAGCGTCGCGAGGCCTCCCACAGCGAGGGCACCGAGCTCTTCGCCCGCGACTATGGGTCCTACTTCCGCGCGCTGCAGACCCAGCGCACGATCGCGGCCCACGACGCGCACACGGATCCGCGTACGGACTGCTTCTCGCCGGGGTACCTGAAGCCGCTCGGGATCGGCGCGATGCTGGACGTGCCGATCTGGACCGGAAACGCGATGGTCGGCGTGATCTGCCACGAGCACGTGGGCGGACGGCGGGAGTGGACCCAGGACGAGGAGACCTTCGCGTACCTGATGTCGTCCTTCGTCAGCCTGACGCTGGAGCTCGCGCGCCGCCTCGGCGGTTGATCAGCCTTCGAGGAACCGATAGCGCCAGTCGCGTGGCGGCGTGAGCGTCTCCTTGATCGATCGCGGCGAGATCCATCGGGTCAGGTTGTAGAAGGCGCCGGCCTTGTCGTTCGTGCCACTCGCACGACCGCCTCCGAAGGGCTGCTGACCGACGACCGCGCCGGTGGGCTTGTCGTTCACGTAGTAGTTTCCCGCGGCGTGCCGCAGGGCGCGCTCGGCCTGCGCGAGCGCAGCGCGGTCGGTGCAGAACACGGCGCCGGTCAGGGCGTACGGGGAGGTTCCGTCGACGACCGCGAGGGTCTCGTCCCAGCGCTCGTCCTCGTACACGAAGACGGTGACGAGGGGCCCGAAGATCTCCTCGGCGAGCAGACGGTGGCCGGGGTCGTCCACGACGGCCACGGTCGGATCGACGAAGAAGCCCTCCTCGTCGCGGGCCCCGCCTCCGACGAGGATCGTCGCGCTGGCGGCAGCGAGCGCCTGGTACGAGGTGATGCGTTCGAAGGCGCGGCGATCGATGACGGCGCCGACGAAGGTGGAGAAGTCGGTCGGATCGCCGACCTTCATCTTCGGCGTCTCGTCGGCGAGCCGCTCGCGCAGCGCCGGCCACAGCGAGCGTGGGACGTAGATGCGGGAGGCCGCCGAGCACTTCTGTCCCTGGTACTCGAAGCCTCCGCGCAGGATGGCGGCCGCGAGCGCGTCGAGGTCCGCGCTCGGGTGCGCGAGGATGAAGTCCTTGCCTCCGGTCTCCCCCACGAGGCGGGGGAAGGCCCGATAACGATCGAGCCGCTCGGCCACGCCGCGCCAAAGGGATCGGAACGTCGGGGTGCTCCCGGTGAAATGGATGCCGGCGAGGTGCGGGCTCTCGAGCACGACCGCGCTCTGCTCGGGGCCGTGCCCCGGGACGAGGTTCAGCACGCCGTCCGGCAACCCAGCCTCGCGCAGCAGACCGAGCACCTCCCAGCAGCCCCGTAGCGAGGCGGTCGCAGGCTTCCACACCGCGACGTTGCCGCAGAGGATCGGGGCCGCCGGAAGGTTCACCGCGATGGAGAGGAAGTTGAACGGCGCGACCGCGTAGACGAACCCCTCGAGCGGCCGCAGCTCGCTGCGATTCCACACCCCGGCCGGCGAGAGCGGCTGCTCGTCCTCGAGCCGACGCAGGAACGCCACGTTGAAGCGGAAGAAATCCACGAGCTCGCACACCGCGTCGATCTCGGACTGGTGCGCGGTCTTGCTCTGCCCGAGCATGCAGGTCGCGTTCACCCGGGCGCGGTACCGGCCGGCGAGCAGGTCCGCGGCGCGGAGAAAGATCGCCGCGCGATCCTCGAAGCGCATCGCCGACCACGCGGGCCACGCGGCGAGGGCGGCGTCGATGGCCGCCTGGGTCTCGGCCGATCCGGCCTCGTGGGCCCGGGCCAGCACCTGACGGTGGCGGTGGGGAGCGCAGACCTCGAGCAGCCGTCCGGTGCGGAGCGCGCGGGCGCCCGCGACGACGGGGATCTCGGGACACTCCGCCGCGACGGCAGCGAGCGCGGAGGCGAGCTCGACGCGTTCGGGCGAGCCGGCGAGGTAGCCGAGGACGGGCTCGTTGAGGGCGGGGGGAACCGGGGCGCTCATGAGAGCGCATCCTACCTCCCTTGCGGAGGCAACGGATCGGCGCGGCGTGCCGGAAGGCTTGACCCGATGGGTTCGGAACCACTAGCATCGCGATGCCCGGATGGAGCCTCCCGTCCCGAAAGTGACGCCGCCGCCGCCGGCGAAGACCGCCAAGGGCTTCGCGCTGCGGTTCATTTCGGGCAAGTACCAGGGCGGGGAGTTCCCGTTGCCTCCGAACCACGAGATCGTGGTGGGGCGTTCGTCGGAGCTCGACATGGTCCTCGTCGAGGACATGGTCTCCCGCCGGCACGCGAAGATCAGCGTGGCCGACGACCAGATCTTCATCCAGGACCTCGGCTCGACGAACGGAACCTTCGTCAACGGGGAGAAGATCAAGCGGGCACGGCTCGCGGAAGGTGACCGCATCCTCATCGGGACGAGCATCATCAAGCTCGTCGCGGCGGAGCTCGGCGCGTCGGGCGCGGATGCCCGCGCGCAGCTCGAGGACGTCGCGCAGGGCCGTCGCACCTCGCAGGTCCGCACGATGTCCGGCTCGATCGCCGAGATCCCGCTGCCGGACCTCATGCAGCTCTTCTCGGCGAGCAAGAAGAGCGGGGTCCTCGTGATTCGCTCGGAGCGCAACGTCGGCAAGCTGTACTTCGACGGCGGCAAGGTCGTGTTCGCGGTGATCAACGATCACCACGACGTCCCGCCGATGAAGAGCCTGTTCCGGATCCTGAACTGGCAGCAGGGCTCCTTCGACATGGATCCCCCGGAGCAGCGGGAGTTCCCGGAGACCATCCAGTCGAGCACGGAGGGCATCCTCATGGAGGGGATGCGGCAGATCGACGAGATCCGCCGCCTCGGGCCGGACCTGCCTCCTCAGAGCGCGAACCTCCTCGTGTCGATGCCGCTCATCCCGCCGCTGCGCGACCTGTCGCCGGAAGAGCTCGACGTGCTGCAGCTCTCCTACAACTACGGGCACGTCGAGACCGTGCTCAACAAGAGCCTCGCGCCCGACCTCGACACGAGCACCATCCTCGTGAAGCTCCTGAAGAGCGGCTACCTCCGCGTGGAGTGACGCGCCCGGGGCAGCCGCGTGCCCCCTGCATCGGTTCGGACCGCTCCGGCCCTGCCCGCGGGCTCGGGCGCTACGCCCTCAGGGCGAGAGCTTCTCGAGGAGCGCCTGGTAGCTGCGGCTCAGCTGCGCGACGAGCTCCGTCGCCGCGCGGTGCTTCTCGGCGTCCTTCGCGTGCTTGTCCGGGTGGTACTTCTGGACGAGCTCGCGGTACCGGGCCTGGACCTCGGCGAGGCCCGCGCCGACCTTCAGCTCGAGGTTCGCGTAGTGCTGGGCGAGCTCGCGCTCGCGCTTCTGTGCCTCGAGGGCCCGGGCGACTCGGCCCTCCGGCAGCGGCTCTTCGACGGGGTGCAGGCCGCGGGCGATCCGCGCCTCGCGGCGCCGCATCCGCTCGGCCTCGAGTTCTGCGTCGGAGAGCTCGGCGAGCGGTTTCTTGAGCGGTACCGGCTTCGGCCCGTCCATCGCTCAGCGCCCTCCGCTCCCGGATCCGGGCCCGGTCAGCAGGCGCTCGATGAGGCTCTTCGAGTACTGCGAGAGCTCCCGGAACACGACGCCCATCCCGGAGGGGTCGTCGTCGACGCGGACGACCTCGCCGACGCCCTCGATCGTCTCGACCTCGTCCATGATGACGGTGAACTTGAGGTTCACGCGGGTCCCGACCGGCAGGGGCTGCTTGGACTTCACGAAGACCCCCGAGCGGGAGATGTTCGTGACGTACTCCTGGATGAACGCGTCGAAGGACTCGAACTCCTTGTTGATGGTCACGCGCGCCTCACTGCGCTGATCGGAACCACCGGACGAGGCGCCGTCGCTCTTGCCCATGCTCACGCCCCTGCGAGGTCGAACTGCTCGAGGTGGTAGTCCTTGCGCGGCGTCAGCACGATCTGACGGGCGTAGCGGGCGCTCGCCTTCTGGAGCGCGTCCTTCTGCTCGCGCTGCATCGCGTCGACGACCGCGGGGTGCGCGTTGACGACGACCTTGAAGCCCGGCAGAGAGTCCTTCTCGCGGCGGATCTGGCGCAGGATCTCGTGGCAGATGGTGGTCTTGCTCTGGAGGTGGCCCGTCCCGTCGCAGTAGAAGCAGGGCTCGTGGAGCGTACGACCGAGCGACTCGCGCGTCCGCTTGCGGGTCATCTCGACGAGCCCGAGCTCGCTGATGCGGACGACCGTGGTCTTGGCCTTGTCGTGCTTGAGGGCCGCGACGAGGGCCTTGTAGACCTTCTCCCGGTGGCTCGAGCGCTCCATGTCGATGAAGTCGAGCACGATCAGGCCGCCGATGTTGCGGAAGCGGAGCTGGTAGCCGATCTCCTTGGCCGCCTCGAGGTTGGTCTGCAGGATGGTCTCCTCGACGTCCTTGCCCTTGCCGGTGAACCGACCGGTGTTGACGTCGATGGCGGTGAGCGCCTCGGCCTGATCGATGATGAGGTAGCCGCCGGAGGGCAGCGGCACCTTGCGCGCGAGCGAACGCGCGATCTCGTCCTCGAGACCGAAGGCGTCGAAGATCGGATCGGAGCCGCCGTAGAGTTCGACGGCGCCCGCGCGCTCCGGCATGAACGCGTCGACGAACTCCTTGAGCCGCGTGTACTCGTCGGGGTCGTCGATGACGATCTTCTCGATGTCCTCGGTGAGCATGTCGCGGGCGGTGCGCAGCACGATGTCGAGCTCGCTGTAGAGCAGCTCCGGGGCCCGCCGCGCGTTCTTCTGCTTCTCCGCCGTCGCCTCCCACATCCGGACGAGGTAGCCGACGTCGGCCTTCAGGCCGCCCTTCGTCAGGCCCTGGGCCACGGTGCGCACGATGAGTCCGCCGTGCGGGGGCTTCACCGAGTCGATCACCTCGCGCAGCCGTCGGCGCTCCTTGTCGCTGCCGATGCGCTTGCTGATGCCGATGTGCTCGACCGTGGGCATGTACACGACGAAGCGGCCGGGAAGCGAGACGTGGCTCGTGACGCGGGCGCCCTTCGTGCCGATCGGCCCCTTGCTCACCTGGACGACGATCTTCTGGCCTTCCTTGAGGACGTCGCGGATCGGGGTCTTGCGGGTGAGGCGGCCCTGGTCCTTCTC
>Ga0209985_10001484_pt1 | contig 22913 bp, 20 predicted proteins | sample NOAtaG_FD_187305 | JGI IMG/M metagenome (GOLD analysis project Ga0209985, IMG submission 187305) | Freshwater lake microbial communities from Lake Erie, under a cyanobacterial bloom - NOAA_Erie_Diel6S_1000h metaG (SPAdes) (version 2) | ecosystem: Environmental > Aquatic > Freshwater > Lake ...
GCCATTTACCGAACATGGCCGTATCGTATCCGGCATCCTGCAGAACGTTGGCAACGGTTCGCACGGACAGCGGCAGCTCGGTGACGTTGCCGACCGGTTTCAGCGGGCGAGACTGCCAGTCGAAGCGGTCTATTCCGCCGACTGTGTAAACTCCTGTTCGCGGACCATACTGGCCGGACATCAGGGCTGCTCGAGTGGGCTGGCAGTTTGGTCCGCAGGTGTAACCGTGAGTGAATCGCAGTCCCTGTGACGCCAGTCGATCAATGGCCGGCGTTTGATAGTATCGAGATCCCTGGCAGCCGAGATCGGTCCAGCCGAGGTCATCAGCGAGGATGAAGATGATATTCGGGCGATCAGCGGTGGAAGCGTGCGTATTGCTCGTAAGCAGGCACAGGATCAGAAACGCGATTCGCAGAGCAGTTGCCAGCATGTCAGGATTCCTGTGAGAAACGTGGTGGGGGGAATCAGCGGGGTTCCGGCAATGGCCAGGGCGCAACTGAGGCTCGGGCGACCCAGCGGTCATAGAGCAGGCTGAGTTCACGGACCCTGTCGGGTTGTTTGTCAGCGAGGTTGTTTGCTTCGACGCGATCGGTGTCGATGTCATACAGTTCCCAGGGCTGATCGTGTTTTGCGACCAGTTTCCAGCGTCCTGCTCGGACCGCCCGGTTGCCTTCATGTTCCCAGTAAATGGCTTCCCGCTGCAGCGGCTGGCCGGCGAAGGCAGGAAGCAGAGTGACTCCTTCAAGAGGCTGTCCGCCGTCCGGCACGGTGGCTCCCGCCACATCACAGCAGGTTGCGGCAATATCGATCAGGTGTCCGGGGGAGTGCCGCAGTTCTCCGCGAGCGGCGATACCGGCGGGCCAGTGAGCAATCAGCGGTGTGCTGATTCCGCCTTCGTGGACCCAGTGTTTGTATTCGCGAAAGGGCGTGTTGGAGACGGTGGCCCAGGCGCGGCCGTAAGCGACGTACGTGTCGGCGGGTCCTGGCACCACCTGTTTGCCCATGCGCACCGGGAAGCCGTCGCGTGTCTGAGCGGGGGTGCTGCCGGCTGCCGCAAAATCTTCGGGTTTCATGACCGGCAGCGTGGGCTGGGCGGGGCGAGCACTATCCGGGTGCTGGCGGTTTCCAGAGCGTCCCACAGTTTCCGCACAGCCTCCGTTGTCCTGCAGGTAGAACACCAGTGTCTGCTGATCCTGACCGGTCTGTTGCAGCGTATGCATCAGCCGTCCGATGCCCTGATCCATACGATCGACCATGGCGGCGTAGACTTCCATGCAGGCTGCTTCCCACGCCTTGTGCGGCATGGCGTTCCAGTCACCGAATCCTGGAGCCATGGGCTGGGACGGATCGATCAGTCCAAGTTCTGCGGCACGTCGAAAACGGGCCTCGCGCACAGGCTGATATCCCTGATCATAGCGCCCGCGGTAGCGAGCGATGTCCTCAGGCAGCGCATGCATCGGCCAGTGTGCTGCAGTGTAGGCCACATACAGGAAGAAGGGCTGCTGAGCATGCAGCTGAGTGTGCTGTCGGACGAATCCGATGGCATGGTCGGTAATGGCGTCCGTGTAGTAGTATGTCTGTGGCTGGTATTCCGGGTCGGCATACGGCGAGATCATCTGATTGTCGCGTACCAGTGAGGATGGGTCATAGAAACTGCCGGCTCCGTGAATGGTCCCGTAGAAGCCGTCGAAGCCGCGTTGCAACGGCCAGTTGTGTTTGGGGCCTGCGGCATCGGCGTGACGTGTGACGTGCCATTTTCCGACGGCGTAATTTCGGTAGCCGACCGGTTTGAGCAGTTCAGCGATGGTACGTGCAGACGTGTGCAGATTTCCGGTGTATCCCGGCAGTCCGCGGTCATCCATCATATGACCGACACCGGCCTGATGCGGGTACAATCCGGTCAGCAGGCTGGCTCGAGTGGGGCAGCAGCGAGCCGTATTGTAAAACTGAGTGAACCGCAGTCCTGCGGCAGCCAGTGAATCCAGCGCCGGTGTGCGAATTTCACCACCGTAGCAGCCGAGGTCTGAGAAACCCATGTCATCGCTGAGGATGACGATAATGTTTGGGCGTGGTGCCGGCGGATCCGCCGGCAGCGGTGCGGCGAGTGCGGTCAGAGCGGTCAGCAGAGCGAGCAGTTGCAGGGCTGAGTGCTGAAGGCGAGCGGCAAACGGCATGAGGGGATCTCCTGGGTCAGGCAGGGGGCGTCAGGGCAATTCGCGGAGCAGCGGTGTCTTGCCGGTGGCACCGGGGATTTCGCGAACATACCGAGGAACGGCGTAACCTGGCAAACGCGCCTGCAGTGTTTTCAGGATCTGTTGTCCGACAGTTTCCGAAACTTCGAAGTGCTGCGTGCCATCGACCCGATCCAATTGATGCAGGTAATACGGCAGCACGCCGGCATTGACGAGGCTGAGACTGAGCTGTTCCTGAGCCATTGCTGTGTCGTTGATATTCCGCAGCAGTACGGCCTGATTCAGGACTGGAAGGCCGGACCGCACCAGTCGCCGCAGTGCCGCAAGGCAGTCGTCACGAATCTCAGCGGCATGATTGGCGTGCACCACCATCAGGACCTGTTTGGGCAGGCCGCTGAGCAGTGACAGCAGCTCCGGGGTAACGCGTGACGGCAGCACAATGGGCAGTCGTGTGTGGAAGCGAATTCGTTCAATATGGGGGATGCGAGCAATTCTTTGGCACAGCTGAGCGAGGCGGCTGTCGTTGAGAACCAGTGGGTCACCACCGCTGAGGATGACTTCGCGAATCTCATTGTCGGCTTCGATTTCTGCCATCGCCGGTTCCCAGTCCTCCAGCCGGCGTGGTTCCTCTGCATAGGGGTACTGGCGGCGAAAGCAGTAGCGGCAGTGAATTGCGCAGGCTCCGGCGGCCAGCAGCAGCACGCGACCATGATATTTGTGCAGCAGTCCGGGGCTGCGACGGGCGTGCAGATCTCCGACAGCATCAGCGGTGAAGCCGGGCGCTGCAGTGATTTCAGGGGACTGCGGCAGAACCTGCAGCAGCAGGGGATCCTGAGGATTTCCGGGCTGCATGCGGTTCAGAAAACTGTGGGGCACCAGCACGGGAAAGTCAGAGACTGCTGTGTCGGGGAGCAGTTCCGGGAAATGACTGGTGGTCAGGTGCAGTCGACTGAGCAGTTCACTGCCGCTGCGGATGGCCTGTGATAATTCCAGTTGCCAGCGCGGCGACTGTCGAGCCGCAGTGATGGCAGCGGAGTCCGTGAAATTGGCGTCCGGGGTGGTCATGCGAAGTGGTGACAGAGTGATGTCTGTGTCTCAGAGTGGAGAGCATTGAAATATGCGCAGGTCAGAGACTAGCAGAATGGTGACGCTCCGAAAAACCCAGGCAAGGCCGGAACACTGATTCGGCTGTTTTTTTGCAGGCAGGTCGATATTCTGCAGAGAGCGTGGGGCGAGTGTTTGTTGAGCGGGAGCTACTTCACAGGAGTTTTTCGATGTCAGCCGCAGCCGTTTCCGGATCCAGCCGTTGGGGAACTTCGCGTCGTGCTTTTCTGCAGTCGGCAGCCACTGTGGCTGCTCCGCTGGTGGTCCCCGCGAGTGCATTGGGACGTGGCGGGTTCACCGCCCCATCAGAACGTCTGACGCTGGGTGTGATCGGCATCGGACCTCGCTGCACCTATGACCTGACCGCCATGCTGAAGTTTGAGGACGTGCGGTGCGTGGCGATTTCCGATGTCCAGCAGACTCGTCGGGATGCTGGTAAAAAGCTGGTGGATACGGCCTACGGAAATGCGGACTGCCGTCTGTACCGGGACTTTCGTGAGCTGCTGGATCGGAAGGATATTGATTCGGTGATTGTGGCCACAGGCGATCGCTGGCATGCGGCGGCATCGATCCTGGCAGCAAAGGCCGGGAAGGACGTGTACAGTGAGAAGCCCTGCGGGATCACTATTGCCGACTGCCAGCGGCTGGCGGATGTGATGCTGGCAGAGAAGCGTGTGTTTCAGGCGGGGACGCAGCGGCGCAGTGTGGCCAACTTTCAGAAGGCCGTCGAACTGGTGCACTCGGGACGACTTGGCAAGCTGCACACGATGCACGCTTCGGTCTACATTCCGACCCTGGACAACTCGTGGCTGCCAGCACAGCCGCTGCCAGCACGTGATCAGGTGGACTGGAACCTGTGGCTGGGACCGGCGGCGTGGCGTCCGTTCAACCAGGCGTATTGTGATGGCAAATGGCGTGGCTACTGGGACTTTGATTCGGGCGCCAGGCTGCTGGACTGGGGCGCGCACACTGTGGATCTGTGCCAGTGGGCCAATCAGGCGGATGACACGCTGCCGACAGAGTATGAGCCGACAGAGAACAATATCATTTGTCGCTATGCGAACGGCGTCAAACTGATCATCGATTTCCTGCCCACTCCGTTTGGTGATCGCAGTCCCCACTATATTACTCGTCTGGGCACCTGCCCCGTGCGATTTATAGGGGACGAAGGCTGGGTTGAGACGGGTGATGAGGGTGAAATCGTGGTGATGCCGGAATCGCTGCAGCAGGAAATCCCGGATGCTGCGAAACGCGTCCGCGGACTGGATGTCTCAGTCCATGCTCGCAATTTCTTCGACTGCATTCGCTCACGTGGCACAACGGCAGCCAATCCGCTGGTGATGCGGCGTTCGCACATTGCCTGCCACGCGGCTGCTGCGGCGTGGATTCTGAAGCGGAAACTGCAGTTCGATCCGCAGACGGAGGAGTTTATCGGCGATCCGGATGCCACACTGCTGAAGTCCCGCGCAGCGCGCCGCTGGGAGTAGCATGTGACCGATCATCAGGAGCCCTGGGGGAGCGTGCTCCCCAGGGCTTCCCGATTTTTGGGCCTTCAGCCGACAGCTCGAGCATACTGCACGGGCAGTACACTTCCCGGGTCGGGGTGGTTCAGTGCGCGGGCTGCATGGTACGGCCAGTAGGGATCCCGCAGCAGCTCGCGGGCCAGCATCACAAGGTCCGCCTGCTGGTTACAAATGGCGGATTCCGCCATCGCCGGCTCGGTGATCATCCAGCCGGCCGCTGTCGGAATACCAGCTTCCTGCCGAATACGGGCGGTGATCGGCAGCATGAATCCGGGCCCCCAGGGAATGCCGGACAGATCCGGAATAACGAAGCCATGGCTTACGTCAAGCAGATCCAGCCCCCCTGCCTGCAGGCGTCTGGCCAGTTCAATGGATTCTTCCACTGTGACACCTCCCTGCGTCCAGTCGGTGACAGACAGACGTGCTGTCAGCGGAAGTCGTTCCGGCCAGACAGCGCGAACTGCGGCCAGAGTTTCCAGCAGGAAGCGGATGCGGTTGTCGAAGTTTCCGCCGTAGTGATCCGTACGCTGGTTGGCCAGCGGCGAATAGAATTCGTGAGCCAGATAACCGTGGGCGAAATGCAGTTCCAGCCATTCAAACCCGGCCGCCAGTGCTCGTCGAGCACCATCGACAAAGCACTGCTGAATCCGCTGAATGTCGGCTGTCGTCATTTCACGGGGGTGTTTTGGCAGATGAGCGCCGAATGCAGTGGCTGACGGTGCGATGGTCTGCCAGCCCCCCTGCTCTTCCGTCAGATGTCCATCACCATCCCACGGTCGTGCCGCGCTGCCTTTGCGACCGGCATGGGCCAGCTGGATTCCCGGAACTGCGCCCTGCTGTTTCAGAAACCGGGTAATTCGCTGCAGCATCGGAACGTGCTGATCGTGGTAGAGGCCAGCGTCCTGCGGGCTGATGCGCCCCTCCGGAGAAACCGCAGTGGCCTCCACAATCACCAGTCCGGCACCACCCACGGCCCGCGAGCCCAGATGCACGAAGTGCCAGTCGTTCAGGAAACCATCGTCCGACGAATACTGACACATGGGGGCTACGGCGATGCGATTTCGCAGCACCACGTCCTTCAGACGAAACTCTGTAAACAATTGCGACACGATTTTTTCCCGCTGCCGGATGTCTGATTTCCTGCCTGCCTTCAGGTCCACCGGCCGACCTTCTGACGAGGCTGTTACCGGCTGTTTTCGACTTTTGCCTGCTGCAGCTTCAGCATCGCTGCCGCATATCGCTCACCCAGCGTTCTGAGGGACGGGGTATCGAAGTGCACTCCATCGCTCTTCGGTTGCAAACCACCGGCATCCACAATGGCCGTGCCGGCAGTCAGCCCCGGCAGCAATTGCAGCTGAGCATTCACAGTTCGCCAGTGGTAAGGGTTGCCCGATGCGTCATCGCTGAGGAAGTCTCCCAAAGTTCCGGCGACAAATGGCAGTTCACTGTTGCCGATATCCTGCCGCAGGTCACCAACCATCTTTGCCAGTCTGCGTCCATAAGACTCAGCCTTCTGAACATCCAGCGCATCATTTTCACCCTGATGCCAGAGCACCCCGCGAACCACACCGGCTTTCTGAGCGGTTCGAATGCGTTTCATCGCCTGCTCGTAAAGGTCTTCACCCTTTTGCCAGCGTGACAGCGGAGTGCCTCCGACGGCACACGGTACAAGTCCAATCAATGCCTGAGGCTCTGCTGCAGCCATCCGCAAGGCAAATGATGCACCCAGGCCTGCTCCGGCAATCGACTTGTCAAAGTGCAGAGGTTCTGATGCCGGTTCCCAGCGTTCTTCCCTGGTCAGCATCAGGATCTTTGGATGCAGCGGTTCGCGAGTTTTCTCAAGCTGGCCTCGACCTGCCATGTTGGACTGCCCCAGCAGCACGTAAATCTGCAGGTTCTGAGGTTCATCCGCCGCTGCTGCTGTCAGCACACCGGCGAACAGCAGTGCGGCAAAAGCTTTCAGACTGGTGAGGCAGAAGTGGCGGAGACTGATCAATACGGGCGGTTGAGTCATTGCGGGCCCTTTGTGGGTTCAGCCGGCCGGGAATTCGTGTCTGCGTTTTTTTTCGCCTTCGCCGCCGGGGCAGGCGACCTGGGGTACCGAGTGACGCGGACATCATTTTTTTGAATTGGTCCCGGAGTACTGCGACCGGCGACAATCAGCTGCTCAAAGGCCTGACGCATGGCTGCTGCCCGGCCAGATTCGCTGCCCGCGAGGTTGCTGGCTTCCCGCGGATCCTGATCGAGGTTGTACAACTGAACTTCGGTCCCGGCTGCAGCATCGGCCTGCAGGATCAGTTTCCACGGGCCTTCGCGATACGACGGAAGTCCGTTGCAGGCTGTGTTCACCGCCTGCGTTCTGACGGGGGTTGAGCCCCCCTGCAGCAGTGGCAACAGACTGAAGCTGTCCTCACCGGCGGCGGACGGCAGACTCACCTGAAAAATATCGGCCAGTGTGGCCATCACATCAGCCTGGTGCACCAGCTGTGAGCAGACTGTGCCGGAGGTGATGGCCTGTGGCCAGCGAATCACGAAGGGGACGCGATGGCCACCTTCCCAAACCGACGCTTTGTAGTCGCGATACGGCCCGCTGGGAAAGTGCCCCTGAGCCTCCAGAGGGGGCACGCCGATGTACGAGGCACAGCCGTTGTCGCTGGTGAAGATCACGAGAGTCTCTTCGGTCAGTCCGGCCTGCTCAAGCGAGTCGAGGACACGACCCACAACGGCATCCGTCTCCATCACGAGGTCGGCGTAGTCACTGTTCAGCCCGCTGCGTCCACGCCACTGTTCGTTGACCGCCAGTGGCGTATGTGGTGAGGTCAGCGGCAGGTACATAAAAAACGGCTGCTGAGTGGCGGACTGCTGCTGAATGAATCGCTCGGCTCGCTCCGCCAGTGCCGGCAGTACTGCCTGCAATGACCAGTTCTCCAGTGCCGGACCCTGCAGACTGGCCTGATTTTTAACGAAGTTTTCCGGCGGCAGCAGCCGGTCCGGAATCCCCACCGTGCGGTCGCCCTCAATAAAGCAGTATGGGGGCCAGTTGGGGACGTCGGTGCCGAAGTATTCATCGAAGCCGCGAGTGATGGGACCACCGGGAATTTGCTGCGAAAACACAGCCTGCCAGGCCTGACGGTGAGCCGCCGAAATCTGCTCCGTCACCTGACCACCACCGCCAGCCTGCCCCCCAAAGCCCGTAAACAATGGCTTCAGCTCAGAGTCGATCGGCCAGTCATGCCCCAAATGCCACTTGCCGAAACAGGCCGTGCGGTAACCCTGTTGCCGCGCCAATTCAGCGATCGTCAGCCGACCTTCTGCAATCAGGGGTTTGCCCCAGACACCCACAATTCCCGACTGCAGCGAAGTCCTCCAGTGATACCGCCCTGTCAGCAGCGTATAGCGAGACGGCGAACAACAGCCGGAACTGGAATGCCCGTCAGTAAATCGCAGACCACCGGCGGCCAGTCGATCCATATTGGGAGTCTTAATGCGGCAGGTCTCAGGTGCGTTGCAGTGCATGTCACCGTAACCAAGGTCATCCGCCAGAATCAAAACGATGGCTTTTGGTCGCGGGACATCTGCAGCGTTACTGATGTGATTGAGGAAATCAGTCAGGAGAATGCAGCAGACACTGAGCAGTCTGACTTGCCAAATCAGCGGCAGAGTTCCCGATGAAATCCGCATGTGAAGAACCTATTCCGAGAGGAATTCTTCGAGAGAAATCTGACCGTTCCCATCACTGTCAAGTTTTTTGAAGCGGGCTGTTCCGGATTGCGGATCAGTGCCCGTCATCGTGCGTAAAAATTCTGCCTGATCCACACCACCATCTCCGTTCTGATCCCGGCGACGAAATCGCGTCTGTTTCTGCTGTGCCGCTGCATCAGTTCCGCCGGAAGTCTGCTGCCTGCCCTTCTTCGCCGCGCCTTTTGCCGGCGAATCTCCGGCGGCCGGGACTCGTGGTTCAGGACGCGGGATCGTGGCCAGGATTGCGGCGAAGCGAGCACGCGCCTGCTGCACGTCGGCGGACTGCGAATCCGTAACGTTGCGATAACCTGCGCCGTTGCGACTGTCCCCGCAGTCAAAGAATTTCTCGGGACCGCCGCCTTTTGGCAGTTCCAGCAGCCAGCGTTCATCCCGCAGGACTCGACCGTCATCCAGGTGACTGTAAATCCAGTCGCGGTGCCGAGCCTGCCTGCCCGTTACCACCGGCAGCAGACTGAAGCCGTCGAATGGTCGGTCGGAAGGAAGTTTTGCTCCGGAGATTTCTGCCAGTGTGGGCATGATGTCCGTCAGGTCCGCAACGGCGTTTGAGACCATTCCGCGACGAGCTCCCGGGCCCACAACAATGCCGGGGACTCGAGCACCCAGTTCCGTTACGGTACTTTTTCCACGGGTCGCCGTACCGTTATCACCGATAAATATGATCCAGGTGTTTTCGGCCAGTCCGGCTTCCTGCAGGCCGCTGCGCAATCGCCCCATCAGGTAATCCAGATACTGCAGGTTGTTGCGAAATGTCGCAGGCAGGCGTTTGCCGGGATTGGCGGGATCCGGCGTCTCAAGATGCGGGCCGTGAGTCAGCACTGAAGTGTAATACACGAAGAACGGCTGCGACTTATGGCGTACGGCAAAGTCGAGCACAAAATCGTTGAACAAATCCGGGCCGTAATCACTGGCCGTCGTGCGACGGTACTCGCCATTCTGCACGATGCAGGGATGCCAGTATCGGCAGGTATTACCACCCTTGCCGCCGGCGCCTTCGTGCGCGGGATGAGTAATGCCGGGAGGCAGATTATGGTCATAGGCCCACATGCAGTACTCATCAAACCCGGCATCACGCACCAGTGTCGGCAGGCGACCTGAAAGCTGCCACTTGCCAACCTGTGCTGTGGCATATCCGGCGGACTTCATCAGGTCCGCATGGGTAAAGTGGCTGCCGATATCGGCCTGCGGTGAATCTCCGGCCGGCTTGAAGGCCGGATTCTGCATGCCCAGAAACCCGTTGTGAAAACCGTATTGCCCGGTCATCAGCGCGACTCGGGTGGGAGTGCACAGGGGCATGGCATAGAAGGTTTCGAACCGGACACCGTCCGCCGCCATGCGATCCAGGCTGGGCGTTCGATGTTCCGGGTGACCGTAACAGCCCAGTTCGGCGGCACCGAGGTCGTCTGCCAAAATCAGGATGACGTTGGGGAGTGCCGCACCAGGCTGTTCAGGCGATGCAGCCACAGTGGACTGTGACTGCCACAACAGCAGCCACGTCAGCACAACGAAACAGGACATTGCGTGTCGCATGGTCAGTCAATCTGCGCATTGAACAGTGCACTGGGACGCATGGCGGCAGCCAGTTTCGCACTGTCCGGATGGTAATACCCGCCGATATCCAGAGGATGGCCCGAGGCTGTTGCAATTTCGGCAACAATTCGCTGTTCGTTTTCCGTCAGGATGCGAGCCATATCGCGGAATTCCGATGCCAGTTCAGTATCAGCAGTCTGGCTGGCCAGCGCCTGAGCCCAGTAGAGGGCCAGATAGAAATGACTGCCGCGATTGTCGAGCTCCCCGGGGGCACGACCCGGAGATTTGTTTTCAATCAGATAACGGCCATTGGCTTCGTCCATGGCCTTCGCCACAACCGCCAGTTTTTGGTTGCCGGTCTTTTGCGAAAGATCTTCCAGTGAAACGGCAATCGCCAGGAATTCACCGAGAGAATCCCAGCGAAGATGCCCCTCTTCGACAAACTGCTGGACGTGCTTGGGAGCCGAACCGCCGGCACCTGTTTCAAACAATCCGCCACCCGCCAGCAACGGCACGATCGACAGCATCTTGGCACTGGTGCCCAGTTCCAGAATCGGAAACAGGTCAGTCAGGTAATCTCGCAGCACGTTGCCGGTCACGGAAATCGTGTCGAGTCCCTGGCGACACCGCTGGCAGGACAATTTCGATGCCTCCACCGGAGACAGAATTTCGATCTGCAGCCCCGTGGTATCAAAATCCTGCAGATACTGTCGGACTTTGGCGGTCAGGTTGACATCGTGGGCCCGCGCCGGATCCAGCCAGAAGATGGCCATATTGCCCGTAAGGCGGGCTCGGTTCACCGCCAGTTTCACCCAGTCGCGGATCGGAGCATCCTTCGTCTGGCACATTCTCCAGATATCGCCGACTTCCACGGAGTGCTGCATGAGCACCGTGCCATCCCGGGAAATGACCTGCACTGTGCCGGCTGCGGGGATTTCGAAGGTTTTGTCGTGCGAACCATACTCTTCGGCCTTCTGAGCCATGAGTCCCACGTTGGCCACGTTCCCCATGGTGCGCGGATCGAAAGCGCCGTGGGTCCGGCAGTCATCGATCACCGCCTGATACACCCCGGCGTAGCAGCGATCCGGGATCAGTGCCAGGGTGTCATACAATCGCCCGTCCGATCCGTACATCCTGCCGGACGAACGAATAGCGGCCGGAACCGATGCATCGATGATCACATCACTGGGAACGTGCAGATTGGAAATGCCTTTTTCTGAATTCACCATCGCCAGCTGCGGGCCTGCGGCATAAGCCGCCTGCAGGTCCGCCAGAATCGCCTGCTTCTGTGACTCAGGCAACTGTTCCAGACGCAGCAGCATGTCGCCCAGTCCGTTGTCGGGGTCAACACCCAGTTGCTGCAGCACTTCGGCGTGCCGGCTGAATACGTCCGCGAAGTACACGCTGACCACGTGACCGAACAAAATCGGGTCGGACACCTTCATCATGGTGGCTTTCAGGTGCAGTGACAGCAGCAGGTCCTGCTGTTTCGCTTCAGCAATCTGCTGAGCGATCCATGCACGGAGTACCCGGACGCTGAGGCAGGAGGCATCAATGACCTCACCGGCCTGCAGCGACAGTGATTCCTTAAGCACCCTGACCGTGCCGTCCGTCTGCACCAGCTGGATGCGTACACTGCCGGCTTCCGTCATGACATGGGATTGTTCGGTACCATAGAAATCGCCGTGGCTCATGGAGGCCACTCGAGTTTTCGAAGCAGGAGACCATGCACCCATGGAGTGCGGATTACGACGGGCGTACTCCTTCACCGGAGCAGCGACACGGCGGTCCGAATTGCCCTCGCGGAGAACCGGGTTGACAGCGCTGCCCAGCACTTTGTTGTAACGTGCGCGAGCATCCTTTTCGGCGTCCGTCGCAGGTGCTTCCGGAAAGTCCGGCACCGCAAAACCCTGCTGCTGCAGTTCCCTGATGGCCGCGGTCAGCTGAGGAATGGAAGCACTGATGTTGGGCAGCTTGATGATGTTGGCCGCCGGCGTTTTTGCGAGTTCACCAAGTTCGGCCAGAGCATCCGTGACCCGCTGACCTGGCTGCAGGCAGTCCGGAAAGGCTGCCAGGATGCGGCCGGCAAGGGAAATGTCCCGCAGTTCAAGCTGCACGCCGGACGAACGAGTAAAGCGGCGGATGATGGGCAACAGGGAACTGGTAGCCAGTGCCGGAGCTTCGTCGGTCAGTGTGTAGACGATGGTGGAGGTTGCTGCCATGAGTCAAACGCCTGCGTGAGAAGAAGTGAAAGGTGTCAGTCTGAGCGGTCGCGAGCAGATGCCTGTGCGACAGACTGCGAACCGCTGTATGACGGAATGGAAAGCGGGCAGAATAGCTGAAAATGGTGGCTGGTGATACCCAGGAGCCTTGCAAATTGAAGGCGTGGAGAAATCGGAAAAGGGGGCTGCCCGCGGGATGCGGCAAGGCGGCAATTCGGGAGATCGCCGGGATCTCAACCGGGGGTTACTGAGCCCGTCGTGCTGCCGACGGCTGAAATGGGGGGCATACGAAATACTGAAAATCGGTCAGCAGTCATCTGCTTCCCACCAGCCTCCTTGCCGGCAATCAGAAGCAGATGACTGGACCCCGAAGGGTCTTCCGATTCGACAGCCAGCCTCCATGCAGCCGCCGTACTCCGCACAGCCCGGTAAGGCGCGGCAGGTTCCAGGGAACTTCCGCGCGTCATGCGCCGCCTGAGCCCCCGCAGAGGCTCTTCCTGACATCCCCTCCATGGAATGCCACCACGGCTGATAATTCAGGCAGAACCTGATCCTGACCCCGCTGCGCCAATCGCCTGATTCATGGCCTCTGACGTCAGCCGGTCAAACTGGTCCACATGCTGAGCAAAGAACGAATCCCACCGTCCTTTGTCCCAGATTTCGACATGATCCTGAACTCCGATCAGAACCACGTCATGCTGCAGACCAGCCAGTTGGATCAGCCGTTCAGGTATCCTTACCCGAGACTGCTTGTCCACCTGCACTCTCTCCGCCTGCCCGTAGAGCAGTCGGAGATAATTCCTTACATTTGCCTGCCCCGTGGAAAGCCGAGCCATCTGCTGAGCCAGCGCCTCAAATCCCTGAAGCGAATACAAAGCCAGACAGCCTTCATTCCCCGGAGCCAGGTACAGCTCTTCTGATTCACCGTCACGAAAACCGTCTTTCAAAGGTCTGGGAATGGCAAGCCTTTGCTTGTCATCCAGGCTTCGTTCGTAAGTTCCCGTCAGTGCCATCAGATCGATCTGCCCCGGTGTTTTGCGGGACTTTCGAGGGTGCTCCACACGAGCCCCCACTTTTCCCCACAAACCACCACTGGCCGAATGCTATCGGATTTGCCAGGGGTGTCAAGTTTGTTTGCTGAATACGGTCCGCAGGCACTTCCATCGTGGCGTTAAGTGCTTTATTGCTTTTAGTTTATGAATTTGCTTGTTTTTCTGTCGGGAGCTTTTTCAGTGGTTGGGTACCGCTGCTGCGGTGGCTGGTTCGTCAGGCCGCGTTCCACAGGTGCATGCTGCTGCAGACTGCTGACGCATGGGAAAAACACTGGTTTTTCACGCTGTCCTCGGGGGCGTGGTAAATTGTGGGGGAGATTTTGGGAACAGCGCCTGCAATCGCCGCAATTCCAGCGGTTTGCCCGCGTGCAGGCGCAACGGCTTCAGTCTGCTTCACCTGCCCTGGTTCCTTCGAAGAATCGAGCTCAACCGAATTTCCTTCGTATGTGAGACAGGCTTCCCGCGTTGGAGGTCGTCAGCGAAAGGGCACCACAAATCGTCCGTTCCGGGACGCAGTCCTGAATTTGTCTGCGGACCGATCCGAGCATTTCTGAGAATGCAATAATGTTCTCTGCTTTTGGAGGGGGACGTGCTTGTGGCAGGGATTCGGACCGTTAGACCCTGGCACCCTTTCAGTGACGGGGCGCGGCGTCAGGCTGGTGTCGTGGCCCTGATGGTTTGTCTGTGTCCTGTCTCGGGCGGCATTGTGACGTACGTCACGCCATCAGAAGCCATGAATTCAAATGCCAACTGGGTCGCGGTCAACGGCACTTATACCCAGAACTTTGGATACGCTTTTACGACAGGGAGCAGCGGTCCGTTCAGCATAGACTGGGTCGACCTGCAATTGAATACCAGCGGTCAGACGGTCGGAGCAGGGGATTGACAATTGCTCTGCGTTCCACCACCAACACCACGGCGTATTCCGCTGCTGCTGGCACGACTGCGTATGCCGCGGATACTGTGAACTTTACGATGCCGACAACGACCAATACTGCGTTCACCCTGAACCTGACGGCCGCACAACTGCCGAATCTCTCGGCATTTGCCATGCAGTCCAACACGGCTTATGCCTTGATCCTCTACGCACCCTCCGTCAACATCGGAATGGGGCGGAAAACCGATTATGCGAATAACACGACCAATAACTTTTACCAGGTCACGAATGGATTCACCATGCTGAATACATTTCGTAATAATGTCAAGTACCAGAACAATGCGTCCAGCTTTCCGTCTCTGGGGATCTCCTTCGGAGCCACGACGGGCTTAACGTCTGTCCCCGAACCGGGAGCGATGTTTGTGTGCGGACTGATCGGGATTGGGGTGGTTTATCGCTTGCGACGCCGAACCGCTTGCTGATGCTCCGGATTGTTGCGTTTGACGTGAGCAAAGGTTGCGGGGGTAATAGTTCGGAACCGGGTGCCTTGATGAAAAAGTCCGTTCGGACGGATCCCTGGGGAGCAAGGCCTCTCCAGGGGTACTTCCGGTAACACACCCGTGCGGCACAGCTGGTCCAGAAATCCAGATTTCGGAAGCGAGTTTGTCCGAACAGGTCGCAGCCCGGTCGCCGGACGCCTTGTCACGCAGCGGAAAAAATCCTCTTCCGATTTGTGTCCGCGTGGGCTGTCATGAGTCACCCGCGCCTGCACCCCGATGCACGCCCCGCTATTGCCCTGACAATTGCCGTCAGGGATTCTCCGGAGATCCAGCTCGCCCTTCAAAGATGTATCAACCTGCCTGACGCGGCTCTTGAAGCTGCAGCGGCAAGCGGTGGAGTCACCCCCCCGGTACCTCGCAGGGCCCAGCGTACGGTGGCTGCGGCTCTGAAGTCGGGTCGTTCCATCCCCGTCTGCCAATCCGAGTTGAGGCGGTAACCGAGACACGCCAGGGCCGTGGGCAGCGACTGCGACCTGCCCTTCCCGCACAATCGCTGCGCCACCACTCTGCTGTGCAGCACAGCACATGACAGACAATCGGATGTGATCAGAGCTCCGCACGCAAAATGATGCTGCTTCGAACTCGGCAACGTGCTTGCCCAGGAGCAACCCTGCAGAGTGCTGGCATCAAAACCGGCGGAATTGCTGGTCACGCCCCCTGCGTTCCCAGACCTCCTGTTTGCCGGTGCTTGTCGTTTGTCGATACTCAACAAACACCTGAAAAAGTCGAAAATTGCCGACTTTCTTCAGATTTGCCCCTTTCGGGGTACGCTGGGATCAGGATTAGAGGTGAATTTTGCGAAGGCCCGGCAAGTCAAACAGGGCATGATGCAGGAACTGCTGGAAGACCTGCCCAACAAAATCTCGACAAGTTCCTGCTGAGCAGGCAAGGCCGTACCTGGGATGGTGTGCCGGTGCCAAACGTCGCTGTTCGCAGCCTTTCCGGTGCCCGAGGCAGCTTTGCGTGAGGCCGTCCTGAATGCCATCATTCACAAGGATGATGCGACCGGCACTCCGGTTCAGATCAGTGTGTATGCTTATAAGCTGATGATTTGGAATCCCGACCAGCTTCCGCCCTCATGGACCTTAGCAAAACTCAGGCAGAAGCATGCTTCACTGCCGTTCAATCCCGTAATTGCCAACGTCTTTTTTCGAGCGGGAGAGATTGAGGCCTGGGGACGTGGCGTTGAACGGATATTTGCCGCCTGCCGAGAAGCCCGGTTCCCTGAGCCTGTGATCGAGCAGGAGTCGACAGGATTGTGGATTTCCCTGGCATTTCCTGAAGACATCGTAAAGCGAACGGCAGAGTCGGATTCGGGGAAAAAATTCGGCCGAGGCGCTGGTGCCATCCTGAAAATGATCGAAGGTAATCCCCGAATTTCAGCCCAGGAAATGGTTGACTCGCTGACAATCTCGCTGACAATCAGCGAACGAGCTATCGAGAAAAACCTGCGCAGCCTGCGTGAGCAAGGCGTTATTCGCCGCATCGGTCCAGTCAGCCACGTGCGTTGAGCGTGGGATTTACGCGCCTATTGAAGCCCTGCCCGGTTCCGACGTCAAAATCGGTGAAACTGCTGGCCATAAACCCGGCGATCCCAAACGAGAGGGATACCGATCCGTGGTGACTGGGCTGTACCCGGCGAGTTTGCGTCAAACCTCACAGAATGGTTTGAAATCTGCCTGTGCAATCGCATCAGGAGCCGTGCCGGTTCGCACGCTGAAGCCTCCGCTCTGCCAACCCCGTGTCTTTGTGGTTCTGTGCGAGAATCAGATTGGCGTGGAGTGTTCTGGAGGACCGTGTGGTACCAGGCCCCGCTCTGCAAAGCCACGTGGTCGTCGGCGGGGCCGTTTTGTTGTTATCTGCCGCGTTGTCGGCCCAGCAGGAAGCGTACGAGTACATCGCCGTAATGTTCGTGCAGCATGACTCGGTGATATTCCACGGCTGTGTCGCGAAACAGCCGATCGAGTTCAGCCAGCCAGCGTTGCACTGCTTCACGATACTGCAGCGCCATGATTGCCGGATCCGCCAGCAGCGCCGGGGCTCCCTCAAGATCCAAAAACCGCATGGGGCGGTCAAACTGAAAGTCAATTTCGTTCTGTTCCAGCAGATGAAACACGGCGACATCGTGCCGCCGGAATCGCAAATGCTGAATCGCATGTTTTAGTTCGGCCGGATCCATCAGCAGGTCCGAAATCACTATCACGAGGGCTCGCTGTGCGATGCGTTCAGCGGCTTCGTGCAGCGCGGCAGGCAGGCCCGTGGGGCCGCCGGCTTTCAGCGATCCCAGCTCGTCCAGTACCAGTTTCAGGTGCGACGCACTGCGACGCGGCCGGATCTGCTTTTGAAAGCCGTTGCCTGCACAGTACAGCCCCACAGCATCACCCTGCCCTGCCGCAAGACAGCCCAGAGTTCCTCCGAGGCGACGAGCGTAATCAAGGCGAGTTGTGCCGGCATCCCGATTTCCACCAGGGCCAAAGTTCATCGACCCGCTGACGTCCACCACAAGACACAGCCGCAGATTGGTATCAGCTTCGAATTCCTTGATATAGAAGCGATCACTGCGGCCCCACGCGCGCCAGTCCAGCCGCCGGGTGTCATCACCCGGCACATACTTGCGGTACTCGCTGAATTCCAGACTGGATCCGCGCGTGGGACTGCGGTGGCGGCCGGAAACGCTGCCGATCATCGGCAGTCGCGCATCGAGGGCCAGCCCCTGCAGCCTGGCGATGACTTTCGGTTCCAGATATTCGTGCAAGTTCCAGCTCCCTCAGCAGGCTGTCACCGGTGCAGATCATGTGCGTTCGCGGCTGAGCTCTGCTGCCAGCCGGCGTACGATGGTCGTGCTGGTGGCGCCTTCAGACTCGGCAGCAAAAGTGGTCAGTACGCGATGCGTCAGAACGGGTTCGGCCACGGCCAGCAGGTCCTCCATCCGCACCATATAGCTGCCATACAATGCAGCGCGGGCTCTGGCTCCCAGAATCAGATACTGCGTGGCTCGCGGGCCGGCACCCCAGGCAACCAGCGGCTTGATCCATTCCGGAGCATCCGCGGAGGCCGGGCGAGTTCGTCTGACCAGATCGACCGCGAATTCATAGATATTCTGCGGCACCGGTACTCGCCGCACCAGTTCCTGAAACTTCTGCACCAAAGCACCGTCCAGCACATGCTGCAGCGTCGGCATGCGACCGGACGTGGTCGTTTTGGCGATCTGCAGTTCTTCGTCACGCGACGGATAATCCACTCGAATCAGGAACATGAACCGGTCCAGCTGAGCTTCCGGCAGCGGATAGGTGCCTTCCTGCTCAACCGGGTTCTGTGTTGCAAGTACGAAGAATGGCGGTGACAATGGATAAGGTCGCCCAATCACAGTCACCCGGTGTTCCTGCATGGCCTCAAGCATGGCGGCCTGAGTCTTGGCGGGGGCACGATTGATTTCGTCCGCCAGGACAATATTGGCGAAAACCGGGCCTTTCTGAAATTCGAACTGTCGCCGACCTTCCGCGGTCTCCTGCAGAATATCCGTACCGGTAATGTCCATCGGCATCAGGTCCGGCGTGAACTGGATGCGACTGAAGCTGAGCGACATGGTTTCAGCCAGGCGACTGATCAGCAGCGTTTTGGCCAGCCCCGGCACCCCCATCAGCAGAGCATGGCCGCGAGCGAACAGGCAGATCGCCAGTTGCTCAATGACGGTGTCCTGGCCGACGATAATCTTTGCCAGCTCGGCCTTCAGTTGCCGCCAGACTTCGCGGAGTTCATCAATCGCCGCCACATCGTCAGCAGCCACGTTCCCGGCAGCAGCCGCCGGGCGATCATTCTGGTCCATGAAGCACGCAACCCCTTACTGATTCAACTGGAAGTTCCACTGGCCCTGGTCCTGCAGATTCAATTCCACAAGTCGGTTGTCCTTGTTGTAGCGAAACAACTGAGCTGTTCCCTGCCAAACCTCGAACTGCTCAGCAGAAAGACTCTGCCTGACAACGTCGAGGTCTGCCAGCAGCACCGGATAGCAGAACAGGATAATGTCACGAAAATAGTCGTAGTGATCCCAGGGCTCCTGTTTGGGCAGAGTCTCGAGGGTGATCTTCCGGATGGCATCGCGCTGTTCCGGCAGCAGCCACAGTTCCTGATCAAGCAGTGCTGTGACGCAGTGCGAATCCGCCTGTCTGCGGCGTTCCTTCCGCTGCTCCTTCAGGGTTTGTGCCTGCTGTCCCAGGCTCAGCTGGTCGATGGCGTTCTGCCAGATGGCAGACGGATTTTCGTGCTGGCTGTAGACGTCCGGACGAGTCAGGCCGAAGGAAAAATTGCCGCCGCCGGCGAACTGCTGACGATGGTTTTCCATTTGATCAATCGTGTTGTAACACTGATCACGCCATCCCCGCAGGCCGCTGCTGGTGGCCCCCAGAGCCGCCAGACGCAGTGCGGCGGTCTGTTCGGCTGAAAGCTGGAAAGATTCGGTGTACCACTGCGAGCGTGTGCGGTATGCCGACAGCATCCAGGGTTCCAGCTTTTGACTGGCTTCTTCCACAAATTTCAGCCACTCTTCAGGTGTCTGAGATGACGACAGGTGCATTTGATCCAGCGAGTCTCCGAGTTTGGCAGTTTCTGCCAGGAACTGGGCCTGAGTTTCATTCAGAACATCTTTGCGAGCCTGTTCAGTGACACAGGTCCACAGGTTTTCATAGGGCAGGAAATAACTGTACGGGGTGGCGGAATACAGCGGATGCCAGCTTTTTTCGCCGGCCACCTGCAGGTGCTGATCCACGATTCCAGTCAGTTTTTCGGCCTGCTGGATTGTCAGGAACAAACGGCGATCCACCAGATCCGCGATGTACGCGGCAAAGGTCGTGCGCTGAAAGTTTGCTCGTTCCTGCAGCGCCGCCTGCAGTTTTTGCTTTTGCTGTTCATCTGCGACGTTCTGCAGTACGTTTTCGACAAGTGCACTGGCGAGTGAACGACCGGCACCCTGGGGACCACCGTAAAGGATCGGAGCCATCGACTGAGCGGCTGCACCAGGATTGATCCGTCGCCGCTGCTGGAGATCAGGGGCGGCCGTCAGCTGCTGCTGGATCTGCTGTGCTACCTGCATCCGCTGTTCAGGAGTCAGTGCTGCGACCGAGTTCATCCATGACGCCACGGCATTCAGCAACCGCAGATTCCGCTGCTGGGTGGCCTGCTGCACCTGTTTCATGCCCGCGTTTTCTGCAGGATCCACGGCCACACCGATCTGCACAGCCTGCATCACCTCAGCGTCTGGTCCCCCCTGCAGGCCGTTCAGGACTTCATTGAGTGCCTGGGTCAGGCGTTCCAGCAGCGGTGGCTGCTGAGCGTGACAGTCATTGACCGTCCACGGCGAAACGAGGGCCAGCAGCAGCAGGAGCAGCCGCAGAGCTGTACCAGTGCGAGTGGCAGTGAACCGGGCTGCTGAGGGAGAGCTGTCCATGGCGGAGATTGTGTGCAGAACAGACTGTGGGAAGCGTGATGCTGGTTACCGCTGCGAGTATTCTCAGAATCCCGCTGCCTGCTGGCAAGCCGCGCCGTCAGTCCTTGCGTCAGAATTGGCGATTTTCTGGTTTCCGCTGCTGCAAATCCGGGAAATCAGCGGCATTTCCCGCGGAAATCCTGATCCGAACCATTTTTTTGTACGGTTTCATTCGGTGAGCAGCACTGTTTTCCGGAATGCCTGCGGGCAGACGGGTGCGGGTGGTTTTCAGAACTGGCGGAAGGAGTATTCCATGCGACTGACTCTCAGAACTCTGCTGGCCTATCTGGACGATCGGCTGCCCCCCGAGAAAGCTCGTGAGATCGGACTGAAGATACAAAAAAGCGCTTTTGCCACGGAACTGGCAGAGCGTGTGCGTGAGGTAAAGAGGCGGCGTCGCGTGGCGACGGAGCAGGACAAAGTGCCTCCCGTGGATGCCAACCTGATCGCCGAGTATCTGGATGATCAGCTGGCTCCGGATGTTGTGGCGCGTCTGGAGCAGCGGATTCTGGCTTCGGACGCCCTGCTGGCCGAAGTGGCGTCGGCCCACGAACTGCTGGGGATGCTGCGGGACCCCGTGCCTGTCGAGTCGCGGCTGCGCGAACGGTTGCTGATGCTGGATTCCGCGGGGCTGACCACGGCAGCACCTTCAGAACAGGCTGACGGCAATTCGGAGGCGGCGAATTCCGCAGGCTGGACGGAATCCCCGGCGACCTCCCGAGGCTGGCTGCGGTGGTCGTCAGTGCTGGTGGGGCTGGGTCTGTGTGCGTGGCTGGCCAGCGTGTTCACCGATTCCAGATTGCTCAAGCCACCCGCCGAGCAGGCCGCAGTACCGGTGGCTGCCGCGCCTGATCAGCCCCCCGAACAGGCCGAGGCTCCGGCAGCAGCACAGCCGGAGGCTGCCGCCGCTGCAATCGCTGCCGGACCGCCGGGGCCGCAGGACAACCAGGTGCCTGCTGCCGCATCAGAACCTGGCATGGCTGCGAATGCACCTGGGAAGCAACCGGCAGAACAGCCAGATGCAGCGGCACAGTCGGTGGCAGCCGCTGAGCCGGCCCTGGCAGACGCTGCTGCAGAGCAAATCGCTGAGATCCCCGTACTGCTGCAGTCTGACAATCGCACGCTGCTGCTGGCCAACGGCAAAACTGGCACCTGGAATACTCTGCTGCAGATCCCCGGCGGCGACACCATCACAACGGCACCGAACATCACCAACAGTGCTCCGCTGCTGAAAAATCGCTGGTTTGGAGTACCTCAGCCATTTGAAATGAAGCTGCGATATGAGGGTGCAGGCTGGCAGGTGCGAGCATTGGGGGGCTCGCTGCTGCGATTGTCGGGAAGTCAGCCCGGTCTGCAGGTCCTGTCGTCGCGGCTGCTTGTGACAGTTGATCCGGCGATGGCCTGGAATGATCAGCAGTTGCCGGTGCTGAATCTTCAGTGCGGAAATTCGCCGACGCTGCTGACGCTGCAGACCGCTGATACCGAGTTCGCAGTGCAGGTCGTACCGGCAGCCAGCGCTGTCGATCCACTTCAGACCGAGGGTGTGGCGGGGGATATTCCGGCTGATCCGGCAGCGGTCAGTGCCGCCTTGCTGTCCACAGACTGTGACTATCGAGTGCTGATGACGGTGACACGGGGGGCGATTGGTTTGAAGCACGGCGACGCTGAATCGCTGTCGCTGCCCGCGGGTGTCGAGGTGGAATGGCAGGTGCTGGATGGAAGCCAGCTGGCAAATTTTCGCCAGGCAGCGTCAACCCCGGCGACAATTTCCGCGTGGATGCTGGAGCCCGAAACGGAGCCTGTGCCAGAGGCCGCGCGAATCCGCGAGCAACTCACGAAACTGCTGGAAGCCGGCAGCGATCCTCGCGAAGCCGTCCTGCCTCTGGTGACAGACCGCAACCCGCAGGCCGGATTGCTGGCCGTTGAAGTACTGGTGCTGACTCGCAGCGCCGAGTCACTGCTGAATCTGTTTTTTGAGGACCTGGATGAGACTGTGCAGCGGCGAGTGATTGATGGGTTGCAGGCCATCATGTCATCGTCGACCGCTGCTCAGCGACAGATTCAGGATTCCCTGGCCACGCGTCTGCCCATGGCAGAAGCAGTCAACATCCAGAAACTGCTGAACGGGGTTTCTGCTGCTGCGGCTGCTGAACCCGAGACGGCTCAGCAGCTGCTGGCGTATCTGGGCGACGAACGGCTGGGAGTGCGGACTTTGGCGATCTACCGACTGGAGCAGATCACCGGGGATCGGCAGAATTTCTACCCGGCCGCTGATGCGTCACGTCGCCGGGACTCGATCCGCCGCTGGCAGAAATGGCTGGACCGTCAGAGCGGAACGCTGATTAAGCCCGAGCTGAATTGAGTTGTCAGTTGTCAGTTGTCAGTCAGGTGCGTTTCCTTCGCGTGAGGCAGTGCCCTGGCGAGTGCTGAGGGGCAGTGACGACTGCTGATGGGTTGGCGTTACAGGGTAGTTTTCCCCCTCACCCCCGGCCCCTCTCCCCCTGCGGGGGCGAGGGGAGGAATGTGTGTTGGGTGTCGGTCGTGTGTGTTTCCTTGGCGTCTTCGCGTCTTCGCGTGAGGCAGTGCCCCTGGCGAGTGCTGGAGGGCAGTGA
>Ga0209985_10001486_pt1 | contig 22910 bp, 16 predicted proteins | sample NOAtaG_FD_187305 | JGI IMG/M metagenome (GOLD analysis project Ga0209985, IMG submission 187305) | Freshwater lake microbial communities from Lake Erie, under a cyanobacterial bloom - NOAA_Erie_Diel6S_1000h metaG (SPAdes) (version 2) | ecosystem: Environmental > Aquatic > Freshwater > Lake ...
GATTTTGTTTGGATTGGGGGGCTATCGAAACGAACTGACTGCAGGGGCGGGGCTGGGGTGGGCAATACGCATGCAGCGGGCGTAGACTGTTGTGCGGTTTTCGTTGGGGAATGGCCTGGCCCGGGTTCGATGAGCTGCCGATGCTGGACTTCATCGAGATCAAGAACTTCCGCTCGTGCGAAGACGTTCGGCTGCGTTTGGCCGAGCCGGTGGTGGCGCTGTTGGGGCGGAACGGGGTGGGCAAGACGAGCCTGCTGCATGCGATTGCGCTGACAGCGCACCTGTGCGCCAAGGACGACGAGCCGGAGTTTGGCATCTCGCCCCGCAACGGCTGGGACACGATCCAGTTCACCCTCGGCCTTTCGGTCGCCGGCGACGGCTTCTTCTACACCACGCAGCGTCCACCCAACGGCGGCCACCCGATCCTGTTTACCGAGCAACTGTCACGCGGGCCCAACGTGCTGTTTGAACGGCATGGCGAAATGCTGAACTACACCTCGGGCGGCCGGATGCAGCCGTTGCGCCTGGGCATGGGTGCCTCGGCACTGCCGACCCTGCTGCGTTTCCTTCCGACCGACGACCCGCTGCGGGGCACGCTGCAATCGGTCGCCGACGTGCTCGGCGCGGTGGTCTACTACCCGTTGCAGCAACCCTTCCGGGAGCATGTGGGCGACGGACAGTTGATCGAACGCAGCAAGTATGAGGCGTGGAAGAGCGGGAGCGGACGAACGGTCCCGAGCCCGCCGCCGTCGGTTCAGATGCGGCTGCTGGACCTGTACCTGGCGAGACGGGCGGACTTTGACGAACTGCGGGCGCTCCTCGGGCCCGACGGCATCGGCCTGCTGGCCGACATTCGCGTGGGCACGGTGGAGATTCCCGTCAGCGGCGGCCCATCGGCCGGCACCAGCACCGAGACGGCGTACGCCCTGTCGTTTGTTCCCGGCGATGGGCTGGCGGGTGCCGGTCGATCCTTCCGGTACAGCGGGCTTTCCGCCGGCACTTGGCGGATCTTGCAACTGTTCACGTACCTGATCTTCGACCGCAACTCGTGCATGCTGGTGGAGCAGCCAGAGGATTCGATCCACCCTGGGCTGCTGGAGAAGGTGGTGGACGTACTGCGGAGTTACGCGGGACGGACGCAACTGATCTGCACCACGCACTCGCCGGCGGTGATGAACCTCATCGGGGCCAAGGGCATCCGCCTGGTGACCGCCACAGAGGGCACCACGCGGGTGGACGAACTGTCCGATCGCGATGTGGAATCCGCCCAGGACTACTTGAAGGACCACGGGACGCTGGCGGAGTTTTTGAAGTTGATGGAGGGGCGGGTGGTATGAGCACGATCGCCATTTTGGCGGAGGACACCTCGGACGTGGAGGCGCTCAAGTACATCGTGCGGAGAGCCCTGGGGCGGGAGCGACTGCCCCTCTGGACCAAGGGGTACGGCGGCGGGGGCGACCTGCTGAGCAAGGGCGTGCGAGACATCCGTCAGTTGCAACGGGAGGGCGTGCAGCGGTTTGTGGTGTGCCACGACGCCGACACGGAGAGCTGGGAGGCCGTTGACAGCAAAGTGCGACGGCGCCTCCTGACACCCACGGGCATTGCTGAGCGGTGCTGCGTCGCGGTGCCGGTGCAGGAACTGGAGGCATGGCTGATTGCCGATGAGCAGGCGATCAACGCGGTGATCACGAGTTTTCGGTTCGGTGGGCACCGGAGCCCGGAGCAGATCAACAGCCCCAAAGAATGGCTGCGGAGTGAGTCGAGACGGGCCGGGGGCAAGCCGCTGTACGTGCCGAAGATGCACAACCCGCGGGTGGCGGAGCGCTTGCGGCTGGAGGTGGTGGGTCAGAAGTGCCCGTCGTTTCGGCGGTTTGCGGAGGGGCTGGCGGGGTGGCGAGGGGATGCGGGGGAGTTGTGATGGCGACCAAGGGCCGCCTGACCGCAGGCCTTTGGCTGCGGTTGCCTAGCAGGCTGTTGAAATAGGCTTTGACGAGCTTCTTCCGAGCCATTCCAGACCGTTTTCTGCCCGTTAGACCCGGGTACGAGGGCCGGAAAGTCGGGCGGTTCAGTAGCCGGATGGGTTTTTCAACAGCCTGTTAGCGCTTGTCCTTGCCGGAGCCGGAGGGGCTGGGGCCGCTGGGCTGCGAACCACCCGGCTTGCCCTCACCGGAAGACTGCCCCCCCAGACGGGAGCCGCCCAGACTCGGCGCGCTCCGCCCGCCGCCGGAGGGCATCGGGCCCATCTGGCCCCGACCTTCGGGCGAGGCGGGCTGACCTGCTGCGGGCTGGCCGCTGCGCTGGAAGGGACGGAATGCGGGCTGGCCCTGGCTTTGGCTCGGGCTGGGCCGTGCCGAAGGCTGCATCTGCTGGGGCCGCGCCGCGGCGCTGGGCCGGGCCGAGGGGCCGACGGGCTTGGCGGACGGCGTGGCAGGCCGGGGCTGAGCGGGCGACGGCGCCAGCGAAGGTGCCGCCGACGGCTTGGCCGACGGCCCGGGCTGCTGGGCCTGGGGCTTGGCATCAGGCCGCGAGGAGCGGAAAGGCCGCACCGGTTCGGGCGCGGGCTTGGCCGATGGCTGCTGCCCCTGCGGCTTGGCGTCGGGCCGGGCCGAGGACGGGCGGCCGATGACCGCCGTGGGGCCCTGGCCGGGGTTCGGGGCTTGCGCCTGAGGCTTGCTCGGTGCCGCGTCGGTCCGGCGACCGGGCAGGGTCTGGGGCTTGCTGCCCGAGCCGGGCGACGCCGCCGGCCGACCGGTGGGAGCAAGCGAGGGGTCGGGCGAGTTGAACACCGGCTGGGTGCCGCCGCCGGTGTTGGCGCTGAGCCGGGGCTTGGAGCCGGGGCCAGAGCCACCAGTGGGCCCGCCAGTGGACCCGCCGGCGAAACTGTCGCTGCGACGGCCGGGGAGCGTCTGCACAGCGGCCGAGGAGGCGACGGTGCGGGGCTTGGAGGAACTCAGCCCGGCGACCGAGGGGCCGAGAGACGAGTCGGTCCAAGGAGCGGGCGAGGGCCCGACCGTCGGCGTGGACACCACCGGCAGCACGCTCGTGCTGCTGCTGGAGGTGTTGCGGTTGATGTTCACGACGTTGTTGTCGCCGTTGATGATGACGCCGTTGTTCTCAACCCGGCGGCCGTAGCGATCGCCCCGCCAGTGGCGGCGATCGCGCCAGTCGCAGTCGTCCCAACGGCGCCAGCCGCTGTCGCAGTCGTCATCGCCGATGCGGATGGAAAGGTTGAAGGACGAACGCCAGCCGGAGGAGTAGTACACGCTGGTGAACGAGTCGTAACACGGATCGGTGTAGACCACCGGCGGGCAGTAGACCGGCGCAGGCACCACAACCACCGGCGGGTGATAGACCACCGCAGGAGGGCAGTACACCGGGGCGCGGTACACGGGCGGGCACGGGTCGTAGTGGTGGTACACCCGCGTGATCGGCCGCCAGCCGTAGTACGGGCGGGGCCAGCAGTCGGAGGACCAACTGGAGTACGAGTAGGTGGTCACCACGCTGGAACCGCCCCACCAGATGGGTCCGCATGATGGACCATCGGAGAACGAGAATCCAAAGGAAAAGCTGTCGGCCTGAGCGGCGGTGGACATGCCGGCGGCGACGCCTGCCAGAGCGAGCAGGGCGGAGACGTGACGGAGGGCACGCATGGTGTCTTCTCTTCCTACTGGGTGGCCCAGTGCGGGCACCGGAACGCAGGCGGACGCACGAAGGCCAGATCAGCGGCAGCAGGCGAAGCCGTCTGGCACTCCGGGCCGAAGCGCGCCGGGGCGGCGTGTGCGGACGGGCCGCTCACGCTGCGGAAGTATTCGGGGCCAGACCGGCCCGGATTCACGGACCGGCGGGGAACCGGGAAGGTGACCCGCAGATGGACACAAGTCCGGATAACTGCGCCGTGCGTGCAACCGTCCACACGCCTCGGCCTGCTCACCTGGGGGCGAAGTCGTCGAAGTCCTCGGGCAGATCAGGCAGGCCCTCGTCGGTGTTCCACTGGTCGGCCGGGTCGGCCGATGACGCCGGCGGAACGGCCGGTGGCTGGGCCGAGGCGGGGCCGGCCGAGGATGCACCGTCCAGCGGATCGGCCGATTCGGCGTCGCGGTCGGGGCCGCCTCCGTCGCGGTGGTTGGAGATGGGGCCGGTCTGGCGGCCGGCGCGGAAGAAGCCCGATGGCCCGGCGGGGGCGGCGAAGGGGGCGGGGGAGGCGGGGGGAGCGGGCTTGGGTTCGGTGAAGGTGCCGGCGTCGAACGGGGCAGGCGCGGATGGCGGGAGGGACGCAGGGGCGTCCGGAGTCGGGTCGTTGAACGAGCCGTACCCGGGGATGCCGTAGTCGTTGGCGTTGCGCTGAGCGGCGCTGGGCGGCACGTAGACGTCGTTGCGGGCGCCTTCGGGGGCGAGGTTGGAGAAGCGGGTGGCGTCGGCGTTCCAGTGCAGCCGGACGGTGCCGGTGGGGCCGTTACGCTGCTTGGCGATGATGACCTCGGCGACGCCGAGCTTGTCCTCGTTGGCCGGATCGGCGAACCACGCCTCGTCGCCGATGTGGTAGTACTCCTCGCGGTGCAGCAGCAGCACCACGTCGGCGTCCTGCTCGATGGAGCCGGACTCGCGCAGGTCGGACAGACGCGGGCGGTTGTTCTCGCGGCCTTCGGGGTTGCGGTTGAGCTGGGCCAGCGCGACGATGCAGACGTTCAGTTCGCGAGCCAGGGCCTTGATGCCCCGCGAGATAGCGCCGACTTCGGCCTGACGGCTTTCCTTGGCGCTGCCGGGCGCCGAGAGCAGCTGCAGGTAGTCGATCATGATGACCTTGACGTTGTGCTGGGCCTTCATGCGCCGGGCACGGGCGCGAAGGGCCATGAGCGTCAGGCCGGGGGTGTCGTCGATGTACAGCGGGGCGCGGCCGAGCTGCTGGCAGGCCTGCAGCAGCAGGGCATACTCGTCGTGCGGGGGCGTCTTGCGCAACTGGCCGGAGCGGATGTTCTGGCTGGAGATGCCCGACCAGCCCGAGAGCATGCGCTGCGCCAGCGAGGCCTTGGACATTTCGATGGAGAACACGCCCACGCCCACGGGGTTTCGAACAGCGCGGATGCTGGCGGCTGTGTCAGTGCCGAGGGCGATCTGCTCGGCGATGTTGAGCGCCAGGGCGGTCTTGCCCATCGACGGGCGGGCGGCGAGGATGACCATTTCGCCCGGGTGAAAGCCGGTGAGCTGCTTGTCCAGATCGTGGAATCCGCACTCGACGCCGGACTCGACGGCCTTGCCCATGTCGATGGCCATCAGCCGCTCGAACTCCTTGTGCAGGAGCTGGCTGATGGACTCGATGTCGCTGGTCTGCTCGCTCTGGGCGATCTCGAAGATCTTCTGCTCGGCGGCATCGACGAGCTTCCTCGCATCGTCGCCGGTAACCGAGCCGGCGTGGTAGACCTCGTGGAGGATCTCGCCGGCGGCGTCGATAAGACGGCGGAGCTTGTACTTCTCATTGACGATCGACGCGAAGTGCGGCGCGTTGACCGCAGTGGGTACCTCGTAGGCGAGCTTTTCCAGATACTGCGGGCCACCGATGAGTTCCAGCGTGCCGTCGTCGCGCAGTTTGTCGGTCAGCAGCACCAGGTCCAGCGTGCCCTTGGCGTCGACTACCTGCAGGATGGCGGTGTAGATGCGCCCGTGCTTCTCGTCGTAGAAAGCCTCGCCGGATCTGATGACGGCCATCACATCGGTGATGACCCGCGGGTCGAGGATCATCGACCCCAGCAGCGCCATCTCCGCCTCGGGCGAGCCGGGGGGCTGGCGGTCGAAGAGCTTGCCCAGCGAGGATCGCCGCTGCAGCCGGGCCTCGTCCATGCGCTGGCGGACATCGCCCGGCCGCGAGGACGGGACGCCGTTGGCAAAGGACGGACTGGGAGAGGGGTCGGGCATGGGGCGGACGGTTGTAGCACCTTCGCCAGCAGGCTCGGCGGACCGCACCACGAGCGACAGGACATCCTGAGGATGTACCCAATCAATGCAGGGCATGCCACGCGATGGCGATCGACCGATTAAAGTCCTATAACTAAAACCTTGTGGTTTTCCGGCACTGCCGGCGTTCATTCCGGGCTGGCTTGCGCGAGCACGCGGGGCCTTAACCAAACAAAATACAAACATATTGAACGAATTGTCTCGCCCCCATGCGCATCGCGTGGTAGAGTGTGGGCACCCCTCATCGGTGTGAACCCCTCACAAGGTCATCCCGACGCGAGCGACGATGACGACCAACACTCTGCTGTGTCCGCGTTGGCTGGCCGCGAAGGCTCAGGACAACAGGCGAGACAGCAGAGTGCGGACGGGGCGGGCTGGAGGCGGGTGACGGTGGGAGGTGATGGTGGTCGGGCGGAGCCCGGCGAGAGACACCTCCCGGTTTGTGGAACAACGGCAGACCTGACTGCGGACTGCGGCAAACGCCGCCCCCGTGATCCTGCCCAGCCCACACCGGCCCAGACGGCAAGGACGCCCCGCGAACTTCGAATCACTGCCTGGCAACGCCCCGCGTGGGGCGCGTGCGGGGCAAGACTGTTCCGAGGCACTTCATGGCTCCAGCGCCCACCAACCCGACGCTGTCCCCCCCCGCTTGCTCCATGCCGGTCTGCGGCGATGGCTTCGGCGGAGGGTCGCGTTTGAGCGGTCGGCTCAAGCGGGCGACGTCGGCGACGGTCCGGGCGCCCCGCCGCTTTGCCGTCATGGACGCGGTGGCTCTCGGCGGCGCGATGTGCATCGCCGGCCTGTCAGCGGTTGTCACCAAGGAACTTTACAGTCGGGCCGGATGGAGCGGCACGCCGCTGGCGGCGCTGGAGCAGGTGGACTCGTCCATCGCCCCGCAGACACCCGGTGTCCCGACCGAACGTGTGAGCGATGCCGCGACCAACCGGGTGCTGGATGAACTGGCTTCCCAGGGCGGCAACTTCGGGGATGACTCTTTGACCATGTCGCCTCTGGATGCCGACTTGCCGCTGGCCGCCGAGATGCTTTGGGATGGCGAACAAACCAGTGAGCCCGGCGAACCGGAGGCCAAGCCGTCGTGGCCGGTGGAGACCCGCTGGTTCAACGGCAGGCCGGTGCGACCGGTGCGGACGATGACCATGGTGGTGACGGCGTACTCGCCCGATGAGCGGTCGTGCCCCGGTACGGCCGATGGCATCACCGCATCCCTGCACCACGTGCAGACCAATGCTCACCGCATGGTCGCCGCCGACACCCGCATCCTGCCTCTGGGCTCGATGATCAGCGTGCCCGGCTACGACGCCAGCCGGATCGTGCCGGTGCTGGACCGGGGCGGGGCGATCAAGGGCAACCGGCTTGATGTGCTGTTCCCCACCCATGAGCAGGCCCGCGCCTGGGGCGTGCGGCGGCTGACGGTGACGGTGTGGGACTATGCCGATGGCGGCCCGCGAACCAACTGGCGTCGGATCCGCGACGCCAAGCCGTAACACAGGCTGCATCCCGGCGGCGACGCCCCGTTGCCCATGGCCCGCCTTCAGCGTGCAAGGCGACCGGCCCGGGCCGCAAGGCGAGCGGCCCCGCGGGCTGCGTGCAGTTCATCATCGGCGAACAGGAGCGACCACCCCGGCCGGGCCAGACTGGTCAGCCGATCGCTGACCGACTGGTGCAGCGACGGACCGAGGTGCCTGAGCCCCAGACCGATTCCGCCAAGCAGAGCCACATGCTGCGGCCGGTAGATAGCGTGACAGATGCGGATGGCCCGCACCAGCGCCGCAACCGGAGGCTCATCAACTGTCAGCCGGGGCAGAATCGCCTGCAGATCCGGACCATACCACGCACGCAGGGCCGGAGCGCCGATGTACGCCTCCAGCGAGCCGGCGCCCCCGTCGCGTCCGACCGGAATGCGGCCGCGATCCGCGGACACCGAGACATCCATCTGGCCGATGTGGCCGGAGCTGGCCCCGTCGCTGGTGATACCCAGAAACACCCCGTCATCCAGCACCGCAGCGCCGACGCCGGTGCCCAACGAGAGCGCCAGTGTGCGGCCCGGCAGGGCATCGCCCCGCAGGGCGACAAAGTCGGTCGCGGCGGCCCGGGCGTCAGAGAACGTGTGCAGCGGAAACCCCGCCGGCACGCTCAGCGCTCGCTGCAGCAGGGCGACCAGCGGTACGCCAACCAACGCCGGCAGGTTGACGCTGAGCCGCAGCCGCGGGCCGTCGGCGGCCTGCTCCACCAGGCCGGGCAGGCACAGCCCGACGGCGGCGACGCCGGAGGTGGCCAGCGCCCAGCCCTCGGCGGCGGCGGCGATGGCGGCGGTCAGGTCCGCGGCGGTCGGCAGCACATAGGACGAGGTCACGGCCTGCGCCTGGACTTCGCCGTCACGCAGGAGCACGAGTTTGGTGCGGGTTCCGCCGATGTCCACGCCCAGGGCAAGCATGGGCGGAGGGTAGTGGCGTCGATCTGCAGCGGCGGCGAACCGCACGGGGTTACCGCTGACCGCCCCGCTTGCGAGCGGCCTCGTCTGCTCGCAGGGCCAGCGCGAGTGCGACCGCGTCGGCGGCGTCGATCACGCCGTTGCGGTCCACGTCCAGCGGGCTGACCGACTGCCGGTAGAGGTCCTCGGTGTCAAAGCGGCCGTCGCGGTTGATGTCGGTGTCGGGCGGGACGGGCACGCTGAGGTTGGCGTGCAGGATCAACTGATCGGCGTAGTCCACGTCACGGTCGCCATCCAGGTCCCAGCGGTGCAGGATGGCCGTGTTGGGATTGGCGGGGGAGGGTGTGAAGCACTGGACGAGGAATGCCAGATCCCGACCGTCGACCACGCCATCGGAGCCGAAGCGGTCGCGGCGCCAGTCGTCGATCAGCCACTCGCGATCGCGGGCGTTGATGATCCCGGAACCGTCCAGGTCGCACCGCGGGCTGGTGGCGGCGGGGACGGGCGTGCCGGAGAACACCGCATCGAAGGCTGTGATGTCGCGAGCATCGATGTAGCCGTCGGCGTTGATGTCGCCCCGACGCTGGATGGCCGAGGTGTTCAGCCAGTTCCGCAACTCGGTCAGCATGGTGGGGTTGGCGATGAAGGTGGGCGCGTCGAACCAGGCGAAGTCGTCAAGGCCGCGGCTGCGGGCGGTGGTCAATTGGCTGGAGATGCTCGGGCGGGAGGAGTTGGTGAGATTGGCCAGCCCGGCGACCACGCGACGGCCGATGACCGCCTGGCGGCCGGCCAGCAGGTCGTTGGAGATTGATGTCGAAGAGGCGAAGTACGCCATCATGAAGTAGAGCGAAGCCCCGTCGACGTTGGACCAGCGGGGCAGGTCGATCATCTTGCTGGTGTGGGTGCTGGAGTTCCACGCCGAGAAGGCGACGGCGGAGAAGGTGGGCAGCCCCAGCCCGCTGACCGTGCCGGGGGTGGCGGCGCCGCCGCTGACGGTGGCGTCACGCACGATGCGCAGCGCATCGGCGACGTTCTGGCGGTTCCACGCCAGCCACTGCGGGTGGAACGAGGAGCCGGAGGTGTTGGCGGAGGAGATCGGGTCAACGCCGAAGGCCGCTTGGAAGGCCGAGCGGGCCCAGGCGTCATAACTGAACGGGGCGGCGCCCGACGGGGCCAGCGGGAAGAAGTGGTAGTCGGCCTGAACGCCCTCAAGCCCGGGGTAGCGGGCGGTCATGGCGTTGAAGAAGCTGCTGAGGATGTTGCGAACACCGGGGTTGCCGAGGTTGACGAACCGCTGGTTGGCGATGTCGCCGGTGGTGGCGTTGGCCGGGTCGACATGCTTGACCACCCAGCCTGGGTTCTGCTGCAGCAGCGTGGAGGGCGCGGTGCCGAAATCGAGATAGCCCGTCTCGCACCAGGCGTGCACGCGGACGCCATACCTCGCGGCCGTGGTGATGGCCTGCTGGAGATAGTCGAAACTGAAGCGATGGGGGAAGATGCCGCTCTGGCCGGTGTCCTGCCCCCAATAGAGCGTCTCCAGGAACAGGTCCTGGATGCCGGCGTTGGCAAGGGACGCGACAGTGGACTCAAGCGTGGCGATGTTCGACGGCGGACGCAGCCACACGCCGCGGATGGGGCGGTCAACAAGGTTTGGCGTAGGCGTGCGCAGGGCAAATCCAAGATGGTTGGCGACAGCGCGGTGAGCGCCGTCCGACGGGCGATTCTGGACCAGCGAGCCGTTGTCGTTCACCCAGACGAATGACGACGAACCGCCGCCGTCGAGGTTGATCGCCCGCCAGGCGCCGCGGGAGATCAGCAGGTTGGCAACCTCCGGCAGCGTCATACCGACGGACCAACCGGGCTGGCGGCCGTCGATGACGACGATCAGGAGCGTGGTGCCGTCGCGGGTGACGCCGATGGCGGTGCGGGGGTTGCGGTTCAGCGGATCGACTCGCGCGGTGGCGCCCGTGTTCTGGCCGTCGGTCACCAGCAGCGTGCCGGGCACGTTGTCGGTGGTGCTGGGGCCGACGCCGGCGACGGCGTCAATCACTTTGGCCAGATCGTTCAGACCTGGGTTGCCGATGCGGGCCCGACGGGCGTTGTCGAAGGTGATGGCCGGGTCCCAGGCGCCGTTGAACTGGCGTGGAGGGGAAACCACCACACCGTTGCTGGCCGAAAGGCCGACGATGTCGGCATTGCTGCCGGAGACCACGCTGAAGAAGTTGGCGTTGATGGCCAGACGCACGCCGTTCTGCTGGGCCCAGGTATCGGTCCGCAGGAGGACCGAATCGGTGGAACTGCCGGACGGCGCAGCCGCCGTGACCACGACGTCGAGCGTCGGGTCCTGCAACTGCACGGCGGCGAAGAAGCCCCGGGCCGTCCCGCTCGGGGTCGTCAGCGTGAGCGCTTCGTACGCGATCGGCTGGCCCGAAGCCCGGACCGCAGGAACCAGCACAACCGCCACCAGCATGAGTGCGAGGCGGCAGACGATGGAGGGACGGGCGTGGGTCATGTCTTCAAGCTGGTCAAAAGTCGGGACGGACGGACAGATATCCGCTGACGCGGCCTGCAATGTTCTAGAAGATTGCCACAGGAACGGAGCTGATCCACCAAACAGAGACCGGGCGGGCCACACAACGGCGGCAATCTAGGCTGCGGCAACCAGCACGGTCCGAGAACTGTGCAACGACAACCAAGTCACTCGCCGGCGTTCACCCCGACCTTCGCCATCGCCCGGTCTGTCCGGCGGTCGATCAGCAGTTCCACCTTGGTGGCGCCCTCGGGGGCGGTCAGGCTGATCTTCTGCTCCGGACTGGACACGGTGATGGGCTCACCGAAGTAGGCCCAACGCCGGCCATTGTGGAAGATGGCCCGCCAAGTGCCCTTCGCAGCGCCGCTGCCCTCCCACTTACCGCCCGCCTGCGTGAGCGGGACCGAGGGCAGGCGCCAGCCGGCGGGGAAGTGCGGGTTGGCCGCGCGACCGTTGGACGCAATGTTGTAGTAACCCTTGAGCTGCTCGGGGTACACGTCCAGCACGCCCCGGCTGAACCAGTGCACGTGCCCACCGCCGCCGGTGTTGCGGACCAATTCGATCGACTTCACCAGGTCCTCCCAGGTGGCGTCGGGCCCCTCCCCGACCACGCGGATGCCGGCGAGCATGTCGTTTACGCGATTGGCGCCCAGGCGTCGCATGTGACCGACCTGATCGATCCAGGTCTTCTCGAAAGCCTCATAGTTGAAGCGGTAGACCTGCGGGATGAACTCGTCCCACACCGGATCGGTCTTGCTCGCAGCCGGATCGCCGGGCAGGGGCAGCCGGTCGGCGCTGGTCCATGCGGCCCACTTGGGCCACTCCAGGCAGTAATTGATGAAGCACCAGTTGTACACCGCGGGGCTCAGCGATACGAGTACGCCGGGGTGCTTGGAGCGGATCTCCTGCGTGAACAGCTTGCTGTACTCGTTGACCTTGTCGGCCCGCCAGCGGCGCCAGGCGACGTCCTCGTGATTCTCCGGCGGCAATCGGCCGCCGTGCTCGTTGGCGTAGGCCGCCTTGGTGTAATCGTCGTACCCCATGGTGATGTACGGCCAGACGATTCGGTCGTCGATCTGCACGCCGTCCATGTCGTACTTCTCGATGGCTTCCAGCACCAGGTCCAGCAGGAACCGCCGCGGCTCGGGATGCAGCGGGTTCATCCACACAAAGCCGTTGGGGGCGATCTCACTGCCGGCTTTGTCGCGGCTCATCCAGTGCGGCTTGAGGCGACGAAGGTGGTTGTCGGTGGACTTGTGAGCGGCCATGAAACCGTACTCGAACCAGCCCACATAAATCAGGCCGTTGCGGTGGGCCTCGATCAGGGTCTCCTCCAGCAGATCGCGGGCGGCCTGCTTGCGCGTCTCCTCGCTGTCTGATGGATCCTGCGGGACCAGAGCCGGCCGGCGATCCACGCCAATCGTCCGCTTGAGGACCTCACTGGGGTATTGGGTGTAGCCGTTCTTCCACGTCTCCACATACACGGTGTTCAGGCCGATGTCGGCCAGTTGCTTCATGGTGGCGGCGGTGTTCGCCGCAGTGGCGATCGCCGAGTTGCCCGTGGTGGTGACCCAGGTGCCCCGGATCTCACGCAGCGGGCTGGTTGGATTCTGGACGTAGAAATCCTTTGGGTTGGCCGAGGGCTGGGGGAGGGCCTCCTTGGCTGCGGGGGCCTTGGCGGCGGGGGCTTTGGCAGCCGGGGCGGCCGGGGCCGGGCCCTGGGCGGCGGCAAGGCCGGTCATACCGCCGGCAAACAGGGTGAACAGGAGGGACGAAACCACGGTTTGCATCGGCTAACCTTTCCGCCCGCTTGCCGGGCCGGTGTCGCACCCCGGCCGAGTACACGGGCCGGGAACGTTTGTTTGAATCCACGCAACCAGGGCGGAGACTTCCGCCCGCTTCAAGACAGGCACGATTCATGAGCACCACATTCAACGTAGCCATTATTGGGGCCGGCGGCATCGCCAACGCCCACGTCGGAGCGATCGCCGGGTCCAAGGGTCGGCTGGCCCTGGCGGGGGTGGTCGATCCGGTGGCGGAGAACCGTGAACGACTGGCCTCGGCCCACTCGGCCCAGGGCTTCGCCTCCACGGCCGAACTGATCAAGGCCGTCAAGGCCGGCAGCGTGTCGGTCGACGGAGCGGTGGTCTGTACGCCGCCGTTTGCCCGCATCGAGGTGATCGGCTCGCTGCTCAAGGCGGGCATCCCGGTGCTCAGCGAGAAGCCGCTGGCCCACAACTCCGCTGACAGCAAGAAGCTGGCGACCCTGGCCCGCAAGCACGGCAAGGTCTTCACCGCCGTCGGCTACTGCCACCGCTTCACGCCGGCTGTGCTGGCCATGAAGCAGATGGCCCTGGAAGGCAAGATCGGACGCGTCGTGCGGTTTGAGAACTTCTTCGCCTGCGACCTGCCGGGCCACCAGACCAAGTGGTTCAGCGACCCCAAGAAAGCCGGCGGCGGCGCCTACATCGACATGGGCAGCCACTCGGTGGACCTGTTCCACTTCATGGTCGGCCCCGCCAAGACCGTCGCTGCGCTGTTCGACCACAAGTGGCCCAAGCGAACCGAGACCGCCGCCACCGTCCTGCTCAAGTCCGCCAAGGCCAACGGCAAGAACATGCCCGCCGGCCTCGCCGGCGTCATCTTCAGCGGCTGGGCCGAGACTTCCCGCTTCACTGTCAGCCTCGTCGGCACCGAGGGCATGCTCTCGTATGACTACGAGAAGGACGGCGAGATCATCTTCAAGGACCTGCTTGGCAAGCCCACCAGCATGCCCATCGAGTCCTGCGGCGTGCGCTTCGCCCGCCAACTTGAGGCCTTCGCCGATGCGGTTCAGAAGAAGGCCAAGAAGACCGGCCTGGCCACCTTTGCCGACGGCGCTGCGGCTGCCGACATGGTGACCAAAGCGGCCAAGCTGGCCGCCAAGGGCTGAACGATCCGCTGATACGCATGACGTTCAGGGCGGTCGCGACGAACATGTCGGCGACCGCCCTTTTCATTGGGGCGCAGCGAAACACCACGGTCCGCCGGTCGCCGCCGGTGGGGTATCCGCCCCATGAACACGAGACAAGCGGGCGGGCTCGCAGGGGTTGGCTCGATACTCAGAGCCATGTCCGAACTCGCCAACCCGCCGCTGTACAAAGCCGCAGAGCGGCAGGCCTCTGAAGCGAAGGAACCAGCCTGGGCCGACGCCTTGCCCTGGGCGGACTGCCCGCTGCCGGGGCGATGCCCGGTGGAGGGACTGCTCAGTCAGCAAGAGCTGAATCTGGCGTACTGGCTGGGGGCTGTTCACTGGCAAGGTCGCGGCCGGATCGTTGAACTGGGCTGCTTCCTGGGCGCCGGCACGGTGGCTCTGGCGATGGGCCTGCAAGCGTCAGGCCGGGCGGTGCCGCGGGGCACCCTGGTGACGCATGATCTGTTCACCGCATGGCCCGGAAGCGAGGCTCGCTGCCACCATCCGTTTCGAGCCGGCGACAGCTTTCGCGAACTGTTCGACCTGAATACGCGCCGCTGGTCTGACCTGCTGACGGTTCGCGATCGACCACTTCCGGACGCATGGCACGCCGGCGACGCGAGCGACTTCCACGCCGTCAACGCGGCGGACGATCAGGAAATCGAGTCCATCTTCGTCGACGCGGCCAAGTCACCGGGGCTGTCGCGGAACATCCTGCGGCTGTTCGCGCCAAGGCTCCGGCCCGGTCATGGCCTGCTGGTGCAGCAGGACGGCAAGTGGACCAACTGGTGGCTGACACTTCACATGCACGCGCTGCGCGAACAGTTGCGGCCGTGGCGCAGCGTGCCCGACGGCGGAACACTGGTCTACCGCTGTGTCGCTCCGGTCGGCCCGGCGCTCGAATCACTCGCTCGCATGGGGCCCGACAGCGGCTACGGCCTGGATCGCTGGAACGCGGCGCTCGCCGCTGCCGAAGCGGACTGGCCCGGCCAAGTGCTCACCTACTTCCGCCTCCAGCGGGCCCTGCACCATGCCGAGCATGGCGAGCCGACGACCGGCGCTGCGCTCGCTTTGGAGGAAATCGACCGCATCTGCACCGGCCAGAGGCACACCGAGTTTGGACACGGGCAGGCGGCACGCGAGATCGCCGGGATGGTCGCACGAACACTCCCCGATCGTTGCGAGATGGCTGCGAGACTGCTCCGCCGGGGCGAAGACGCGGCACGCACGTGCCGCTGGCGGATGGACCAGGCCCGCTCGGCACTCTGGCGGATGGTGGGCGACGGGCTGGCAAGGGCCGGACGACGGCGAATTGCGTTGCTGGGCGGGGGCCGGCATACCCGTGACCTGCTCAGCCTTGGCTGGGCGGAAAGCCACGGCCTGAAAGTTGTGGCAGTGCTGGACGACCGCCCGGAAGATTGGCGGCCCGAACCCGCCTGGCCGGTCTGCATCCCCTTGGCCACCGGCGCCAACTGCCGGGTGGACGCGGTGGTGGCGTCTTCGGATGCGGCCGAAGCGACCCTGGTGCAGCGGGCGAAGGACTCGGGGCTTCCCGGCGATCGCATAATTGGTGTATACGCAACGTCAGGCCAGTCGCCTTGCTGACGGGCCGCATCAATCGCAATTGAAGGTTATAGAATATTGGCCACCGAACCTCAGCCTTCTCGGAACCAGCGGTGCCGCTGGCTGGCAGGCTGACGGAGGTTTGGCAAATTCGGGGCGATGCGGGCCTCCCCCCACCGCCATGGTGTCCGACCGGCTATCGATCGGCACCATGAGCATGTGGCCCCCCGTCGCTCCTCCCGCGAGGAACCCCATGGCCAACCAGCCCATTTCAGCCGCATCCGCCTCGTCCAACGGTCACCCGCGAGCCCACGTGAGCACCGGCGGCATGGCCGGCTCGCACAGCGCCCATGGCGGCCCGATCGGCCCGTCGCCCCTGGCCGGCCACATCGAACGGATCCCGGTCACGGTGTATTCGAGCAGCAGCGACGCGAGCCGGGCGGTGGCGGCGGAGATCGCCGAATTGATCCGCTCCAAGGCGTCGCGTCGTCAGAAGGCGGTGCTGGGTCTGGCGACTGGCAGCACGCCCCAGGGCGTGTACGAGGAACTGGTTCGACTGCATCGAGAAGAAGGGCTGAGCTTCGCCAACGTCGTGACGTTCAACCTCGACGAGTACTGGCCGATGGACCCCACCGCGCTGCAGAGTTACAACCGCTTCATGCGGGAGTATCTCTTCGACCACATCGACATCCGGCCGGAGAACATCCACATCCCCGACGGCACGGTGCCGATGAAGGACGTGCACGATTTCTGCGACCGCTACGAGAAGGCCATCGCGGCCGCCGGCGGACTGGACCTGCAGATCCTGGGCATCGGCCGGACCGGGCACGTGGGCTTCAACGAGCCGGGTTCGGCCCGCGACAGCCGCACGCGGCTGATCACGCTTGACCGCGTCACTCGAATGGACGCCGCCAGCGACTTCTTCGGCGAGTGGAACGTGCCCCGCAAGGCCATCACCATGGGCGTGGGCACGATTCTCTCGGCCCGCAAGCTGGTGCTGCTGGCCTTCGGCGAGCACAAGGCGAGCATCATCAAGCGCGCCGTCGAAGGCCCGGTGGTCGCCCAGGTGGCCGCCAGCTTCCTGCAGGAGCACCCCGCCAGCCGCATCATCCTTGACCCGGCCTCTTCGGCGGAACTGACGCGGTTCAAGACGCCGTGGGCGCTGGGCCCGATGGAGGCCTTCGGCCAGAAGTGGGACGCGCACAACACCAAGAAGGCCGCGATCTGGCTCGCCCGCACGCTTGAGAAGCCGATCCTCAAGCTCACCGACGAGGACTACAACGAGCACGGGCTGCAGGAACTGCTCAGCACCCGCGAGGGCGGCGCGTACGACATCAACATCGAGGTCTTCCGCTCGCTGCAGAAGACCATCACCGGCTGGCCGGGCGGCCGCCCCACCGACGCGGGCCGGCCCGACGGCCGCAGCACCGACGTGCACGCTGCCGGCGTGTTCCCCAAGCGCGTGGTGGTCTTCTCCCCCCACCCCGACGACGACGTGATCTCCATGGGCGGCACGTTCATCCGCCTGTGCGATCAGGGCCATGAGGTGCACGTCGCATACCAGACCAGCGGCAACATCGCCGTGTGGGACGACGCCGCCGTGCGGCACGCTGACTTTGTGACCGAGTTCTGCCGAGAGTTCCGGCTCTCGGCCAAGGAGGTCAAGCGGATTGAGGACCACGTGGCCGAGTTCGTGACCGCCAAGCAGCCAGGGCAGGTGGACACCCCCGAACTGCAGAAGATCAAGGCGCTGATCCGCCGGACCGAGGCCCGCGCCGGCGCCCGCTACAGCGGCGTGAAGCCTGAGAACATCCACTTCATGGACCTGCCGTTCTACGAGACCGGCCGGGTGAAGAAGAAGCCGCTCGGAGAAGAGGACATCCGCATCACCATGGATCTGCTGGAGAGCATCAAGCCCCACCAGATCTACGCCGCCGGCGACCTCTCCGACCCGCACGGCACGCACCGCGTGTGCCTGTCGGCGATCTTCCAGGCCCTGCAACGGCTCAAGGACCGCGCCTGGCTGAAGAACTGCGACGTGTGGCTGTACCGCGGCGCCTGGGCCGAGTGGGACGCGGATGAGATCGAGATGGCCGTTCCGCTCTCGCCGGATGAGGTGGCCCGCAAGCGCATCGCCATCTTCAAGCACGAGAGCCAGAAGGACTCGGCGCTGTTCCCCGGCCCCAACGACCCGCGCGAGTTCTGGCAGCGGGCCGAGGACCGCAACCGCGCCACCGCTGAGCTCTACGACAAGCTGGGCCTGCCCGAGTATCAGGCCATCGAGGGCTTCGTGCGCTGGAAGGACCTGGACGTGCACTTGGTCGGCGGCAAGGCCAAGTCCGGCAAGGCCAAGTCCGGCAAGGGCGGCAAGTCCGGCAAGTCGGCCAAAGCTGCTGAGCCGGCCATTGTGGTCCGCACCGCTGCCAAGCGGGCGCTGGGAAGCGGCAAGGGGGCGCGTCGATGAGCGACGCCTCCGGACCGACGCCCGGTCGCGAGCCTGAACTGCAGATCCGCGTGGAGCCCCGCCGCATCGGCGTCTGCTCGTGGTCACTGCAGGCGACCGACGCGACCGACCTGACCGCCCGGATCGACCGCACCGGTCTGAAGGCGGTGCAGTTGGCGCTGACGCCGATTGCCGAGGGCCGCCCGGGCTTTGCGGAGGATGCGGTGTTCAACGCCTTGCAGCAGGCGGGCTTCTCGGTCCTGTCGGGCATGATGGAACCCCGGGGCGAGGACTACTCCACGCTGGAGAGCATCCAGCGGACCGGAGGGCTCCGACCCGACGAGCACTGGGAGCACAACCAGCGGCACGCCCGGCACCTGGCCGAGTTGTGCGCCCGCAGGGGCATCGGGCTGGTGACCTTCCACGCCGGGTTCATCCCGCACGACGCCCGCAACCGCGAGCGAGCCACAATGCTCGACCGCATCCGACGGGTGGTGGAGATTTTCGACGCTCAGGACGTGATCGTGGCGCTGGAGACCGGGCAGGAGACCGCCGAGACGCTGCTGGAAGCGCTCGACGAGATCGACCACCCCATGGTCGGCGTCAACTTCGATCCGGCGAACATGATCCTGTACGGGATGGGCGACCCGGTGCGGGCGGTGGCCGACCTGGCCGACTACATCGAGCAGGTGCATATCAAAGACGCGACGGCGACGACCGTGCCGGGAACCTGGGGCAGCGAGGTGCCCGCGGGCTCAGGACAGGTCCGCTGGGAAGCGTTCTTTGGCGTGCTGGAGGAGTACGGCGTCAGCGGCGACCTGGTGATCGAACGCGAGGCCGGGGATCAGCGGATCGCCGATGTGGCAACAGGCGCTGCGCTGGTTCGGCGGCTGGCAAGCAATCTCGCGTAAAGCGAAGTCCGGGCGCGGGCGGCAGACGGGACGTGCACATGACCATCGGCATCGGCGTGATCGGACTGGGCTTCATGGGTCGGACGCACATCGGCGCCTATGCCGCGGCCCGCGCCGCCGGGCATGACTGCCGACTGGTCGCCGTGTCCGACCGCGACCCGGCCCGGCTGACCGGCGAGGCCGGCGGCGGCGGCAACATCGCCACCGGCTCCGGCGAGCGGTTGTTCGACCCTGCCGAGGTGCGTGGGCACACCGATGTGGCCGCGCTGCTGGCCGACCCGGCGGTGCACCTGGTGTCCATCTGCACCCACACCGATACCCATGTGCCCCTGGCGTTGGCGGCGCTGCAGGCCGGCAAGCACGTGCTGCTGGAGAAGCCGGTGGCGCTGGAGCCGGCGGACGTGCAGCGGCTGATCGATGCGTCTCAAATGGCCGGTCGCCTGTGCATGCCGGCGATGTGCATGCGGTTCTGGCCGGAGTGGGCGTGGCTGAAGGGCAAGGTCGCCGACGGATCGCTGGGCAAGGTGCGAACGGCCATGTTCCAGCGGCTGGGCAGCGGGCCGGCGTGGGCGCCGGAGTTCTACCGCAACGATGCCAAGTCCGGCGGGGCACTGTTCGACCTGCACATCCACGATGCGGACTTCGTGTGCTTCCTCTTCGGGGCTCCGCTGGAGGTCTCCAGCGCCGGCACCGACCACCACGTGACCACGCTGTACCGCTTCCGCACCGAAGACCAGGGCGGGTGCGGGCCGAGCCACGCCGTCGCCGAGGGCGGGTGGGACCACGCCCCCGGCTTCCCGTTCACGATGCGGTACGTGGTCAACTTTGAGGGCGGCACCGCCGAGTTTGACCTCTCGCGCACGCCGACCCTCCGGCTGCACCGGGGCGGGCAGAGCGAGACCATCGACTGCGGCCCCGGCACCGGCTACGACGGCGAGGTGCGCCACCTGCTGACGGCGATTCAGGCGAGTACGCCGGCCTCGGGGCTCAAGGCCTCGCTGGCCGACGCCCTGCTGGTCACCCGGCTGCTGCAGGCCGAACGCCAGAGCCTTCGGAGCGGCCGCCCGGTTGCGATCTGATGTTGTTGCCGGGATGCCGGGTTCCGGCGGCCCTCGCGCTGCGGCTCAGTCGTGCCGCAGGGCGACGATGGGGTCCTGCCGCGAGGCCTTGATCGCCGGGTACAGGCCGAAGACCAGGCCGGTGGTGGCGGCAACCGCGAAAGCCACCAGAATGCTCCACTCGGTCAGCCTGGTGGGGAGCCGGGCGTCGGCCGGGAACGAGCCCCCGATGACCGGGAGGTTGTGCAGGTTGGGCACCAGCCAGGCGATGCTGATCGACAGCCCGACGCCCAGGGCCACGCCCGCCATGCCGCCGGCGGCGGAAAGCACGCCGGTTTCCACCAGAAACTGCCAGACGATGTTGCGACGCGTGGCCCCCAGGGCCCGGCGGATACCGATCTCCCGCGTGCGCTCGGTGACCGACGCGAGCATGATGTTCATGATGCCGATGCCGCCGACCAGCAGCGAAATGCCGGCGATGGCGGTGAGCACCAGATTCCACGTGCGGGCGGTTTTCTCTGCGCTGCGCAGCAGTTCGTAGGGCACGTTGATGACCACGTCATTCATGTCCGGGTGATTGACCCGCAGAATCCGCTCGACCAACTGGGCGTACAAGGGCACGTCCTCGCGGGCAGGAGCAACCAGATAGACCTCGGAGATCTGCACGGCCTCGCTGCTCATCGATCCGCTGGTGGCCCGCATCACCGTGTCGCCGAACATCTCCTCGGCGGTGGTCAGCGGGATGTGCATGTCAAAGTTCAGGTCGCGACCGACCAGCGAGGCCCCGGCTCCGCCCGCGTCGCCCACTTCCGCGAGGATGCCGATGACCGTGAAAGCCTTGTTGTCGATGCGGAGCGTCTGCCCCAGTGGGTCGTCCACCGCGAACATCGCCTTGGCCAGGCGGGCGCCGATGACCGCGACCGATCCGCGGTCCTCCATGTCGGCCACTGTGAGATACCGCCCCCGATCCACCGAGAGGCGGGCCGCCGCCAGCAGTTCCGGGGTGGTGCCGTACGCCTGACTGGTACGACGCAGGTTGTCCTTGAGGATCTGCCCGCCGACGGTCTTCAGCGGCACGATGGCCTCGGCATCGGGGAACTCGGCCCGGATCACGTTCAACTCGGCGCGGGTGATGCCGAAGCGGCTGACGAAACTGCGCCGGCCGCCGCTCCCGCCCGCGGCCGCCGACTCGGGCGGCTTGGTCGATCGGATGATGATGTTCTTGGCGCCGAGCCGCTCGATCTGATCCAGAGCCTCGCGCTTGGAGCCCTCACCGATCGAGGAGTTGGTGATCACGGCGGCCACGCCGAGGATGATGCCCAGAGCCGTGAGGAACGAGCGGAGGGCGTGACGGCGGAGGTTGCCCAGACCCAGGCGAACAATCTCAAGGAAGAAGGTCACGGCCAACGGTACGCGGCGGGAGGCCCGTCCCGGACGCCGGCTGGCCGGGCCAAGCCCGCCGAAGGGGCCGGGGCCGCGGGGCGGTCAGTCGGTGTGGGCGTCGACCCGGGGCTGGGTGGTGATCCGAACGCCTTCCGCCCGCATCTCGTCCGCGAGATCCTGCCGCATGTTCTCAATCACCGCCTGCAGATGCCGAAGCGCTGCGTCCTCCCCCATGTCCAGCAGGGTCTGCGCCGGAATGGGCGGGGCCACCTTCACGCGCACCTTGCGGAACAGCGTGGGCCGCGAGGCCCGGCGGGGCCACGCGTCGTACGCCCCCTCCACCGCGACGGGCAGCACCGGCACGGTGGACCGCGAGAGCAGCAGCCAGAACCCGCGTTTAAAGCCGTGCATCGCACCATCGGGGGTGCGGCTGCCCTCGGGAAAGATCAGCACCGACCGGCCGGACTTGAGTTGGTCGATCGCCGCCCGCATGGCGGCGGTATCAGCCGCCTTCTGGTTCAGCGGAATGGAGTTCAACGAGCGGATCAGCCAGCCGAAGAGCCGGTTGCTGAACAAGCCCGAGCGGGCGATGAAGTACAGATGCCGTCGGCGGACCGCCATGCCGGCCAGAATCGGATCAAAGTGGCTCTGGTGGTTGAGAATCACCAGGTGAGCCCCGGCCTGAGCCGGGGGCTCGTTGTGGCCGTCGCGCACACGCATCCCGAAGAAGATCTTCAGGAAGCCCAGGCATAGATGCCAGCACAGCTCGTAAAACACAATGCCGACCAGCGACCGACCGGGGTTGCGCAGTCTGAAACCATCAAGCATGACGGTGCTCCCCCGCTGTCGCGATCCAGATCAAACCGCTCGCCTCCATCAGCTCAGGCCCACCCGGATGCGCACGTGCCGCTCCAGCAGATCGATCACCTGATCCCGGTCCAGATCCGAGGTGTCGACCTCGATGGCGTCCAGCGGCACGGTGAGTGGGCCGTCGGTACGGGTGGAGTCCGAAAGATCGCGTTCGATGATCTCGCGGAGCACCACCTTCTCGTCGACCGTCTTGCCCTTGGCCCGCAGTTCGGCGGTGCGGCGGGCGGCCCGGATCTCCGGGCGGGCGTCAAGGTAGAACTTCACCTCCGCATCGGGGAAGACCACGCTGCCCTGGTCGCGGCCCTCGGAGACCAGCCGGGGGTGCTGGTTGGCGATGATCCGCTGCTTGCGGACCATGTGCTCGCGGAGCCGCCCGATGCCCGCCAGCGGGCTGACCAGCCGGGTGACGTCATCGTCGCGGATGCGGTGCATGACGTTCTGCCCGTTGACCAGCAGCGCCGGCGGGTCGGTCCGCCAGTCAAAGTGCAGGTCGCAGGCCGCCACCACCTCGCACACCCCCGCGACGTCGGCGATGTCCAGTTGGCGGTCGATGACCACCACCGCTGCCGCCCGGTACATGGCACCGGTGTCCAGAAACTGCAGCCCCAGCCTTGAGGCCAACCGCTGCGAAACGCTCGACTTGCCGGTGCCGGCAGGTCCATCGATGGTGACGATGGTCCGATGCCGACCGACGGTCTCGGGGTCAACCACCACGGCTTGCACGCTCCCAGTCACCGGCGCACTCATCGGAGCTTCTCCGCAACCACGACGCTGTGCCACGAGGCCGCCCAGAACACG
>Ga0209985_10001489_pt1 | contig 22893 bp, 34 predicted proteins | sample NOAtaG_FD_187305 | JGI IMG/M metagenome (GOLD analysis project Ga0209985, IMG submission 187305) | Freshwater lake microbial communities from Lake Erie, under a cyanobacterial bloom - NOAA_Erie_Diel6S_1000h metaG (SPAdes) (version 2) | ecosystem: Environmental > Aquatic > Freshwater > Lake ...
TCGATCCTCGGCGTGGGCTGGAAGCTCGGCCAGATTGCCGGCGAGATCCGGCTCGAGATCGCGGAGATTAAGGGCCTCCTGTCCGTCCACAACGAGCGCATCGTCCAGCTCGAGCGCCGGGTCGAGGTCCTGGAGGGCAGGTAATGGCCAGCTTTGCCCAGGGCTGCTGCTGCGGGGGCGACTCCAGCCTGACCTGCCCAGGGTCGTGCAGCTACGCCTCGAGCTACGCCGTCTCGCAGATCACGGGCGGGTACAGCTACCAGGCCGTCACCAGCCAGTACTCGGGCTGCGGCCAGACGTGCTCCTTCGTTGACCACCACCTGCAGATCAACTGGGTCCAGCTGAACGCCCCCACCACGATTACCCGGGTCACGGACCCGGCCACCGGGCGCTGCTGCTACCAGGGGTCCGGCACCCTGGTCGTCACGGGATCCCTGGAACTGACCCAGCTCCACACGGGCGGTCCGCCGCCCTGCCAGGACCCGACCACGGAGACCGACACCTACTACTTCGCTCACGACGTGCCCTTCACCATCACGGTGACGTGCACCGGGCCGCTCCCAGGCTGCAGCAGGACGCCCACCACGGCGAACGCCTGGCGGCACACCCTTCACATCTGCGACTTCCCGATCACCTGCCAGATGGAGGTCCTGGGCGGCGACTGCGACACCTGCCCGACCAGCACTGCGTTCAGCCTCAGGTGCTGCGGCGGGACGGTCTCCTACATCAGCGACCTGGGGGCCCTCCCCGCGGTGGACCAGGACTCGGCCTGCCTGGGCTACTGGCAGCCCGGCACCCTCTGCGACGGCACCGCGCCCTACCCGGCCATGGCCGCCAACGCCGGCACCTTCGGCCCCTTCGCGATCTTCCTGGACGAGGAGTGCACCGAGCAGGACCCCCAGGACCCCTGCACCATGGGCGTCCAGACGCAGTGCTGGCTGCCCCACATCGGAGTGTGCAACCTCCTGTCCAGCCCATGGCTGTGCGACCTGAACGCCCAGCTGCGATCGAACTGCGGCAGCACCGACTGGTCGGACGGTCCAGGTCCAGGCTGCATCTTCGACGTCATCCAGAGCGGCTGCGGCGGGCCGATGCCCTGGAGGTACGCATGAGCGCGCCCCAGGGGCCGGCCCAGGGCCTGGCCGACATCATGGCCCTCTTCGGCGGCGGCATGCGGGCGGCGCCCGGGGTCGAGCCCGGGGCGGCGCCTGGGGTCGAGCCCGGGGTGAAGCCCTGTGGATCCTGTGGCGAGGCAGCACGGCAGCGCAGGATCGCCCAGCGGGCCAAGCGCGAGGCCGACCAGGCCGCCAGGCTCACGCCCGGCCCGGGTGCCTGTAGTGCTTCCAGTAGGCCTTGAGGTAGGCCCGCTCGGCCTCGGCAGCCGTGGCCGCCAGCTCGGTGTCAGCAAGCCCTGCCTTGACCCACTTGCCGAAGTCGTTGATCCAGCAGGTGATGGGGCACTCACGCTTGATGCAGTACTCCATGCCCTGCATGCAGTCCCAGAAGTTCTGCTCGTCGCGGTCCAGGCCGAACCAGTTGACCTCCTCGAGGGCCAGGATGGCTGCCTGGATCACTGCAGGGTGGCAGCCCGTGGCGTTCGAGAGCTGGCGGGCGACGTCAAGGGCGCGGTCGGCGGTGATGATCATCTCGTCGTTCATTTCGTTGTTCATGCGGTCATCTTACCAAGTCTACGGATATAGCAAGGCGTACAAGGCCCTCCCTGGGAGGAAATCAGAAGATTTTTTCACCCCACCGGGATTTGCCCTGAGCGTACTTCTTTGCTACACTGTTGGAAACAAACCGGGGCTGTGCCCCAAGGATGCCCGCATGCGACAGTACGATCCGAACAAGCGCCCGTCATTCAGCTTCACCTACGGCGAGATCATGGGTGTGACCTCCCTGACCATCCACAAGGTCGACGAGGCGCGCCGCCTGGGGTGGCCCATCTGGGAGCACTGGCGGAAGAACTCCGACAACGAGGCCTACCTGAGCGGCATCTACCTGGTCCACGAGTGCACCTGCATCGCCGACAAGGAGCTGCAGCCCGTGATCTACAGCGACGAGATCAAGGCTAAGCTGCGGTCAGCCCGCATCGCCAGGGAGAACTTCCCGCTGCCCGGGGATCCCAAGTACGTCTACCAGGAGGTGGCCCGATGAAGCGGCACAAGATCCTCCACAGCTATCCGGAAAACATGGTGGCCTCGGAGGGGGACGCCAGGTGGCTCAGGGACCTCAAGACCAAGCTGCGCAGGGAGTACAGGAAGAGGGGCACAGTCCTGAGGAAGGCCAAGGCCGCCAGGAAGAAGGCCAAGGACGCCCTAAGGAAGGTCGAGGCCGCCAAGGCGGCGGCCGAGACCAGGCAGACCGCTGAATCGATGGGCCTGACCCTCGACCACATGACAGGCAAGGCCAAGATGACCGACCAGCAGTGGGCCTGGGTGAGATCCCAGGGCGGTGGACGGGTCCTGGCCGTCATGGCTTGAACCGATTTGACAGGAGCGTGCCTTGAGTGGTATGCTCCTGCTTCCAACTTTTGCCCTAGGGCCGAAACGCGGAGTTACTACGGGAAAGCCCAAATGAGCCGACGCCTTGTGCTAGGTGCTGGGGAACAACCGTAACGGAGGCAGGTTCCAACCTGTATGTCTCCAACTACTCCAACCTTCCTTTGACCGTCAGGTCAAATAGGTAGCAGACGTAAAAAGCCAGTCATGGCTCTGCTTGCCAGATGAAGGCACAAACTCATCCGTACACCAGGTTGACCACTTGGTGATCGATAAAAATTAACCTCCACGGTCAGGCCCGGTGGAGGATCCTTATGAAGCTGGCGAATGGGATGATGTTCACAGTAGATGGCCAGCTATCAAGCCTAAGGATAAATTCATGGAACCGAGCTATCCAGCTGTAGAGCGATCGAACCGACCACGTGTCGAAATAGACGTCAAATGTCGTAACAACGGCCCAAGTTTCGCTTATCTGCGATTCTGCTGGAGATCCCTGTGACCACACCCCCGTGATGGTCGTTCTCATTCAGTTTTTATTTGAGAAAAATCGCGGGACAGGCCTGGTTTGGAGGAATACCCGAGTGAGGAATAACCTTGAGGTTGAACCATGGGAATTGATGGCCTTCAAGGTCCTCACGAGTATGACCCAGAGGAAGAACCTGATGAGATGATCTTCTTCAGGTCCCAGGCCAAGAGAGCAATGGGAAGGTACGCCCACGATTTGACACCTTCCTTGTACATGGTTATACTCCTGGTCTAACCGGGGTAGAACCCCAAGGAACTGACATGCCAGCCAAGCCCCTCGATCAGAAGTCATTCCGCACGCTCTATTGCCAGGGCTGCCGCGATCCTGAGACGGTTCGCCGGTGGAACGAGTACTGCAGGGTCAAAAACCGCGCCAACCGCCAGGCTCGAACCCAGAACGGGTTTGATGAGTCCAAGCTCAAGCGTCCGAAGGAGACCTACTCGGCAGGCTGGCTGTACAAGCTCGGCTGCAGGGAGGAGTGGGTCATGAAGGCCGTCGCGACGAACGCCCGCAAGTACCAGAAGAAGCGTCAGCGTCAGGTGATCAAGGAGCTGAAGGCCCTGGGTCTGCCCTCGGTGAAGACCTGGAAGGGCAGCGTCCCTGAGCAGCAGCCGGTCCTCGGCTGGCACACGATCAACCTCCAGGCCAAGGAGACCCGCTGATGCCCGACTACACGATCCACGACCCCAAGCGGGTCCGGTTCAAGCGCGTGTGCATGGGTGTGGCGCAGCTCAGGCACAGGCAGATGGCCAGGTGGTTCATGGAGCAGTCCACCCATCCCGATCCCGTCGAGTCCGAGTCCGTGGCTGAGGTCAGTGCCATCAGCGCCACATTCAGGATGTGCGAGGAGATCAACGAGAAAGAGGGGAAGCGCGCCTGGACCGTTGAGCCCAAGGTCCACCCCCTCGATGGAGGACGCCTTGAGATGAGCAACCTGTCCATTGAGAGGTACAAAGGCTGATGGGCAACGTCGATCGCCCTCGATTCAATCCGGCCCGTCCTGACCTGAAGCCCTTGATGGACCTCAGCAGGACGGGCCGAATGCGTTCCTCAGGCTCTCACCTTGGCTGGGACTGGTGGAACTTGAGGCGTGCCTACCTCAAGCAGCATCCGATCTGCCAGGATTGCGGTGTTCACATCGCTGAAGAGGTCCATCACGTCATCCCAAGGGCAAAAAGGCCCGATCTCACGCTAGATTCGTCGAACTTGCGTGCTTTGTGCACGAAGTGCCATGCTTCTGTGCACGCAAAAAATGCCTAAAAGGGAGGGGGGTAAGTTTTATAAACCCCCCTCCTGTCGTGCCGCCCCGCTAACCGTTTAGCCTCACTTGACTGAAAAATTCTCGATCGTGCGGGCATCTTGCGCGATCTACCCCCGATCTTCGGATCCAGCCCCATGCCCAAGCTCAAGACCAGCGACATTCCTCAGGCCAAGATCGTCTGGCCCACCTTCAGCGACCTCGAGGTCCAGGCCGCCCAGGAGCGCTTCGACTCCTACTGGAAGTCGGTGCTGGACGGCACCATCATGGTCAACAAGTGGGTGTACGCCGCCTGCAAGCGCCACGAGCGGGACCTCCGCCGGGGCGACATCTACATGGACTGGCAGGAAGTGACCCGGTTCTACTGGCACTGCGACAGGCTCAAGCTCATCGATGAGTGGCAGGGCCAGGCCCTGACCCTCCCTCCCTGGCAGTGCTTCTTCTTCGGCAGTCTGCTCGGCTGGAAGTGGACGGCCGGCAACCACCGGCGGTTCAAGCTCGCTCTGCTCCAGGTGGCCCGCGGCGCGGGCAAGACCACGGGCGCCGCGGTCTGGGCCCTGTACGAGCTGCTGGCCAAGGTCGGCGCCATGGGTTACGCCCTGGCCAACACCGAGGAGCAGGCCACGATCTGCCTCGAGAACGTCAAGAAGATCCTCTGCCAGATGGACAAGTCCTGCCACGACCTCGACGGCAGGCTGGACCACGTGAAGACCTCCGACATCCTGGTCCAGCGCCAGTGCTCCTTCAGGACCCTGCCGGCCAAGGAGCGGTCCCTCGACGGCCTCAACCCCAGCTTCTGGATCGCAGACGAAGCCGCGGAGTTTGCCGGCCGCTTCCTGACCAAGCTCCTGACCACCGGCGCCAAGCGCAAGGAGTCGACCGGCCTGATCATCACCACCCCGACCAGCAACCCCGAATCGCAGTACGGCGAATTGGTCAAGGTCCTCCAGGGACTCCTGCTCGAGGAGGGCGAGGACGACACCTTTTTCGGCATGCTCTACGGGCTGGACGACAAGGACGACATGGGCGACACCCAGACCTGGATCAAGGCCAACCCGGGCCTGCCCCACGGCCAGCCCACGATGGACTCGCTGAAGCGCCAGTGGAACACCATGCGAGGGTCACCGCTCAGCCGGGCAGAGTTCGCCAGGTACCACGCCAGCCGGGTCGACGAGAACACCGGCGGCTGGCTCGAGATGCAGTACTTCACCGCGGTGCCCGGATTCGACGAATCCAGCCTCGTGGGCCAGTCCTGCTGGGGGGCCCTGGACCTGTCCAAGTCCGGCGACATGACGGTGCTCCTCCTGGCCTTCCCCCTGGGCGACGGCAGGGTCTACCTCAAGGGCCGGTACATGTGGCCCAGCCACGAGCTGGCCCAGCGCGAGCTGGACTACCGCCTGCCCGTCCGGGCCTGGGCGGCCGAGAAGAAGGTCGAGCTGCATCCAGGCCGGGAGATCGACTATGAGAAGGTGGCCATGGCCTGCACCGAGGCCTGCGCCAAGTACTCCGTCCAGAAGATCGTCTACGACGCCTGGGGGTCCCACCTCCTCAGCCAGGACCTGCTCAAGCAGGGGGTGCCGATCGAGTCCTACCGGCAGAACATCTCGTTTTTCGGGCCGGGCATGCAGCTGTTCCAAAACCTGTGGCGGGCCAACAAGATCGTCTGCAGCCCTGACGACCCGGTCATCCGCCGGGCCTTCGCCACGTGCCATGCCAAGGCGGATCAGTCTGGTAATCTCCGGCCGGTCAAGCCGGAGGGCCAGCGGTACGCCCTGATCGATCCGTGCGTCTGCGCGATCATGGCCGTCCATGCCTGGGGTGGAAATCTCGGCTCCAGCTACCAGGAAGAGTCCGATTCGATCCTCAAGAAGAAAATCTGATAGGATACACGTTCATGCTCGACTCGATCCGCAAGTGGTGGTCGTACGGCTGGGGCTCTTCCTACGGAGGCTCCGGCCATACCCTGTTCGCGGACGGTCGGCCCGTGCCCATGCTCACGCAGCCTGCGGCCCTGGGCTACCCGGCCGTCCTGCGGGCCGTCACCCTCATCTCCAACGACTGCGCCAGGCTCGAGCTGGAGTTCGAGGACCCCTACCTCCAGCAGATCTTCGACCGTCCGAACGAGTTCATCTCGGCGTACGAGCTGAAGCGCCAGGCCATCTTCCAGGCCCTGGTCTACGGCAACGGTTTCCTGCTAATCAACCGGAGGCTCAATGGGAAGATCGGTGAGCTTGCGCCTCTTCGCGTGGGTAGCGTCGCGCTCGATACCAGCAACCCGGCGGGCCCGACCTACCGCTCGACGGACTACGGGGTCCTCCAGCCGAGCCAGGTCCTCCACTTCAGGGCGTTCGCCATGGACGGGCTCTGGGGGCAGTCGCCGCTGAATATGTGCAGCGACTCGGTGAACATCGGCCTGCTCACGGAGCAGTCCACGATGCAGTCCGTCCAGAACGGCACGGCCAGCGACAAGGCCGTCATCACCCACCCGCTCAATATCAACGCCGCGGCCCGCAAGGCCATCCAGGCCGAGTACCTCCAGAACCACACCGGCGCGGCCAACGCAGGCAAGCCCCTCGTCGTCTCGGAAAACGTCCGGGTCGACAAGCTCGCCGGCAGCATCACCCCGGCCCTGAACGACTCCCGCCGCTACTCCGTCGAGGAGGTCGGCCGCGTGTTCGGCATTCCGGCCGCCATGCTGGGTTCCACCCAGGGCAACGCCTACGGCTCTCTTGAGTTCCTCGCCCGCATGTACCTCAACGGCTGCCTGGTCCACTGGCTCGAGATGATGGCCGGCGAGATCGAGCTCAAGCTTGGCGAGAAGCCCTACATCGACATCGACGAGGTAGTCCGTCCGGGCATCTCCGAGACGATGACCGCCATGCGCACGGCCATCGAGGCCGGCATCCTGACCAGGAACGAAGCCCGCGACTGGATCGACTACGAAGAGGTCGAGGGCGGCGACGAATTCATCCAGGCCCTCAACCTCGGCACCGGCGGCGGCCAGTCCAACGCCGGCATCGACACCAGCGAAGGCAACAGCCCAGGAGACCTCGAGGATGCATGAGATCCGCTATGCCAAGGGCAAGCTCGACGGCGGCAAGGTGGGTGGCTACGCCGCCCTCTGGAACACGCCCAGCCAGACCCTCCATGAGCGCGGCCGCACCTTCACCGAGGTGATCAGGCCCGGCGCCTTCACGCGTTCCCTCCAGGACGGCTCCCAGGACATCAAGCTCCTGTGGCAGCACCAGGGCAACCAGATCCTGGCGCGCACTCGGAACGGCAGCCTGGTCCTCCGCGAGGACGACAAGGGCCTGGCCTTCGAGGCCACCCTCCCCGACACCACCCTGGGCCGCGACGCCAGGGAGCTCCTTGCCACCGGCCTGGTGGGGGAGATGAGCTTCGGCTTCAACGTCCGCAAGGACGAGTGGAGCCAGGGCTACTCGCGGCGCGAGCTGATCGACGTCAGCCTCGGTGAAGTTTCCCTCGTGATTGACGCCGCGTATCCGCAGACTACGGCAGCCCTGCGGTCGATGGCAGACGACAACTGGGCTGACCGCATCCGCATCCGCATCGCAAGGACCAAGACCAATGGCTGAGAACCTGAACGAACTGATCGACACCCGCAACCGGCTCACCGGCGAGCTTCGCAGCATGCTCGACCAGTGGGAGTCCAAGACCGCAAACGCAACCTCCGACTTCGACCGCAAGGCCTGCGGCGAACTCCGCGAGAAGTGCTCGAAGCTCGAGTTCGACCTCGATGCCGTCGAGGAGAAGATCGGCGTGGCGGCGTCCAAGGCGCGCCTCGCGAAGGCAGAGGCCCGTGGCAACGAGCTCGCGGTCGACACCCGCGGCGCGGTCAACCGCGGCGGCACCGATGCCGAGAAGCAGTACGCGGAGCGCTACGCGAAGGCTCTCGTGAACTGGGACGTCCGGGGCATCGAGCGCCTCAAGGAAGAGCGAGCGACGATGCTCACCAGCACCACGAACGCCGGCATTCCGGTCGAGTGGCAGAACCGCATCGTCCAGAAGCTCCAGCAGTTCTCTGTCATGCGCGCGCTCAGCACGGTCCGCACCGTCGGCGCTGACCAGAAGATCGTGGTCGAGGACGCCCTCCCCACGGCCTACAAGGTCTCCGAAGATTCGGACATCACCGAGTCCAACGCTACGTTCGGCACGCAGATCACCGTCGGGGACTTCGCGTACGGTGTCAATATGGCTTGGTCGCGTCAGTACCGCGAAGATGCCATCGGTGGCGTGCAGCACCTGATCAACAAGGGCTCGGTCGCCATGGGCCTCAAGCTGGAAGACGAGTACACTAATTCGGCTTCGGCTCCCACGGGCCTGCTCGCGTTCATCGCCGCGGGTCAGAAGCAGGCCGCCAGTGGCACCGCGGGTACCCTCGCGGACATCACCGGCGACGACCTGATCGACATGGTACACAAGGTCACCCCGCCCTACCGCGCCCTGCCGTCGTTCCGCATGATGTTCTCGGACACCACGCTGAAGACCATCCGCAAGCTCAAGGTTGCGGCCGGTTCGAATGAATATTTGTGGAAGCCGTCGGAGCGCTTCTCGGACATCCGCGACGGTGTCCCGGGCACGATTTATGCTGTGCCCTACACCATCAACCAGTTCATGCCGGCTCCGCTCACCGCTGACGCGGGCAAGCAGCCGGTCGTGTGCGGCGCGTTCGAGTTCTTCGAGATCTACGACCGCGGCAGCATGGAGATGGTCCTCGACCCGTACACCAACGCCCAGGCGCTTCGTACCCGGGTCATCATGAGCCTGCGCACCGACTGCGTCCTCGTCCAGCCCGACGCGTTCGCCTCGATCGTCCTCTGAGTTTTCCTTTCTGGTCGGGCCTGGGGGTGAGGGGCACACTCCCAGGCCCGGCTTTTAGGACCACCATGATCACACTCGACCTGATCAAGACCGCGCTCAAGATCGAGACCACGTACGACGACCAGGACCTCCTGCGTCTTCGCGACGCGGTCATCTCGCTGGTCGAGAACCACACCGGCCTCAGCCTTTGCCCCAGGCAGCAGCAGCAGTACCTCGGCTCGTTCGTGAGGACGCGCATCGAGGGTTCTCCCTTCATCTCCGTCGACAGCGTCAAGTACACGTCGACCGGCGGCACGCTGACCACGATGCCCTCGGCCGACTGGTTCATCTCGAGGAAGGACTCTCCGTCCGTCTTCATCGACTTCCTCAGGGAGCCCTCCATCAAGGACGGCACCGAGATCGAGGTCACCTACCAGGTGGGCTACGGCCAGGTCCCTGCCGACCTGCAGCACGCGATCATCGCCCTCATCGGCACCTTCTACGAGAACCCCTCGGCCCTGCAGCTGACCGGCGGATCCGGCCCGCTGCCGATGGGAGCCGAGTTCATCCTGCAGAACCTCAAGGTCAGGAGCAGCCTCTCGTGAACAGCGGCGAACTCCAGTGGCGTGCCACGGTCAAGCGCGAGTCCTCGTTCGACAACCTCGGACGCAGGGACGGCGACTTCAGCACGTCCGCAGGCACCTTCCGCTGCAGCCTCCAGGACCGCGGAGCATCCGAGGTCGAGTGGGGCGACGGCACGGCGGTGGCCCGCACCTACGAGGTCCGCGCCCGCTGGGATTCCGTCCAGGAGCGCAACCTGACCGAGATCGACCGCCTGTTCATCGAGCCGGGCGACATCACGCTGCGCATCGGCAGCATCACCAACGAGGGCCTCGCCGACCGCGTGGCCGTCATCGAGGCCTACGAGATCCAGCCATGAGCCTGCCCCTCGCCATCAAGACCATGCTGCACGGCGTCACCGGGATCGCCAACAGCGCGATCACCTACGGCGGCCGACCCCAGGGCGGAGCCATCCCCTGCGTGACGTTCACCGTCAGCGGCAACATTCCGATCAGCATCGGTGCCACGCCCATCCGGCGCGCCGACGTCGAGATCCGATCCACCGCCTTCACCGCGGAGGAAGCCCAGGCGCTGTCCGCGGAGGTCGAGCAGGAGATCAGCACGGGCACTTTTAGCAGCCTGTCGTTCATGGGGGTCTACAACCTCCTGTCCATCCTCGAGGCGCCTGTGCCGACCCTTGGCGACGAAGCGCCTACGTATACCGCACGCACCTCGTTCTACATCGTCTACAGGTAACCACCCATGCCGGCATACACCGCATCAGTCTCGACCTTCTCCTGGAACGCCACCGTCCTCGATGCCGTGGGAACCGTCTCGGTCAGCGCCGCAAGGCCTGCCCTGGACGTCACACAGATCGGGTCCGCCAACACGCACCACGTGCCCGGCGTTTCGACGTCGGTGGTCACGGCCGACATCTACTACAACACGGCCAACCACTCTTCGATCGTGGCCGATTACCTGAGCGGCACTCCCCGTGCGTTCGTCTTCACGGTGGCGACCGGCGACACGGTCTCCGGCACCGGCCTCCTGACCGGCCTCGACATCGTCTCCAGCAACCAGGACATCGTCCGCGGCTCGATTCAGATCCAGGTGTCCGGCCCCATCACGATCAACGGCACCGCGGCAGTTTCCGGCAGCAACGAGACCTGATCCATGTCCATCAAGAATGCCCTCACCCTCAAGAACCACGTGTGCTCCATCCAGGACCACACCTTCACCCTTCGCCGGCCCTCGGTCGCGGACCTTGCCCAGGCCGTCTCCGAGGCAGCCAAGGGCGACCCGCACTTCAGCTGCTGGCTCGTCTTCAACCACCTGGTCGAGGACGGCAAGCCGGTCTTCGACACCCAGGACGAGGTCCTGGCCTGCGACGGCGGCCTGATCAACTTCTTGGTGGCCGAGATCGACCGGCTCTACGGTGAATCCCAGGACTTGACCCGGCCAGTCTCCAAGTCCTGAGACTGGCCCGCCCCTTCGTACAGGCACCACTGGATCAGCTCAGCGTCGTCTGGCTGGCCCTGGATCAGGACAACACCGACTGGGACGCCATCCGCGATGCGCTTCGAAATCGACCAAGCCGCCCTCAACCAGCTGATGCAGGACCTCTTCAGGTTCGACCAGAAGGTCCGTCGCCGGATCGAGCGGGCGGCCATGGTGAACTTCGGCCGCTGGGCGGAGGGCAAGGTGGCCGGGGCAGTGCCGAACGGCAACGAGTCCCTGGCGAAGAGCATCGACTTCAAGGTGGGCCGCACGAAGGTCCGCCGCGTGAAGAACGACCAGGGCAAGTGGAAGACCATCAAGCCCTCGGCGACGTTCTGCGCGGTCGGAGTGCTGAGCGGGGTGAAGGTCACCTCGGACAGCCACGGCCGCCAGGGCAAGTACAGCTACCCTCGCTACAGCTCCAAGGCGAACGGCTGGCCCCTCCATGAGGCGAATCTCGGCCGCTGGTACGAGCAGGGCCACCGCCACTGGAGGAAGGGTGCCAAGTCCGGCCGCCGCGGCAAGGGCTGGCGCCTGGGTCTTGGCGGCCAGTCGCTGTCGGCTCCCAGGTACACCCTGCACTGGTACCAGGGGATCGTCCCCCAGCTTGAAAAGGCAGCGATCGAGTACCTGAGCCAGGAAGTCGCCGCGGCAGTGACTGACAGCAGCAAGTACACGCCCAAGCGTCGCGTGCGGAGGAGCAGGTAATGGCCAAGAAGTCGATCTCAGACATCGTCCTGCGCGCGGTGGTGGACACTTCAGGTGTCGCCGCAGGCCTGAACAACATCGGCAGCCAGGTGTCGGGGCGATCCTTCGGCCAGTCCGGGGGTGGCCCCACGGGTGCATCCGGTGCCGCAGGTGGCTTCGTCAACCCCCATGGCGGCGGTGCAGGACCTGGTGTGGCGGCAGTGGCTGCGGCGGCAGCGGCCGGTGCGGCTGTGGGCCGGGGCCGGGGTGGACGCCTGGCTGAGCTGGCTGCAAATCCCGGTGCGGTTCCTCCGGCAGCCTATACCGCCATGAATCGGGCCATCGCCATCCGCGGAAATCCAATCACCAACGCGCTGTTCAACAGGTTCCAGCAGCCTCTCTTCAGCAAGGCCAACGCGCTGTACGATGCCGCCAACATGGCCCGCGAGGCAGGCAGCCGGACCGCGTCCGACCTGTACGGCAGGCAGGCCGGCGTCCTCCGAGAAAGGTTCAACCGACGCAATGCCGCACTGGCCGGGTTCGCCCAGAGCAGGATCGGCCGCATGGCCGGCGGCGCCATTGGCGGCCTCAGCGGCATGGGCGACCGAATCGGATCCTTCACCCAGAGGACCCTGGACCGCGGCGGCCCCCTGGGCGGCCTCACCAGGTTCGCAGGACTGATGGGCATGGGCAGGTTCGCGGGCGTGGGAGGCTTCGGCCTTGCGGCAGGCGCACCTGTGGCCGCGGCGGCGATGGCCTACGGCGGCTACCAGAGCCGGTACAGCTCGACCCAGGACATCACCAGGTTCAACTTCGGTGCCGACCGCCAGACGGCCATGGCCCAGCGCAGGTACTGGCGCCAGGGCGTGGGCAGCAAGGCTCCGCTCGGCCTGGCGGACAGGTTCTGGCTCGGCGCCTACCGCGAGAACAACAACCAGGCTCCCTGGATGGACAAGCTCATCATGGCCAGCGGAGGCGTCGGCGGAATGGCCGAGGCGACCGGCGCCAGGATGGCCAGCTGGGGCACCATGACCGGCATCCTGAAGGAAGTCACCCTGTACAACACGGTCGACAGCCTCGTGCAGTTCGGCCGGAGGCTCTTCAACTAATGCCACATCCCGAGATCAGCACCACGTCTTTCAACGCCTACTACGTCGGTCACCAGCTGTCCGAAGGGGACATGGGCGAGACGAACCTCGTCAGCGAAACCTGGATCGTCGAGCGGAAGGTCGAGGGCGGCAGTCCCATCCAGGGCACCGTCCGGTTCGTCGAGGAGGACTTCCGCCTGGCCATCAACGAGGGCGCCATGCCCTACACCGGCCAGCGCTACGTCGACTGGTATCCGAACACCAAGCTGTGGATGCAGTTCAGCACCCTGGTGAAGAAGGAGCTGCAGTTCGTCAGCAACGGCAAGGTCCAGGCGACCTACACCTGGTTCGCTCCGTTCCACGTCAGCACCAAGTGGTGGGAGCAGGCCACGCCCCCTGGGCCTTCGACCCCTGTGGACATCGCGTACGACATCAGCGTCGACTACAGCACGTCCTTCCGCACGACCGAGCGCCTGCGCCAGAAGCACAGCTCGAGCGCGCTGACCAACCCGGATCCGACCTGGGCGAACGGCCTGAGCCCGTCCGACATCGGCGGCTACGCCATCCTGCCGGGCCGCCAGGGGATGCCCTACAACCTGGTCCAGCGCAGGATCCGCGTCCGCCGGACGCTCGACTTCAAGTACATCCCCCAGAGCCAGCTGCAGACGATCTTCAACGGCTACGTCAACACCTACAACAGCCACGCGTTCATGGCAGGCACCGTCCCCATGAGCAACCCGGCGGGCGGCGCCGACCTGAGCGTCTCGCTGGCTGGATACCCCGTCGGGACCGTGCTCTTCGAATCGCTGAACGTCGTGAAAACCACCGGGCAGTACGGAGAGCTGGTGGCGGATATGGTGCATGAGCCCTACTGGCATTTCTTCGACCAGATCGCGGTGAACGACCCGGACGGCGAGCCCCAGACCGAGGTGCCGACCACCGGGCCCTGGGCCGGCACGATCCAGCTGAAGGACGTGCGCTGGATCCGGCAGCCGCGGGACACCAAGAACCACAACGACATCTTCTTCGATCAGAACACCTACAACGGCACGTCCTGGACGCCCTCGGCGAGCGCCGGCTACCTGAAGCTCGCCCAGGCCGGGTGGTGGACCAAGTGAGGCGCCTGGACGACTCGAGGAACGGCGGGGCCGAGACGATCGTCAAGGACATCGGCAACCGGGGCTGCCAGCTCATGGTCGTGGTGTCCAGCGCGGTCCTGGACTCCGCCACGTGGAAGTGGACGTACCAGCTCAGGCCGGCCATGGCCGCCAAGGCCGCGCCCTACGGCACGGTCAACAAGCCCGGCTACGCCTCCGCCACCACCAGGGGGCTGTCCGTCAGCGAGATGGGCAACACGGCCACCTACGTCTGCGGCGGCATCGAGGTGGCCAACCTGCCCGCGGGCTTCTTCCCCGTGAAGTTGCACAATGGCGCCGCGGTCTGGTGCGAAGCCGCCCGGGACGAGGCCGGAGCCTTCTACTGGGCCATCGTCAGTCCCACCCAGGCCATCGACGGCGTCTGCCCCGAGTGACCGCGTTCTGGTAGAATCCCACCATGTGCACGCCTGCGTCGTACAGCTTCAGTCTCTACAAGGGCGATGACTACAGCCTCATTTTCACAATTGATGGCGACCGCACCGGCGACACACCCACGGTCAACCTCAGGACGTCCTTCGAGGCGGCCAGCCCCAGCCTGACGATCACCACGCCGGCCATCACCCAGGTCTACAACTCGACCACGGGCAAGACCCTGGTCACCGTCCCCTTTACCGACACCCAGACCGCGGCCCTGACCAGCACCAGCTACGTCTGGGACTTCACCTACGTCCAGGCAGGCGGCCTGGTCTGGACTCCGCTCGCAGGCCGCCTGAGCGTCACCAAGGGGGTCTGATTCATGGCTGCCACCCAGATCACGATCTATCCCCCCGACACGACGGTCGTCACCGTCAACACGCCGCCTGTCGTCCAGCTCAGCATCGTCGAGCAGCTGGTGACCGGCTCGGCCAGCACTCCGATCAGCGTCCAGGAAGGCCTGGGCATCGACGTGGCCGGCCCCTCGGGCGGCGCCTACACGGTCAGCGTGGAGTTCGCCCCCAGCGGCACCAGCAACGCCACCCAGGCCGTCCGGGCCGATGACAGCCGCCTGAGCGACGCCAGGACTCCCCTAGCCCACACCCACGCCATCGCGGACATCACCGGGCTCCAGACCTACCTGGACTCGGGCATCAGCAACCTGACGAAGACGGTCCGCAAGGCCAGCGCTGGCACGATCACCAAGGGCCAGGTCGTCTACATCACCGGCTCGAGCGGCACCCACCTGCTCGTCGAGCTGGCCGACGCCGACACCGAGGCCACCGCGGCGCCGACCATCGGCGTAGCCCTGGGCAACATCACGAGCAGCTCGGATGGCCTGATCCTCGTGGCGGGCTACCTGGAAGGCCTCAGCAACCTGCCCACCGCCAGCTTCGCCAACGGCGCCGCCCTGTGGCTGAGCCAGACCGCCGGCGAGTGGACCACGACTCCGCCCACGCAGCCGGCCCACCGGGTCTTCCTCGGGTGGGTCGTCAGCAACAGCCCAGGCGCCTCCGGCCGGGCCTACATCAAGGTGATCAACGGCCAGGAGCTGGAGGAGCTCCACGACGTCCTGATCGGAGCCTCGCCGGCGGACAACGACCTGCTGGCCTACGACCTTTCGAGCGGCCTCTGGAAGAACCAGACCGCGGCCCAGGCCGGCCTGGCGGCAGCCACCCACACCCACGTCATCGGCGATGTGACGGGCTTGCAGACGGCCCTGGACGGCAAGGCTCCGCTGGACCCGTCCAGCGTCACGATCGCCAACAACAACACGAACGCCAACTTCTACCCACTGTTCGTCAGCGCCCTGGGTGCGACGACCCTGTGGGCCGACGTGACGACCACCCCGCTGACCTACAACCCCAGCCTCGGCGAGATGACGCTGCGCAGGGTCAGGGTCGGCGGCACCACGGCCTACATCTACTTCGACGGGCCGGCCTCGGCCATGACGTTCGCCGACGGCACCGATCTGTCCAGCGTCGGGCCTAGCTTCTACGATCACAACGGCGTTTCGACCTACGGCATCAGCAGCAACGTCGGCCTGACGCTCACGGCACCTGCCATCACCTTCGCCTGGACGGGCGGGTCGTACCTGTTCCCGGCCTCGAACGGCACCAACGGCCAGGTCCTGACCACCAACGGATCCGGAACACTCTCCTGGCAGACGCCCGCCGCCGCATCCGGCGCATCGAAGGCGTTCGCCGTAGCCATGGCGGTAGCACTATGAAACGACTCTGGGGCATCGACATCAGCGGCAGCTTCGTCTTCACCCCTGGCGCGGCCGGGGTGGGAACCCTGGAGTTCGTGGGGCAGACCCTGTCCCTCGAGCAGATCCTGGTGGTCACGAACGTCACTCGGAACGAGCCGCTCTACAACTTCCTGGACCCGACGGCGGGCTCGGCGGGCTTCACCGGCAACGTCCTGACCCTGGACGCCAACACCTCGACGCACAGCGCCTCGGACAAGATCCAGGCCTGGGTCTACGTGAACGGCGCCCAGGACGTCTCGACGGGCGAGCTGATGCAGACCATGTCGGCCCTCCGCATGGCCGTCCAGGCGCTGACCCGCAGCATGGGCCGCGTGGACACCACGGGCCGCCTGATCGTCGCGGCAGAGCAGCCCACGGCGACCGCCCTGAACACGACCATCAGCGGCAACGTCGGTACCGTCACCACGGTCACCACGGTGACCAACCAGGCCCAGCACGGCGGCATCGCAGCAAACGACTTCATCCCGATCACCTCTCGCCTTGGCGGCGACAACCTCCGCCGCAACATCTCGGTGACCTGACATGACCACGACCAACGGCAACAAGAAGATCCTCGACCTGAAGCGCTGGGAGATGGTCGCACCGCTGCCTGCGGCGACCTCGGCCGGCGCGTTCATCGCCAGCAGCCGGCACTACCGCCAGCAGCAGCTGTACTGCGCCAGCAACACCAGCCAATGGCTCTACAACCCGAACGAGGACGGCTGGACCCCGCTGGCATCGGCGGCCCTGGCCGGCACCTTCGGCGCAGGCGCTGCGGGCGTGGCAGGCTCGATCAGCATCGGCAACTCGACCGCTCTGTCGCAGCTGACCGCCACGGCGGGCACGACCACCACGATCACGACCAACCAGAACCTCCAGCGCGACCTCCGCGGCTACTCGATCCACATCACCGGTGGTCCGAACAACGGCGTGACCCTGCCGATCGTCTCGAACACCACTGGCGCCAGCTCCATCATCACGGTCGCGGCCCAGGCCAGCTCGTTCAGCGCATCGACGACCTACCGCCTGATCACCCCGGTGTGGTACGTGGTCGGGGCAGGCACCCTGGCCAGCGGCTCCTTCCGCAAGTACGACTTCGCGACGAACACCTGGACCACGCTCCAGCAGACCGGCCTCCCCGCGACGATCGGCACCGATGGCCGCCTGGTGGCGACGCCCAGCTGGATGGGCGAGAACTACCTCCAGTTCGCCACGGGCACGGCCACGGCCGGCGGCGCCAGCACCATCACGAACACGGCGAAGGCCTGGGCCACGAACCAGTGGACCAACTACCAGATCCGCATCGCGGAAGGCACTGGCGCTGGTCAGATCCGAACGGTCTCAAGCAACACCGCTACTCAGATCACGGTCTCGGTGGCGTGGACCACTCAGCCCGACGCCACCTCCAAGTACAGCATCGAGGGCAACGACGACTTCCTCTACTACATGGGGAACAACGCGTTCACGCTGTACCGCTACAGCATCTCCGCGAACACCTGGTCGACCCTCACGCCGACGGCTGCGCGCGCCGCGGCGCCTGGCGCAGGCATGAGCGCCCACTGGGTCTGGGGCGCTACCGACTCGGCCTGGACCGCGGAGAACAGCATCAGGAACGGCCAGCGCATCTACGCGTTCCGCGGCAACAACACCTCCGTCCTGGACTACTACGACATCGCCGCGAACACCTGGGTCAACGGCGTGGCCTACGCCCCTGCAGGCGAACTGCACACCACCGGCACCAAGTGGGTGTACAGCGCCGACTACATCTACGGCCAGGTCGCGGCCAATGGACGTTGGTTCCGCTACAACCTGGTCACACAGGAGCAGGACGGCTGGTCGGTCATGGTTTACCCCCAGGGAGCCGCCGTGGTCGGCGACACCGCGTTCGACGTCAGCTACACCGACGGCGCCACCCGCATCGACTACATCCACATGGGCCTGAACACGTCCAGCGTCCAGCTCCGGCAGATGGTGATCTGATGACCAACGAAGAACGCATCGAACTTCAGCGCCGCCTGATCGCCAACCTGGGCTCGCTCAGGCAATGCGCGATCCTGCTCGGCGACATCGACCGCATCGCCGACCTCGACGCCCAGCTCGAGGCGGCCAACGTCAAGCTTGTTGAACTGGAGGCCGCATGAGCATCGACGTCATCGTGGGCGTGGTCACCATCGTCAGCTCGATCCTCGGCGTGGGCTGGAAGCTCGGCCAGATTGCCGGCGAGATCCGGCTCGAGATCGCGGAGATTAAGGGCCTCCTGTCCGTCCACAACGAGCGCATCGTCCAGCTCGAGCGCCGGGTCGAGGCCCTGGAGTCCCGGTAATGGCCAGCCTTGCCCCGGCCAGCTGCTGCTGCGCGCCCATCACGTGCCCGGAGTTCTTCGAGTGCGCCCCTGGGCCGTGCATCAGGATCCCCCTGATGACCTTCCACAGGGAGCAGCGCACGGAGTCCAGCGCCTGCACCATGCAGGAGCTCACGATGGACGTCACCATCAGGGACGCCATCTTCGCCTTCAACCAGAATCCCTTCGCCCCCTGCTACGTCCTGGTCAGCGCCAAGGCCGACGTCAGCTACTCCTACAAGTCCTGGGGGATCTTCGGCACCTATGGCGGCCCCGGTGGAACGGTCTTCGACATCGACGACGGGGACTGCTGCCCGGACTGCCTGGAGTGCTGCCAGAACAGCGAGCAGACCTTCGAGGCCACCGACCAGGACATCTACTACGGCCTGAGCATCTGCTGCGTGAAGCCGTGCGGCTCGACCAGCCAGCCGGTGCTCATGCTCGAGGCCGACACCTTCGTCAACGGCCTGTGGACCAGCAAGTCCTACGACGCCACCCAGAACCCCGGCTGCTGCAGCGCCCCGATGGTCGTCCAGGGGCCGGACCCCGGGTTCTTCGAGTTCGCGTTCAGGGCCTACACCCCCCTGACCTGCAGCATCGGCGCCTGGTTCAACTGCAGGTGGGTGGACTTCTACTGGGGAGACATCCTGGGCAGGAACGGCACCGGCTGGACCAGCGGCCGCATCCCGGGCACGTCTGGCCCAGGCTCCAGCCCCCTGGACGAGATCTGCAACGGAGCCTACCTGCATGAGAGGCCCGGCTGCCTCGAGGACGAGGAGGGCGCCCCGGTCATCACGGCCGAGGACTGCCTGAAGGCCGGCTTCGGCACCCTGCGGACCCACTACGACGTCTGCAGCTGCGAGCTGACGGACCACCTGGGGGTGGACGGCTACCTGCTGGTCAGGAACCGCACCTGCATCGACGGGGGCGTGGCCGTGGGCGGCGGCCCGGGAACCTGCTGCGCCCGCCTGGTCAGCTGCTGCTCGGACGGCACCTACGTCTCGGGACAGACCCCCGACTGCCCTACCATCCAGGGTTCGGCCCTGCAGTGCCTGATAGGCTGCGCCGATCCGTGCTGCGACAACACCGCAGGCCTCCTGGAGTTCATCTACCGGTGCGACAAGCTGGAGTCCCTGTTCGAACAGGCCGCCGTGGTGACCTGCCCGCCCTTCGCCCTGGGAGAATGAGCATGCATGACCTCAAGCAGAAGTTCGCCGACGCCCTCAGGAACGGCCTCCAGGCCTTCACCAGGGATGCACCGCCGCCTGGGATAGAGCCTGGGGCGAAGCCAGGGGCCAGGCCCTGCAACAGCTGCGGCGAAGCGGCGCGCCAGCGGCGCGAAGCCCAGCGGGCCAAGCGCGAGGCCGACCGATCATCCAAGGATTGACAGTTAACCAGCTTTTGGGTATGATCCGGGCATGAGCCCCCGAATCACCCTTGAAGACATCCATCGCCTGGACCTCTCCACGACCCGGATCCCCGAACACCCCTGGCAGCTGGACTACATCCGGCGCTGGGTCAAGCAGGGCAAGCGCCACGTCCTCATCAAGATGATCCAGCAGGCCGACCAGGAGCGGGAACGGCTGCTCGAGTCGGTCGTGGCTCAGTTCGGCGGCAGGAGAATCGACGTGGACCATGTAGGCCTGACCGACGAGCAGATGGAGGGACGCAGGTTCCTCACTCCCATCCAGGCGTGCTACCTGCGCTGCCATGGGTTGACCCTGCTGGCGACCGTCGACGGCCTGTTCCTGCAACCTGCCGAGGACAGGGCCGATCCTGCCGGGATCCGAGCCAGGATCGCCTGGATCTACCTGGAGGACAGCTGGCTCAAGCGGCAGGAACAGGCCGTCGAGCTGCTTCAGGCCTGAGTTGCAGGAGACCGCCTTTACTGCTACACTGCCGATTGTCTGCACATAGCCAGGAGATGTACCTGGTGCGATCCAGCGCATACAGCCCATGAAGCTCTGAGTGGGTCACTGGATTAAGGCGTCTTCGGATTGTGCCTTCAAACAACTTCCGTGCCCCAAGACTGAGCTGCAACCTGACTTGTCAGGTGAGAGCGTTTCCTTATGGAAACCTGATCGTGAATAACGAGGTCGGTCGAAGCTTCCTGCGTGCGACTTCAGGAAGATCCCTTCCAGACTTGATCTGGGTGTGGATAAATGCTGGCAAATGCTATCGCGGAGAAACAACCATCTCCTTGTGAGAGCCAGCAGTTGTTTCCAAAAACAACCTGCGACTGTGCGAGTAACTTCTTCTTCATCATTTCTAGAAAAAGAAGCAACTCGCGCAGTCGCGTTGTTTCCTTTTTTAATACCAGGTCAAAACCTCCCCTGGCCTCTACCTGTGGTAGAAACCATGGATGGTTGATGGCCTCGAAGGACCTTACGACTTTGACCCAGAGGAAGGGGCCGATGAGGATTCTTCCTACAGGATCCAAGGAACCAATGGGACGGTACGTCCACAGTTGCAGGGAATCTCTCCAGTAGTTATACTGCACACATCAACCGCGGCAAAGCCGCAGAAGGAATGCTCCCCATGTCAGCTGAAACCAAGAAGGTCAAGGTCAAGAATCCCCTGAGGGGCCGGTCGTTCAAGGCTCGTTACTGCGCAGGTGACCGCACTCCATCGGTCGTCCGTGCCTGGAACAAGTACGTGCGGGACCGTCGCAAGGGACTCATCGAGGTCATTCCCAAGAAGGGCTCCGGCAAGCCTGTCTCCTTCGACGAGTCCACCCTGCTCCGTCCCATTCACAAGTACAAGCCGCGCACCCTCTACGCCATGGGATGCCGCTACGACTGGGTCATGAAGGCCGTCGCCCATGAGGCCAAGCTCTTCCAGCGGAAGAACCGCGCCCGCCATCAGGAGGCCATGAAGGCCGCCGGCGTGAAGGTCGTGGGAGGTGGCAAGTGAACCAGGACCTCGAGGATGACGCCATCATGCCTGAGCGAATCGCCAACCCAGGCACCGTCGACCACACGAAGCAGGACTACAGCAAGCCCCTCGGCATGAAGCCCGTGCTGCTTAAGTCCATGAGCATCCGCCAGGAACTCCTCGAGCTGCAGGCCAAGTCCCTGCACATCCTGACCGAGATCCAGGTCCTTCGCAGGGACCTGGCCGAGTTCCGTGCCACGCTGACCCCGGGGAAGGAGACCCGATGAGCGCCAAGATTCCCAGGAATGCGACACCGGCCCAGGTCGCGAAGTTCAGGCATCACGCCATGGCCACCTACTTCCAGCAGCACTCCAGGCTGGGCTCGGATGCAGTGCCGTCGGAATGCCTGGGCCACAGCACGAACCTGGGCGAGCTCTTCAGGCTGGTGGAGGAGCTCAACGCCGCCGCAGGCAAGCGCCTCTGGGCCGTCCAGTGGAAGGTCGATCCGGTCTCAGGGGGCACGATGGACCTGTGCAACCTGGAGATCAAGGCCTGGAAGGGCTGATGGACAAGCCTCGCTTCCAACCACCGAGGCCAGCCATCAAGCCCATGGTCAACATGGAGAACGCACGCAGGCTCAGCCAGGGCACACACCTTGGCTGGGCCTGGCGTGATCTCAGGCGCGCCTACCTCAAGCAGCATCCGCTGTGCGAGAAGTGCCATGTGAAGCTGGCAGAGCAGGTCCATCATGTCGTGCCTCGTGCCAAGGCTCCTGAGCGCACGCTCGATCCCTCCAATCTCCAGGCGCTGTGCACGGACTGCCACCTCGAGGTCCATCGCCATTTATAAGAATTCTGAAAATTCACCTTTGAATTAAAAGAAAGAGGGGGGGTTAGATTTATAAATAGGCCCCCTATCGTGCCGCCCCGCATCTCGTTTAGCCCTACTTGACTCGAAAACCCCCGATCCTGCCGGCTTCTTCCGCGATCTAGACCCCATCTTCGAGAACCGCCCCAATGCCCAAGCTCAAAACCTCACAGATTCCTCAGGCCAAGATCGTCTGGCCGACCTTCTCCGACCTGGAACTCCAGGCCGTCCAGGCGCGCTTCGACTCGTACTGGCAGGACGTCCTCCAGGGCAAGATCCTGGTCAACAAGTGGGTGTACGCCGCCTGCAAGCGCCACGAGAGGGACCTCAGGCGGGGCGACATCTTCATGGATTGGGCCGAGGTGGCCAGGTTCCTCTGGCACTGCGACCGCCTGAAGCTCATCGACGAGTGGCAGGGAATGCCCCTGACCCTTCCTCCATGGCAGGTCTTCTTCTTCGGCAGCCTGGTCGGATGGCGCTGGACGGAGGGCAGGCACCGCCGGTTCAAGCTCGCCATCCTCCAGGTCGGCCGCGGCGCAGGCAAGACGACC
>Ga0209985_10001492_pt1 | contig 22853 bp, 21 predicted proteins | sample NOAtaG_FD_187305 | JGI IMG/M metagenome (GOLD analysis project Ga0209985, IMG submission 187305) | Freshwater lake microbial communities from Lake Erie, under a cyanobacterial bloom - NOAA_Erie_Diel6S_1000h metaG (SPAdes) (version 2) | ecosystem: Environmental > Aquatic > Freshwater > Lake ...
GCTGACGAACAAGATGGTCTCGTACCAGACCGGTCCGGAGGGTCTGGTCGTCCGCAAGTTGCTCATCGCCGCGGCGGAGGCAATCGCGAAGGAGTACTACCTCGCGATCACCATCGACCGATCCCGTCGCACCGCGACCCTGATCGCGAGCGCCGAAGGTGGCGTCGAGATCGAAGTCGTCGCCGAGAAGAACCCCGCCGCGATCATCAAGGTTCCCCTCCATCCGCTCCTTGGCCTCCAGGGGTTCCAGGCGCGCGAACTCGCGTTCCGCCTCGGCTTCAAGGGCAAGCAGGTTGGTCAGGCGAGCGACATCATGATGAAGATCGCGAAGGTCTTCCGCGAGACCGACGCCAGCCTCGTCGAGATCAACCCGCTCGTGGTCACTCCGCCCGATGAGAAGTTCCCCGATGGCCGCGTGCTCGCGCTCGACGCGAAGTTCCAGTTCGACGACAACGCGCTCTTCCGTCACCCCGAGATCGGGAAGATGTTCGATCCGACCGAGGAAAACCCGGCTGAGATCCGAGCGCATGAGTTCGGCCTGTCGTACGTCGCGCTCGACGGAAACATCGGCTGCCTCGTGAATGGCGCAGGACTCGCCATGGCGACGATGGACATCGTGAAGCTCCACGGCGGCGAGCCGGCGAACTTCCTCGACGTCGGCGGCAGCGCCAGCGAAGAAGCCGTCACCGAGGCGTTCCGCATCATCCTGAGCGACCCGAACGTCAAGGGAATCCTGGTCAACATCTTCGGCGGCATCATGCAGTGCGACAAGATCGCACGCGCGATCGTCACGAGCGCGAAGAACGTCGGCTTCAAGGTTCCGCTCGTCGTGCGCCTCGAGGGCACGAACGTCGCTGCGGCGCGGCAGATCCTCGCCGACGCGCAGAAGGAGATTCCTGCCATGCAGCCGGCGACCGACCTCACCGACGCCGCCAGCCGCATCGTGTCCGCCGTGCGCAAGGCGGGCTGAGCGCGCGTGGGTCACGCCGCCGAACATCTCGTCCTCTTCGACATCGACGGCACGCTGCTGCGGACAGAGGGCGTCGGCGTCGCGGCCATGCTGCGCGCCTTTGCCGCCCTTCATGGCGAGAAAGGCTTCAGCTTCGAGGGCGTCGAGATCGCTGGCGCGCTCGATGGACTGCTCTTCGCACGGATGATGGAGCGACACGGACTCTCCGCCGACGCGTTCGCGCACGAGCGATTTCAGCGCATCTACGGCGAGGAACTGGCGCGCAGTCTCACGCCCGACCGGGTGCGTCGGATGCCGGGCACCGAAGCACTTGTCGCGGCACTGCGCGACGCAGGCGCTGCGGTCGGGCTCCTGACCGGCAACTACGAGCACACCGCGCACACCAAGATCCGGATCGCAGGCTTCGATGTCGCCAGCTTCCCATTCGGCGCGTTCGGCGCCGATGGACCCTCCCGCCGGCACCTGACTCCGGTGGCGATCGCACGGGCAGCCGCACACCACGGCCGGCCGTTCGATGCGCGCCGCGTCACCATCATCGGCGACACGCCCCACGACATCGACTGCGCGAAGGCGCACGGCTGCCGCGCGATCGGCGTGGGGACGGGGCCCTACGCGCCCGAGCGGCTCGAGGCCTGCGGCGCAGACCTCGCCGTCGGCGATCTTTCAGATGTCGACGTGGTTTCCCGCTGGATTCTCGGCTGAGATTCCGTGGACAACCCGTCGCCAGCGCCCCAGGCAGGTGCAACCGAGGCCGATCTCGGTCACAATGAGCGTCGATGTCGATGTTCACCGCCTTCTGCAGCGACTTCTACGTCAACCAGAAGCTCGGGCTCAAGCTCGACTTGCCCGAGCGCCGCGAAACCGTGCTCGACCTCTTCGACCGGGTGCGGCGGGCCTTCCCCCGCCTCTCGACCTTCCAGCGCTACGACGGCGAGGTGGCGCTCGAGTCCGACAGCGCGGAGCGCGAGTGGCAATGGGTCGCCCTGCGCCAGACGACGATCCGCTCGGGCCACGTGAACCCAGCGACGCTCGCCGACAGCTACCACTTCCACAAGGCGCTCCTCGAGGTCGCTCCGTACTTCCTCTCGATCTCGCCGCTCGACATCGACATGCTCGAACTCGTGTTCGGCTTCGACTTCGAGACCGAGCACGACCGCGATGAGGTCGTGTTCGACGCGCTGCTCGATGGCACTCCGCTCGCGGGGCTCGTCGACCGCTCGAGCGAGCGCATCATCGACTCGCAGCCATCGCTGACCCTCGCGCTTGGCGGGAAGGGCGACATGCAGGCCTCGTTCGAGGTTCGGACGCGGCCGCGCGTGCCGGTCGCCGGCGAGCGCGGCGGCGACCCGATCTCGGTGTTCCTCACGGTGCGCCGCTTCGGGCCGCTCGGATCGCTTGACGACCTCAAGGGCGCGTTCGGCGCCGTCGTCGGCCATGCCGAGGTCCTCGCTGAGACGCGCGTGATCCCACAGTTGGTCGTTCCCATCCACGAGGCGCTGCAGGCCCGCGGATAGCGGCCCGAGCACCGCTCGACACCCCTTCCCCACGTCCGTCTCGAGCACCGATGCCTCCCGCCGCTTTCTTCGCCGCCGTCGCGCTTCTGGCGCTCTCCATTCCGCCCAACGCGGATTCGTCGAAGCAGCAGCAAGCCTCGCCGAAACAACCACCCACTTCGACGGAACGCGCTTCCCGAACCGACGATCCGGCGCTCGCTGCGGATCTCGCGATCCTCGCGAAGCTCGACGAACCGCTCGCAACGCCGCAGAGCTTTCGCTCGGCAGACGCAGGCGCCGTGGTCGAGGCCATGCGCGTTGCCACCGGGCTTCCCATCGAGATCGACCATGCGATCGTCGGCGAGTCGGGAGGCTGGGAACTCGCGCGGGTCAGTTGCGACGCGGTCACGCCGCGGGTCGCGCTCGACGCGGTCGCCCGCGCGATCTCGACCGGCTACCGCGTGATGGAACTCGATGTCGTCGCCGGCATCGCCATATTCACCGACAGCGCACGCGCCTCGCGCATCACGTCGATCAGGCGCTACGACCTCGGTCCGGTCCTGCGCCGCATGGACCGCCGCGACGAGCCGGCGGCGGAACTCGCGCGAGGCGTGGCGCGCATGGTGATCGACGCGATCGACCGCGAGGGCTGGCGCGACAATGGCGGCGAAGTCTCGTGGCTGCAGGCCGTCGATCAGACGCTCGTCGTCTCGACGACGCCCGCGCGGCACCACGGCATCGGCCGGTTTCTCGACGGACTTGCTCGATCGCTGCCGGAACCCGCGATCCGCTGGACGATTCGAATCGCCGACATCCGCGCGGACGTCGCCGATGCGGATCTCGCGCTCGCCCTCGATTCCGTGCGCGAACTCGACGCGCTCATCTCGCTCGGCGGTGCATCGCTGCGCTCGCGACCCGTGCTGCTTGCCCTCCGACACGACGGGGCGAGCATCGAGATTGGCCAGGCGTCCGAACGTGGAGCGAAGAGCGTGGCGCTCGCAATCGACGTGAAGCCAGTGATTGGAAGCACGTCGTACGCCGTGACCGTGCGCGAAAGTTCGACCGACGGGTCGCGCACGCTGTCGCTCCGCGCGCTCGAGGGGATTCGCTCGGCAGGATTCATCGAGGCCGGTGGGAAGCGGCTGCTCGTCGAGGTGCTTGGGATCGACGTGCTTGGGATCGACGCGCTTGGGATCGACGCGCCACCGCCGCCCGATGCGACCAACGACACCTCGAGCGAGGAGCCGCGCGCAGATCGCACGTCGTTGCCGCAAGGCGATGCGTCACAGCGTCCGTGACCACACGGTCCGACTGAGACCACGGGATTGGAAAACCACGAGGTTGAAACCACGGGGTTGAAAACCACGGGGTTGAAAACCACGGGGTCCGAACACACGCGACCGGGATGTTGGATCAGCCGACCTTCTTGAAGTCGAGGTACTCCGCCACGCTCGCGAGATCCTTCGCGAGTTGCGGCGTCACCTGGATCGTGAAGCTCTGGCCGGGAGCCACGCGCACGAGGCGCGTGCAGCGGGCGCGCACGAGCCACATGCGGCCCGCGCGCGGACGACGCTCATTGAGCTCGTTCACGCGGGTCTTCTGAAGCTTCTTCAGCGCGCGCTGCGAGCCTCGCTCGAGGCGCATGAGGCGCTCGACCGTCCGGAACCCACCGTTGGTGGGCGGGACAGACTTGATCGTGAAGGTCACAGTGCCAGTAGTCGGGATCGTGCTCATGCTCGGCTCGCTTTGAAGAGTCGAGTAATCTAACCGAAACCGACCTGCCCGGCAAGCGCTTGGAAACGCCGTGAAAACCGGAGGTTCACGCCCTCGCGCGTCGCCGCATTCGTTTCTCGGACCATCAGCGCTTCCCGCCTGCGCTGGTTCCGGAGTAGAGAAGATAGACCCCCTGCGTGCCCTTGCGCCCGAACCCGGCCGCAAGCAGCGCCTCGTAGCGGGCGAGGCACAGTTCGACGAGCGGGAGCGACAGACCCAGTTCCCCGGCCTCTTCACGGGCGATGCGAAGGTCCTTGACGAGGTGCTCGACGAGGAAGCCGGGCTCGAAGTCGGCGTTCAGGACGCGTGGCGCCAGCACCGAGATCGACCACGACGCCGCGGCGCCGCCTCCGACCGACGCAAGCACCTTCTGCGGATCGAGCCCCGCCTGTACAGCGAGGTGAACAGCCTCGCACATCCCGACCGTATTGGCGGCGACGAGTACCTGGTTCACGATCTTCGTTCGCTGGCCGGCACCTGCCGGGCCCTGATGCACGACGGTCTTTCCAAGTGTCGCGAAGATTGGCTCCGCGCGGGCAAAGGCCGCGGCGTCGCCTCCGACCATGATCGAGAGCGTGGCGTTGCGCGCGCCAATATCGCCGCCCGAAACCGGCGCATCGAGCGCATGTGCGCCACGCTCGGCGGCGGACGCAGCGATGCGGCGGGCCGCGGACGGCTTCGACGTGCCGAAGTCAATAAAGATCTGCCCGGCCCGTGCCGACCGCATGGCCCCGGCGGCCCCGAACATCGCGTCGTCCAGTTCCGAAGGCATGCCCACGTTCGTGCAGACGATGTCGGTGCCCGCAGCGGCTTCGGCCGGGGTTTCGGCCCAGGTCGCGCCGGCGGCCAGCAGCGGCTCGCATCGCGCGCGGGTCCGCGAGTGCAGCACGACCGGGTGGCCCGCGCGCAGAAGGTGGCCGACCATCGACGACCCCATGATTCCTGCGCCAATCCAGCCGATTCGCGCGGGTTTGCGCCCCGCGTCCGCACGCTCGTCCTGCGTCATGGTCAAGTCCTCGTCTTCGGTCTCCGGTTCACCTGCGCGCCGCGCTTGCGAGCGCGCGCCCGCTCCATCACCATGCGGACGGAAAGGCGTCCGCGCCGCATCCCCGGAACGACCGTCGGTATACCACGTTACAGCGAGGTCAGGCCCCATATGGCGACAGCATCACGCGACATCAGTGCGATCGAGCGAGAAGTCATCGAGCGCAGCAAGCCGTTCCAGCTCCTCCAAGGCGCGATCCACGGCGTGATCGTGGGGCAGGAGGAACTTGTCCACGGTCTTCTTCTCGGGCTCCTCGCCGATGGCCACATCCTGATCGAAGGCGTGCCCGGCCTCGCCAAGACGACCGCAGTCGCAGCACTGGCAAGCGGCATCGAGGCACAGTTCCAGCGGATTCAGTTCACGCCGGACCTTCTGCCCGCCGACCTCATCGGAACGCTCGTCTACCGCCCGAACTCGGGTGACTTCGTCGTGAAGAAGGGACCGATCTTCACGAACATCGTGCTCGCCGACGAGATCAACCGCGCGCCCGCGAAGGTCCAGTCGGCGCTGCTTGAGGCGATGCAGGAGCGCCAGGTCACCATCGGCAACGAGACGTATCGGCTCCCGGAGCCGTTCCTCGTGCTTGCAACGCAGAACCCTGTCGAGCAGGAAGGAACCTATCCGCTGCCCGAAGCGCAGGTGGATCGGTTCATGCTCAAGATCCTCGTGCGCTACCCGACGCAGCGCGAGGAACGGCAGATCCTCGACCGGATGTCGCGCATGTCGGCTCCGACGAAGGTCGCGCCCGTGCTGCGCCCCGATGAGATCGCTCGTGCGCGCGCCGTCATCGATGAGATCGCGATGGACGACCGGCTGAAGGACTACATCGTGCGACTCGTGGTCGCGTCGCGCGATCCGAAGTCCGCGAAGGTTCCGCTCGACGGGCTGATCGCATACGGAGCGTCGCCGCGTGCGACGCTCGCGCTTTCGCGCGCCGCTCGCGCGCACGCGTTCCTCGATGGCCGCGGATACGCGGTTCCCCAGGACGTCAAGGACGTCGCGCCGCTGGTGCTGCGCCATCGGCTCACGCCGAGCTTCGAGGCCGAGGCGGAGGACAAGACCGGCGACGACCTTGTGAAGATCCTCCTCGCGAACGTCGCGGTGCCCTGAAAGTTCGAGCGCGACGCATGCTTTCGCCTGAGATCCGCCGCAAGATCCGAACCATCGAGATCCGCACGAGCCGCATCGTGAGCGATGTCCTTGCGGGCCAGTATCGATCGGCGTTCAAGGGCCGCGGCATGGAGTTCGAGGAGGTCCGCCCGTACCTCTACGGCGACGACGTGCGCGCCATCGACTGGAACGTGAGCGCGCGCGTTGGCACGCCACACGTCAAGGTCTTCCGCGAGGAGCGCGAGCTCACGGTGATCCTCGCGGTCGATCTGTCAGGCTCGCTGTCCTTCGGAACCCGCGCGCAGCTGAAGCGCGAACTCGTGGCCGAGATCGCGGCGACGCTCGCTTTCTCGGCGATCCGCTCGAACGACCGGGTCGGCATGCTGCTCTTCACCGACGGAGTGGAGTCGTTCGTGCCGGCGCGCAAGGGCGGACGACACGTGCTGCGCATCGTGCGCGATCTGCTCGCCTTCGAGCCACGGCGCCGGGGCACCGACATCGCAAAGGCGCTCGACGAACTCGCGGCCACGCTCTCGAAGCGCGCGGTCGTGTGCGTCATCAGCGACTTTCTCGCACCAGAGGGCGCGCCTGCATGGGATCGTGCGCTGTCGAGGCTGCGTCGCCGTCACGACGTCATTCCAATCATCGTCGCCGATCCGCGCGAGTACGAGATGCCGAACGTGGGAATCGTCGAGTTCGAGGATCTCGAGTCGGGTGAGCGACGCATGTTCGACACGAGTTCCCGCGCGGTGCGCGATGCGTGGAAGAGCAGCGCTCGCGAACGCGCAGCGGCACGCGACCGGATGCTGCGCCGCTCGCGCACGGAGCCACTCGTGCTCGAGACCGGGTCCGACTTCGCGCCGCTCCTCCGTGCCTATTTCGCGCAGCGCGAGTCGAGGAGGGGGCGGTGAACGCCGCGCTCGCACCCACACTCGGCAGCGCCGGGCGCACGCGCTTCGCGCGCATGGCGATCGCCATGCTCGCGACGAGTGTCGCGTTATCCTCGCCCGCCCCTGTGGCGTCGGCGCAGACAGAGCGCCCCCCCGCCGCGGTCGCCACCCCGACACGCGCAGCGACAACCCCCACACGCGCAGCGACAACCCCCACACGCGCAGCGACAACCCCCACACGCGCAGCGACAACCCCCGCGTTCGAAGAAGTCCGCTCCGACCTGGAAGGAATCTCGGTGACAGCCCGTGTCGTGTTGTCTCGGCCTGGCCAACCGATCGCGTTCGAGGTTGGAGTCCCCTTCGACGTCGAGCTCATCTTCGCACCGGCGCCCGGCACGATGGCTCCGACCGTTGATGTCGTGCGGGCGCTCGGTGACTTCGATGTGTTTGCGACGCTCCAGCCCTCGCCGGGAGCGAGCGGCCCGCCCATCGCGCGGCTGACGCTGATGACGCTCGCCTCGGGCACCGTCGCGCCACCCCCCGTCACGGTGCGCTGGACGCGAAATGGCACGCTTCAGGAGGGGAAGGCGGCGATGCCGGCGGTGACGATCGTCAGCGTCCTCGGCGACGAGACCGCGCCCGAGTCCTATCGCGACATTGCGGGCGAGATCCCGCTTGCTGAGCCTTGGAGCACCACGACGCTCGCGACCGTCCTCGCGGCGTTGACTGCCGTCGTACTCGGTGCGCTCGTCGGGTGGAAGTTCCTTCGCAGAAAGGTCGCACCCGCCTCCGCAGACAGTGCGGCGATGGACGAACTGGTGGCGCTCGAGCGCGAGGCGCTGCCCGCACGCGCGGAGTTCGGCCACTACTACGAACGGCTCTCGGGCATCGTGCGCCACTACGTCATGCGCCGCTTTGGGATTGCCGCAGAACGACAGACCTCGGGTGAACTGCTCGCGGAGGCAACCGCACACGCCGAGTTTCCCGAGGCCGAGCGCGAACGTCTGCGAGGGCTTCTTCGCCTCGCCGACCTCGTCAAGTTCGCGGATACGACGCCTGAACGATCCGAGTGCGACGCACATCTCGCAGACGCGCGCGCCTTCATCGCATCGACACGCGCGCAACTGGGCGTGCACGAGGCCGCGACGGCCACTCCGACCTCTCCACAGGAGGTGGCGCGATGACATTCCATCCCACAAGCGCGTGGGTGCTCTTCCTGCTGCCGCTTGCCGCGCTGCCGCTCGTCCTCCATTGGCGCCGGCACCGACGGGCGACCGTCGCCTTCAGCGCGCTCGCATCGGTCGCGAAGGTCCCGGGAGGCCTCGGTGCGCGGCTCCTTGCCGTACCGCCGATCCTGCGCGCGCTTGCCATCGCGCTGCTCATCGTCGCCGTCGCGAGGCCGGTGATCGCCAACGAACGCGCGCAGCGGTTGGTCGAGGGCGTCGCGATCCAGCTCGTTGTCGATCGCAGCGACTCGATGCGCGCGATCGACTTCTCGATCGATGGCGATCCAGCGAATCGGCTCGATGCGCTCAAGGACATTGCCCGCAAGTTCATCGCAGGCGGCGATGGCTTCGAGGGACGGCCGAACGACCTCGTGGGCGTGGTGGCATTTGCCCGCAACGCCGACAGCATGGTGCCGCTCACGCTCGACCGCGAGGTGGTGCTCGACGCACTCTCGCAGATCCGCTTCCCCGAAGGGTCGAGCGAGCAAGGGACGGCGATCGGCGATGCGGTGGCGCTCGGCGTCGACAAGCTAAAGGACGCCGCGGAACGCGCGAATCGCGATGGACGAACGCGGATCAAGTCACGCGTCATCGTGCTTCTCACAGACGGCGAATCGAATGCCGGAGAGCTCACGCCGCAGGAGGCTGCGGCGCTCGCGAAGTCGACCGACGTGCGCATCTACGCGATCGGACTCGGAACGCGCGGTCTTGCGCCCGTGCCGGTGCAGACGCCGTTCGGCACCGTCATCCAGCGCGTCGAGGTCGACATCGACGAGGACACGCTGACCGAGATCGCCACCGCGACAGGCGGACGCTACTTCCGGGCGACCGACAGCGACAGCCTGAAGCGGATCTACGAGACGATCGACGCCCTCGAGAAAAGTTCGATCGACGAGACGAAGATCGTCCGCTACCGCGAGTTGGCGGTCGAGCCGATCCCGTGCGAACTCCCGCTGCTCCCGCCCATGACGCTGCCCCCTGTCCTCGTGATGGCGATGCTCGTGCTGGCGGCCGAGATTGCGCTCTCGACCACCCTTCTGCGGAGGCTCGACTGACATGGGCGCTTCGAGCAACCCGACCCTTCTCGCATGGGCGCTGACCGGGCTCGAACTGATGAGCCCGGCCTCGCTTGCGTGGCTCGCTGTCGCCGCGCTGGCTGCCCTCGCGCTCGCGGGCTTCATGCGCTGGCGCCGCGTGGCGCTCGCCCGGCTTGCGGACGCGAAGCTTCTCTCCCGACTCGCCCCAAGGCTTGGGGCATCGCGCGTCGCGGCGCGCGGCGCCTGCGTCGTTGTCGCCTTGGCGCTGCTTGGAGTCGCGGTCGCAGACCCACGCGGCGCCGAACGGATCGAAGCGGTCGAGCAGCGCGGCATCGACGTGATGGTGGTGCTCGACGTGTCGCGCAGCATGCTCGCAGAGGACGCCAGCCCGAATCGCCTCACGCGGGCCAAGCAGTTCGCGGCGGATCTTGTCGAGGCGATCGGCACGGACCGGGTCGGACTCATCGAGTTTGCCGGAGTTCCTGCGCTGCGATGTCCACTGACCTTCAACCACCGCGCTTTCCTGACGCAACTCGATCTGCTTTCGCCGCAGACGACCGTCCGCGGCGGATCGATGCTGGGCGACGCGATTCGCCTGGCTGCTGCGAATCTCAAGGACAGCGACACCGGACGTGCGATCATCGTGCTCTCGGACGGCGAGGACATGGAGAGCGAGCCCGTCGAGGCCGCTGCGACGGCAGCACGCGACCTCGACATCCGCACCATCACGGTCGGCATCGGCGACCGGAGCGAAGGTGCGCGGATTCCGATCGGCGACGCACGCGGCGGCAAGCGGTACCTGACCTTCGACGGCCAAGAGGTGTGGACCAAGATGGACCCGGCGCTCCTGTCCGAAGTCGCGGCGAAGGGCAACGGGTTCTTCGTCGATGCGGGCACGTCGCAGGTCGACATGCGCGATGTGGCCGAGTATCTGACGGCCACGATCGAGTCCGCGACGCGGGAACGGGCGGACGTCCGGACCCGCGAGGCCCTGCACCAGTGGTTCTCCGGCGCCGCGCTCATCGCGCTTCTCTCGGCGTCGCTGGTCGGAGTCGGCGGTCTGCCCGCCATGGTCGCGCGCGCCTCGCGCCGTGAAGGAGTCGCACCATGAAGTCCATGTCCGCACGCCACAGTCGGTTCCACGTCCCCTGCGCCGCGTTCCTCGCCGTTGCCGTTGCCATCGCCATCGCCATCGCGGGAGTCGCCTCGGCCGACGTGCAACCGGCGCCGTCGATCGATGAACTGATCGCCGACCGCGCCACAAAGGCGGAAACACTCTTCAATCTCGGGGTGGAGCGCTATCGCATGGGCGATCTCGAGGCAGCGCGAACACTCTTTTCCGCAGCGGCGACGAGAGGCAGCGCGTCGGTTGCGGCGCGTGCCATGTACAACCGCGGCACAACGCGCTATGTCGAGAGCCTGCCGGCCGATGCGTCGCCCACTGCCAGCCGAGCGGCGCTCGGCGCTGGCACTCCGTCGCAGTCGACTGAGGTACTCGAACGAGCGCTTCAGGAACTGAAGGACGCGATTCGCGCAGACCCGACCAATCGAGATGCCCGCGCGAATGCCGAACTTGCGTATCGCAGGCTGAAGGAACTCAAGCAAGAGCAGCAACAAGATCAGCAGCAGCAAGATCAACAACAGCAAGATCAGCAGCAGCAAGATCAACAACAGCAGAATCAGCAGCAGCAAGATCAGCAGCAGCAAGATCAACAGCAGCAAGATCAACAGCAGCAAGATCAACAGCAGCAAGATCAGCAGCAGAATCAGCAGCAGCAAGATCAGCAGCAACAGGATCAGCAGCAGCAAGATCAGCAGCAGCAAGATCAGCAGCAGCAAGATCAGCAGCAGCAAGATCAGCAGCCAGATCAGCAGCAGCAGAATCAGCAGCAGCAAGATCAGCAGCAGCAAGATCAGCAGCAGCAAGGTCAGCAACAGCAGGCTGCCAACGAACGTGCCGAGCAAGCCGAGAAGCCCTTGACGAGGCAGCAGGTCGAACGCTTACTTCAGAAGATTCGGGAGCGGGAGAAGGCCCGGCTTACCGAGCGCGCCCGTCGTGAGCGCGGCAAGACGGCACCTGCCGACCGTGATTGGTAAAGCGTGATTGGTAGAACGTGATTGGTTGAGTACGGTGACTCCATGCCTCAATTCCGCTTGATCGCGATCTCTCTCCTCTGCCTCCTGGCGTCGCTTGCCGCGACGCGCAGCGCCGTGGCACAGAGGGTTTCGCTCGAACCCGAGTCGCCCCAGGCGTTCGCGAACGAGCCGACCCGGGTGTTTCTCCGCATCGAGGACGTCGAGGATTTCCAGGAACCAGAGCTTCCGAAGATCGAGGGTGCCGAGATCCGCCGGCTGCCGGGCCAGCAGTCCTCGACGAGCATGCAGATCATCAACGGACGGACCACGCGCCGCAGCACCATTGAGATCACCTATGAGGTAACTCCCAAGCGGACCGGCACGATTGAGATCCCGGCGCTTGCCGTCCCGGTCGGCAACCGCACGCTCGCAACGAAGCCCTTCGCGCTCAAGGTCGTGGTTTCAGAGACCGGCGACCTGATGATCGTTCGCGTCGCTTCGCGGCCGGACACGTTGTACGTCGGCCAACAGGGCTATCTTGACCTCGAGATCGCCGTGCGTACCTACCGCGACGAACGGCTTGGCATTTCGCTCGACGAGGGACAGCTGTGGTCTCTGATCGATGGTCGCTCGGAGTTTGGAACCTTTGCGCCGGCGCTGCAGAAGCTTGCCTCGGAGAACCGGCGCCCCCTGGGGCACAGCATCGAGCTCGATGGCCTCGAGTACTTCGTCTACACGCTGAGCCGGCCCTTCGATCCGATTGCGTCTGGCGCCCCCGACGTCGGCGACATCCGGATCCGCATGCAGTACCCGACCGCACTTCGACGGGCCGGCGACGCCTTCTTCGGTGACCGGCTCTCGCTCGCGGGAGCTCGGCCTATCTCGGCGGAGCCTGCCTCGATCGACGTGACCGTCGCGACTCCGCCCGATGAGGGCCGTCCGGCGGCGTGGACCGGGGCGGTCGGCGACTTCGACATCGTGGTGAGCGCGAAGCCTCTCGAGGCTGCTGTGGGCGATCCGATCACGATCACGATGAGCATCACCGATCGCTCCGGTACCGCGAGCCTCGCGGGCCTGCTGGGACCATCGCTTTCCGATCAGGCGCCGCTGGTGAGGAACTTCAGGGTTTCCGCGGAAGGAGCGAGCGGAGCCGTCGATGGTCGCACGAAGGTCTTCACGCAGACGATCCGCGCCCTCGACGACAACGTGCGGGCTGTGCCGCCGATCGACTTCCCCTACTTCGATCCTGCCTCCGGCGTCTACCGCCTTGCGCAGAGCGACGCGATTCCCATCGTCGTCAAGCCAAGCGCCATGGTTCGCGTCGAGCGGCCTGTCGCGGCGTCGGCGGAAGACCCTGCATCGGGCGAACTCACGCGCGTCGAGGGAGGCATCCTTGCGAACGCTTCCATGTCCGAAGCCTCCGCCGCTCCGACCACGAATCTACGCTGGGTGGCGTTGACTGCGGTGCTGCCGCTTGCCGTGATCGGCGTTGGCCTCTGTGTGGGCCGCATCGGCGGACTCACCCGCGACGCCCGCATGGTCGCGCATCGAAGGGCGCGTCCCACAGCCGATGCAGCGCTCGCCGGATCGCCATCGGCCGAGGCGATCGAGACGGCGCTTCTTGGCTTCGTGGCGGCGCGCTGCGGGGCCGAGATCACCGGCGTCGCTCGCAAGGACGCCATCGGCCTGCTCGTGTCACGCGACGCACCACCGCAGACTGTTGCGGCGCTCGATTCCCTGCTCCGTGAGTGCGAGCGAGCGCGCTACGCCGGATGCGCAGTCGATGCGACGAGCGCGCGCTCCATGCTCGATGCCATCGAGGCTGCGACACAGACGCTCGACATCCGCGCAGGAGGTGGCCGATGAACACTCTGCCAAACCCCGCTCTTCCAAGGGTGGCGCGGATCGCGCTGTTGGTCGTCTCGATCGTGCTCGCGATCGGTTCGATCGTCGTCGCGGTCACCGTGCGCGCCGCCGACGTCGCGCCGGTGGAAGTCGAGCAGGCGGAGATCGCCTACGCGAAGGGGCTCGACCGCGCCGCACTTGATCCGGCTACGGCGCGGACCGAGTTCCTCGAGAGCGCAGCACTGCTTGCCTCCGCGATCGAGCGATCCGATTCAGCACTCCTCCGCTACAACCGTGCGAACGCGCTGCTTCAGGCAGGGCAGTTGGGCGAGGCGATCGCCGAGTACCGCCAGGCGGAGAATCTTGCGCCAAGCGATTCGCGCATCAGGGCGAATCTTGCGGAGGCTCGCTCGAAGGTCGCCCGCTCGATGCCTGTTGCGAAGCCGAGCGTTCTTGCGCGCGCTGGCTCGACATGGGGCGTGGTCGACGAGCGCACCCGTTGGATCGCAGCGCTCGCGGCGCTTTGGACAGGCGTCATCCTCCCGCTGTGGCTTGGCGTGCGGGTCCGCAGTGTGTCGATTGCGCTCCTGTTCCTCGGTTGCGTCCTGTCTGCGACGGTGATCGCCGATGGCATACGCCGAGCGGAGTTCAAGATCGCAGTCGTAGAGCGCGAGACCGTGCTCCGCAAAGGCAACGGCGATGGGTTTGAGCCCGTTCTTGCGAATCCGCTTCCAGTTGGAACCGAGTGCGTGCCGCGCGAGGCGCGACCTGGCTGGATCGAGGTTGAGCTCGGCGACGGAACGCGTGGCTGGGTTGCGGATTCCGCGCTGGTGGGCGATGCGCCGGCGAACGGCGTGTGAACCGCGGAGTCGGACACCACGGGTGCCCGAGGACGTGAGTCCCCGGAACGACGGACGTTCGAGTCGACAGCCAAAATGGGTGCCACCACTTCCAGTGGTGGTTTCGCGGCCGCCTCGGCACGACGCCCGATCCCGGCCACGTCGACTCCGCACGGCCTCGGGCTGGAAACGTCGGAGTCGCACACCACGGGTGCCCGGGGACGTCAGTCCCCGGAACGACGGACGTTCGAGTCGACAGCCAAAATGGGTGCCACCACTTCCAGTGGTGGTTTCGCGGCCGCATCGGCACGACGCCCGTTCCCGGCCACGTCGACTCCGCACGGCCTCGGCCTGGAAACGCCGGAGTCTGACACCACGGGTGCCCGGGGACGTGAGTCCCCGGAACGACACGCGTCGGAGTCGAAGGCTGACATCATCGGTTCCGCATGCTGAAGCATGCGGGCACCGCAGACCACGGCGCAACGCCGCGACGCGGAAGCCCGCACTGCGGCGCAACCATCTCCGCGAATGAAAAGCCCGTGCTCGCCGCTAGGCGACCACGGGCTTTTTGTGAGCGGAGAGGGTGGGATTCGAACCCACGAGTAGGATGAACCCACTACTAGTTTTCGAGACTAGCTCCTTCAACCGCTCGGACACCTCTCCTGGTGAACTCAACCCTTGCGGGCGAGCGGGGAGCGGGAGTATCTCCAAAACCAGTCGCGCTGTCCACCCTCCTGTCGGCGTGCGTTCCGAAGGCTCCGGAGGCAGCGTCCACAGCGTGCTTATCGCGACTCTGACGGCGTTTCCGCGGGTGCGCCCCCCGCCGCCTGCGGCCCGCGACCGGTGGTCAGCAGCACAACCCCAGCCACGATCAAGCCGACCGCGATCGCCTTGCGGGCGTCCATCGATTCGCCCAGCACGAGCCAGCCGAGCAGCACGCCGACCGCTGGCGCGATCGAGAACGCGATGGGCTTGACGACCGAGACCTCCCCGAGCGAGAGCGCGACATAGAAGAACACCATGGCGAGCGCTCCGGCGACAAGTCCGGAGCCAAGGATCAACTTGAGCCAGGTACCGCGGTCGGTTTGCGCCAGGGCTGGTTCGACGCGCAACCCGGCAACCCCGCGCGTCATCAGCCAGAACACCAGCAGGATGATTGGAATCGCAACGAGCGAACGAACCGTGATGGCGCCAATCGGGCCAATACGTCCGCCATGGAGCGCGCTGCGCGTGCAGACCTCGCCGATTCCCCAGCAGACACCCGCCGCCAACGCAAAGAGTGTGGGCTTCATGCGCGCATTGTGCCACGGACATCGCCGGCGCCGCAACGCGGCGCGTACCGAGGCACGCGCCGGTCACCGATCGACCCGACCGATCCTGCGGCTCAGCCCCAGTTCGAGAGGAGCTGCCCCAAGTCGGCTGAGTCGACGATGCCGTCGTCGTTGATGTCGGCGGCGGCGTTGTTGGTGCCCCATGCCGTCAGCAGGATGCCGAGGTCGGCGGAGTCCACGAACCCATCGCCGTTCAAGTCGCCCGTACGAGCCTCGCACGCATCGGCGGTGCCGTTGCTGTTGCCATCGACGCAGGTGGTGCCCGGACCGCGCCACGTCGCTCCCGCCTGCGCGGCCTGTGCCTGCGTCAGGAGGAGGCAGAAACCGTTCGGGAAGCATGACGCGCCAAGCGGCTCAGGGCAGAGCCCTGCGGTGCAGGTCGTTCCGTTCCCCTTGAACACGCCGTTCTGCGCCGCGCACTGCTCCGGACTGACGCCGCCGACGCACGAACCGTTCGGCAAGCAGCAGGCCCCAATCGGGAAGCAGACGTAGCCCGTGCAGGTCAGGCCCGTCGGACCAGCAACGCCACCCGCAGCCGCGCAGTTCGCAGGTGCAAGCGTGAGGCAGCCGCCGGTTGAGGCGAAGCAGCATGGCGCAAGGGCCGCGCTGCACGTCGAACCGGTGCAGATGCTTCCCTCCGTCGTGAAGGTTCCGCCTTGGTCCGCGCAAGTCGCCGCTGTCAGCACCTGGCAGGTCGAGTTCGGGAGGCAGCACGCACCCGGCGGCTGGCAGTTCACCGGCGTCCACGTGACGCGCATGACCCAGTCGCCGCTCGGACGGCACAGCTGCGAGAGCTGCGAGAAGTTCTTCCAGCCCGAGCAGGCGGCGAGCCCGCAGTTCAACGCGAACAGCCAGTTCTGCGAAGGCTGCTGCAGACCGCCGAGGTCGGTGGTCGGGAACGCGTTCGAGTTCGACGGCGGAGCCACGAGGCAGGGATTGCTCGTCTGGTTGTTGTGGTCGTCGATCCGGTAGCCGATGCTGAACGTGCGCGACCCGTCGTCCTGGATGATCATCTGCTCGGGATCGCCCGGATCGATGCTGAACTGGATGTTGGTTCCGTTCGTTCCCGGCTGCATCACGAGATGCGGAAGATCGATGCCGTTCGAACTGTACAGGTACTGAATCGCACCAGTCGCCGGCGTTCCCTGCCACACGATGACCGACCACTTGGTGGTGGTGGTGACGGTGGCGTTACTCGTCGCGAAGATCATCTCGCAGAGATCGATCCGAAGCGGGAAGTCCGACGCCGGAAGCGTGAACGAAACCGCCGCGATCTCCTGCTCGGCGAAGCCACCCTGCGCGATGTACTGGCCGCCTTCGAAACTCGCGCTCGTGTGGGTCGAGATCACCGGCGGGCAGTTGCCCGCGACGCCACCCTCGCTGTCTCCACCGCTGTTGTTCGCGGGCGACGCGAGGAGCCATGGCGTGTCCTTCACCGCAATCGGTTCCTCGACCAGCCTCTGGTCGAGTGGCTGCGACGCCGCGGCCGCCTTCCCTTGCCGCGCGCTCTTCGCCTGTGCCTTCAGTTGCGACTTGACGTTGTCGAAGAGTCGATCCGCACCGGCCATGCTCGTCCCGGAGACGCGCGAATCGGACTTGGCGACAGCGCCGCCCGACGGTTCGCTCGGGGCCACGGATGCCGCGGAGGCGAACGAGCCCATCGATGGGGCGACGGCGCACAGTGCGAGCAGGGTCAACGAGCGCGACGACGAAACCAGCATGGTTGATCTCCGAGGGCACACCCGCAGGGACTTCGGGGGCGTGCGGAGGAAAGAGGTGGTTGGAAGCGATCCGTCGCTCCCGTCCCGAATGGCTTTCCGAAGAGTAACCCGGTTTGGTCGCATTCAAAGCCGGAAGGCTGCCTGAGAGGCCATTCGGACATTTGGACGCCGCTGTCCCTCGATCGACTGCAGCCGAATTCGGACGTTCCGATCGGCACGCCCGCCTGCACCGTCCACAGCGCCTGTCCACCGGCCCGCACGGGGGGCGCGGAACCGGAGCGGCTACGGCCTGCCGGAAGACCGGACGGCGTCCCGTCGACCGAGGACCTCGACCACTGCGGCCAGCAGGTCATCCGGCTCGGGGAGCCGCCCCGGGCCGCTCGAGCGGCAGGCTTGCCACCCAGAGGCGGGCTCAATCACAGCGAATCCATCGCCCTGCACGATCGTCACGTTCCGCGCGGTCGCTGGCTGCCGCCACATGGCTTCGTTCATGCTCGGTGCGAGCACGACGGGAGTCTTGGTCCGGTCGATCGACGCCACGAGAAGCGAGACGATGTCGTCGCAGCGCCCGGTCGCAAGCTTCGCAAGCATGTCCATCGAGCACGGTGCGACGAGAAAGAGATCGAGCCCCTGCACGGCACGGATGTGCTGTGGATCGGCGGGCGTCGCGGCGTCCCAAATCGATGAAAGAACCGCTCGCCCCGAGAGCGACTGAAACACGAGCGGAGCGACGAACCGCTGCGCGTCAGCCGTCATCGCCACGGTTACTTCTGCGCCGGACTGCGCCAACGCGCTCACGACGGAACAGACCTTGTACGAAGCGATGCCCGCGCAGACGCCCACACCGATCCGACGCCCGAGGACGTGCGGCTTGAGCCGCTCGATGCGAGCAGCTGAGGACTCCGCTGGGATCTCGTCGGACTGGTCGTGCTGCATGGATGTTCGTCCCGCGCTGGATGACCCGGCCCGATCCGCCAAATCGTGTGCGCCAACCGATGTGCACGAACCGATGTGCACGAACCGATGTGCACGAACCGATGCGCGCCGCGAAGGCGCGCCGCGAAGGCGCGCCGTCAGGTGCGGCCACAGGAACTCGCCGCGCGCGAATCTCAGCGCTTGCGGGCAGGCGCGCCGCGCATCTTCTCGATCTGCTCGGGATCGATCTCGAGCGAGATCTTGTCCTGGGCGATCTCCTCGATCACAACCTCCAGATCGGACCGGCCGTTGCGCTCCACCAATGGACGCGCTCCGTCGATGATTTCCGCCAGGCGGCGCTGGATCAGCGCGGTCAGCTTGAATCGGCCGCCGAGCTTCTCGACGATGTGGTCGCTCTTCAGTGCTTCGATCATGTTGGAACACCTCGCGTTCCACCCTGCCCCAGAGGAACGGGGCCGCAAAGTGGAAGAGGGTTAGTATAGCGAAGCCCCGCCCCCCGCGCAGCAGGCTTCCAATGTCCGATCCGAACCCCGCGCCCCCGTCCACACCCAACCCAGGCGAGACGCAGGATACCCCGCGCCGCACGGGTGGCGTGGCCACGCTGCGCCGGAAGGTCGCCCGAGGCCTCAACAAGATCGGCCTCAACCGGGACCGGCGCATCCTGCTGTGGGCCGCGCTGACCGGTATGGCGCTCGCGGTCATCGCGCTGCTGTTTATCCGACCCATCCAGTTGCTCGAGCACAGCGCCATCGAGTGGGCCGCGCTGAACCCGTCGAAGGTCCCCATCGCGGTCGCGATCGTGCCCGTCCTTGGCGCGCTTCTCTGCGGCGTGGTCCAGGCCATCTTCAAGGTGCAGGTGCGCGCGCATGGCGTCTCGAGCGTGCTCTACGCGATCCATCGCCGTCGCGCCCAGCTTCCGCCCACGCTGGCGCTGCGCACGTGGCTTGGCTCGACGGCGACGATATCAAGCGGCGGTTCCGCAGGACCAGAAGGACCGATCGTCACCATCGGAGCCACGCTCGGCTCCGCCATCGCACGCTTCCTCCGTGCCGACCCGCAGACTTCGACGACGCTCGTCGGCTGTGGCGCAGCGGCCGGAATCGCCGCCGTGTTCAACGCCCCGATCACCGGCATCTTCTTCGCGCTCGAGGTGCTGCTGCGCGACTTCTCGCTGCGCACCTTCACCCCGATCGTGATCGCGGCGGTGTTCGCCTCGGCGACGGTCCAGACACTCATCGGCACGCAGGAGCCGCTCTTCGGCGTGGGCGCAGAACTCTTCAAGGGATCGGGCGAGGGGCTCACGATCGGCACGGCGCCCGCGTTCGCGATGCTGGGCGTCGTCTGCGGAATCGCAAGCGTGTTCTTCGTGCGTACGCTGCAGGCGTCGGAAGCGGCGTTCGCCAAGCTGCCGGTGGCGCGCTGGCTCCGCCCCGCCACCGGCGCCGCGATCCTCGCGCTGCTTGGCGTACTCCACGTGGCGCTCGCGAAGGACATGCCGGATTTCGGCGACGGCGTCCTGCCGCCCTTCTACGGAAATGGCTATCCCGTCGCGCGGGCCGTGCTCGAGCCGGGCTTCTACGCGAAGGAGACGGCGCTGGTCGTCGCCGCGCTCCTCATCGGGCTCGCCGTCGTGAAGTGCGTCGCCACGAGCCTCACGCTCGGGTCGGGCGGCATCGGCGGCCTCTTCGCTCCGGCGCTGCTTGTCGGAGCGCTCGTTGGCGGCGCCTTCGGAAGCCTCGGCGAACTGATTCCATTCGTCGCGGAAGTCGGTCCGGCGCGGCTCGCACTCGCGGGCATGGCGGGCGTCGTCGCCGGTACGACGCACGCGCCCCTCGCGGGCGCCATGCTCGTCTACGAACTCTCCCGCGAGCCGTCGATCCTTCTGCCTGTGATCCTCGTTGCCGCGCTCGGCACCATCGTTGCGCGGCTCCTCGAGCGTCACAGCCTCTACACCGCGGAACTGGCAGCTCTCGGCGTGCGCCTCGGCACCGCCACCGATCTCTCGGCGCTCCGACGGCTCCGCGTCGCCGACGTGGCGCTTCGCCCCGCGATTCCGGTGCAGGGCTCGGCTCCGGCGAGTTCACTGATCGATCTCTCGACGCGCGACGACGACTTCGTGGTGTTCGACGACACCGGAGCGCTCGAGGGCGTGATTGGCGCGCGCGACCTCCGAGTGGCCCTCGTCAACCGCGAGGCGCTGCCTCTGCTTCAGGTCCGCGACATCGCGCGCACGGGAATCCGTCCGCTCGACCAGGATCTTTCGCTCGACCTCGCGCTTGACCGCATCGAGCGCGGCCCGCTTCCGGTTCGCGACGACGCCGGCGCGATCATCGGCATCCTCACGCGCGCCCGGCTCATGCGCGTGTGGCGGCGACACATGGAGCGCGAGTCGTGAGCGGCCGACGCCTTCGGTTTCCGCGCGCGCGCAGGCTGCGTGGCCGCGGGGTCTTCAAGGAGATCATCGAGGCGCGCGCACGCGTCGATCTCGGCATCTTCAGCGTGCATGCGAAGCCCTCGACATCGGGCGAGCATCGAATCGGCATCTCGATCGGACGACCTGTGGGCAACGCAGCGCGCCGCAACCGGATCAAGCGGCTGATCCGCGAGGCATTCCGCCTTGGACAACACGACTTCCCGAGCGAACCACCGGCCCCGTACGACCTTGTCGTCGTGGTGCGGCCTCGGCGCGCGAACGCCGATGCCGGTGACGCCGACGCGGCCGATTCGCTCCCGGCCTACCAGCGTGCGCTGCACGACGCACTCGTGCGTGTTCACGCCATCTGGTCGAAGCGCCGCAAGACGTCCACTCTGGACGCAGGCGGCGAAGACAGCGGAGACACGCGATGACCGATGCAACGCCACGCATCTCGCTTGCGGCGCGCGCGTGCATCCTCGGGGTGCGCGCCTACCAGCGCGTGCTCGGCCCGATCCTCGGAGGCCAGTGCCGCTTCACGCCGAGTTGTTCGTTCTACTCGATCGAGGCCTTCGGACGGCATGGCGCGCGCAAAGGCCTGAGACTCACGGCCCGGCGCCTCTCGCGCTGCCACCCGTGGGGAGACCACGGCCACGACCCCGTTCCACCTCGGTGAGCGGACGCCGCCGCAAATCGAGCACGCACAACCGACGCGCCACTCGACGTCGCTGCGCGGCTCACGCCTCGCGGACGCGGTTCTTCAGGTGCCCGACGCGTTCGATCTTCACCTCGATCAGGTCGCCGTCCTTCAGGAAGAGCGGCGGCTTTCGGCCCGCACCGACGCCGGCGGGAGTTCCGGTGAGCACGACCGTACCCGCAAGCAACGTCATGCCGCGCGAGAGTTCCGCAACGAGGAAGCGCACGCCGAACACCATCAGGCTCGTGTTGGCGCGCTGCACGGTCGTGCCGTTGAGGATCGTCTCGATCGCGAGGTTCTGGGGGTCGGGTACCTCGGACGCGGGCACAAGCGGCCCGAGCGGACAGAAGGTGTCGAAGCTCTTGCCGCGGCTGAACTGGCCACCGGAGCCCTCCTTCTGCCACCAGCGCGCGCTGACGTCGTTCGCCACGCGGTAGCCGGCGACGAAGGACATCGCCTCGGCCTCCGGGACATCCCGGCAGTCGCGCGCGATCTCAAAGGCGAGCTCGCCCTCGTAGTCGACCTGCGGACCGCCCTGCCGGCAGATCGGCGGGATCACGATCGCATCGCCGTCGCCACAGACCGACGCGGGATTCTTGAAGAACACCATCGGACGCTCGTCGGTCTTGCCGCCCATCTCGGCGGCGTGGTCGGCGTAGTTGCGGCCGATCGCAAGGATCGCTGGCGGAAATCGCATGCCGCGAGTGTACAGGCGACCCGCGTGCCGCAGGAAGCCTGCATCGACGGCTACTTGCGCTGCGCCTCTGCCTGCGCCCGCTCTTCCGCCTCACGCGCGCGCTGCTTCGCCGTCTCCGCCAGCGAACGCCGCGCGGACTCGAGGCCAGGCGGAGCCGGAATCATGTCGTCGAACGTCCGGCCCGTCGCGGCGAGGCGGCTCGCCTTGTACTCCATCTCAAGCGGCTCGCGCACGCGGTCGTAGACGAGCGCGCGCAGGTCCTCCGGCGCCTTCCGGTAGATGACCATGCGGTCGAGGAGCGGCTGCGAGGTGTCGAGCAGGCACTTGGTGAGCACCGCCGGGATCGACTCGTCGAGTTCGCCGAGCAGATCCTTCATGCGGCCCTCGCCGAACTTGTTGACGAAGTCGTTGTAGCGGATGTCGCGGAAGTAGCGCGTGAGATCGCGCGCGAAATCGAGCGCTTCCTTCAGCAGCTTCTCGTTGTCGAGCAGAAGTCCCTCGCGGAACCCTCGCTCGAGCACCGAATACACGTCGCTGCGCGCGACCTCGGGCTGCATCTCGTACTCGCCGAAGGTGACCTCCTGCACGAAGAGGTCGAGCGGCTTGTCGTAGGCAGAATGCGGGATCGCGGAGCCACGGCCGTAGATCTTGTCGAGCCGCGTGAGGATCTCCTGCGCGCCCTCGATGTCGCCCGACCGGTACAGCTCGCGGATCGCCTGCTTCATGAAGTTCTGGTGGAAGTTCATGAACGTCT
>Ga0209985_10001495_pt1 | contig 22827 bp, 20 predicted proteins | sample NOAtaG_FD_187305 | JGI IMG/M metagenome (GOLD analysis project Ga0209985, IMG submission 187305) | Freshwater lake microbial communities from Lake Erie, under a cyanobacterial bloom - NOAA_Erie_Diel6S_1000h metaG (SPAdes) (version 2) | ecosystem: Environmental > Aquatic > Freshwater > Lake ...
TAGAGACAGGGATTAAAAATTATCAGGCAAAGCTACAAGAGCGCGAACTCAAACTATTAACTTTATTGGCAAACAAACACGGAATACAACTCAACTACCAATAAAAAAGCAAGATGTCATTGGCAGCTGAAAAAGCAATTTCACAAGCTTCGACAGTTCAGTTTTATAGTAGCGCACAACCTACGATCACCCGTTGCGCGGATAATGGGTTTAGCAAATATTTTCAACAGGAATGATTTAACAGATCCAATCAATTTAACGGTTCTGGATCGAACTGTGGAGGCTACCATGGGGCTTGATGAGACTTTAAGCGACTTAAATAGAATACTTTACGTCCAAAACGACACACACGCAGAAAAAGTGGTAGTTGATTTCAATGAATTGTTGGACAAGATAAAAAACAGGTTTGCAAACGAGATAGAAGCCGCTGGAATTATCATAAAAGTTGAAACCAATGTCACAACCTTTACTACCATACTGCCCTTCTTCGAAAGTATCTTAACTAACTTATTGGAGAATGCCATTAAATATCGAGCCCCAACGCCAACACCACAGATAACAATTGAGTTTCTTGAACTCCAGAGCGATTATAGGTTAATTGTATCTGACAATGGTCTCGGATTTGATTCGGAAAAACAAGTCGATAAATTGTTTGAACCGTTTCAAAGATTTAACACCACAAATAGCGGAAAAGGAATTGGGCTTTATCTAGTAAAATGCCATGTAGAGGCGTTAGAAGGAACTATTTATCTCACCAGTAAGTCAGGCGTAGGGACAAAGGTTGAAATCAAGTTTCCGCAAACTGATGCCAAAAATAGCTAAAAGAAGTAAAGCCAGAATTAGTACCTTTTTGATGAACCGGGTAATCGGCTGTAGCAAAAGATTATTGCTGAGATTACCATTAACAAGCAAATTCATTACAGAAAATAATGAGACACGGCCTAACCACATTAAGCGAAAAGTAAAAGATATGAGAGAGCTGAATGATAATCGGTTAAGCTTTGAGTATCTGAATGAAGCCTTGCGAGTCCGATCATTTTCTGAAATTGATAGCGCTGAAATCTATAGCCTTGCAGGCATTAATCAAATCAAATTTGGCATTTGTGGTTCTTGGTGGTGATATTAACGGTGAGTTAAAAACAGATCACCAAAAATATTAGTATACCTACCTTTCCAGTTCAATTTATTTTTTGACTCTGGGAAAACACGAGTTTATGGTAATTTTGCTCAATCTGGTTCATGTTATTTTTGGCTCTGGACATTTTTTTACTGAAAACCTACCTACTTGAATTTAGGCAAAATCATGGTTTTGCTATATGTAACAAAAACGTTGCCGCTCACTTGTTCAGGTTTTTGATTGATCTAAGTTAAGAAATCATCTTTTCACCCAATCTTGGAATACAAGTGACGTGTTTATTCCGTTAACGAGGTAGTTTTACGATCGAAACAAATTTTCAGATTTTTTATGAGAGCATGGGGTTTGATTCTAATTGTTGCTTTTCCAATTGTAGCCAACGCACAAACGTTTCAGCTCAAGGGATTTGTTGGTGACACCACCGGGGCAGCCCTGTCTTCGGCTCACATACAAGTTTGGATACCCAAAAAGAAATCGGTAGCGTCTGGGCTAGAAGGCGATTTTGCTCTCTCCGTGCCTTCAGGTGAAACTCGGATTGAAATCTCCTATACTGGTTTTAAAAAACTATCACGTACTATTTATGTCAAATCAGATACCACCATTTTTTTTCAGCTTGAAAATAAGGAGGAAGAGTTAAGTGAAGTCATAATCACAGCCGACCGCACATTCCAATCGGATCAATTTGAAACCACCCGAATGAGCACCAATACACTGAGTGGAAAAGAAATCAGCAGCATCCCAGTGTTAGGTGGGGAGGCCGATTTAATAAAAACGTTGCAACTAATGCCGGGCGTTACTAAAGGAGCAGATGGCACAACCGATTTGTTTGTTCGTGGTGGAGCTGCCGATCAAAATTTAGTTTTGCTCGATGGCGCTCCGGTTTACAATACAGGCCACTTGTTTGGCTTTCTTTCCGTTTTCAATCCAGATATTTTAGATAAAGTAGAATCGATCAGTGGCGCATTTCCTTCAGAGTATGGAGGTAGGTTGTCTTCGATCTTAGATGTAAGTTCGAAAAACAGCTCCCCAACCCAAACAAAAGTTAAGGGAAACATAGGGTTGCTCGCCACCCGATTGATGATCGAACAACCGCTTGTAAAAGATAAACTGTCCGTTTGGGCGGCCGGAAGAAGGACGTATGTCGATCAAGTGGTCAGAGCAGCGGGCCAAGAGTTACCTTACTATTTCTACGATTTCAATGCCAAAATTATGTATCGCCCACGGGCGAACAGTCGCCTGGAGATTACTTTTTATGAGGGCAACGATGTACTGAGTTTTGCCAATCTCTCGCGCGCATCTTTACGCAATCGAAATATTTCCAACGAATTTGTGTTAGGCAATTCCTCCCAAACACTTCGCTGGGATCGCTTCTACAAAAATTTTAGTTCGTCTTTTTCTATTTATAGAACCGCGTTTAGGTATTCGATCCAAAATACTTATTTAGAAAACAAATTGTCGGTCAACTCAAGTATTGAAGACATAGGAGGTAAGTGGGTTTTGTCTTCTGATTCCGTAAAAAAGAATATCTCATTCAAAACAGGTATCGAACTCATCCAACATCAAGTGGCCCCCAATAGAATTAATACCAGTGGTGAAATTTCAGAATTACTCAAGACAAGTGCAACTATTCCTCAAACTTCTTATGAAACAAGCGCCTTTCTTCAAGCTGACGGACTACTACTTCCTAAACTGCGCTACAGTGCTGGTCTAAGAATTTCTTCTGCCTATGTCGACCAGACTTTTTACTACAATCCCGAGCCAAGAATTTCGTTCAGGTATTCTTTGGATTCGATTACGGCCATTAAGTTTAGCTACTCTCGCATGTCTCAATATTTGCATCGGGTGTCAAGCGCTGCGGTGGCGTTTCCAACAGATATTTGGTATCCCGTTACCCGAAATGTAAAACCGCAAACAGCCGATCAAATTGCGTTGGGAATCCAACGGACATTGCCACGTCAAAACTTATACGTTAGTGTGGAAGGTTACTATAAATGGATGAATCAACTCATCGGCTATCGCGAAGGCGCGAGTCTTTTGCTAAATGTAAATTTTGAAAGTCAACTGGTGCAAGGGCAAGGGCGGGGATATGGATTGGAGTTTCTCTTAAAAAAAGAAGCCGGAAAACTAACCGGGTGGATCAGCTATACATGGTCGAAAGCCGAACGACAATACGATGCGGTCAATAACGGTCAGTGGTTTTTGGCTCGGTATGATAGGAGGCACAATGCAGCCTTAGTAATGAACTATCAGCTTTCCAGAAAGTGGTCGGTCTCTACTGTGTTCGAGTTTATTTCAGGTTCACAATTCACTCCGATTATTGGTCAGTATGCAGTGCCATCACCTACTTTGGTCGGTGTTGATTTGATTCCGGTTTATGCACCGATCAACTCTGTGAAGCTAGCAGACACACATCGGTTAGATCTTGGCATAAAATTTCGACCCAAGCCAGATAAAAAGTTTCAAGGCGAATGGTTTGCCGGAGTGTACAACGTCTACAATCGAGCCGCACCGATCGGTGTTTTTATTATGGCAAATGGTGATGGCTCATTTCGCTATCAACAGCCCGGGCTTTTTGGACTATTACCTTTTTTGAGTTATGGATTTAAATTTTAAACCAATGGAAAAGTTATTTCGTCTTTTTGTTTTCACCTTGACTGCTGGATTGGCCAGTAGCTGTATCCCTGATCCGTTAGCTGTTGATGATATTGCTCAGTTAAAACCAAAGATCGTTGTCTCTACTCAAATTGTACCTGGTGGTGCATTGGTCGTGTTAATTACTCGTAGCGTGGGAGCATTGGATGCTGGGCGAGGAAGCGACCCGCAAGCATTGCTTTCGCAAATTACCTTAGACAGTGCCAAGGTTTGGCTGTCGCGCGATGGCCGGGTTGATTCTTTACCCGATTTGGGAAACGGACTTTACGGTAACATCAGTTTGGATCTTCAGGCCAACAGAGATTATACGCTGAACGTTAAAACAAAAGAACTGGGCGAAGTTTCAGCCGTAGCGCAACTGAAACCACAAGTGCCTTTTCAAAGCGTTCAAGCAAATTTGTACACTTCAGCTTACGATTCGGCAGCGTTAATAGATTACAGTCTGCAAGACCCAACGGGGCCGAATTGGTACATGATCAACGTGCAAAAATATTCACAAGAAAATGAGATCACTTCATATCTGAATCCAAGATTGTACACACGACTCGTTCGAGACAGTATCAACGATGGGAAAATTATCAAAGAAGAATTCAGGGTGTTGTTCAGAAGATTTTCCGCAGGCGATACGGTTGCCGTATTTCTGTCGAATATTAGCGAAGAGTATTACGGCTTTTTGAAGATGCGCAACGACAGGCGCTACAATTTCAGTGCGTTTGCCTCTGAGCCCTTGAATTTCACTAGCAATGTGAAGGGTGGCCTCGGTTATTTTAATCTGCATTTGCCCGATGCCCGAATTTTTGTCCTCGAATAGCTTTGTGCGAACGCAATTTCTGTGCTCGTAAAAGGATTAACAAAAGTTGGCTTTTGTTTGCCCATGACTTTGACTGTCGACCTTTTTAACCAGCTTTGTAAAAAAATGCCTGGCACATGAGTAGAAACTATTTGGTTATCGCAATATGGGCGTTGTTTATTACTGGCTGCCAATCTAAGAAAACGTTGAATGAGTCACCCAAAGATTCGGTTTGGACAACGCTGGCAGTTGACGATGAATCGGTAATTATTGAAGAGCAATAAGCTGCCGATGATAAAAAAAGCAGCCTCAAAGCCAAAGCGATGGCCACACTTGGAAAAAACGAAATCAAAATTGCTTACTACCCTCGAGCTGTTCGCGGACGGATAATTTGGGGCGGTCTAGTTCCGTTGGATAAGGTTTGGGTCACTGGCGCACACTCAGCAACCAGTATTGAATTTAATCAGGACATCATCATAGAAAATAACATAATTGCAGCGGGTAAATATGCCTTTTTCACTATTCCCAGCAGGGAAGAATGGACAATCATTATCAATAAAAACTGGCGGCAACACCTTACCGATCGCTACGATGAAAAGGAAGATGTGTTGCGTGTGAAAGTAGTACCAGAGGTGGAAGTTAAAAGTCAAGAACGGCTTCGCTATGTGATTGAAAAAAATTCAGAAAAAGATGGTGAGATCGTTTTGACTTGGGAAAAGCTAGAGGTTTCGTTACCGTTTAAAGTCAATTAGATAAAGAATAATCGCTGAGGAACCTAACCCACAACAAATCGATACCCAATTCCTTTAATGGTTATGATCTCGATGGTTGAATCTTCTCTCAAAAACTCACGAAGTTTCGTAATATAAACATCAAGATTTCTTGAGTTGAAGAAGGAGTCATCACCCCATACCCGCATCAAAATAGTTTTACGATCAATGTTGTTGTTCTGGTTCTCCGCCAGAATTTGAAGCAACATGGCCTCCCGATGGGAGAGCTTGCGTATGTTTCCGTCCTTGCGAAGCTCATAGCGTTGAGGCGCAAATGCAAACTTACCAATTATAATATCCTCTTTTGGCGCGTTCGTTTGTTTTTGTGTGAGTTGGAGCAGATTATTAACGCGAACAATTAGCTCTTCCATACTAAATGGCTTTCGCAAATAATCATTTCCACCCACCTCAAAGCCTTTGATCAAATCATCTGTCAGCGTTTTGGCCGTCACAAATATGATAGGAATTGTTGCATTGAGTTGTCTGATTTCCTTGGCGAGTGTGTACCCATCTTTGTGAGGCAACATAACATCCAGCACAGCAATGTCCGGTTTTGAATTGGCAAATACAGCCATCACTTCTTTACCATCCGTCACCATGTTTACTTCAAACTGACGACTCTCCAAACTCTCTTTTACGATCTTACCCAAAAAAGGCTCGTCTTCAACATAGAGTATTTTGGTTTTTGCCATGTGTAGTCTGTAAATTCAGAAAGTCGGAAAGCTTTCGGACTTTCCGACTTCTGACTACTTTTTAAACTTAATAATAAATGTGCTCCCCTTTCCAATTACACTCTCCAGTTCTATTGTTGCTTTATGCGCTTTGACTACACTGTCCACGTAGCTTAATCCTAGCCCATAACCTTTGTTCGTATGGACGTCTCCAGCTGGAACTCGAAAGAATTTCTCAAATACTCGTTTCTTGTATTCTGAAGAAATGCCAATTCCATTATCTTCCACCACAAGTTTTATTTCTCTTCCCGTCTCGATCAGGCCAATTTTTATAACAGGATTATCATTACTGTATTTAAGTGCATTGTCTAATAAATTGTAAACAACATTTGTCAAATGAACCAAACTTCCTCGTAACTCAAAATCACTCCCTGTTTTTTCAAATTTGATACTTCCTTTTTTCCTTTCAAGAACCAGTTTCAGGGATGCTATAACTTGTTCAATTACCTGATCTAGTTGGACCGGCTCGGGTTGAAAATCCACGCCTTTGCTCTCAAAGAGAGACGTTTTTAGAATTTTATCTGTAAGTAAAGAAAGTCTGTTAAGTTCGTTTTGCGCAATTTCTAAATACTCCTTTGTCAGTTCGCGATTCTCGATACCGTTAAAGTCTCTTAAGGCTTCTATGGCAACCCCAACAGTAGTGATAGGAGTTTTAAGTTCGTGCGTCATATTGCTAATAAAATCGTTTTTCAACTCCCCTAGCCGTTGCTGTGCCCGTATGCTGCGGTACATGATCCAAAAAGCACCCAACGTAAGGACAGTTAGGAAAACCGAAAATAAAATTTGAGGTGCAATTCCTTTTAAAAGATAACTACGCCCATTGGATATTTGCACGTTGTACAAATTAATTGGATTGAAGCGAACCCACCTAGAAGTTATTGTATCGGTGAACACACTTCTGGTTTCCTCATCCAATTCCGCTCTCTCAAATAAGGCCTTGAATCGAGCTCTGGGGTTTCCAAATGAATGCTCCATTTCCGGAATGGAACGTTTTCCGATTTCGAAACGAAACGATAAGTTTTCCTTTTGAAGTGCCTTCTGAAAAGCAACCCGAATGACATCCCTCGACAACGAATCCGGACCCACGCGAAGAATGAAATTACCTGTCTCAATCTTTGCCCTCTGTATTTGAGCGCCAATGGGTCTCAAAAAGCGTTGCAGCGAATCTTTTTTTTCGGTAGAGGATATGAAAATCTGAATTTGTGAAGTGTTTCGCTTACGATCACCTTTTGAAGTTCCTTTCCATACAAAGCTCGTATCCTTCTCCGTTTTAAAAATTAAGCCAGTAGCTCCGGAAGCCGTATCTGATGGTATGCGTTCAAAGTTTTTTATAAAAAGAGAATCCCTCAATGCGCCTATGGTAGATTCAAAAAGATTGTTGGTGTCTTTTCGCAAATCCATGTAGGCCTTTTCGTACGAAGACGTCAACCAAAAAAATTGCAAGGCCAGCAAAAGCAAAATGCTGGTGGCCATTAGCAAAATGATTAACGGATTCTTTGATTTCATCTTCACAAAACTACACCCTTTCTAACATCCGCTAAAGGTCATTAACCTTAATTAACATTCCTTTCAGAACTATTAACCTTGACTTGCCATCTTTAGCCGTACGTTTACAGCATAAACCAAAATGAAAAACATTACCCTTAAGAAAAAACTACTCCTTGTGCTTGGCATACTGGTTTCACTTGCAGCCATCAACATCTTATTTGCACAGTCATCTACTGGTGTCATTGAATACGAAGTAAAAGTCAACTTGCATAAAACACTTCCGCCCGGCCGCGAAGGTATGAAGGCAATGATTCCGGAATTCAGAACCAGCAAACAACAGTTGTTCTTTAATGAAAACGAATCTCTCTTTAAGCCTATCATTGAAGACGAAGAGGAAGAAGAGCAAGGTGGTGGCGTAGTTATGCGTTTTCGTCAGCCTAATGTAGAAATCTATCTCAATCAGGCCGCCAACAAAAGAGTATTTAAAGAAGAGTTTTTTGGTAAGACCTACCTGATTGAAGACTCTGCGAAAGTGGCTGCCTGGAAATTTAATACTGAGACAAAAACCATTGCCGGCTACGAATGTCAACAGGCTTACTATACAGATGACAGTAATCCAAAAAGAATTCAGGAGATAACTGCGTGGTATGCTCCAAAACTTCGCCCCTTTCTTGGACCAGAACGATTCAATACACTACCGGGAGGTGTGCTGGCTGTCGACATTAATAACGGAGAACGTGTGCTAGTTGCGAAAAAGGTTGAATTCAAAGAACTAAAAAAGAATGATTTAAAAGAGCCGAAGGGAGGAGAAAAAATAAGTCGTGCAGATTTTATCAAAATGCGTGAGGAGCAAATGAAGAGGATGGGCGCAAATGGAGGAATGATTATTAGGAATTAAGTTGAAAGCTAAAAGTAAAAAGCTGAAAGTCTGAAGCTGAAGGATATCAGGTAGAATTCCGAACACAAGACTTAGAATTTTTTAATGCCTATTTGAAAATGAAAAGAATTTATATCCTCATTGTTTTATCGTCTATCGCTCAAATCAGCGTTGCACAGAAATTCTCGATCAAAGGACAAGTAACAGACTCGACTAAAAGTGCGCTTCCCAGTTCAACCGTTATGTTGTTGAGCCAAAAGGATTCTACTCTTGTCAATTTTGGAGTGAGCGACAAGAGTGGCTTGTTCGAAATTAAGAATGTTAGCGTTGGAGACTATTTTTTAAGAGTCACGTTCGTGGGATACGAAACGTACCAAAAACGAATTTCGGCCGTTGGTGCTGGTGGAGATATAAATGTTGGGTCGATTAAAATGATTCCACAGGACAGGCAGCTTGAGGAACTAGTTATCAAAGGTGAAAAAGCACCCGTGACCGTCAAACGAGACACCATTGAATTCAATGCAGGCTCGTTCAAAGTAAAAGCAAATGCCAATGTAGAAGACTTATTGAAAAAACTTCCAGGCGTAGAGGTAGAAACGGACGGAACGGTTCGGGCGCAAGGTGAGCAAGTGCAACGAGTAATGGTGGACGGCCGTGAATTCTTTGGGCGCGATCCTAAACTCGCTACCCGAAATCTACCGGCCGATGCCGTTGAAAAAGTGCAGGTATTTGACAAAAAATCGGATCAATCAATTTTTACAGGGATCGATGACGGACAGAAGGAAAAGACGATAAACCTGGAGCTAAAAGAAGAAAAGCGCAACGGTGCGTTTGGTAACATGATGGCCGGAGCAGGAACCGATGACCGCTTTCAGGCGAAAGCCAACATCAACCGATTTGGCAAAGGGAAACAACTCTCTTTTTTAGGAATGGGAAATAACGTTAACGAACAGGGATTTTCATTTTCTGATTTCTTGAACTTCACAGGTGGTTCGCAACAAATGATGGGCGGTGGTGGCGGTGGACGGGTAAACATTCAATTGGATGGTGACAATACGAACGGAGTGCCTCTAAATTTTGGCGGACGGCAAAATGGGATAATGACCAACTACGCGGGGGGCATCAACTTTAATCGCGACCTAACTAAAAAAGCACAATTGACCTCCAGTTACTTTTATAATCGAATAGATCAGGACATTCGACAAGGTACAGATCGGATTAACTTTCTACCTAATCAACCTTCCTACAATTTTAATGAAAATAGCATTCAGTCAAATCTGAATGACAATCATCGGGTAAACTTGACGCTTGACCAAAAAATCGATTCGGCCAACTCAATCAAATTCACAAACAACATTACCTATTCAGAGTCTAGCCAACGATCTTCTACTAAAAGCGAAACGCGCTCTAACGATGATACTTTGCAAAATGAAAGCGAGCGATTCAATACAAACGACCAGACTTCATTCAATTTAAATTCAAGCGTGCTATTCCGACATCGCTTTGCTAAAAAAGGACGCACACTCTCTACGAATTTAACGCTAGGCATTTCCGAAACGGATGGCAAGGGCAACTTGAACTCCACTAACCAGTTTTATGGCACCAATCCGCGGGTTGAAGAACTTTCTCAACGGAACACACAAACCAATAATACGCAGTCTTATGGAGGCACGCTGACGTATACTGAGCCATTGGGTGGAAGAAAATACCTGGAAGCCAACTATTCTTACCGAACCAATCAAAATCAAGTCGAACGAATTGTTTACAATGAAAAGGGCGGAGCCAGCAACATCGATCCCTTTCTAAGCAACGCTTACAATAGCAATTACATCTTTAGCCGGCCGGGAGTTAATTTCAGAATGAATCGGCAGAAATACAATTTTGCAGTTGGTGTTGGTTATCAAAACACTCAACTGAAAGGTGATCTAATCACTCAAAACGCAAAGATTGATCGCAGTTTTGAAAACTTTCTCCCCGTTGCACGATTCAACTATGACTTCAGCAACTTCAAACACCTCCGCTTTGATTATGAAACTTCAATGCAAGAGCCAAGCATTCAACAATTACAACCAGCCGTTATCAATACCGATCCGTTGAATATTTCTGTTGGTAACCCAGAATTGAGACCTGGCTACGCACACAATCTCTCCGCCAACTTTACTACGTTCAACCCAAGTAAGTTTATCAATTTCTTTGCGTTTGTGACTGCGGCCTATACCACCAACGCCATTGCCAACTCCCAGTCCGTTGATCCCACCAACTTCGTGCGTACGTCCAAGCCGGTGAATGTGCGCGACAACCTTCGAATAAACGGAAACTTTAACTTAGGTATTCCGATAAAAAAACTCAACAGTCGATTCAACGTTGGCCCTACTTTTTCAATCACAAATGGGATAAACTTGTTAGACGATCTTGAGAATCGAACCAAGCAACAAACGGTAGGCGGCACCGCCCGTTACAATTACACTTTCAAAGAGATTCTAATTGTTGACTTAAGTGCCAACCTGAGCCGACAACAAACCGAGTACGATTTTAATCAACAACAAAATCAGGCCTTTATTAACCGAACCTATACGGCCGAAGCAAATCTCACATTCCTAAAAAACTATCAGTTAAATACTTCTTACAACTACTATTCTTACAATAGCGAGACAACCAACTTCAGCCAAAACATTCCTGTATTAAATATTGGGTTATCTCGCTTTTTGCTGAAGAACAATGTGGGTGAATTGAAAATCGGTGTCAATAATTTACTCGATCAAAGTTTAAGTGTGAACCAAACCGCCACAGCCAACTATCTGCAACAAACAACATCTAATAATCTCGGTAGGTATTTTATGGTGAGTTTCACGTATGCACTAAACAAGCAATTGAATCCGATGGGTGGAGGAAGAGGAGGCCGAAGAGGCGGAATGCAGATGATCATAAACAACTGAGACTAGTTCAAAAGTCAAAAGTTCAAAGTTGAAAGCCCAAAGTTCTAAATCAAAAGTTCAATTTCGCTTTTCTCTCCCTATCTTTGACCATGCGCTTTATACTTGCTTTTATGGTCATTTCTTCTTTTGCTGTAGCTCAACCTTTGCCTTCTTTCGATGTGCAAGGGCATAGGGGCGCGCGCGGACTAAAGCCAGAAAACACCATTCCTGCATTTACTACCGCCCTAGGCTTTGGTGTCACAACGGTAGAATTAGACTTAGCCATTACGAAAGATGGGCAAATAGTTGCTTCACACGAGCCGTGGATGGCAGCCGAATTTTGTTTAAAGCCCGATGGAAGCACTTTTCTGCAAAAAGAAGAGCTCGGTTACAACATTTTTGAAATGACTTATGCCGAAGTGAAGCAATGGGATTGCGGATCTAAGCCGCATCCACGGTTTCCTGAACAAGAAAAATTAGTTGCCTATAAACCACTTCTCAGCGATGTAATTGTGGCGGTGGAAAACCACATCAAAAGCTACACAAAGTATGAAGTCGATTATAACATTGAGATCAAAAGTGAACCAGAGGGTGATAACAAATTCCACCCGATACCCAGTGTTTTTTCAGATATGGTGTATCAACTAATCGATCAGTATTTGCCTTTAGACCGCGTGGTGATTCAATCCTTCGACTTCCGCGTGCTAAAATATTGGCACGAAAAATATCCGGAGATTCGCTTGGCGGCATTGGTAGAAAATCAAAAATCAATCGATGATAATTTAGCGGAATTAGGATTTATTCCATCTGTATACAGTCCTGATTTTAAGTTACTAACCAACGAAAGAGTGAAATACCTGCATACCAAGAATTTTGTGCTGACATCCAAGCAAAAAGAAAATAAGCTAAAATCTAAGCTTCGGGTGATCCCATGGACGGTAAACGAGGAAAAGGATATGCTGGTGATGAAAGGGATGGGTGTAGATGGATTTATTACAGACTACCCCAACCGAGCCGCGAAATACAAAATGACGCTCAGCATTGATCCGGCAAAAAGATAATTTTAGTGTTCACCTGAATAGAAGATTTTTCCGACTCTTTTGATATGATCCAACAGCTCTATGTTTTTTATTTGATCATAAATAGAGAAGTCAAAAGTATACGGCAGGGACAGGTCATCTAATTCATTGCTAATTCTCGCAAGCTTTGAAAGATTTAGTTTTTCCCCAACAAGCGTCAAATCAATGTCTGAGCCCCGCTTGTAATTTCCTTTCGCACGTGAACCATATAAAATGGCTGATTGCACCTCCTGATGATGCGAAAGAACGCTACGGATTTTCTCCGTCACTTCAGCTGACAGGCCAAAACTCATTTTGTTTTAAAAAGGCTTGATTGATTACCAGACCTAATAGTCTCTAAATTCTCTTGCAGATGTAGGAATAAATCAAAATATCTTTTCTTTATAAGCCTAGAGATTTCTAAGGCAGTGGCTTCATTGTATGTATGGACTGTTAACTTTCTATTCTCGATCATCTCCAGCCAAGCTTCACCATTAGTAATCAGCCCTCTTTTAAAGCCCAAGCGCACCGCATCTTTGCTGCCTTGAATTCCCACCTCTCCTTGATCTTCATAAAAATCCTTTATGGTGTTCCAAGCCAGCTCATAAGTGTATTCAAACGATTTTATCAATCCCTGTTCTTCGAACTCATTCAGTTCGTTTTTTAAAATGAACCTTCTCAATTGAAGCAGTGCTTTATTGTAGTTTGCAAATCGCTGTAGCCACCTGATATCGTTGTTTTTAGCCATACTGAAATTTATCTCTTGCAAGATAAAAACAATAAGTTGGAAACTTCGTAAATTTTGAATTGAAAATCCAAATTCTGTACCTCAAATTCCGTATCCTTGCAACTTTATAAAAATCCCCATTATGCCATCATCCAACAACGAACAACGAATAACGAAATACGATGTCTATGCGATCGGAAACGCCATCGTTGATATTGTCACCGAAGTCGAGTACGACTTTTTTGAAAAAAACGAAGTAGAAAAGGGAGTAATGACGCTCGTTGATGAAAAGCGGCAACAACACTTGATGAAGGCCATTGACATGAAAAAAAGCCAACTCAAAGGTGGAGGCTCTGCCGGCAACACGGTTGCAGCTATCAATCAATTTGGTGGCAAAAGTTTTTATTCATGCGTGGTCGCCAAAGATGAGTTAGGAAAATTCTTTTTAGAGGATCTAAAAAGCAATGGAGTAGAAACCAACTTGGTGTACGATCAATTGCCCAACGATCATTCAGGAAGATGTTTGGTAATGACCAGCCCTGATGCAGAACGCACCATGAATACATTCTTAGGCGTTAATTCTTTTTTCTCGCCCGAACATTTAGACGAAGAGGCGATCAAAAATTCGAGCTACATCTATATGGAAGGCTACCTCGTGGCGAGTCCTAAAGGGCTGGAAGCCATGAAAGAAACCAAGCGATTGGCTGAGCACCACAAAGTGTCTACCGCTCTTACCTTCTCTGACCCGAGCATGGTCAAATATTTTTCTAAGCAGATGGAAGAAATTGTGGGTGCCAGTGTTGATCTACTTTTTTGCAACGAAGAAGAAGCAATGATTTTCACGGGCACGAATGATATTCTGCAGGCGCGCGAAAAATTAAAGGAAGTGGCCAAACGATTTGTGATGACCTTAGGAAAAAACGGAGCCCTCGTTTTTGATGGTGATACATTCATTCAAATCGAACCCTACAAAGTCACTGCAGTTGACTCCAACGGAGCAGGCGATATGTTTGCAGGTGCATTTATGTACGCCATCACTCATGGCCACAGTTTTGCGGAGGCCGGCAAACTCGCCTCACTTTCATCATCGAAAGTAGTGGGCCAGTGGGGGCCGAGGCTGACGAAAGATGAAGTTGAACAGGTTAAAAGCAGGTTAACGATATAGTCTTTCCAAATAAGAAGTTAAACCCAAATTTTGCAGTAGCAAAATTTGCCAGCGGTTGACGCAAAATGCATGGCATTTCGGTCAAGGTTAACCCTGACAAAGCCCTTTTTTGGGCTTTCGTCAGCCCTCCGGGCAGATTTTGCAGCCAACTGCAAAATCTGGCTTAAAGGCAATGAATGGATTTAGCATAGTTGATAAGTTCCATTATGTTGTTAAACTGGAATTTTTAACCAGCCGTCTTCGGTAAGTGTCAACAGTAGTTTTGGATAATTGAATTGTATGGGCAATTTCATCACTGGAAAGACCAACAGATATTAATGCTACTATTTTTTCTTCTTGTTTTGTGAATTGCAATGGTCGCGATTGGTGTGTGTTTTCTTTGATGTTTTTGATATAGTTTAATTCTTGGCTCAGAAATTTTTTACCGATCAGGGTTGCTTTAATTCCTTTTAATATTGATTCTGGGGATTCACTTTTAGATATAATACTGCACCCTTGGTCATATAGCGCATACAATAAATTATTCTCCTTGATAGAAGTAAAGAGTATTACATTCAAAGCCGGGTACGATTTAAGGGAATCAACTATTACGGCATATCCAGGACGATCTTCCCTGTAGAAGTCGATTATCAAAAGATCTACTTTTTCTTCACGTAAAATTATACTGCCCTCCAAAGAACTGTTAGCGATCAATAAAGAGAAATTAGAATCTTCTAGTAAGCAGCTGAGTCCTATACGAATTATTGGTAATTGATCGACTATTAGTACCCTCCACTTTTTACTTGCCATGGTTATTAAAGTAACTGACTAACGTGAGTAACCCCATGCGGGCAACGTCTCAAAAATAAGACATACATGGCATGTATGGTTATACGTGAATAAGTTTTTTTTAGTTGATAACAACTATGTTTATTACTCTTTGAAATTTTGATGGGTGAAGTTTCCGTTTTATTCACAACTCGACCAAATGGACTGCGGTCCTACTTGCCTTAAGATGATTGCAAAATATCATGGCAAGCTATTTTCGCTCAATGAGTTACGCACAAAATCATTTATAACCCGCGAAGGAGTTTCCCTATTGGGTATCAACGAGGCGGCCGAGGCGATTGGTTTCCGCACTATGGGCGTAAAACTGCCTTTTGAAAAAATGGTTGTAGATGCACCTCTACCGTGCATCGTCCATTGGAACCAAAGCCACTTTGCTGTATTGTACAAGATCAAGAAAAACAAGATTTCTGTGGCCGACCCGGCCGCGGGCTTGATTACCTATACCAAAGAAGAATTTTTAAAGTCATGGCTCTCTACTTCTACCAATGGAAGCGGAGTGGGGATAGCCTTACTGCTCGAACCGACACCGGCATTTTATGAAACTGAGGTAGCAACTGAGAAGAGCACCAAGCTTGGGTTCTATTATTTATTCGGCTACCTAAAAACATACAGAAGGTTTATAGTTCAGTTGTTAATAGGTCTTTTATTGGGTAGTTTGATCCAACTCATCCTCCCTTTTCTTACCCAATCCATTGTGGACGTTGGAATCAACACCCGCAACACACCTTTCATTTATATTGTGCTGGCTGCCCAACTCATGCTTATTTTTAGCCGGACGGTGGCCGAGTTTATCAGGCGGTGGATATTGCTGCACCTCAGTACCCGTATCAATCTCAGCATCATCTCCGATTTTCTCATCAAACTCATGCAGTTGCCCATGAGCTTTTTCGATTCCAAGAAGATTGGTGATATCCTACAGCGCATAGAAGACCACAGCCGCATCGAGCAGTTTTTAAGCTCCTCTTCCCTGAGCATCCTATTTTCCTTTTTCAACCTGATCATTTTTGGGGTAGTCTTGGCTCTGTACAACATTCCTATATTTATGATATTCTTTGGCGGCAGTGCTCTGTATATTGTCTTCGTACTGTTCTTTTTGAAAGTACGGAAAGAGCTGGACTACAAACGGTTCAACGAACTCTCGCGCAACCGCAGTAGCCTTATCCAATTGGTGAACGGTATGCAAGAGATCAAGCTCAACAATTGCGAGCGCACCAAGCGGTGGGAGTGGGAGCGCATACAGGCCAAACTTTTTAAGTTAAGTGTGAGCAGCACCCGAGTTCAACAATGGCAAGAAGGCGGTAGCACACTCATCAATGAACTAAAAAATATCTTCATCACTTTCATGGCTGCCACAGCCGTGATTAGCGGCAGCATGACGCTGGGTATGATGTTGGCCGTGCAGTACATCATTGGGCAACTTAACGTGCCTATCAACGAGTTCGTCAACTTTATCCGCGAATTGCAGGATGCCCGCATTAGCCTTGATCGCATAGGCGAGATCAGATTACTGGAAAATGAAGAAAAGCCACCAAGCAATACTTTAGGCCGCTTCCCTTCTCCTTTTGGAGAAGGTGGCCGAAGGCCGGATGAGGTGAACCTGCGCTTTGAAAAAGTCTCCTTTCAATACGAAGGGCCTCACTCACCTAAAGCACTAGATAACATTGACCTCACCATTGAAGAGGGAAAGGTAACGGCCATAGTGGGCGCTAGCGGAAGCGGAAAAACAACTTTGCTCAAGCTATTACTAAAATATTATCCGCCCACCGAGGGCAAAATCCTTTTAGGCAACACCGATTTGATAAACAAAAGTTCCAGGGAGTGGCGCAGCCAATGTGGCACCGTGATGCAAGACGGTTATATTTTTTCAGATACTATTGCCAACAATATCAGCGTTAGTGACGAGGAAATGAATGCAACGAAGCTGCTGAATGCCGTGCGTGCGGCCAACATCCAAGGGTTTATTGAGGAATTACCTTTAGGCTACAATACCAAGATAGGTGCTGACGGCACAGGAATTAGTGCGGGGCAAAGACAGCGTATGCTGATAGCCCGGGCCGTGTACCGCAACCCTCATTATCTATTTTTTGATGAGGCCACTAGTGCTTTAGATGCCAACAACGAAAAAGTGATCATGGAAAACTTAGACGAATTTTTTAAGGGAAGAACAGTAGTGGTGATTGCTCACCGACTTAGTACCGTTAAAAATGCAGATAAAATTGTAGTGTTGGAAGGCGGAAGGGTAGTGGAGGAAGGCAGTCACGCGGAACTGACAGCAACCAAAGGGAAATATTTTGAACTAGTGAAGAATCAATTGGAACTGGGAAGTTAAATACAATCTACTTAATATTAACTACTATTTTATGAGTTTACTAAAATACATTGAACGGGTAAAAAGGATGGACGATTTGATTCGAAGAAAAGCAACAGGTGCGCCAGAAAAATTTGCAGAACGGCTTGGAATAAAAAAGACTATGCTTATGGAAGAGTTGCAGGAGTTAAGAGTCTTAGGGGCTCAAGTTGCCTACTGCAAGGTGCGAGAGTCTTACTATTATTTGAATTCATTTGTTTTAAAGATTGGAATAGATAGAAGTGATCAAAAAATTATAAAAGGAGGACAAACTATTTTATTGAAACTACCAGAGTCCGGTATTGGCGAACTGAAAATTATTTACTTTCATTCAAAGTAAGCAAATCTCAAATGCAGGAGCTAACCCGATCTAGCAAAAGATGATTGATGCAATTTCTTAAGGTTATTCATTTTGAAATGTTCAATATTTTTATTAATGTAGTTTACTTTAATCATGATGCTAATAAAAAACTACCTTCTAGTGGCTTTAAGATCCTTTAAAAAGTTTTTTGCAAGTACACTTCTTAACATGGCATCAATTGCTATTGGGCTAACCTGCTTTCTTGTTATCGGGTTATTCATTGTTACGGAATTATCCTACAATTCTTGCTTCGAGAAAGCCTCTGACATCGCAAGAGTGTCATTGAGCGTGGTGCAAAGCCAAAGTGGGGAAACTACTGATATGGCCTTGGCTAATAATCAGTTAGTGGATGAACTAAGAAACTCATACCCTGAGATTGAAAGAGTTACAGGTGTTGATCCAATACAAGAGAAAGTGAAGGTCTCCTACCATGGGAAATCATTTTATGAGGATGGGTTTGCCTGGGTGGACTCTAGTTACCCGTTGATATTCAACCATAAGTGGTTAAGCGGAAGCCCGCTGCAAGCATTATCAAAACCAAATCAAGTGGTTCTTACAGCTGAATTAGCAATAAAATTATTTGGTTCTGCAAATGCAACTTCTCAAGTAGTTGAAGTGGATGGCGAATCTTTTACTATAACGGGTGTAATCGAGGCATCTCCTTTTAATACTAGTTTCGCTTATAGCGCTCTGCTTTCTAGCAATGTTATAAAGAATGATTGGTGTTTTGTTTATGCTTTGTTTTCGGATAGTCAAAGTATACATGGATTTCAAGGAAAATTGAATCAGCACTTTGAAGATACTATAGGGCCCATCCTAGCGGAAACTGGATTTTCAGGACAATACAATATTGAGCCATTGCAATCGATCCACCTAGGTCCCAATAAATTGTTTGACTCACCAAAGGGTAGCGTGAAAATCTTATCAATACTTTTTGTTATTGCCCTCGTTATATTTTTAGTATCGCTTTCAAATCACATCAATCTGTCAATCTCACAAACGATAGCTAGAACACGTGAAATTGGAATACGCAAATCTTTGGGAGCGTGGATACAGCATATTCTGATTCAGTATTATGTGGAAACAATTCTATTCTTTGTGTTCGCTCTCGCCCTGTCTGGAGTTGGATGTTTTGTTGCTCTTTATTATTTAAGAGAATACAAAGTCGTTGGGTATCTACCACCCATTTTTCTTTGGGTCATTATTCCGTTTGTGACCCTTTTGATTGTCTTGATAGGCAGTCTGATTAGTTCCACTTATGTACTACGCCAGATTACAAGGAACAGCACAACACACCAATTACGATTTTCGGAGATCGAAAAGAGTAAAGGGTTTTTAATGAAAAGCTTAATCATTATTCAAATTGTTGTTTTTACAGGTTTGAGCTTTACGAGTTTTGTACTGAGAGACCAAATGAGTTTTTTGATCAATGGGAATAGGGGCTTTAACAAAGAGAAGATTTTGGTAATAGATATACCAGCAAACAGTAATGCTTCAGGGAAAATAATAAGAGAATCCTTATTGACCTTCCCTTTTGTTTCTGAGATTTCGGTTATCGGGCATAACTCAAGCCCTTCTAGCGAACTTTTTTTTGATGGGTTTCGGTCCGATTCTGAGGAAGAAGGCATGCTTACGAGAGTCTTTAAATATATTAAAGTGGATCCCCCTTATACAGACGTGTTACAACTAACAATCAAAGAAGGACGGACCTTTAGGGAAGAGGACTTAGACCGTCAATTTATACTCGTGAACCAAATGGTGGTGAACCAAATGGGCTGGAAAACCCCAATAGGGCAATCCTTGTCAGGTAACCAAGTAATTGGTGTGGTCAATGACTTTAGCTTCAATGGTCTACATCGACCAATAGAGCCTCTTGTTATCAAATTAAATGATGAGAACCCTGTTCAAGTACTTCTCAAATACAAATCCCTAGATCAAAATCAGTTAAACCAGATTAAAGAGAAATGGAAATCAGTTTTGAATGATCAGCCATTTGAATATTATTTACTCGATCAACATATAGCTTTGGAAAACGAAAGAGAAAACCTACTTCAATTTCTAATAGTTTTCTTTTCAGTTATAGCGGGTCTAATAGCTTGTCTGGGTCTCTTTGGATTGATTAATATTGTTCAAGAAAAAAACAGCAAATCCCAAGGCATCAAAAAAATTTTTGGGGCTTCGAACCTATTGCTGGTGTATGAAAGTTGGAAGCGCTTTGGTGTATTGTTCTTCCTTTCGTTTGCAATAGCTTTTCCGTTGACTTGGATAATCACCAGTCGATGGTTATCTACTTTTCCGAACCGAATTACTATAGGCATCCTACCCTTCTTAGAAACAATACTTGTAGTGATTCTTGTTGGTAGTATTACAATCCTATATCATCATATTCGGATAAGCAAACTTTCACCACTAAACATCTTGAGAAATGAATAAAATTCTGATTGTTACTGTCATCCTTCATTTACATATCATTGGCTACGCTCAAAAAGTGTTAACAGGGAAAATAGTAGAAAAAAGAACAAATATTGTTGTTCCATACGCAAGCCTAGAAATCAATGACAGCGCCTCCGGAACCGCTTCAGATGAAGCTGGGAAATTTATTCTATCGATTGAAACAACTAAGATCGAAAAAACTTTAAAAGTAAGTAGCATAGGTTATTTGACGAGAAGAATCTCCATTGACAGTCTTCTGGGGTTAAATCAGTCAGAAATCATAATTTCTCTGACCCCTAAAGTTATAAAATTGGAAGAGGTTCTTGTTAAGTCCAAGCCAATTGGCGCAGAAGAAATGGTAAGGGAAGCAATTGAGAATGTAAGCAAGAACTATAACCAACAGCCATTTAACATGGAGTTTTATTCAAACCTTTCCGTCAAGGACACGATCGAAACTGTCTATAAGGTGGAGAGTATACTTAGTACCTATAGAGCTGGGTACACCCAAGGAGCTTTTAATATCTCTAAAATCGTTGAGAAGCGAGAGACGGGTACAAGCCCACTACGTCCTGAGTTGGACAAAAAAAGTAAACAAGAACATTTTGCGTATCATCCTACGTTTCATGTTTTTCTGATCGACCAAATTGGAGTCGGCAGCAGCATGTATACAGTTTTCAATCCGAAAATATTTAAGAAATTAAATTTTAAGACGGTGACATTTACACAATTTGATAAGGATACGGTTTGTATCATTCACTATGGCCTAAAACCTGGAGAACTGAAAGATGGGAAAATTGAAAAAGAAAAATATTCTGGCACCATATATATTGCAACTAAAAATCTCGCTATCATTAAACACACGCTTTCTGTTGGGAACCGCCATAATCCTATAACTATTATTTACAAGGAATATAAGAATCATTATTACCCTTACTCCATCCAGAGTTTGCTTGAGGTTAAGGAAAAAGATAAGCTTTACAAGATTGATCATAAAATATATCTCAAAAAGATTAAACTGGAAAATGTGGAAGTAATCAAAAACGAGCCTAAAAATTGGTACATAGAAAATGTGGCTTTTCAAAAAGATTTTTGGGATAATAACTATCCTAGATAATATTAACAGGCATGAAAATCATTCAAAGTTATTGGTCGCATCCAAATCGAATTAATGAAGTCAACGATCCAAATGGGCGCCATAATGGTGGGTGGATACAGCGAGAAAGCAGTCTCTTTTGTTGGGCTTTAAGTGTTCTGAAGCTCAGACAATTCTATGATAAAGTAGAATTGGTGACAGATTCAGACGGGTGGGTTGAACTAATCCGAGATGTTAACTTACCTTACACGAATGTCTCCACCGAGTTAGACAGGCTCCAAGATGTCCATCCGAATTTGTGGAGTATGGGCAAGCTGTTTGCTTACTCAATACAAAAAGAACATTTTATACATGTAGATGGTGATTTTATCATCTGGAAAGAGTTCCCAAAAGAAATTTGTAATTCAGATGCGGTAGCACAGAACAGAGAAGTAGGTTATCCTTATTATTACTTGATCAAAGATCAAATAAAAGATTTTCACCTCTTACCACCTTCTTTAAATAATTCCCCAATTATTTCAATAAATGCGGGTATTATTGGTGGTAAAAGGATTTTTCTATTTGATAAATTGTATCAAAAAGCAAGTGATTTCATTAGAGTGAACAAAGGTCTTTTTCATACTTGCAATGTAGGATTGTTGAATATCATTGTCGAACAGTTATTGTTTCATGAAATATGTAGCGATGAGAAAATAAACATATCTTATCTTTTTAATCACATGTCAGACGATTTTCATGAGTGTCTTCAGCTGAATGCCGTACCAAGATTTGCTAAATATGTTCATACAATTGGGAGTGCAAAAAGGGATCCATTGATATGTTTGCAAATTGAACACCTACTACAGATTGAATTTCCCCAATTTCACAAAAAAATAATAGACTATTTTTTACAATTAAAAGGTAGTTCTGTTACCAATTCTAGTTTACCAAAATCAGTACAATTGCAGAGACAACAAATTTTTGACAATAGATTAAAATGGATGGGGCTTGGAGAAGAGCAATATTTATCAGTACGATTTCATTTATCACCCACATGCAGGGTATCTTACAATAAAGAAGGTATTCTAACCTTATCATACTTGTGCGTTTTCGAAAACAAAAGAAAGTATTTATTACTAGAAGGTTGGACTGAAATTATTGCTCGGTTTAGCGAGCCACTTTCAATCGAAGAATTAATTTGTCAATTTGAGGAATATCCATTCAAAGATAATGAACTTAAAGAAATACATAAGAATATAGTAAATACACTAACTATTTTTATGTTCTATTATAATGCTATCTCGTTGGTGTAATTTTGTATTTAGCCCGCGCTATCTCGGATTTGTAATGACATGAAATCTCCATGAGCGACTAGCACACCCGAACGAAGATGAATTTTGCTAATTTTAGTTGGCCATTTAGGCCACCTAAAATTATATGGAAAGCACAGAAATAAGTTTTGAGCAAGCCGTGAGGGT
>Ga0209985_10001496_pt1 | contig 22826 bp, 15 predicted proteins | sample NOAtaG_FD_187305 | JGI IMG/M metagenome (GOLD analysis project Ga0209985, IMG submission 187305) | Freshwater lake microbial communities from Lake Erie, under a cyanobacterial bloom - NOAA_Erie_Diel6S_1000h metaG (SPAdes) (version 2) | ecosystem: Environmental > Aquatic > Freshwater > Lake ...
CCCGCTGCGCCGCCTCCCGCTGCGCCGCCTTCCGCCGCGCCGCCCGAGTCGACGGCCCCTGCCCCCCGGCCTGGGCCATCGGCGGGGCCTCCGCGCCGGGAGCCGACCGCGTCGCGGCCCGCGAGCCAGCGTCCGCCTTCCGCTGCGCCGCCCCCGGCAGCCGTGCCCCGGGCCCCCGCGCTGCCCCGCGAGCTCGCCGCCACCCAGCGGCTCGACGCCGAGCCCGAGCGCCCCGTGAGCCTCGCCTCGCGCGGGCTCGCTCCGACCGCCGCGCCGACCTCCGAGGCGCCCCCTCGGCCCCAGGGCCTCGCCACGCGCGGGCTCGCGCCCTCGGGGCTCGACCCGGATCGACCGACCCGGCCCCAGGGGCTCGAATCGCGGGGCGTGCAGCCGACCTCGCGCCGTCCGGTCTCCGATCCGCCTGCGCCCCTGCGCCTCGAGGAGGAGGACGACCTGCCCGTGGTGCCGCGCCGCAGCGCCTCCGGGCTCTGGGTCGGGCTCGTCCTCGTCGCGGCGCTCGGCCTCGGGGTCGCGCTCGGCTGGGACCGCATCCAGGCCCTGCTCAGCCCGCCCGAGAGCGGCGCGGCGCCCTTCGTCGCGACCGGCGATGCGCGCCTCGCCGAGGACCACGACGAGGCCTACCGCGGCGCGGCCGGCGAGTACACGAGGGCCCTCGCGCTCGACGAGCACGACGTCCGCGCGCTCGTCGGTCTCTCCCGGGCGCACGCGCTCCTCGCGCAGAACCGGCTCTTCGCGGCGATGGACCTCGATGCGCGCGCAGCGACGGACCCGGCCGCCTCGGGCGAGGCCGCGGCGCTCCGGCGGGAGGCGACCGAGCACACCGGCACGGCGCGCGAGCACGCCGAGGCCGCGGTCCGGATCGGGACGGGCGGGGCCGACGCGGAGGTCGCGCTCGCCGACGCGCTGCGGCTCGCGGGCGATCCGCTCGCCCGCTCGCGGCTCGACCGCGCCCGCACCCTCGAGCCGACCCCGAGCGCCGAGGCGCTGCGGGTCGATGCGCTCCTCAGCGCGGAGGGCGCGGGCCTGCTCGCCGCGGGCCTCCCGGGGGCCGTGGCCCTCGCCGAGCAGGCGGTCGCCGAGGACCCGGGGCTGCTCCGCGCCCGTCTGCTCCTCGCGCGCGCCCACCTCGCCGCGGGCAATGCGGCTGCCGCCCGGGCGCAGCTGCAGGCCGTGCTGACCCGCGCCGCCGAGCACCCCGTCGCGGCGCCGATGTTCGCGGGGCTGGATGCACCGATCGCGGCGCCCGACGCTGGCCTCGCGGCGCCGAGTCCGCCCGTCCCACCGGTCGCTCCACCGACCGCCGCCGCCCCGAGCGAGCCTGCGCCCGCCCCCACCGGGGAAGGCAGCGCAGGTGCCGGCGGCAGCGGCGGAGGGAGCAGCAGCGGTGCGGGCCGCAGCTACGACGAGCTCGTCGCCCTCGCGCAGGCGACCCTCGACGACGACGGTCCGCGCCGGGCGCGGCCGCTCTTCGAGCAGGCCCTCGCCCTTCGCCCGAGCGGCCCCGAGGCCCTCGGCGGGCTCGGCGCCTGCTTGCTCGGTGAGCACCGCACGACCGAGGCGATCTCCCGCCTCCGGGCGGCGGCGGCGGCCGGCTACACCGAGGCGCTCATCGGCCTCGGGCAGGCCTACCGCGAGACCCACGAGTACGACCGCGCCCTGGAAGTCTACGAGGAGTACCTCGAGCGCAGCCCGCGCGGCCGGAACCGATCCGTCGCCGAGTACCAGGCCGACGCGCTGCGCCGGCGGGGCGCGACGAGCGGCGGCGCGCGGCCGCCGGAGCCCGCGCCGGAAGCCGCGCCCGAAACCCCTCCGACGCCGGCCGGCACGCTCCCCGCGCCCGAAGGCACGACCGAGCCGCCGCCGAGCGACACCCCGGCGGTCGAGGCCGCGCCCTAGCGCTCAGCCCGCGAGGATCTCGGTCCCGATCCCGGTGTCGGTGAAGACCTCGAGCAGCGCCGCGTGCTGCACGCGGCCGTCGACCACGTGCACCTTCGAGACGCCGGTCGCGAGCGCGTCGAGCGCCGACTGCACCTTGGGGATCATCCCGCCGCTGATGACGCCCTCGTCGATCAGCGTGCGGACGTCGCGCGCGTTCATCGAGCTCGCGATCCGTCCGTCCTCGCCGCGCACGCCCTCGATGTCGGTCATGAGCAGCAGCTTGTCGGCCTTCAATGCCGCCGCGACCGCGCCGGCCACGGTGTCGGCGTTCACGTTGAGGGAGTGGCCGTCGCCGTCGACCGCGACCGGCGCGATCACCGGCACGAAGCCGCCCTCGACGAGCTTCGTGAGCACGTCGGTCTTCACCCGCACGACCCGCCCGACGAGGCCGGGGTCGACGTCCTTGCCCGACTTCGTCCGCATGCGCTCGATCTTCTCGCCGAGGAGGAACGAGTCGTCCTTGCCCGAGAGGCCGACGGCCCGCGCGCCGGCCCGGCACATGAGCGAGACGATCTCGGAGTTCACCTTGCCGGCCAGGACCATCTCGACGACCTCCATCGTCTTCTCGTCGGTCACCCGCAGACCGTCGATGCGCTCGGAGACGACGCCCATCTGCCCGAGCATCGCGTCGATCTGCGGGCCGCCCCCGTGGACCACGACGGGGTGGATGCCGATCAGCTTCATCAGCGTCACGTCGCGCGCGAACGAGTCGCGGAGGAGCGGGTCGATCATCGCGTGCCCGCCGTACTTCAGGACGAAGATGCGCCCGTGAAAGCGGCGGATGTAGGGGAGCGCCTCGTGGAGGATCGACGCCTTGAAGACCAGGTCCTGCATGGCGAAGCGGTGTAGCAGGGAGCGCGGCGGCCTTCACACCACGGGCAGGCGCCGGCCCGGATCGCTCACTGGGCCCCGCTTCTCCGGCTCGCCTTCCTTCGCTACCTCGAGGCCGAGCTTCTGCCAGAGCTCGCGGTCGAGCAGGTGGCTCGGGCGCACGTTGCCGAGCGCCGCGAGCATCGACTCGCGCACGCGCGGCGCGAGCTTCTCGAGGTCGCCGAGCAGGTGCTTGACCTGCTTGCGCATCAGGTGCTCCTGCGAGCCGCAGAGATCGCAGGGCAGGATGGGGAAGGCGCTGAGGCTCGCGAAGCGCGCGATGTCGCTCTCGGCACAGTAGAGCAAGGGCCGGATCACCACGTTGCGACCGTCGTCGGAGACGAGCTTGGGCGGCATCGACTTGAGCGAGCCGGTGAAGAGCAGGTTCAAGAGCAGGGTCTCGAGCGCGTCGTCCCGGTGGTGGCCGAGCGCGATCTTCGTGCAGCCCAGCTCGACGGCGAGGTTGTAGAGCACCCCGCGCCGCAGGCGCGAGCAGAGCGAGCAGTAGGTCTTCTCGCCGGTGCCCTCGGGGTCGAGCTTCTCCTTGACGATGGTGTAGGTGTCCTCGCGGACGATGCGGTAGCTCGCGCCGCGCGCCTTCAGCCAGCCCTCGAGGGGCGAGCCGTCGTAGCCGGGGTGACCCTGATCGAGGTGGACCGCGACGAGCTCGAAGGGGATCGGCGCACGGCTCCGCGCCCGCTCGAGCAGGTGCATCAGCGTGTAGCTGTCCTTGCCCCCCGAGAGGCAGACCATGATGCGGTCGTTCGGCGCGATCAGGTCGAAGTCCGCGACGGCCCGCCCGAGCTGCCGCCCGAGGTCACGCTCCAGGCGCTCCATCTCTTGCACCGGCCGCTTCTAGCATCGGCCTCGGGCCCCGTCGCCCGGGGCGACCAAGGCAAACGCGCTGGCCGGGCTCACGATCTGTTGTTGTCAAAAATGCGATGGCATTGCATTTTTGGCATCATGGGATGGATCCACAGGAATCTCGTGGAGTTGGCGCGACGCCACGCGGCGGAGCGGCCGGCCCTCGTCCTCACCGGCGCCCGCCAGGTCGGCAAGAGCAGCCTGCTCCGCCGCGCTTTTCCCGACCACCACGCCGTCTCCCTGGACCTGCCGAGCGAGGCCCACGACGCGGAGCACGAGCCGGAGGCCTTCCTCGCGCGGCATCCGCTGCCGCTGCTCGTCGACGAGGTGCAGTACGCGCCGGCGCTGTTCCGCCACCTCAAGCGGGTCATCGACGCCGACCGAGGCGCGCGTGGCCGCATCCTGCTCACCGGCTCGCAGCGCTTTGCGCTCATGCAGCGCGTCGGCGAGTCGCTCGCGGGCCGGGTCGCCGTGCTCGACCTCGAGCCGCTCTCACTCGCCGAGCTCGGGCCGCGGGCCACGGGGGCGGGGCTCGAAGCGACCCTGCTCCGTGGTGGATATCCCGAACTCTGGGCCGATCGCACGCTCGACGCGCGGGGCTTCTTCGCCTCCTACGTCGCGACCTACCTCGAGCGCGATCTCCGCTCGATGCTGCGGGTCGGGAGCCTCCGCGACTTCGAGCGGTTCCTGCGCGCCGCCGCGCTCCGCTCGGGCCAGGTCCTCAACAAGGCCGAGCTCGCGCGGGATGTAGGGATCGCCCCGAACACCGCCAACGATTGGCTCTCGGTCCTCGAGTCGAGCGGCATCGTCGGGCTGCTCGAGCCGTGGTTCGCGAGCGAGACCAAGCGCCTCGTGAAATCCCCGAAGCTGTACTTTCGCGACACCGGGCTGCTCGCGTTCCTCCTCAACCTGCGCGGCGAAGACGACCTCGCACGCTCGCCGCTGCGTGGGGCCTTCTTCGAAACCGCCGCGTACGGCGAGCTTCGGAAGCAGCTCTCGCTGCAGGACGAGGTCGGCTCGCTCTTCTATTACCGGGACCGCACGAAGGAGGTCGACTTCCTCCTGTTTCGCGGCGGCCGCTTCACGCTGATCGAGTGCAAGTGGACCGAGAACCCGACGCCGCGCGACCTCTCCGCCCTCACGCGGCTCGGCGGCGATTTGGGACCCGCGCTCGTCACCTCGCACCTGCTCGCGCGCCCCGCGCACCCGCACCGCATCGACGGCGTCCGGGTGCTCGACCTGTTCGGTCTCGCCACCGCAGTGGCCTGAGGCTCAGGCCTCGAGGAACGGGAGCAGGTGCGCGTTCACCGCGCCGGGCTGCTCCCATGCCGAGAGGTGACCCGCGCGGGGGATGCGGACGAGCTTTGCACCCGGGATGCGCGCGGCGATGTCCTCGGCGCGGGCGGGCGGCGTAGCGACGTCGTCCTCGCCGACGACGACGAGCGTGGGGCAAGCGATGGAGCCGAGCGCCGGGCGGATGTCGCGGCGGCTGAACATCACCGCGTCGAGCGCGTGCACGAGGCTCGCGCGGTCCATCGCGCCGAGCCGGCTGCGGAAGGTCTCGACGAGCTCGGGGCGGCTCTCCACGCTGGCCGGGGCGAAGAAGATCGGTACGACCCGATCGAGCAGGAGCGGGAAGGGGCCGAAGAGCCGCGCGAGCAGCGCCATGATGCGGTAGCTCGGGAGCTTCTCCCGCGTCTCCGCGTCGGCGTTCGTGTCGAGCAGCGCCAGCCGCTCGATGCGGCCTGGCGCACGGAGCGCGAGGCGCATGCCGACCATGCCGCCCCAGGAGAGCCCGACCCAGCGGCAGCGCTCGATCCCCAGCGCGTCGAGCACCGAGAGGGCGGCCTCGACGCAGTCGTTCATGTCGTAGGGCGCCTGGGTCGGTGCGCTCCGGCCGTGGCCCGGTGCGTCGATGACCACCGTCCGCGCGCGGCCGGTGAGCGCGTCCACCTGGGCCCGCCACATCCCGCCATCGCAGAGCAGCGAGTGCCAGAAGACGACGGGCGTGCCGGGCAGATGGGCGTCGCGCTGTTCCACGAAGAGGCGCCCGCAGCGCCGGGTCTCGATCAGCATGGTGGTCTCCTCTCGGACAGGCGTCCTTCGCACGAACGCAGCGCGCTCGATGGCAGGGCGGTTCGCGGCGTCACGGGCGACCCCGACCGAGCCGCATCGACACCAGCGTCAGGCCGTGCGCGGGCGCAGTCGGGCCCGCTTGCCGCCGCTCCGCGTGCGCGCCGAGCAAGTCGCCGACGCGGGCCGCCTCGCGGCCGCCGGTCCCGACCTCGACGAGGGTTCCGGCGAGGATGCGGACCATGTTCTTCATGAACGCGGTGCCGACCACGTCGAGCGCGAAGAGCCGCGGATCGCCGGCGAACGAGGGGGTGACGTCGAGCGAGATCACGGTGCGGACGGTGTTCTCGCGCGCGTCGTCGGCGGCACGGAACGCGCGGAAGTCGTGGGTGCCCACGAGGTGCGCCGCGGCCTCACGCATCGCGGTCAGATCGAGCCGCCGCTCGGCGCGCTTGCCGAGCTCGCGCGGGCCGAGGTGCCAGGCCCGGTGGCGAAGCAGCGGATCGCGGACCGGGTCGAGCAGCACGAGGTAGCGGTAGTGCTTGTCGACGGTGTCGAAGCGCGGCGTGTAGCCCGCCGGCGCGTCCTCCACGGCGCGGACCGAGACATCGTCGGGCAGGGCCGCATTCAGGCCCATCAGCCAGCCCTGCGGGGGGATCTCGCGGGCTGGATCGAAGGCCGCGCGCTGCCCGAGCGCATGCACACCGGCGTCGGTGCGGCTCGCGCCGCGCAGCTCGACCGGCGCGCCGTTCATCGACGCGATGGCCTCCTCGAGCGTGCCCTGCACGGTGCGCTGGCCGGGCTGCCGCGCCCAGCCCGAGAACGCCGTTCCGTCGTAGGCGACGCTCAGGAGGACCGCGGCGCGCTCGCCCACCTCAGAGGCCGGGGGCGGGGAACTGCGCGGTCATCGCCTCGACCTCGCCGCGCACGCGCGCGAGCACCTTCTCGTCGCCCGCGTTCTCGACCACGTCGGCGATCCAGTGGGCGATGCGCCGGGCCTCGTCCTCCTTCATGCCGCGGCTCGTCACCGCCGGGGTGCCGAGGCGGATGCCGCTCGGATCGAAGGGCTTGCGGGGGTCGAAGGGCACGGAGTTGTAGTTGCAGACGATGCCGGCCTTCTCGAGCGCGACGGCGGCGATCTTGCCCGAGACGTTCTTGCTCGTGAGGTCGCAGAGGAGCAGGTGCGTGTCGGTGCCGCCGGTGACGAGCGCCACGCCGCGCGAGAGCAGCGCCTCGCCCATCGCCTTCGCGTTCTTCACCACCTGCGCGGCGTAGGCCTCGAACTCGGGCTGCGCCGCCTCGTGCGCCGCCACCGCGAGCGCGGCGATGTTGCTGTTGTGCGGGCCGCCCTGCAGGCCGGGAAAGACGGCCTTGTCGATCTCCTTGGCGTACTTCTCCTCGCACAGGATCATGCCGCCGCGCGGCCCGCGGAGCGTCTTGTGCGTGGTCGAGGTGATCACGTTCGCGAGGCCCGCGGGGCTCGGGTGGGCCTTGCCCGCGATGAGGCCCGAGACGTGGGCGATGTCCGCGACCAGGATGGCGCCGACCTCGCGGGCGATCTCGGCGAAGGCCGCGTAGTCGACGTGCCGCGGGTAGGCGGTCGTGCCGCACCAGAGGAGCTTGGGCTTGTGCTCGCGGCAGAGGCGCGCGACCTCGTCCATGTCGAGCCGGTGATCGTCCTTGCGGACGCCGTACTGGTGGGCGCGGAAGTAGTCGCCGGTGATGGAGACCTTCCAGCCGTGGGTGAGGTGGCCGCCCGCAGGCAGGCCGAGGCCGACCGTCACGTCGCCGGGCTTCAAGAAGGCGTAGTGCACCGCGAGGTTCGCGGGCGAGCCCGAGTAGGGCTGCACGTTCGCGTGCGGCATGCCGTAGAGCTTCTTGATGCGGTCGATGCAGAGCTGCTCGACGGCGTCGACGAACTCCTGCCCCTGGTAGTAGCGGCGGCCGGCGTAGCCCTCCGAGTACTTGTTGTTGAGGACGCTCGCGCTCGCCTCGATGACGGCCTTGCTCGCGTAGTTCTCGCTCGCGATGAGCCGCACGACGCGGCGCTGGCGGTCCTCCTCCTGGTGCAGGAGGGCGGCGATCTGCGGGTCGGTCTCACTCAGCGAACGCTCGGCCATGGTCGTGGTCTCCGGAAGGGGCCGCGAAGGTACCGCAAAAAAGGTCGGGGTCACGCCGGCGCGGCGCTCGCCCGGGCCGTGATTCAGCCGATGATCGCTGCGGCGCCGATCTCGGCGATGCGCTGGTCCTCGAGCTCGGGCAGGCCGCTCACGCCGACGCTCCCGACGACCTCGCCGCCGACCCGGACCGGCACGCCGCCGCCCCAGCCCACGTAGCGGGGATCGCCGTAGTAAGCGAGGTCGAACGCCTCGCCGGCGTTCTTGTAGCGCTGGCCGATGTCGTAGGTGCGGACCCGCTCGCGGGCCGCGGTGTAGGCCTTGTTCAGCGCGATGGTCACCGAGCTGGCCTTCGCTCCGGAGAGGCGCACCACGAGGAGCGGATCGCCGTGGGCGTCCGCGACGCAGAGCACGGCCGGCGTCTCGCCGAGCGCCGCGCGCATCGCGACCACGGCGCGCTCCGCCTCGAGGAGCTCCAGCGTTTGCATCGCGCGCATCAGGGCACGCGGGCGGCGCGGGCGATGGCGGCGAAGCCGGCCGCTTCGAGCGAGGCGCCGCCGACGAGCGCGCCGTCGATGTCGGGCTCGGCCATGAGATCGCCCGCATTGTCCGGCTTCACCGAGCCGCCATAGAGGATCGACAGCGCCTCGGCGGCGCCCGCGTCGATGCGCTCGCGGCAGCGCGCGCGGATCGCCGCGTGGATCTCCTGCGCATCCTCCGGCCGGGCCACGCGGCCCGTGCCGATCGCCCACACCGGCTCGTAGGCGATCACCACACGCGAGAGGGTCGCCCCGTCGCCCGCGTCGAAGATGGCGTCGAGCTGCCCCACGACGGTCGCGACGGCCTGGCCCGCGTCGCGCTGCGCGAGCGTCTCGCCGACGCAGACGATCGGCGTCACGCCGGCACGCAGCAGGGCAGCCACCTTCTTCTTCACCGTCGCGTCGGTCTCGCCGAAGTACTGCCGGCGCTCGGAGTGGCCGACGATGCAGAAGCGACAGCCCACGTCCACGAGCAGCGGGGCCGAGACCTCACCGGTGAACGCGCCCTTGTCCTCGAAGTGGACGTCCTGGGCCGAGAGCGCGACCTTCGAGCCGCTCAAGATTCGGGCGACCGAGGCCAGGGCGGTGAAGACCGGCGCGATGGCGATCTCCACGTCACCGAGATCCTCGGCGTGCTGCACGACGCCGCGGGCGAGCGCCTCGGAGGCGCTGAGGCCGTGATGGAGCTTCCAGTTGCCGACGACGAGCGGCCTGCGCGCGCCGTTCGTCACGGGCGCAGGGCCTCGACGCCGGGGAGCTTCTTGCCCTCGATCAGCTCGAGGCTCGCGCCACCGCCGGTCGAGACGTGCGAGAAGAGCTGCGAGAGCCCGGCGTCCTCGACCGCCGCCACCGAGTCGCCACCCCCGACGACCGTGAGCGCGCCGAGCGCGGCGAGCTTGCTCATCGCCTCGGCGACGCCGAACGTCCCGGCGCTGAACGGCTTCTTCTCGAAGAGCCCCATCGGGCCGTTCCAGAAGATCGTCCGCGCGGTGCTCAGCGTCCGCGCGTAGCGCGCCACGGACTTCGGGCCGATGTCGAGCGCCATCTCGGTCGGCCCGATGCCGGCGAGGTCGGAGCTGCGTCCGGAGGCAGCGTCCAGCGACTCGGCGAGCACGACGTCCTCGGGCAGGAGGACCTCCACCTTCTTGTCCTCCGCGCGCGTGAGCAGCGTGCGCGCGAGCGCGAGCTTGTCCTCCTCGACGAGGCTCTTGCCCATCGAGACGCCCTTGGCCGCGAGGAACGTGTTCGCCATCGCGCCGCCGATCACGAGGCAGTCGACCTTGCCGAGCAGGGCCTCGATGACGCCGATCTTGTCCGAGACCTTCGCCCCGCCGAGCACGGCGACGAAGGGCCGCTCGGGGTTGCCCACGATGCGGCCGAGCGAGTCGAGCTCCGCCTCGAGCAAGAGGCCCGCTGCGCGGTCGCGGAACTGCTGCGGCAGCGCCGCGACCGAAGCGTGGGCGCGGTGCGCGGCGCCGAACGCGTCGTTCACGTAGGCATCGGCGAGCTTCGCGAGCTCGCGGGCGAAGGCCTCGTCGTTCTTCTCCTCTTCGGGGTGGAAGCGGAGGTTCTCGAGGCACGCGATCTGCCCATCCCGAAGGTCCTGCACGACCTTCTTCGGGCCGTCGCCGATGCAGTCGTCGGCGAGCAGCACCTCGACGTTCATCAACTCGGCCAGGCGCAGCGCCGCGGGCTCCATCGAGAACTTCGGATCCGGGCCGCCCTTGGGCCGGCCGAGGTGCGAGGCGATCACCACCCGCGCGCCCTTCTCGAGGGCGAGCTTCAGGGTGGGGATGGCCGCGCGGATGCGGGTGTCGTCGGTGACGGTCTTGCCGTCGAGCGGGACGTTGAAGTCGACCCGCACGAAGACGCGCTTGCCGGTCAGGTCGAGGTCGCGGATGGAGCGGATGCCTTCGAGCACGGCTCAGCCCTTGCTCGCGAGGAGGGTCGTGAGGTCGACCATGCGCTGCGAGAAGCCCCACTCGTTGTCGTACCAGGCCTGCACCTCGACGAGGTCGCCGCCGATCACCGCGGTCTGCGCCGCATCGAGGATCGAGGAGCGCGGATCGCCGATGTAGTCGCACGACACGAGCGGCTTCGTCTCGACGCCGAGGATGCCCTTCAGCGGACCGTCTGCGGCCGCCTGCATCGCGGCGTTGACCTCCTCGACGGTGGTCTGCTTGCCGACGACGGCGGTGAGGCAGGTGAGGCTGACGTCGGGCGTGGGCACGCGGATCGAGGTGCCGTCGAGCTTGCCCTTCAGCTCGGGAAGCACGAGGCCGATCGCCTTCGCGGCGCCGGTGGTGCTCGGGATCATCGAGAGCGCCGCGGCGCGGGCGCGGCGCAGGTCCTTGTGCGGCAGGTCGAGGATGTTCTGGTCGTTCGTGTAGCTGTGCACCGTGACCATGTGCCCCTTCACGATGCCGAACGAGTCGTTCAGGACCTTCGCCATGGGCGCGAGGCAGTTCGTCGTGCACGAGGCGTTCGAGATGATGAAGTGCTTGCTGGGGTCGTAGCCGTCGGTGTTGATGCCGACGCAGAACGTCCCGTCGATGTCCTTCTCGCCGGGCGCGCTGATGATCACGCGCTTCGCGCCCGCGCTCAGGTGCTTCTGACCGCCGGCCTTGTCGCGAAAGACGCCGGTGCACTCGAGGACGATGTCGACGCCGAGGTCCTTCCACGGCAGCTCCGCCGGATCCTTCTTGGCGAAGACGGGCACCTTCTGCGCGCCGATGGTGATGGCGCCACCTTCGGCCGAGACCGGGTGGGCGAAGCGACGGTGGTTCGAGTCGAACTCGAGCAGGTGCGCCAGGGTCTTGGGGTCGGTCAGGTCGTTGATCGCGACGAGCTCGAGCTCGCTCTGACCGCTGAAGAGCAGGCGGGTCACGCACCGTCCGATGCGCCCGAAACCGTTGATCGCAATGCGAGTCGCCATGTCGTCCTCCGGGAGCCGCACGCGTCGTTCTGGGCGGCTCGTTGAAAAGGCGCGCGACTGTAGCGAGCAGCCCCGAGGCCCACAAGCGAGAGCGAGAGCGCAGACACAGCGCGCCCGACGAAACGCGAACGGCCCGCCGAGCATGGAGCGCTCGGCGGGCCGCGGGACGGAACGCGAACGGCCCGCGCGAGGCAGGCCGCTCGTCGCTCATCGGGGATGGTTCACTCGGCGGCGGCCGCCTCGGCCTCGCCGCCCTGCAGGTCGGTGCTCACGAGCGAGAGCATCTCGGTCGCGAAGGCGAGGATCTCGGCGCGCTTGTAGCCGCTGCTCTTGAGCTCGCGGAAGACCGACTTCGCGAGGATGCGGAGCGCACGCGGGGGGGTCGGGGTCGAGGTGGTGGACGGAACGTCGCTCATGGTGGTGCCTCCAGGCGGACGGACTCCCAGCACCTCGTGTGCCACGCCCGCTGCCACACGATCAGCACGTGTTTTCAAGTACTTGCGCGTCAGTTTCAGTCGGCCGACCGGCCGGAATCGCAATCGGCGCGCAGCCCGCTTCGCAGGATCGCGGGGTCGCGGTGCGTAGTGCGCTGCGCGGTGCGCGGCGCGTCGCACACCCGCGCGGCGGGAGCCGCGTGGTACGAACGTCCGTGCCTGCCGTGCTGCCGCCGCCCGGGGATGCCCGCACCCTCTGGGTCATCGACCTCTCCGGGTTCATCTTCCGCGCCTTTCACGCGATGCCTCCGCGCACGACGACGCACGGGGAGCCCGTGCACGCCGTCCACGGCACGATCGCGACCTTGCAGAAGCTGATCGGCCAGCACCGGCCGAGCTACCTCGCGGTCGCGATCGACTCGAGGGAGTCGCGGCGCAAGGAGCGCCTGCCGGCCTACAAGTCGAGCCGCAAGGAGCGGCCGCCCGAACTGGAGGTGCAGGCCGGGCGGGTGCGGGAGATCGCCGAGGCCTACGCCATCCCGTGCCTCGAGGCGCCGGGCTGGGAGGCCGACGACGTGATCGCGACGCTCGTGCGGCGCGCCCGCGAAGCCGGGCTGAAGGTGGTCATCGCGAGCGCGGACAAGGACCTCTTGCAGCTCGTCGGTGACGACGTGGTGATGTGGGACGGAATGCGCGATCGGACCTTCGGCGCCGAGGAGACGGTGGAGCGGCTCGGCGTGCGGCCCGAGCAGGTGCGCGACTACCTCGCGCTCACCGGCGACGCTTCCGACGACGTGCCCGGGGTGCCTTCGGTCGGGCCGAAGACGGCCGCGGGCCTGCTCGCGACGTTCGGCTCGCTCGACGCCATCTACGCCGCGCTCGATCGGGTCGAGAAGCGGTCGGTGCGGGAGAAGCTCGCGGCGCATCGCGCGGACGCGGAGCTCTCGCGCGAGCTCGTGACGCTGAACGAGCACCTCGAGGTCCCCTTCGATCTGCCTGCGCTCGCGTGGGGCGGGGCGGACCGAGCGCGCCTCGAGGACCTCTTCCGGCGGCTCGAGATGCGGCAGCAGCTCGCGTCGATCGATCGGTGGGCGCCCGCGCCGCGCAGCGAGGCTGCGGCGCCGAGGTCGGATTCGCCGCCGTCCTCGGCTCCGAAGGCTCCGCCGGTCGCGCGCGGCAGCTGGACCTCCAGCGCTCCATCGTTGCTCACCAGCGAGGGCGCGCTCGCGGCGTTCCTCGAGGCCGCGCGCGGGCAGGACCTCGCGGCGTGGACGGTCACCGACGACGAGGGCGCGCAGCACGGGCCGCCGGTGGGCCTCACGCTCGCCCGTGCGGGGGCGGCCGCGTACGTGCCGCTCGGTCACGTCTACCTCGGCCGGCCGGAGCAGCTTCCGCTCGCGGCCGTTCGGCGCTTGCTCGCGGCGGCCTTGCCGGCGCGGCGCGTCGAGCACGACCACAAGCGCGAGCGGCACCTGTGGAGCGTGGACGATGCCTCCGCATCGGACGGTCCTCGCGAGGACGCCATGCTCGCGAGCTACCTCATCGAGCCCGAGGCGCATCAGCACCGGATCGACGAGGCCATCGCGTCGAGCTGTCCCGAGGCGGTCCTGCCAGCCATCGACCTCGGCAAGGGTCGCTCGCGACTGCGGCTCGGCGAGCTCGAGGTCGAGCGCGTGATGCCGTGGGCGGCGGTGCGGGCCGAAGCGCTGCTCCGTGCGAGCGAGGTGCAGCGCGCGCGGCTCGTCGCCGAGAGGGTCGAGCGGCTGTACCGGGACGTCGAGCTGCCGCTCTCGGAGGTCCTCTTCGGCCTCGAACGCGCGGGCGCGCTCGTCGACGCGGAGCGCCTCGCCGCGCTCTCGGCCGAGTTCGAGCAGCGCATGGCCTCGCTCGAGGCGCGCTGTCACGAGGCGGCGGGCCATGCCTTCGCGGTGCGCTCGCCGCGGGCGCTCGAGGTGGTGCTCTTCGACGAGCTGCACCTGCCGGCGCTCAAGCACACGAAGACCGCTCGCTCGACCGACCACGAAGTCCTCGAGGAACTCTCCGCACTGCATCCGCTGCCCGGCCTCATCCTCGAGCTGCGGATGCTCGAGAAGCTGAAGGGCACGTACCTCGACGCGCTCGCCCAGAAGCGCGATCCGCGCGATGGCCGCGTCCATCCACGCTTCAACCAGGCGGTCGCGGCGACCGGTCGGCTCAGCTCGTCGGAGCCGAACCTGCAGAACATCCCGATCCGCACCGAGGAGGGACGGCTCGTGCGCGGGGCGTTCGTCGCGCCCGAGGGCTTCCGCGTCGTCTCGCTCGACTACTCGCAGATCGAGCTGCGGGTCCTCGCGCACGTGAGCCGGGATCCGGAGCTGCTCGATGCGTACCGCACGAATGCCGACGTGCACGTCCGGACGGCGAAGGCGCTCTTCGACGTCGACGACGCCGGCGTCACGCGGGAGATGCGGGGGCGGGCCAAGACGGTGAACTTCGCCGTCATCTACGGACAGACCGAGCACGCGCTCGCGCGGAACCTGAAGATCCCGCTCGACGAGGCGGCCCGCTACATCCGGGCGTTCTTCGCCCGCTACGCCGGGGTCGCACGGTGGCTCGACGAGGTCGTCGAGGACGCGCGCCGCACCGGGAGCGTGCGCACGCTGCTCGGGCGCAAGCGGGATGTGCCGGGCCTGAACGCGCGTGGACGGACCGAGCGCTGGGCGGCCGAGCGCGTGGCCCGCAACACGCCGATCCAGGGCAGCGCGGCGGATCTGATGAAGCTCGCGATGCTGAGGGTCGACGCGCTGCTGCGGGGGACGCGCTCGCGGACGATCCTCACGGTGCACGACGAGCTCGTGCTCGAGGTGCACGAAGCCGAAGAGGCCGCGCTCGTGCCGCAGGTGAAGACGGCGATGGAGCAGGTCTTTCCGCTCGAAGTGCCGCTCGTCGTGGAGCACGGCGCCGGCGCGACCTGGATGGACGCGCACTGAGCGGCGTCAGCGGAGCTCGACGATCTTCTCGCCGAAGATCCGCTCGAGCTGCGCGAGCAGCGCCTCGCTCGGCTCGACCTGAAGGCCCGTGTCGGGCAGCGCCACCGTCCAGCGCTCGGTGGAGCGGAGCTCGAGCGAGACCGGACAAGGGCCGGGGTGAAGCGCGATCGCGTCGCGGAGCGCCCGGAGCTTCCTGCCGTCCACCTTCTCGACCGTCACCCGCAGCCGCACCGACCGGGTCCGCTCGCGGAGCGCCGCGGTGAGGGGGCGGACCGTGTCGAGGATCAGCTTCGGCTCCGGGGCTCCGTCGCTGTCGGGGTCGCGGTTCGCATCCTCCTCGAAGCGCAGCGTCGCCTCGAGGTACACCGGCTCGCCGCTCTCGAGCGCCGGCAGCGCGGCGTCGAGCTGCCGGTCGCGCACCACGACCTCGACCCGTCCGAGCGCGTCCTCGAGCGAGAAGAAGCCGATCCGCCCCCCCGATTTGGTGGGGCGCTGGCGGAAGCCTTCGACGGTGCCGCCGATGCGGATGTCGGCGCCGTCCGTCATCCCCTCGAGCGAGGCGGTGGTGGCGTTGCAGAAGCGCGCGAGCTCGTCCTTGTAGCGATCGAGCGGGTGGCCCGAGACGTAGAAGCCGAGCGCGCTGCGCTCGCGGCCGAGCAGCTCCTTGAGGTCCCAGGGGATCGCCGCCGGAAAGGCGCCGCCGCCCACCTTTTCCACGCTCGAGCGGCTCGAGGCGTCGAGCAGGCCGAAGAGGGACGTCTGCCCGCTCGCCTTCTCGGCGGCGACGCGCTTGCCCCGCTCGATGGCGCCCTCGATGGCCGCGAAGGCTTGCGCGCGGCTCACTCCGGCGGCCTCGTGCGCGGCGTCGAACGCACCCGACTGCACGAGGGCCTCGATCACGCCCTTGTTCACGCGTCGCAGATCGACCCGCGCGGTGAAGTCGAAGAGGTCGCGGAAGGGATCCTTGCGGCCCTCGGTGCTGCGCGCCTCGAAGATCGCCTCGAGCGCGTTCGTGCCGATGCCCTTCACGCCGCCGAGGCCGAAGCGGATCTTCGGCTGGGTCTTGTCCCGCAGCGTGCCGCCGAGCGACACGGGCCGGCCCGGTCGCGCACCGGGGGCGTGCTCCTTCGGGTCGTAGACGACGGCGAAGTCGATGTCCGACTCGTTCACGTCGGGGGGCAGCACGGTGATGCCCATCGAGCGCGCCTCGGCGACGGTCCGGACGACCTTCTCGATCTTGTCCTTGTCCGCGGACAGCGTCGCGCAGACGAACTCCACCGGGAAATGCGCCTTGAGGTACGCGGTCTGGTAGGTGATGAGCGCGTACGCGGCCGAGTGCGACTTGTTGAAGCCGTAGCCGGCGAAGTAGTCGACGAGGTCGAAGATCTTCTCCGCCTTCTCCGCGGTGTGGCCGTTCTTTTCGGCACCTTCGATGAAGGTGGCCCGCTGCTTGGCCATCTCCTCCGCTTTCTTCTTGCCCATCGCGCGGCGCAGCAGATCGGCGCCGCCGAGCGTGTAGCCCGCCATCGTGCGGGCGATCTCCATCACCTGCTCCTGGTAGACGATGACGCCGTAGGTGTCCTTGAGGACCGGCTCGAGGCACGCGTCGGGGTAGGCGACCTTCACCCGCCCGTGCTTGCGCTGCACGAAGTCGTCGACCATCCCGGTGCCGAGCGGCCCGGGCCGGTAGAGCGCGACGGCGGCGACGATGTCCTCGAAGTTGTCGGGGCGAAGCTTCTTGAAGAGGCCCTGCATGCCCGAGCTCTCGAGCTGAAAGACGTTCGTCGTCTCGCCGGAGGAGAGCAGGGCGTAGGTCGCGGCGTCGTCGAGCGGCAGGCCGTTCAGATCGAAGGGCGAGCCGTCACGGTCGGGACGTTTCTCGATGAGCCGCACCGCGATGTCGATGACGGTGAGGGTCTTGAGGCCGAGGAAGTCGAACTTCACGAGGCCCGCGTACTCGACGTCGTCCTTGTGGTACTGCGTGACGTAGACGGCGTCCTCGGGGCAGAAGACCGGCACGTGGTTCCAGAGGTCGCCCTCGCTGATCACGATGCCCGCGGCATGCATGCCGGCGTGGCGGTTCAGATCCTCGAGCGACATGCCGAGGTCGAGCAGTTCGCGGATCGCCGGGTCCTCGTCGTAGCTCGCCTTGAGCTTGGCCTCCTGCTCCATCGCGTCCGCGATGGAGACGGTCTTGCCCTGCACCGGCTCGGGGACCATCGAGGCGATGCGCGCCGTGTCGGCGGGCTGCATCCCGAGCACGCGGCCGACGTCCTTTACGACGCTGCGGCTCTTGAGCTGGTGGAACGTCGCGATCTGACCGACCGAGCTCGCGCCGTACTTCTGCTTCACGTAGTCGATGACCCGGTCGCGCCGGTCCATGCAGAAGTCGACGTCGAAGTCGGGCATCGAGACGCGCTCGGGGTTGAGGAAGCGCTCGAAGAGCAGGCCGTTGTGGATGGGGTCGAGATCGGTGATGCGAAGCGAGTAGGCGACGAGCGAGCCGGCGCCCGAGCCGCGGCCCGGGCCCACCGGGATGTCGTGCCGCTTGGCCCAGTTGATGAAGTCCTGAACGATGAGGAAGTAGCCAGGGAAGCCCATCTGCAGGATGGTCCCGAGCTCGAATTCGAGGCGCGCGCGGTAGCTCGCCTCGTCGACCGAGCGACCGGTCCGGCGGATCTCGTCGAAGCGCGCTCCGAGGCCTTCGTGGGCCAGGCGCTTGAGCCACTCGCCCTCGCTCACGCCGTCGGGGACGGCGAAGCGGGGCAGCTTGGGCTTGGACTTCGGGTTCACCCTGCCGGCGCAGCGCTCGGCGATGGCGAGGGTGCTCTTCACCGCGTCGGGCAGATCGCGGAAGAGCTCCACCATCTCGTCCGAGCTGCGCAGGAACATCGCACTCGAGCCGTGGTGGGCCCGCTCCATCTCGGCGAGGCCGCGGCCGGCCCCGATGCAGGTGAGGACGAGCTGCGCGCGCGCGTCGCTCTCTTCGAGGAAGTGGCAGTCGTTCGTCGCGACCAGTGGGATGCCGAGGTCGGTGGCCACGCCGGTCAGCAGCTCGTTGAGCGGTCGGTTCTCGACGAAGCCGTGGTCCTGAAGCTCGCAGTAGAGGTTGCCCGTGCCCATCACGTCGCGGAGCGCCGCGAGGTGCGTGCGTGCGCCGTCGTCGCCGCGCAGCAGGGCCTCCTGTGCCACCCAGCCGCCCATGCAGGCGGTGAGGGCGACGAGACCGGCCTTGTTCGCCTCGAGCGCAGCGAGGTCGACCCGCGGCACGCCGTGGTGCATGCCGTCGACCCAGCCGAGGCTGACGATGCGGGAGAGGTTCGCGTAGCCCTCCATGGAGTCGGCGAGCAGCACGAGGTGGCCGTGCGGCCTTCCGCTGCGGTCGGTGCGGCTGCCGGACACGAGGTTCACCTCGCAGCCGACGATCGGCTCCACGCCCTGGTCCTTGCAGGCCGAGACGAACTGAAGGGTGCCGTGCATGTTGCCGTGGTCGGTGAGCGCGACCGCCTTCTGGCCCAGCTCCTTCACCCGCTTGGCGAGCTTCTTCAGCCGGATCGAACCGTCCAGCATCGAGTACTCGGAGTGGACGTGGAGGTGGACGAACTCGGACCCCATGGGAGCGGCGATGGTGCCCTCGCGCGCCCCGCGGTTCAACGCGGATGGCGCGCGCCAGCCGCGTTCGCGCCCATCGCGCGCGGCCGTGGGGCCGTGTATCCTCCGGGGTCACCGGTGAAGGCGGGGGCCCGCTCGCCTGCGCCGGTCGGCTTCGCCGATGTCCGCGCCCGTCGTCTACGGAAAATACCAGCTCCTCGATCGCCTCGCCGAGGGCGGCATGGCCGAGGTGTTCAAGGCGAAGGCGCACGGCGTCGAGGGCTTCGAGAAGATCCTCGTCATCAAGCGCATCCTGCCGGAGCTCGGCAAGAACCCGCGCTTCGTGGAGATGTTCATCGCCGAGGCGAAGATCGCCGTCACGCTCTCGCACGCGAACATCGTGCAGGTCTTCGACCTCGGCCGGCAGGGCGAGACGTATTTCATCGCGATGGAGTACGTCGCTGGTCAGGACCTCGCGACGGTCCTCCGGTTCGCACGGCAGCGCCGCAAGCCGATCTCGCAGGAGCTCGCGGTATTCGTGGTGAGCGAGATCGCCAAGGGGCTCGACTACGCCCACCGGCGTCGCGATCAGAACATGCGCCCGCTGGGCATCGTGCACCGCGACGTGAGCCCGCAGAACGTTCTCTGTTCGCTCGAGGGCGAGGTGAAGCTGACGGACTTCGGCATCGCGAAGGCCCGGACCATCATGGTCGAAGGCGAGCCCGGCGAGCTCCGGGGCAAATACGCCTACATGTCCCCGGAGCAGGCGGATGGTCGGCCCGTCGATGCGCGGACCGACATCTACGCGCTTGGGGTGGTGCTCTACGAGGCCCTCGGCGGTCTGAACCCGTTCGAGCACGAGTCGGCGTACGAGACGCTGCAGCGCGTGCGCGCGCCGCGTCCGCCCGCGCTCCGGAACGTGAACCCCGACATCCCGGAGGAACTCGCGGCGATCGTGGAGAGGGCGATGCGCCCGCGACCGGAGGACCGGCACGCGAACGCAGGTCGTCTCTACGAGGAGCTCGTGCAGTTCCTGTACTCGAGCGGACGGCGCGTCGGAGCGCACGACCTGAGCCGTTTCCTCATCGAGCAGCGCGAGGCTGCCTCCGAAGGAGCGAGCGACGAGGGCGCGCGTCTGGCCGCGGTGTTCGACAGCGACGACGAGAGCCGCGATCGCACCCCGGTCGAGCTGCCCCGGTCGCGGCGACCGAGCGCTCCGAAGCCGACTCCGTCCCGGCTTCTGAGTACCCCGATCCGGACGTCCATCGAGCGGTTCGAGGCGAGCGCGCTCGCGCTGCTCGATGTGCCCGCCTCGTTTCTCACGGAGCCTTCCGTGCAGCGCCTCCTCGAGCGGCTCGGGGCGGTCACCGTGCCCGCGGAGGCGAGCAGCCTGCCGGCGGGCGCGCTGCTGCTCTTCGGCCTTCGCTCGCCGGACGGGCGCGACGGCGAGTCGGCGGCCCGCGCGGCGCTCCGGCTCCTCCGCCTCGCGTCGATGGCGGGCCGCCCGCTTCGCGCCGGCCTCGACGTCGGCCGGGTGCTCGCCGACCGCTCCGGCGTGCCCGTGTCCGACGAGCAACTCGGCGAGCTCGCGCGCGGCGCGGTCGCGCTGGCCGGAGCTGCGGGCGCCGGGCAGGCCTTCGTCTCCGGAGCGCTCGCGCGGCTGCTCAGCACCGGCTTCTCGGTGCTTCCCACCGGGGAGGCGCCGGCGCCCTTCCTCCTCGAGGGGGAGACCGGCGCCGCGACCTCACGCTTCGTCGGTCGCCGCGACGAGCTGCGGCTCGTGGGTGAGCTCTTGGCCCTCTCCAACCGCGGCCGCGGCAAGCTCATCGGCCTCACCGGGGAGCCGGGGCTCGGCAAGACTCGGCTCGTGGGCGAGATCCGACGGCGCCTGCGCCTCGGAGGGCACGACGTCGGGTTCTTCGTCGCGACCTGCGCCGCGAAGGACCGCACGACGCCGCTCGGTGGCGCGCAGGAGATGCTCCGCACGATCCTCGGGCTCGAGGAACTCGATGACGAGCCGACGGTGCAGGAGCGGGTGCGCCGGCTCCGCGAGTTGGGCCTCTCCGCCGCGGAGATCGACGCGATGAGCGTGCTGCTCGGGGCGTACGACGGTCACGCCGAGCAGCTCGCAGGGCTGGTGCGGCCCGCGCTCCTGCGCATCCTCACGGGGCTCGCGGCCGACCGCCTGACCGTGCTGGTCTTCGATGCCGCCGAGTCGATGGACGACGAGACGATCGCCCTCGTCGCAGGCATCGCGAAGGAGCTCCAGAACTCGCCCGTGGCGGTCGTCGTCGTGTTCCGACCGGGCCTCGTGCATGGCTGGAAGGAGCTCGCGAGCTACCACGAGATCCATCTCGCACCGATGCCGGACGAGGACGTCGCGCGACTCACCGCGGCGAGCCTCGCCGTGGAAGAGGTCCCCGCGGAGCTGCTCCGCGAAGTGACGCAGAAAAGCAGCGGCAACCCGCTCTTCGTCGAGGAACTGATCAAGGCCTTCGCCGACGCTGGCGCGGTCGAGGTGCAGGAGGGGCGGGCGATCTACCGACCCGAGGTCGCCATCGAGATCCCGAGGACCTTGCGTGGTCTCGCGACCGCCCGCCTCGCCCGCCTCATGCCGAACGAGCGGCATCTCCTGCAGGTCGCCGCCGTCGAAGGAGGGCGCATCTCGCCGGAGTTGCTCGCCGCCGTCACCGCCGAGCCGGTCGAGGGCGTGCTCCAGGCGCTCGCGCAGCTCGAGCGCCGTGGCCTGCTCGCCCGAACGGAGAGCGGAGAGCGCGTCTTCGCCCACGAGCTCCTCGGCGCGGTGCTCCGCGATGCCCTCACGATCGAGGCGCGCCGGGCCCTGCACCGCGCGGTGGCCGAGGCGCTCGAGGCGATCCACCCGGGGCGCGCCGACGAGATCGCCGAGCAGCTCGCAGGACACTGGCGGGAAGCGGGCGAGCGCGAGCGGGCGATCGAGTGGTGGGTGAAGGGCGGAGATCGACACGCCGCGGAGCAGTCGGCTTCTGCCGCTGCGCAGTGCTACCTGCGCGCGGTCCAGAAGCTCGGACAGGCGGCCGTCCCCGACCGCGATCGGATGCTCGCCCTCTATCTCCGCATCGGCGAGGTGTGCTGGAAGGCCCGCAAGGCCGAGGGCGATCAGCACATGCTCGCTGCCCTCGAGCTCGCGGACGGCCTGGGACGGCAGGACTACCTCGCGCGCTTCTCGCTCCTGCACGGGCGTTTCCTCGTCGCCGCCTACCGGGTCGACGAGGCGCGGCAGTGGCTCGATCGCGCCGCCGAGATCGCGCGTGTCCTCTCCGACCGCGCGCTCTTCCGTGACGTGCTGCTCGGGACCGCGGAGTCCATCGTGCGGCTCGGGCAGCACCGCGTGGCGATCCAGTACCTCGAGCAGGCCTTCCAACTCAGCGAGGAGGATGGCGACCTCGAGCTGCAGATCCGCTGCCTCACCAACCTCGCGCTGACGCAGGCGACGGGGGGCGAGCCGACGGCCGGCCTGCGTTCGGTCGAGCGTGCCCGGGCCCTTCTGGTCCAGCGTCCGGACCGGCTCACCGAGTGCGAACTCCACAAGATGGAGTCGCTCGTGCACTACTTCGGTCGAAGCTACCAGCAGGCCATCGAGGCGGCGCGCCGCGGCCTCGAGCTCGCCAAGGAGTACGACTTCCCGTACGAAGCCGCGGTCGCCGCCCACAACATGGGCGACTGCTACGTGCGCCTCGGGGACTACAAGGCGGCGTTCGCGGCGCTGCGTTACAGCTACGAGATCTCGCGCGCGAACGGCATCGAGTACATGCAGGAGGGCAACCTCCGCATGCTCGGGTTCATCGACGCGATGCGGTTCGGCTCCGAAGAGGGGCGGACGATGCTGCTCGATGCGCTTCGCAAGTCAGAGCGCCGAGGGCACGTGTGGGATCTCGTGCAGGCGAGGTTCCTCTTCGCGATGGTGCAGCAGCAGTCGGGGGATCCCGAGGGCGCGCGCGGCTCCCTGCGCGATGCCCTTCGTCTGGCCTCGGAGCACGGCTACGCGAGCTACGTCACGTCCTGCGAAGTCGCGCTCGCGGCGCTGGACGTGGGCGAGCCGATCCCGCTCGCCACCTGAGTCGACCTCACTCCGGAGCGGGCTCGTCGGCGGCGGGCGCCGCGGTCGGGTCCGCGAGCGCGGGCACGCCCGGCTCGACGGGCTCGAGCGCGGGCAGGTCCGTTCCTTCGGGAGCGGGCTCGGCCGTCGGATCGGCGGCGAGGTCTGCGGCAGTGGGGTCGCTCGGCGCGCCGCCCTCGTCGGGGACCGCCGTCGGCTCGTCCGAGGGAGCCGGCTCGCCCGCCCCTTCGCCCGCCGCCCCGTCGTCCGTCGCCCCGTCGTCCGTCGAAGAATCTTCCGCGGCCTCGAGCAGGGCGCTCCGGTTGCTCTCCTCGACCTCGCGCAGAACGTCCTCGAGGTTCGAGTCCCGGCTCGACGACATCCACGCCAGCACGGC